>ERZ891418.141-NODE-141-length-25786-cov-12.229839_pt1 | contig 25786 bp, 26 predicted proteins | sample MGYA00521236_ERZ891418 | MGnify/ENA primary metagenome ERZ891418 (study PRJEB32303, sample SAMEA104408696) | aquatic metagenome | biome: Brackish water; feature: Chemocline; material: water | place: Baltic Sea | collected 2014-10-18T10:34:00 | depth 100 m ... | reverse complement strand
CGTCGTATGGTCGTGGTGATTCGGCAGGTCGTCCTCCAGCAGGTCGTGGTCGTCCACCGGCGGGTCGTGGTCGTCCTTCATCTGATCGCAGTGATCGTCCAAGTAGTGGTCGTTCGTTCCGTGACGATGATCGCCCAGTAGTTCCGCAAACTGCTGCGCAACGCAAAGCTGATGAAGTTCGTTATCGCACTGGTGGTCGCAAGAACGATCGTGATGCATTGCCCCGCAACACGCAGTCAAATGAAGTTTGGAAAGACGAAGGTTCGACTCGTCCTGCACGCGGCCGTGGTCCTCGTCGCGAAGAAGAATCAGCACCAATTCGCTTGGAGCGAGATGAGCGACGTGCATCGGCAGCCGCAATGGCGCATGTTGAGGCAACTGTCGCCGGAAGCATCATTGCAGTCGTTGGAGAGCGAGCATCAAAGCGTCTGATCGAGAAACTTGCGTTGGCACTCGACGCATTCGAGCGTGGTCGTTATCAGGATGCGAAGAAGATCATCATCCCAATCTCGCGTGACTGCCCAGGGGTCGAGTTGATTCATGAAATCGCCGGATTATCGATGTATCGCATGGGTCAGTGGCGCGATGCTGCAGATCACCTTGAGCAGGCTCGCGCACTCACTTCTGGCTCAACGCTCAATCATCCTGTGCTCGCAGACTGTTATCGCGCATTAATGCGTTACGACAAAGTTGACGAGTTATGGAAAGAACTCAAAGATGCGTCACCAGATCCAACAATCGTCGCCGAAGGCCGTATTGTTACTGCCAGCGCGCTGGCCGATCAGGGCGACATTCAAGCCGCGGTTCGCTTGATGCAACAGTCAAAGCAAGACCCGGCCAAGGTTCGTGAGCATCATTTGCGCGAGTGGTATGTTCTTGCCGACTTATACGACCGTTCGGGTGATGTTGTGCAGGCGCGTACGATTTTCCAGCGGATTGCAAAGAGCGATGCAGACTTCACCGATGTTCGTGATCGGCTTGAGACTCTAGGTTCTCGCTAAAAGCAATTAATCGCGAGTATTGAGCTCGCGGATTACAAAGCCAGTACGTAGTTTCGGCGTGAAAAACGTTGACTTTGGTGGCATCAAAATACCTTCGGTGGCGGTGCGTTTGATCTCGGCAACACTCACAGGTCGAATCAGAATTGCTGCGTTGGCTTGTTGTTGTGAAAGTACATCGACTACTTCGACAACACCATGCTGAAAAGAAACCGTATGCGCGAGATCGCGGAGCGCATGTTCGAGGCGGGCGCTATCAAGCGATCTGATGCCATCGAATGCATCTGCGCGAGGAGTTAGCCATTTTGTCTGCAGGTCACCGTCAATGAAACACAAACAGCCGTCTTTGTCCATGGTTGCAAGAGTGGTTGCGCTAATTGGTGGAGCTTCGGTGATGGTAAATGATGCTGCAAGCGTTTCGAGTAATGCTGTTGCCGAGACATCGGTGTACAGACGATGAATTGCAGCAACGCTGAGCTGTTCGTCGATTAATTCATTAACGAAGGTCAGCGTTTGTTCTGCATCGGTAGAAGTCGAGTTTGTACGAAGACGGGTCTCATCGCGATATGTGCGACTGATTGCGTAGCGGTGATGTCCGTCAGCGATGATCACCGGATATTTGGCTATGCAATCGGCAATTGACGTGATGCGAGTTGGATCGCTGACTCGTTCGACGGTATGTGTGACGCCCTGCTCGTCAATATGGGAGCCAACAATTTCTGCAGGATCATTGAGTATCTCGCTCAGACCTGGAGCGAGACTCAGGCCCCATACAGGAGAGAGATTTGCATCTGTCGCCCTGGTGAGATCGAGTCGGTCGGTCTTCGCCTTTGGTGTCGTGCGCTCATGGGGTAGTACATCGCCTGTACCTTCGTCAACAACTTCTAGTCCACCTAGTACACCAACAATATTTCGTTGATTGCCGATGGTGTCGCGAAACTGCATGCGGTACAGAGTGAACGATGGCGACACGTCGCGTATGAGCACGCCACTTTGTATCCATTCTTCAAGTATTTGTGCTGCTGCCAAATATGCGTCTGGTCGAGTCGAAGTAGCGATGGGTAAATCAATATTGACAATGTTGTGGTCATGTTGCGCGACCAAACTGGCGCGGTCGCTGTCGTTTAATACGTCGTATGGGGGAGCACAGGTCTTATCGAGGTCTGTAGATGGCGCATATCGAAGTGCGTGAAATGGAAGAAAACGAGGCACAATTACAGTGTGCCATCTGCAGCCCCAATTTTGTGCGATTTGGATGGTGTCGTTTGGCTGATGCATCAACCGATTGCGGGATCCGTCAATGCGATTGAGTCGCTTCGACAAGCTGGTCATCGCGTGTTATTCGTCACGAATAATTCTTTTTCTATCGTTGCCGATCAAGAAAATGCTCTGTCCAAGATTGGTATTGATGCGCACAATGATGTAGTCACTTCGTCTCAGGCAGCTGGCTCGCTACTGCGTAAGGGTGAACGAGTGTTGCTTGGGGGAGGTCCGGGTGCAGTCGAGGCCATCGAAAATGCCGGCGCTATTCTGTCCGGGCGTTCCGACGAACATGCTCACGGTGATTCAGCTATTCACAAAATGAATAGCGAAACTAATCAGGAAACTGATCAGGGGTTTGACGTAGTCATGGTTGGGTATCACGCAACATTTGATTACCGCGGTTTGACGATGCTGTCTAACGCGGTGCGTGATGGTGCGCGACTGATTGCAACCAATGACGATGCAACTTATCCAACACCTCATGGGTTGATTCCTGGTGGCGGATCAATCTTGGCGGCAGTATCTGCTGCTTGCGGAGTTGAAGCAATCATCGCGGGCAAGCCTCACAAGCCGATGGCGGATTTGGTGCGCAAAGTTTTGGGTGTTGACGATCTCTCAAATGCGTGGATGGTGGGTGACAGGCCATCAACAGACGGATTATTTGCACAAACCGTCGGCTGCAAGTTTGCTCAAGTTCTTACTGGGATCTCGTCGGTAGATGATTCGAGCAATGTTGCAAACCGACAAGCAGATGTGTTTGCTGATCTCGCTAGTTTCGCCAAGATGATCGTTGGTTCGTAGGCAGATGTCGAAAGTGCGTTTGCGATTAGATACATGGTTGGTCAAGCAAGGGATTGCGACGGATGTAGGAAACGCCAAAACATTGATCGATCAGGGTTTGATCTTGGTGAACGGATCAATCGCGCTGACGGATAATCGGATGATTGCCAATTCCGACATTGTGTTGTTGTCGACACCAGCACGATTTGTTTCGCGTGGTGGAGAAAAACTTGAGGCGGCGTTGCTCTCATTTGGAGTTGAATTGGATGACAAGCGCGTATTGGACGTGGGTGCGTCGACGGGAGGGTTCACCGATTGTGTTCTACAACGAGGCGCGGGCGAAGTCACTTCGCTAGATGTTGGCAAGTCACAATTACATGATCGTTTGGTTCGTGATCCGCGAGTCAAGGTGCTCGACTCGACGAATGCACGATCCATGACGACTGCCCTAGTCGGCGAGTTTGATCTGGTAGTAGCAGATCTCTCCTTTATTTCATTGCGCCAAGTTGCAACCGCACTATGCAAAGTGCTCCGTCCACATGGAGACATGATCTTGCTTGTGAAGCCGCAGTTTGAAGCCGAAAAGTCCGAAGTCGACAAGGGTTCTGGTGTGATTAGAGATGCCGAAATTCATCAACGCACGATTGATCAAGTAGTCAAAGCCTTCGAATCGCAGGGGATGAAGCAGTCAGGTCTTATCGAGTCACCATTGCGTGGGGCTGATGGAAATACAGAATTCTTGCTTCATCTGCGCAGGGAATCTGCAGGTGGTACGCACTCTGTGAGTCCGGTTGAGTAGGTTGGCAGTCATGGAGGCGCGCCGATGAAATCCATTTTTGTGGTAGCCCACCACACACGCGGCGAGATAGCCCAGTTGCTGACCGATTTGGAAACCTGGTGCACCAAATATGGCCATAACTTATGGATGTTGCCTGCTGACGCAAATGCGAGAGGGTGCGAGCATCTTGCAAGCGAGCGAGCGGCGATGGATGCCGACATCGTGTTGTCGTTGGGTGGTGACGGGACAGTGTTGCGTGCAGTTCATCTGTTGGATGGCGCTCCAGTGCCCATTCTCGGTGTCAATGTTGGAACGCTTGGCTATTTGACCGAAATAGATCCATCCGAATGCATCGCGTCGTTACAGCGCTGGGTCGATGGTCGACAAGATGAAGATTTTATTATTGATAAGCGCATGATGTTGACTGTTCTGCTGAAGCGAGCAGATGGAAACACCGATCTTTCGTGGCGAGCGCTCAACGAAGCCGTACTCGAAAAACAACAGTCCGGTCACACGGTGTGGCTAGACGTTGTCATTAACTCTGAATTGTTTGCTACATACTCTGCAGATGGTTTGATCGTCTCGACGCCAACTGGAAGTACCGCATACTCAATGTCGGCTCGTGGTCCGGTTGTATCACCGCGACATCGTGCTCTACTTGTTACGCCGGTGTCTCCACATATGTTGTTTGATCGAGCTCTTGTGCTCGACCCGCACGAGTCGCTATTGATTGAAGTTGTCGGTACACGACCGGTAGATATGGCACTCGACGGACGCAAGGTGATGAGTTTGACACAAGGCGATGTCGTGAGTTTCGCACCAGACACGTGCACTGCAGAGTTCTTGCGTTTTAAGACGCCAAAATTTCATCAGATCGTGCGCACAAAATTTGGCCTCGGTGATGATTGATGCTCAGTGAATTACACATTGAAAATCTCGGAGTAATCGAAAAACTTGATCTGACTATTGGCGAAGGGCTCGTTGCTTTGACGGGCGAAACTGGCGCAGGTAAGACAATGCTTGTTGAAGCAATTGACTTGCTCGTAGGAGGGAGGGCCGATGCGTCCGTTGTTCGAACCGGATGCGAAGAGGCTCGAGTAGAAGGTCGATTTGTTACTGAAGAGAGCGAAGTAATTTTGTGTCGAGTTGTACCTGTCACTGGTCGATCGCGTGCGTATGTGAATGGTCGACTTGCAACCGTTGCACAACTTGCAGAATATGGCGCTGGGCTTGTTGATCTGCATGGGCAGCATGCTCACCAAAGTTTGTTAGGAACTTCTGCTCAAAGGCTGGCCCTCGATCACTTTTGTGGAGTTGACCTAGAACCATTACGCAACTCTCGTGCGCGTTTGACAGAAATTGAAGCGTTGCTTGCAACGCTTGGTGGCGATGAACGCGCACGTGCGCGAGAAATTGATCTCTTGAGATTTCAGGTAAAAGAGATTACCGACGCAAATTTGCAGAGTCCCACTGAAGATGAAGAACTCTCTCGTTCGGAGGATCTACTGGCCGATGCCGTGGCTCATCGTGAGGCTCTGTATGCAGCAGCTTCGGCTTTGCAAGATGACGATGGGGCGAGCGATGGCGTTGGTAAGTCAGTCGCAGCGATTAGCCACCGCGAGACATTTGCGTTACTCGTTGAGCGACTCAAGAACGTACAAGCCGAGATTGATGATGTCGCGCGAGAGATGCGTGATGTAGCCGAATCGATCGAGGAGGATCCCGCCAAATTGGACGAGGTTCGACAACGCCGACACTTGCTGGTTGACCTGCGACGTAAATATGGGGAGTCACTGAGTGAAGTGATTGCGTATGGGTCTGATAGTGGACTGCGCCTCAACGAACTGGAGGGTTTCGAAGCTCGTGCAGCAACATTGGATACCGATCGCTCCGCTGCGATACAACAGCTTCGTTCTGCAGAAAAGGTTGTAGGCGAAGCTCGAAGAGCTTCAGCACCTAAATTGGCAAAGGCGGTACAGCAGCATCTGCGCACGTTGGCAATGGCGCATGCGATTGTTGATGTTTCGGTTGGCGATGACCCTGGTGACGATGTCGCATTTTTACTTGCCGCAAATCCCGGTTCGCCTCCATTGCCGCTCACAAAAGTTGCGTCAGGTGGTGAGTTGGCTCGCACAATGTTGGCGCTCAGATTGGTTCTCACTGAGGGACCGGCAACTTTAGTTTTCGACGAAGTGGATGCCGGAATTGGTGGGGAAGCCGCTGTGGCTGTGGCCGGCGCATTGGCACAACTAGGTCAACGACATCAAGTTTTAGTGGTCACCCATCTTGCCCAGGTGGCTGCGGCTGCTCAGCGGCAGATTAAAGTTCGAAAAACAGTGAAGTCAAAACAGACTTTTGCTGAAGCCTATGAATTGGGTGAACAGGAGCGCGTTGGAGAGATCGCGCGCATGCTTTCGGGTGGAATGGCTGAGGAATCTGCCCTGAACTATGCCTCGGAACTCCTCAAAGCTTCAAATGAACGTTCGAATGGCCAGGGGCGTTCACGCCGCTAGCCCCCTTTGAGGGTATGCTTATCTTCCGTCGTGGAGTATCTGGTCCCAGTCGGGAGCTCTCCGCACAGAGACGGGAGTAACTAATGCCAAAGCATGTGTTTGTAACAGGTGGCGTTGCAAGTTCGCTCGGCAAAGGTCTCACTGCTTCCTCGCTTGGTCGGTTGCTTAAAATGCGTGGTCTTAGAGTGACGATGCAAAAGTTGGATCCTTACATCAATGTCGATCCAGGCACTATGAATCCGTTTGAGCACGGAGAAGTTTTTGTTACTGATGATGGTGGTGAGACCGATCTTGATCTTGGTCACTATGAACGCTTTATCGATGAAAATCTGACACGCTCGTCCAACGCGACGACGGGAAGTATCTATCAGGCGGTCTTGGCAGCGGAGCGCCGTGGCGACTATCTAGGTCGCACTGTGCAGGTCATTCCACATGTCACTGATGAGATCAAACGTCGCATTCAGCGTCTGGCTACAGATGATGTCGACGTGGTGATTACTGAAGTTGGAGGAACCGTTGGAGACATCGAAATTCTGCCTTTCCTTGAAGCCATCCGCCAATACAAAAATGAAGTTGGTCGTGACAATATCTGTTACGTGCATGTGACATTGGTGCCATTTATTGGTCCAAGTGGCGAGCAGAAGACAAAACCAACACAACATAGCGTCACCGAACTGCGATCGCGAGGGATTCAGCCCGACTTGATCGTTTGTCGTAGTGATGAGCCGATCAGCGATCAATTGAAGCGCAAAATTTCTGGGCAATGCGACGTCGATCAAAAGAATGTCATCAATGCAGCCGATGTCAAAAACATTTATGAGTTGCCATTGATCTTGCATGATGAAGGTCTTGATACCCAGATTTGTGAAGTTTTAAAAATAGATGCCCCACTTGACTTGACTCCATGGCGGCAACTGGTATCGAGGGTTGAAGCATCAACTTCTCCGGTCAGAATTGGACTCATCGGGAAATATGTTCAATTGCAAGATGCATATCTTTCCGTTGTAGAAAGTTTGAAGCATGCTGGGTTTCATCACGGAGCGAAAGTCGAGATCGTGTGGATCCAGGCTGAAGATGTTGAAGGTTTGCTTGCCGACGATCGGATGACGACGCTGGATGGAATTGTTATTCCAGGTGGATTTGGCCCACGAGGCATAGAGGGCAAGATCAGGGCTGCTGAGTTTGCCAGAGAAAACTTAATTCCTTGTCTTGGGCTGTGCTTGGGGATGCAGGTAATGACGGTTGAGTTTGCGCGACATGTGCTGGGATTGGAAGATGCCAACTCAACAGAGTTTGATCTGTCTACTCAACATCCTGTGATTGACATCATGAACGATCAGAGGGACGTCACTGATAAGGGTGGAACGATGCGTCTTGGTGCGTACTACGCAGTGCTCACCCCGGGAACCAAAGTTGCAAATGCTTACGGTGAGCCTGTTGTGAGTGAACGACATCGTCACCGCTACGAATTTAATGCGACCTACAGGAGTCGTTTTGAAGAAGCAGGTTTCATTTGCAGTGGAACGTCACCGGATAAACGCCTCGTCGAGTTCATCGAATTACAGGGTCATCCATTTTGGGTCGGAACGCAAGCGCATCCCGAATTTAAGAGTCGTCCTGATAGGCCTCATCCATTGTTTCGCGAAATGATCGGCGCAGCGCTCGCTCGTCGCGCACTCACTGAAAGTACTTCGCGATCTGCCGACCGCGCGGCTTCAGCAGACGCTAAGCCGTAGACCCATCGGACAATATTTCTGATGGCGCGTTTCGAGCGCATCTCACGAACTGTTCTGCACGAGTGGGTGTTGTGGAAGCTAGTACAGAGTCGCTTTCGGTCTCCTCGTGGGGAGGAATTCGTACGCACATATGTTGAGTCGCCAGGTGCCACCGGCATAGTTCCGATTCGCGTCGACTCGAATGGGCGATTTGAGGTGGTGATGGTGCGTCAGTATCGACCAGCTCTCGACGCCTACAGCCTCGAGATTCCAGCAGGAATGAGGGATGTGGCGGGGGAAGATCCACAAGCTACAGCGTTGCGAGAATTGCAAGAAGAGACTGGTTACACGTCTCTTGATGTACGACTACTTGGTCAAATTTTGCAGGCTCCCGGTATCACGAATGCGACAGTACAGCTCTACCTCGCAGTTGGATTAACTGAAGTCGCAATGGATCGGCATGGCCCAGAAGAAGATGACATGACCGTTGAGGTGCTGCTACTCGACGATGCATTGCGAATGATCGAAACGGGTGAGATCGACAACGCGATGGCGGTGGTTGGCCTGCTACGTGCAGATCGATTACTTCGCACAGAGAGAATGCCTAGCGTATGACGAGTCTGAGCGACCGCGAACGCTTCCTGACATGGATGCGCGTTGAACAGGGCAGATCGGATCGGACTATCGAGGCATACGGAAGAGACATTGCTCAATATGAGTCGCATCTTCTCGGCGCAAAGTCAACATCGCGGGTAGTTAAGGCAGCACAGATTGAGAAGTATGTGGGGCAATTGCGAGCGAATGAACGTGCGCCAAAAAGTATCGCCCGACAGTTTGCCGCAATTCGCATGTTCCACCGCTTCATGCTCGATGAGGGTTTACGCTCTGATAATCCAACTGCTTTTATAGATGGCGTCAAGGTTCCTGCAGGAATACCTAAAGCATTGAGTGAGCAGGAAGTTGAATTGCTCTTGAACGCAGTGACCGGAGTTGATTCGTTGGCAGTGCGTGATCGTGCATTGCTTGAATTCTTGTATGCGACCGGCGCCCGTGTCTCGGAAGCTTGTGGACTTTCGATGAGCGATGTCGACATGGAGAGCAACGTCGCACGAGTCTTCGGTAAAGGTTCCAAGGAAAGAATCGTTCCATTCGGAAGACATGCAAAAGAAGCGCTCGAGGCTTGGTTGGGTGCTGGAGGAAGACCCATGTTGTGTCCGCAGCAGTGGGCAAAACGTGATCACGCTGACGCAGTGTTTCTTGGCGTGCGCGGTACACGTTTATCACGACAGGCCGCGTGGGGCATTGTGCGTAAATATGCGATGTTGGCTGGTATTAAAAGCGAACTTTCACCTCACGTTCTCAGACATTCGTGCGCCACTCACATGTTGGTACACGGAGCCGATTTGCGTATCGTGCAAGAGCTACTTGGGCATGCATCAGTGAGCACAACCCAGGTGTACACGAAGGTCGATAACGAAGTGTTGTTCGAGATGTACCGCGAGTCGCACCCGCGCGCTCGGGTGAAGGTTCGTCAGTGAGTAAGGCTGTACACCTGGCTAAACGCTTCGTGCTTTCCCTTGTCCCTTCACAAGTGGAAGAGATCGAGCGTCAGTGGGTCCATTCGGTGCTTTCGCTGGATGAGTTTGATTTATGGAACAAAATGATGGTGCAGGATCGACGGCACAGCGTTTTGGTCGGTCGGCGTTTCGTAAAGTATCGACCAACTGCTTCGCATATCGAGATTGCTGGGGCGTTGTTGCATGATGTGGGCAAGTCTGCTTCACGTCTTGGTACTTTGGCCCGAGTGTTTGCAACGCTGGTAGGCCCTCGCACGAAGCGCTTGCGCCAATATCACAATCACGAAAACATTGGTGCAGAAATGCTTCGATCCATCGGTAGTGATGAGACAACCATCTCTATGGTTGAAGGATCATGCGTTAGTGGATTAAAAGATGCGCTCGACAGAGCAGACGATATTTAGCAACTACATACGTTGTAGTAGTTATTTACTTGGGTAAAGACCGATTGCGCTGTGCGCCCGAGCAAGTGTTGCTTGAGCGACTTTTGATGCACGCTCTTTACCAAGTGCGAGCAATTTGCCCAGTTCGGCCGGGTCTGCCATCAGTTCGTGGTAACGCGTCTGAATAGGTCGCAGCATTTCGGCAACAGCCTCACCGGTGTCCTGTTTGAGTTTTCCGTACTGGGTATACGTAGTCGCTAGTGAGGCCGGCGATTCGTTTGTGACTGCTGCGAGTATCTCGAGCAAGTTGCTCACACCTGGTTTGCGCTCGCGGTCAAACTCCACTTCGTTATCGCTGTCAGTGACGGCGCGCTTAAACTTTTTGATAATCGCTGCTGGGTCGTCGAGGAGATAGATGATTCCAGCTTCGCCATCACCAGACTTACTCATCTTTTTAGTCGGATCTTGAAGATCCATCACTCGTGCACCGGTCGGTGGAGTTACGGCCTTGGGCACAACAAATGTGTCTCCGAAGCGATGGTTGAAGCGCAGAGCAATGTCGCGAGTTATCTCGATGTGCTGTCGCTGATCGTCGCCGACAGGAACCTCTGCCGCATCGTAGAGCAAAATATCTGCAGCTTGTAGAGCGGGGTAGGTGAAGAGTCCAGCAGATACAAAATCGGCTTCTCGCTTGGCTGACTTATCTTTAAATTGGGTCATTCGACTCAGTTCACCGAAACTGACAGTGCACTCCATGATCCAACCCAATTGGCTATGTTCCGGAATGTGACTTTGTACAAAAACTGTGGCGATCTGAGGATCGAGCCCTACGGCAAATAATATTGCTGCTAATTGCAGCGTTTGCTTGCCGAGCACACCAGGAGTGTCGGTGATTGTTAAAGCATGGAGGTCGACGATGCCATGAAAAACGTCGTTTGCGTGCTGTCCCGACACCCAATTACTAAGCGCGCCAAGATAGTTGCCGAGATGGACTTCTCCGGTCGGTTGAATGCAGGAAAGGACTCTGGCCACGTCATTACGCTAGTGCAAACAATCGAGTAAAGGTCTGTTTGATATATCCTTATGCGCGATGGCATACGAGGTAAACACCCCGGTCTTTGATGGCCCGTTTGATTTGCTTTTGCATCTCATTTTGCAAGAAGAAGTCGATATTCACGAAGTGTCACTTCTGCGCATCGTCGAGGCATATCTCGTTGAAGTGCAGCGGATGCAAATTTTTGACTTGGAAATTGCAACCGAATTTTTGCTCATCGCAGCAACTCTTGTTGAGCTAAAGACTCGCAGGTTGCTACCTGGCAAGGCTGATATGGACCTTGATGAAGAGCTTGCTCTCTGGGAAGAGCGAGATTTACTACTTGCTCGCTTGTTGGACTGCAAAACATTCAAAGATGTGGCTGGTGTATTCAGCCAACTCGTAGAAAAAGCAGGTTTGAGCTTTGCGCGGATGGCTGGACCAGATGAACGTTTCGCGGAGTTGATGCCTGATCTCTTGGAGGGCGTAACTCCAGTCAGATTGCAGCGCGCTTTTATACGCGCAGTCGAACCGAAGCCGCCAACGACAATCGATCTCTTTCACGTGGCTCCTATTCGAGCAAGCGTGGCCGATGCACTGATGGAGTTGCTCGATGTCTTACCAAGTCTTGGGCGTGTCACGTTTTCGCAACTCACTGAAGCTATCCACGATCGCATTGAAGTCGTATGCCGATTTTTGGCGATACTCGAGTTGTACAAGCAGGGTCGAGTAGATCTTGAGCAGAGCGACAAGTTTGGTGACATACAGGTGCTGTGGACTGGCGGCAATGACGTTGGATTTGAAGCAGTCTTCAACATTGATGATTATGAAGGATGATTTTGAAATGAAAGGTATTGCAAATGTCTGATCAGAGTTTTGACAATCAAGTAGAGCATGAAGAGTCGGAGATCAGCGCGGATATTGTGCGCGCACTTGAAGGAATCCTGCTCGTTGCAATGGAGCCGGTCGATCCTGCGTTGCTTGCGCAATTGCTTGAGCAACCACTAGCGGTAGTGGAAGGTCTCTGCGAACGTTTATCGATGGTTTACGCCGAGGCAGGGCATGGTTTTCAACTGGTCAAAGTAGCTGGTGGATATCGTTTTCAATCGCACCCTGATGTGTCGGCTTATGTGGAGCGATTTGTGCTCGACAGCCAGCAAGCTCGTATTTCGTCTGCAGCTTTAGAAACCCTCGCGATCATTGCGTATAAGCAACCACTTTCACGACAGCAGGTTGCTTCTATCCGTGGAGTTGATCCCGATGCGGTGATGCGCACATTGCAGGCCCGCGGTTATATCACTGAAGTATCTCGCGATGATGGTCCTGGTCAGGCAATTTTGTTCGGAACCACAGCAATGTTTCTTGAACGTCTCGGGCTGGACTCGTTAGCCTCGTTGCCTCCGATTGCCGACTTTATTCCACCTGCAGAAGTTGTAGAGGCTCTTGAACAAGGATTGCGTATTGTCCCTTCAAACCCAATGGGTGCTTCTCGGAACGAAGTAGAGGGATAGTTATTTCTTCATCAACGCCGGGAGGCGACGATCACTTATACGAAGGCGAACGTCTCCAAAAAGTGTTGGCTCGCCATGGATGGGGTAGTCGTCGCGCCTGTGAAGAACTCATTGCACAGGAACGAGTAACAGTAAATGGGGAGACTGCAGTCTTGGGTCGAAGGGTTGAGGTGGAAGTTGATCTGATAGAGATTGATGGCGCACCAGTTGGCGTTCGTCCTGATGTGGTCTATTACTTGCTGAACAAGCCCATTGACGTGATCTCAACGGCCATTGATACCCATGGCCGTGAGACCGTAGTTGATCTCGTTCCGTTGGAACCTCGGGTGTTTCCTGTTGGTCGACTCGATGCCGACTCGGAAGGTTTATTGCTACTTACCAACGATGGCGAACTTACCAATCGAATTACCCATCCGAGTTATGGTTTGGAAAAAGAGTATCTCGTGCATGTCGAATGTTCATCTGCTGGCGTAAACAACACTGCCTTAAGTCGGATGCGCAATGGCATCGAGTTGGATGATGGATTGACTGCACCTGCGGATGTCAGCCAATTACAGCCGGGTGTATTGCGCGTGGTTATTCATGAGGGAAGAAACCGACAGATTCGTCGCATGTGTGAGGAAGTTGGCTACCCGGTTGCACGTCTGGTACGCGTTCGTATTGGCCCCTTGGTCGATAGGCACCTGCTGCCAGGTGAATGGAGGCATCTCACGAATGCTGAAGTCAGACTGTTAATTGAATCGGTTGCTCAGTAGACCACGAGTAGAATTACCAATTGTGATGCAAAAACGGGCGAATGTCTTCGGTCTTGGCTTGATTGGTGGATCACTTGGACTCGCACTTTCGAGTAGGGGATGGCACGTTACTGGATGTGACTCTGTCGGTGACATTGAGAGCCAGGCGTTGTCGCTTGGAATCATTCATCAGATTGGTGTGGACAGGGATGCAGCGATCACGTTTGTGGCGACGCCCGTTTCATCTGTTGGGGAGCAGGTAGTACGAGCATTGGCTGAGACAACTGGTTTGGTGACTGATGTTGGCGGCGTAAAGGCTCATCTTGTTGGACAGATCAATGACCCGCGATTTATTGGTGGGCACCCTATGGCTGGAAGTGAACTCATTGGTTTAGATGGAGCAGATCCCAAATTATTTGAGGGTGCTGTTTGGGTGTTGACACCTTCTGTGGGTATTTCCGACAGCAACTTCGAACAAGTGGCTGGAGTTGTGACCGAACTTGGCTCAGAAATTGTTGTGCTTGACGCACAGCGACATGACCAACTTGTTGCAATTGTGAGTCACCTTCCACATCTAACAGCAGCAGCATTGATGGGGTTGGCGAGTGAGAGGTCAGAAGAGCACGTTGCGGTCTTGCGACTGGCTGCAGGTGGCTTTAGGGACATGACCCGAGTCGCATCTGGGCATCCTGCGATCTGGATCGACATATGTAGAGAAAACCGAGATGCAATTGTGATCGCACTCGATGGGCTCATTGAAGGGCTTGTCCAAATGAAACAGATTGTGGAACAAGGTGACTCCTTAGAACTGATGAAGCGTTTGCAGCAATCTCGCATTGCGCGGTCTAATTTGCCAAGTCGTGTTCGTGATCTGATGGATGTTATTGAAGTCAGAGTTCCAATTCCTGACCGATCTGGCGCAGCTGCAGAGATATTTACTCTGGCCGCTGAACTAGGAGTCAACATTGCAAACTTCGAAGTTGCTCACTCGGTTGAGGGCGAACGTGGAGTATTGGTACTTGTAGTTGAGCAGTCCAGTCAGGATGTGTTTCGTGGCGGTCTGATTGCTCGTGGGTTTAGACCGATATTGCAACAGATTTCATGACACAACAGGGCGAGTATGCAGTCGTTGTAAAAAGTGGAGCGCTTGATGCTGTCGCTACGGTTCCGGGGTCAAAGTCGATTGCGCATCGGGCTCTGATATGTGCAGCATTGGCACGTGGAGACTCGACGATCAAAGGGTTACCAGTCGGTGATGACACGCAAGCGATGTTGCAGGGCCTCATGATGCTTGGTACAACTTTTTCGCTTGACGGTGCTGATGCCCATATTGCAGGATCTATTGATTTGGATCGTATGGATGCGATCACGGTAGATGCCAATTTGGCTGGAACTACGGCTCGTTTTCTCACCGCCATTGGCGCATTACGTCGAGGCCCAATAACGGTGACGGGTAATGAATCATTGCGCAGTCGGCCGATGAAGGATTTGCATCTTGCGTTAGAACAACTGGGCGCCGGTATTTCGTGGCAAAACGAAAAATATTGTTTGCCCGTTACGGTTCGGCGAGGCAAGTCTTACTCTCATTCGGTTCAAGTTGCAGCTGATACTTCATCGCAATTTGTTACGTCATTGATGCTCATTGCGCCAATGTTGGATAAGGGATTGACAATTGAACTGACTGGAAACATCGTTTCGCTTCCGTACATTGCAATGTCTGCATCGGTGATGAAGTCATTTGGCGCAAATGTACGTATTTTGGATGAGCGCAACATTGTGATTGATGGCGGGGGATATGTGGGTTGCCAGTTCGCTGTCGAGCCAGATGCGAGCTCGGCTTCGTATCCGTTTGCCGCAGCTGCAGTGGTGGGCGGCCGCGTGTGCGTCAATGGAATGTCGTCAAACATGATGCAAGGAGATAGTCGATTTGTCGATGTTTTACGACAAATGGGCTGTGAAGTTTTGGAAGACCAAGTTGGAATCACCATTAGTCGCCACGCAAACGAGCCATTACGTGGTGTTGATGTAGATATGTCGCAAATATCAGACTTGGTTCCAACGCTCGCCATCGTTGCGATGTTTGCGAAGACACCAACACGAATTCGCAAGGTTGGTTTCATCCGCAATAAAGAGAGTGACCGCATTGGGGATCTTGCAAGTGAAATGCGATCTCTTGGGGCAAAGGTTGTCGAACATGAAGATGGTCTCGAGATTTTGCCGCAAGTACTGCACTCTGGCCGGTGTGACACACATCATGACCATCGACTAGCTATGGCATTTGGTGTTGCTGGTCTCAAACAGCCTGGCGTGATCATCGGAGAACCGCAGGTAGTGGGTAAGAGTTGGCCACAATTTTGGGAGATGCTCGAAGCGTTATGACACCCCCAGTTCTTAGGGATGACTATCTCAATACGCCAATACTTCGCCGTCTACAGGGTTCACACCCACGCTTTACGGAAATCATGAGCCGCCATGCCTCGGCTGTTGCTGCCCGTTTGCCGTGCTATCAAGATCCGGTCTCAGGACTTTCGGTCATGACCGCTGAGTTTTTGGCATCGCGAAATTATTGTTGTGAGAGCGGATGTCGTCACTGCCCATATGTAGCCGACTGATGAACTAGATTGAGTGGTTCAAGAGATGCAATAAAGGGGTCAAGTTGAGCGAAGAACGAGAAATAATGACGTGGGAGTCCTTCGGAGTCGCGAGTCGCGAGCTTGCAGTGATGGTGGCCAAGAGTGGCTACGAACCCGACATTATTCTTGCAATTGCACGCGGTGGATTACTTGCAGCAGGCGCTCTCGGTTATGCGCTTTCTGTCAAGAACACCTACACCATGAATGTCGAGTTTTATACCGGAGTCAATGAGCGGCTTGCGGTGCCAATGATCCTTCCTCCCGTGCCAAGTCTCATCGACTTGAAAGACTCCAAAGTTTTGATCGTTGACGATGTCGCCGACACTGGCCATACATTGAAACACGTACTTGAGTTTTGTAAGGGTCAGTTAGCAGATACCCGTCTTGCTGTGTTGTACGAGAAGTCACAGTCCATCATCAAGTGCGACTACGTGTGGAAGCACACGGATCAATGGATCAACTTTCCGTGGAGCGATAAAGATCCTGTTGCGCAACGCAAGTGGAGCGTCAAAGACGCCTGACTCATCTATCCCTGGTAGGTGATTGAAGAATCCAGGAATGCGTTGTCGGTAATATCACTTGCAGTGATGTCGGCAATCTCAAGGCCTTGCTCGCGCAAGATTGGCGTAGCTTTTGCAATGAAGTCATTTACTCGGGCCTCTTCTAGATCGCCAAAAGTTTGTGTATCGCCGTTGCCGACAATTCCCATTTCTTTTTGTGATCCAGCACCGTTAGCAACGTCGCCATCTGACTGAGTCCACCAGCTGTCGTATGCGGCGACCGTTGTGAGGATAATCGCGTTCGCACGAGTTGGATCCGCGATGTAGTCGAGTTGTGCCTGCTGAAAAATTGGAACGATATTCTCAAGGCAAGGGCGAAGCTCTTCGAGTCGATCTTTTCGAATAGCCAAGTTTTGTGCGTATGAGTTCCAGCCTGCATCATGAATGAGTTGGTAGCCGGTTGTGATTGCACCGCTTTCAAGATTTGCGTATTTGTATGGCTCGGACGTAGCGAAACCTTGGTGTGCGGCATCTTCTGTAGAGAGCAACAAGTTGCCTTTGTAGTTTGAATCCACTTGATCTTTTTGGATAAGTCCCTGCGCTTCGAAATATCGCATCCATGCTGGGTCGCCGTAGACATAAAAAGATTTGATTGTCTTGGCAGCGTCAGCGATTGTTTTGGCCCCAGGGTGTTTGGTTGCATCCCACAGCAAAACCTGTGGATTGATGTTGAGGGCGTTGAATACCGCGAGTGTCGGAGCATCGGTGTATCGAGTGATAGCCACGTCGGTGCCCACGTAACCAAATGTGATTGCATTGTCTTGATACATCTCTGTGACAACTGGAGACTCAAGGAATGGTCCGCCTGCACGAATCTCGAGGTTGACGCCCGTTGGTTGCCCATTAACGGCCAATGATCCGACTACTGCACCCGAATCTTTTGACGCTGTGGCGTCATCGCCCATGAGCTGGTAGAGACCACCGTGCTCTGACTCGGGGAACCAGTCTGTCTGTACAACAATCGTCGCGGGGCAAACATCTGCAAGTGATACTCCGGTAGTCGGTGCTGCAGCGGCAGATGTATCGGTTGCAGCGGGTTCACTGTTTCCACAGGCGCCAAGAAGTGACAAGGAAATTCCTACTGCGATTGCACTAACAATTGTTATATCGCGCTTGCTCATGTTGTTCCATTCTCCGTTGTCATTGTGAAATTGAACCTTCGTACCATCTACCAACAGCCCACGTGTTGAGAAGACCGAATGCGATAAAAAGCATAAGTCCCAAGAGGGTCGCAGCCAACGCTGTGACAAACATCGGGCCAGCTTGGCTATTTAAGAAAAATTGTGTGATGAGCTTGCCAAGACCGGGGTCACCTTTGGCAAAGAAGAAGTCGCCCACTATGGCGCCTATGACGGCCAGACCAGCTGAGATGCGTAGACCGCTAAATATTGCAGGACTTGCCGCTGGTAACTGAAGTTTTAGTAGTCGAATCGCGCGACTTGATTTATGCAGAGTGAACAGATCGTGCATATTTCTGGGAGTTGATTGAATACCAAATAGTGTGTTTGAAACGATGGGGAAGAGTGAAATGATCACCGTGACAAGTACTCTCGCAGCGAAATTGGAACCCACAAGTTTGATCATGAGGGGAACAATTGCGATGATCGGCGTGACTTGCAAGGCGATGAGGTAGGGCCAAAGCGAACGCTCAAGCCACTTGGCCTGGGCCATCAGCACTCCAGCTACTAGCCCTATGCAAATTGAAAGCGTCAAACCTACGAGCGAGGTCTTGAGGGAAATCCAAAATGCAGTGATGATTTTTGTTCGGACAATGCCGTGTATGTCTTCGAAGAGACGGTGGGGTGGTGGGATGATCATTGGCTTATTGGATGCTGGGGAGAAATTATTTTCTAAACCATAGGCGAGTGCATACCAAGCGAGTAGAAAAAGTACGAACACGACGGTTGGGCCAAAATATCGAGCAATGATTTTTTGAAGTCGAGTTTTAAAATTCATAATGTCTGCATTTCTCTCATCAGCACAGCGATCTGCCCACAGCACTTGGCAAATTCGGCGCTATAACGCAGCGACGGAGTACGTGGATACTCGAAAGGGATCTGTATTTCGTGCGCAATTGTTCCAGGTCGTGGCGACATGATGATGACTCGTTGTGAAAGATATACGGCTTCAGTTATGGAGTGAGTCACAAATACCGCCGAAAATTTTGCGGAAGCGAACATGGTAAGTAGATCGTCATTCAGTGATTCACGAGTGAATTCATCTACTGCAGCGAATGGCTCGTCGAGCAAAAGCAAACTTGGATCCGTTACAAGGGTGCGAGCCAGTGATGCTCGCATCTTCATGCCTCCAGAAAGTTGTCGCGGATACTTCTGAGCGCTGTCTTGTAGTCCAACAGACTCCAGGGCGAATTGAGCCTTGGCTCTGCGCTCGTTTTTATTGACTCCCCGTAACTCGAGCAATGTTTCAATATTTCGTAGCGTTGATCGCCAAGGCAACAGTGTTGGGTCTTGGAACACAAACCCGATATCACTTGTTGTGCTCGACAGAGTGCCGCTTGAGGGTTGTTGTAGTCCGCTGAGCACGCGCAGCAGTGTTGATTTGCCACAACCACTGGGGCCGACGAGCGCTACGAATTCGTGTGTTGCGATTTGCAGCGAGACTCCACGCAAGGCTTCGGTCGAGTCGGGGAATGACAAACAGATGTCATCTGCAGAGATCAAATGAGACCCCGAGCGATGAACGTTTGGGTTAGGCGTGGTGGAGTTCACCGAAGCGTCGGCTGAGCCGCATCCTCGTAGGGGTCACACAAATAATCTAATAGTGCCAATCATGCGATCGGCGAATGCCAGAGACCTTTATTCTGCAAAATTTGCTTCAGCACAAGGGGCCTGTCGGTCATAATTCCATCAACGCCGAGATTCAGCAGGTGCTCCATCTCGTCGGGTTCGTCGATGGTCCACACGTGAACCTGCAATCCAGCACTGTGTGCATCATCGACCAATCGCTTATCGGTCAGCGTGATCGGGCCCTGCTTGAGCGGAATTTGGGCTGCAAGGGCACCTTCGAATGGTTTAACCACACCTATCCAACTGCGCACACGAAGCAATGCGACTTGCTTCGGACCGAGTGACGAACACAGTGACGGACCGAAAGTCTCACGGAGCACCGAAAGACGCTTGTCGCTAAATGAACCAACACACACTTTGTCGAGCACATGGGGTAGTCGTAGGGCCTCGATCAATGGTGGGAGAGCAGCATCTGATTTGCAGTCGATGTTGATGCGAGCCTCAGGCCATGCGTCAAAAATATCTTGCAATAATGGAATGCGCTCAGTGCCGTTTACACGAGCATTGCGAACTTCGGAATAATCGAGTTCGCTAATTTTTCCGGCAACACCGCATGTGCGTGAAAGATCGTCGTCATGGAAAGCCAGAAGCACACCGTCACGAGTGGCGTGTACATCGGTCTCGAGGTATGTGTAGCCAAGTTCAATTGCTTTCGCAAAAGCCGGCATGGTGTTTTCGGGTGCGTCACTCGCACCTCCGCGATGCGCAAAAGCAATCGGGAGTTGCGTTTCTAGAAATGGATGCGACACAGATGTACTTTAGATACTTCTGCCAGCGGCTGCCCAGTATTCGTCTTTTAACAGACGTTTATACAGTTTGCCTGTGGGGTGACGTGGTAGTTCGGTTCGAAAATCAACCGACTTAGGACATTTAAACGACGCAAGAGAAGCCTTGCAGTGTTCGATGAGAATGCGTTCGAGTTTTTTTGCATCTTCGGATGTCGCGGGCATCACTGTTGGTTGCACTACAGCCTTGACTTCTTCGCCAAACTCGTCATTCGGGATTCCGAATACGGCCACATCGATCACGTCTGGATGAGATACCAAAATATTCTCTGCTTCTTGAGGATAAATGTTGACACCCCCAGCGATGATCATAAAAGCCTTGCGATCGGTCAAATAGAGAAATTTTTCATTATCCAAATATCCGATATCGCCAAGTGTCGACCAGCCCCTGCCGAGCGAATCTTTAGATGCTTGAGTTTTTTCGGGGTCATTGTGATATTCGAATTTGGCGGCACTTTCAAAGTAGATCGTTCCTGTTTGACCGATCTCGAGTTCGTTGCCATCGTCATCCAAAATATGAATGACTCCCTGCAGCGATTGCCCTACTGTGCCAGGGTGCGAAAGCCATTGTTCGGAGTTGCAGTACACAAACCCGTTGCCTTCGCTACCTGCGTAATATTCGTGGACGATTGGGCCAAGCCACGCGATGGTCTGCTGCTTGATGTCAATTGGGCAGGGTGCGGCGGCATGAAAAATATGCGTGAGGGAATTGGTTTCGTACTTGGTACGCACATCGGTTGGAAGTTTGAGCAGACGAACGAACATTGTTGGCACTGTCTGAGAGTGAGTCACGTCGTACTGCTCGATCAACTGCAAGTATTCTTCAGCGTCGAAGTGTTCCATGATGATCGTTGTGCCACCTACACGGTGCACTGCAAGGTTCCAGCGCAGAGGCGCTGCGTGATATAGCGGCGCTGGCGAAAGGTAAATAGTGCTGTCGTTCATCGCAAACAAGAATTGTCCTAGTGATGTGACGCCGTTTGGGGATCCGAGTGGGTTATTGCCGAGATTGAGCGCGACGCCTTTTGGACGACCAGTGGTTCCACTCGAATACAACATGTCAGAACCATCCACTCGGTCATTTAGCGGAAGCGGGGACTGCTGAGCAACGATGTTCTCGTAATTTTCGTAGCCATCAATTACTCCATCCAGCATGAGCCGTAGGTCGACATTTGGAATTAAAGCTGAAATTTCGGCAGCCTGGTCGGCTTTGTATTTGCTCGTGATGAAGGCCGTCGCGTTGCAGTCATTGATGATGTACGACAGTTCGTCGGAGGTGAGACGACTCGAACACGCGGTATAGATGAGTCCCGCGTAGTGACAACCCCAGATGACTTCGAAATAACGCGGATGATTCTCAAGGCAAATTGCGATGTGGTCACCCGGACGCAAACCATGTTGAAAGAGCAATTGGCTGAGACGGTTGGCAGCCTCATCGAGTTCTTTGTAGGTAATGACTTGGGACGTCGAAGCCATGATGACAGCAGGCTTGTCTGGGGTGATGGTTGCGATTTGTCCTGGAAACATAGCCAAAAGTTAGCCCAAAAATTGTTACGTCAAGCAATTTCGGATCGGAAATCGACAAGACCAATAAAGCGTAAAGCGTCTTTTGTTACTAGATTTGCTTTGATCAATAGAGCAACATAAGGGGAACATATGTCGGCAGCACAAACACAGACGTTGGCGGATGAGCAGCAGATAGATGATGCGGTAACGGCGCTGCTTGATGCATTTCCTCCACGCCAAACGAAATCGGAAGTCTTTTTGGGCGAACAGTACGACCGCGGTCTTGCTTGGGTGCATTTTCCTGTTGGCTCCGGTGGTCTCGGTTTGTCGCCTAAGCATCAAAAAATCGTGAGCGAAAGACTGTCGGCAGCTGGAAGCCCGAATCCATACGCCCGAAATCCGATCGGCTATGGAATGTGCGGACCAACCGTTGTCGAGTGGGGAACACCAGAACAACGAACTAAATACTTGAGGCCATTATTTACCGGTGAAGAAATTTGGTGTCAGTTATTTTCAGAACCAGGTTCAGGGTCAGATTTTGCCGGACTCTCTGCCAAGGCGATTCGGGACGGCGACGAATGGTTGGTCAATGGGCAAAAGGTCTGGACAACATTGGCCCATCTCTCAAAGTGGGGTCTACTTGTAGTGCGCACAGATCCGGATGCTGTAAAGCATGCTGGAATGACGGCAGTAGTTGTTGACATGCAGGCACCTGGGGTTGAGGTTCGACCATTGCGCCAGATGACCGGCGAAGCCGAATTCAACGAGGTCTATTTCACTGATGTGCGTGTACCGGTCTCGGAGACACTTGGCGGGCCAGGCGACGGATGGCGCGTCAGTTTGACAACACTGATGAACGAGCGAGTAGCGATTGGGGGAGCAATTCCTCCTAAGGCCTCTGGTCCGATTCGTGAAGCAATGAAGATTTGGGAAAAGATGCCAGCCGAAGAACGAGATGCTGCAACTCGAGACAAACTCACTCAGTTGTGGATTCGTGCTGAAGTACTTCGACTGACAAATATTCGCGCTGGACAAAACAGAAAACTTGGAGTTCCAGGTCCTGAAGGTTCAATCGGCAAGATGGCTAGTGCCGATCTCAACAAGCAGACTTATGAGTTCTGTATTGAACTAATGGGTGCGCACGGCATGTTGTACGGAAGTTACGCAATGGTTCGACCAGAAACAGCGATGAGTTTTGATTCCGTTCCCAAAGCGTTCTTGCGTGCTCGCGCCAACAGCATCGAGGGCGGAACTAGCGAAGTTATGAAGAATATTCTGGGTGAGCGAATGCTTGGACTTCCAGGCGATGTTCGTGTCGATCGTGAAATGCCTTGGAGCAAAGTGCCTCGCAACTAGAGCAAAGTGCGGCGCAACTAATTCGTGAGTTTTTGCAGAACGGTGCTGGCGCTTACAGAGCGATCATCCAGGTGTTGTCCGCTCAAGAAGTTTCCGCCGATCATCACGGTGGATGCTTGCTCAATGGCGTGCTGTAGTTGACGAATATTTCGCGGTGGAGGAAAATATTCGTCTTCGGTCGTGAGTCGAACCTCTTCGACTCCTAAGCGTGGAGCCAGTCGGTTGACTACGGCCATTACGAGTTCTTCTGGTGCAGATGCGCCGGCGGTTACTCCAATGGTGCCCGAAATGTTGTCAGGAATTTCATCTGCGGAGTTGATGCGTAGAACAGTTTTACAATTCATAGAACGTGCAAGTTTTTCTAGCGCAAGAGTGTTCGAGGAATTTGAAGAACCGATAATTATGACCGCATCGCAATCTCGCACTATTTGCATAAGAGCTGTCTGACGGTTGGTTGTTGCAAAACATAAATCACTTTTTCCTGGTTGCCACACTTGTGGAAAACGTACTTTTACGGCCTGTGCTACTTCCTGCCAATCCCGATGAGACAATGTCGTCTGGGCAAGTAGCGCGAGTGGCTCGTTAGTGTCGGCCAGAGCTGCCACGTCTTCAAGTTTTTCAACACGCGTTGTGGCATGCGGAGCAACTGCCATAGTGCCAACAGCTTCTTCGTGGCCTTCATGGCCAATGTAGATAATTTTGTAACCCTTGTTTGAGCGAACGCGAAGTTCGTGGTGCACTTTGGTAACAAGCGGGCATACAGAATCAACGACGTAGCCTCCTCGAGCGATCGCATTAGAGACCACTTCGGGGGCAGAGCCGTGTGCCGACAACATGATTGGGCTCCCGGCAGGAATTGCGTCAATGTCATCGACAAAGATCACGCCCTGTGCAATGAAGCGATCGACAACAGACTTATTGTGCACGATTTCGTGAAAGCAATACACAGGAGCGGGAAAAGTGCGAACCATCCAAGAGAGCGCTTTGATGGCCATCTCAACACCTGCGCAGAAGCCTCTTGGGGCAGCAAGCAGGACGCGATCTACTTGCGATGGATTGATCGAACTCGTATTCGCACTCGTAGTCACGGTCACACTTTAGTGCTCATCGTTATCGCACAAACCGCTTGTACAATGCATACGTGACTGAACGATTGCCTACCGTTGTGATCGTCGGACGACCCAATGTCGGTAAGAGCACTCTATTCAATAGGTTTTTGGGCGCTCAGGTTGCGATTGTCGAGGATCAACCTGGTATTACCCGTGACCGTTTCGAACGTGATGTCGAGTGGATTGGCAAAAAATTTAGCGTTGTTGATACCGGCGGTTGGATGCCAGGCGGCTCTGAGCTTGATACCAAAGTCAGTCGCCAAGTGGAAGAGGCTGCCAGAGCTGCAGATCTAGTGCTTTTCGTGGTCGACACATGGGTTGGTGTCACTCACGACGATGAGCTCATCGCGCAATGGCTTCGCAAGGTAGACCGTCCCGTGCTCGTTGTTTCGAACAAAATTGACTCTGAGCGACGCGAGTCAGATCGTTGGGATTTTCTATCTCTTGGGTTTGGCGAGCCGATAGCAGTTTCGGCTCTGCACGGCCGTAAGTCAGGTGACCTGCTCGATGCGATACTCGAACGTGTTGAGGCACTTGATATGGAACCGGAGCCGGATCTTGGTGATGCCATTCGTGCGCCAGGAATCCCTCGCGTGTCTATTGTCGGTCGCCCAAACGTTGGAAAGAGCACACTCTTCAACAGGTTGGTAGGGGAGGATCGTTCGATCACGCACGATATGCCAGGAACAACCCGCGATGCAATCGATACCCAAGTAGACACAGAAGATGGACCAATGGTGTTTGTCGACACGGCCGGAATGCGTCGAAAAAGCAAAGTTGACGAGTCTGCAGAGTATTACTCGTTCGTTCGCGCGCTTCGTGCGGTTGATGAATCAGATGTTGCACTGTTGGTTATTGATGCACATGATGGCATCACGAGCCAAGATCAAAGACTTGCCGAGCGAATCGATGCGGCTGGATGTCCAGTGATCGTGATTCTTAACAAGTGGGAGACGCTTGACGCCGAAGGTCGAGAGCATATTGACAATGAGATGACTCGCAAGTTGTACTTCATCGGTGACGCTCCTGTGCTTAAAGTTTCAGCACTTACGGGTAAAGGCGTTCACAGACTTCTGCCGATATTGCAAGAGTGCATTGTTCATTATCACAAGCGCGTTCCGACTCGAGATGTCAACAAAGTGATGGCCGAAGCGCAACAAAAACACCCAGCTGGCAGCGGCGCGCGAGTTCTATACGCGCTGCAAGGAGCGACCGATCCGCCAACATTCACTTTGTTCGTCAATCGCGAATTACCAGCACCGTATCTTCGCTATCTCGAACGATGCATTCGTGAAAAATTTGAATTTGGTTCCACGCCGATCAAGATGCGTGTTCGCAAACGCTCAGAGTAAACGCATGCCTTGGTGTGAAGAGTGTGCAAAGTATTTGGCGCCGAGTGCAATGTTGCCTGACGGCTCATGCCCTAAGTGCCTTAAGTCCATTGCTGATGTGACAATCAATGGGCAGCTCACAGCAAAAACACTTAATCTAAAAAAACTCGCGCAAAGCTCATCAGATGAGGACGTTTCAGTGCCATGGCATTTCAAATTACTTGTCGGTGCTTTGATCCTGTATTTGTCTTGGAGAGTTATAGATCTCTTTCGCTAGAGTAATTAATCGAGATGCGGGCTGTAGCGCAGCTTGGTTAGCGTGCTTGTCTGGGGGACAAGAGGTCGCGGGTTCAAATCCCGCCAGCCCGACTTGGAGCTAATTTGAACGCAGTTACGCGTTGGATGCGTAACCAA
>ERZ891418.140-NODE-140-length-26018-cov-6.423102_pt1 | contig 26018 bp, 18 predicted proteins | sample MGYA00521236_ERZ891418 | MGnify/ENA primary metagenome ERZ891418 (study PRJEB32303, sample SAMEA104408696) | aquatic metagenome | biome: Brackish water; feature: Chemocline; material: water | place: Baltic Sea | collected 2014-10-18T10:34:00 | depth 100 m ... | reverse complement strand
AACTTCGCGTCTTCTATCTGGCCGTCCGCCGACGTCAACGCCCCGACGGGTTTCGATGAATCGTGATATCCACCGGCTGTCCGGAATCGAGCAGCACCTTGCCCGCCACGCGCCGATAGACTCCGGAAAGTGTGTCGAGGTACCGGCGTCGAAGTGCCATCTGGCGGACTTGTTCATACGACATCGTTCCCGATGCAGCCTGCTCCAGTTCACTGATGAGCAGATGGAAACTCGCCGCCTGAGCGCGGGCGGACTCCGTCGTCTGACGGGCGTACGTTGTCGCGCGGTCTTCCGTCTGCCGGCGAGTCGCGTCGGCATCGGCCTGCTTCTGCTCCGCGTAAGCCCGTGCCCGCTGGATGTAAGTTTCCCGATCGGCGCGAGCGTTCAACACGTCGACGAACTCCGACTTCACTCGCACTGGCGGCGTCACGCTGGCGACGGTGACATCGTCGACTTCGACACCCAGCTGCGCTGTTTGCGAAAGCTCGCGGACCCGCGCGAGCACCTGACGACGAATCTCCGTATGGCCGAGCGTGTGGACAAAGTCGACTCCGCACCGCATGACCACATCGGCCAGCACCGAACCGGCCAGCAGCCGCAACCGCTCGTCACTCGCCGCCGACTGAAACAGCCACTCGTCAATCCGCTCCCGCGAGATGCGGTACTGCAGATTGATCTGCACGTTGAGAATGTTTTTGTCACCGGAAAGAAGCTCCGACTGCCGCGCCGGATCAACCTGCGTCAGAAACTCGCTGCTGTCGAGGTTGTCGATTTCCGGTGTGCCGACAATGACCGTGCGGGATTCGTTGATCCGGATGCGGTCAATCCGGGTCAGTGGCCACGGCAGGTGAAAGTAGAGTCCACTCGGCTTGAGCTCAACATTCCCGGCCTGGTCGCGTTGAGCGTGGCCGAAGATGCGCAGAACCGCGACCTCATCGGCACTGACGACGTAAAAACCCGTCACCAGCCAGGCGAGCAAAATCAGCGCACCGACGATCCAGACTACGATGTTCCGGCTTCGCGGCGTCGCGCCGGCCTCGGCCTGACCTTGATTCAGATTTGGCAAAAGTTCAGACACTGCTCACCTCCGTCCCCTCTCCCCGTTGAGGGTGAGGGGGTGCCCGGAGGGCGGGTGAGGGGGTGAACGTTGCCGTTGACTTTAAATTCAAATTTCCCGACTGCTGCCCCTCCACATCCGGCCTTCGGCCATCTTCTCCCCCCTGGGGGAAAGAAGGGACGATCGACGCCGACTCATTACCGGCGGGTTCTGCGGGTTTCTCGACGTCAGATTCCTCATCCGTCCCTGAAGCTGGCTTCACCTCGTTGCCGGTCGGCTCCGAGCCAACTGACGTGACCGGCTTCGCGTCACCGGTTTCATCGAGCTTCTTCGGCGCGCGAGACGGCATGTTCTCCGGAATCCCCTGGACGAGAAGTTTCAACAGCGAACTGGACGCCGACAGCACGAGCGTCGTCTTCTCGTTGAGAATCGTTTCGTAGGAATCCAGCGTTTTGACCAGTCGATAAAATTCCGGATCCCGTGCGTGAGCCTCGTTGAGAATCGCAAGAGCCTGGGCCTCGGCCCTGCCTCGAATCCGCTCGGCTTCGGCGTCCGCGGTGGCGAGGATCTCACTGTGCTGCCGGTCGGCTTTGCTGCGGATCTTCGTGTTCTCTGCGAGGCCCGCGCTGCGGTAACGATCCGCGATTTTCCGCCGCTCGCTTTTCATTCGCTCAAAGACGGCCTGCTGGTTGCCGCGAGGAAAACTCAGTCGCTTGATCCGCAGGTCGACAATCTCGATGCCCATCTGTTCGCGGATCGACACGGCTTCGTCGGCCCGTTGCCGCATCGACGCGAGCAGATCCTGCGAAATCCCGTCGAGAGACGTTCGCTCGGCATCGCCGATTTGTTCCGCCACTGGTTCGTCCCGAGGCGCGACTGTCTGACCGTTCGCGACAGCAGGATCAACCGGCGCGGCCTCCCGATCGGTCACAAACATCAGCGACGTCAGCTCAACCTGCGCCACGTGCGTGGCGAGCGTCGATCGCAGTCGCGTCTCCAGCCGCGCCTGAGCCATCTCAGGACTGCCAAGCGCCCGCAGAAACCGGAGCACAGGTCGCTCCTGAATTGTCTCGCCGTCTTTCGGTTCGGCGATCCGCCAGCAAAGGTAGGCATCGGCAATGATGTTTTTCCGGTCTCGCGTAAACACTTCCCTGCCAGCCGGATCGAACAACTGGATCCGTCGATCAAACCGCCGCACCGTTCCGATCGGCCACGGTGCTTTCATGTTGAGCCCGCGATCCTCGTCACGATCGAGCACCGCGGTGACCTCGCCGAGGTTCTCGACAATCACAATTTCCGTTTCGTCGACGAACAGAAAACACGTCGACAGCCACGCAACGAGGCACACCGCTCCGACAAGAGCGGCCGATCTCTGAACAATCCTCCGGCCAGCGCCGGAGGACTCGTCTGGATTCGGATTGGAGATTTCAACACTCATGGAAAGTTACTCTTTATCTTTTCGCACTCGATCAGACGGAATTCTGAACAGAAGAAACGAAGGGAACGAAGAAGACGCCAGCAGCCGGGCTGATCGCGCGTGGCTGCGTTGCCTTCGTTCCTTCTGTTCAAAACAGGAACCTGAAAAAGATTACTCACGCGGAGCCTCCTCCGGCGGCATGTCCTGCTCCGGTTGAGGCTGCAGCATTGGCTGCAGAATCGCCGGTGATGAGAACTCGTCCGGGTCGACCAGCAGCACGTGCCGTCGGCCGGACACACCGGGGTCCAGCACGGTCAGCGGACGGCCGGCCAGGCTCGACGAAACCGCCTGCCAGTAAAGATGCTGCCCGGTCAGTGACGGCTCGCTGAGAAACAACGGAGCCAGGCTGTTGATTCTCGCCGCCGATCCGGTCGCCGCGGTTGTCTTCTGAGTCGCCTTCTGCCGTGCGATCTCCAGACGGGACGAAGCCTCACCGGAAAGCGGCATGGGTGAGTCCTCGGACTCGGCAATCAGCTGCTGCCAGAGCGGTTCGGTCAGTGACCAGTCGGTGACCGAGCCGGTTGTCGACTCGCTGCCCGTCTGCGCTTTGACCGAGCTGCTGAGAATGCGGATGGCGTCCTCGCCCGCGGCGCTGAGCACCGTGCGGGCGTAGTACGCTTCCGCCTCGTTCGTCAGTTGAGCCTGAAGTTCGATCGCGTCGGCGACCTGCCGATACGAGGGCACAACCTGCCGCGGCGGGTGAACATCAAGCAGACTCGCCGACGTGATCTCAACGCCAAGACCTAACGGTCCGGCACCGGCCACGATGTTCCCGATCCACCGCTCTTCAATCTCGCGCCGGCCGTCCGTCAGGGTTCCGTCAAGCGACCGTTGCGCGACAAGCTCCCGCAGCGAACTCTCCGCGATCGACCGCAGAACGTCTTCCGGATCACGACTCGTGAACGCAAACTTGCGAAGATCGGAAATGCGGAATTGAACCTCGGCCGTCAGTTCGACGGGCATTTCCTCACCGGTCAGGGTGAGTGCTTCGTCGGCGTCGTCCTGCTGACCGTGCGCGCTGGTCCATTCGATGGGAACTGCGGCGAGGCTGCCCTCGGGCAGAGCGGGCACTTCTGCCCGTCCCGCGGCCTCAGATCGGAAGCCGATTTCGATCGTGCGAATTTCGTAGACACGCTCGCGGCGCACTTCTTCAAACGGAGCCGGCCAGCGCCAATGCACGCCCGCGTCGAGCGTTGCCACGTACCGGCCGAAGCGAGTGACGACGGCCTGCTCGTCAGGGCCGATCAGCACGGCATTTGACAGGAACCAGACGAGCCCCAGTCCGGCAACGCCAAGCCGTACGAGCGTCGCCCAGTGCGCGAGAAAGCGGAACACAAGCTGCGTTGGTGATAGCGCGGCGGCGAGCCACTCGACACTGCCCCCGAACCAGCGCGAGGCCCGACCGAGCCGCGTGACTTCCCATCGCTCAAACCACAACAGCCGCAGCGCGTTGAGCATCACGGCCAGCGAGGCGACTTCATGAAACACCGCGGCCGCCGCCGGAGACAGAATGCCCGTCGCTCCAAGGATCATGCCGACGCCGTTCATCCCGAAGGCGAACAGAAAAATGCTCTGCCGAATTGTCCGTACCAGTGCTTTCGACAATCGCAACAGGCCAGGCAGCGGCTTCAGCGGGTCGCCCATCAGGACCAGGTCACCGGCCTCAGCGGCGATGTCGCTGCCGACTCCGCCGAGCGCGATGCCGACGGTCGCGGTCGCGAGTGCCGGCGCGTCGTTGACTCCGTCGCCGACCATGGCGACACGTCGGCCCAAGCCGGTTTGAGTTTCAATCCACGAAGACTTGTCCGCCGGCAGCAGTCCCGCCTCGACCGTCGCGAAACCTGGCAGTTCTTCCGCAAGCTGCTTCGCGGGTGCCTCGCGGTCTCCCGTCAGGATTGCGAAATCCCGCACGCCCGCCGCGCGGAGTTCGGCCAGGACATCCTTTGCTGATTCGCGAACGGTGTCGCAAACTCCGATCACACCAAGGACCTGGCCCTGCACGGCGACGATGAGCGACGACTGACCGACCTCGTCAAGTTCCGCGAGCTGCGCGTCGAGGAACTCGGGGAGTTCGATTTCAAGTCGTTCGAAGAGCCTCCGATTCCCGACGGTCAGAGACAACCGCCTCGCCAGTTCGCCCTGATCCCGCCCCTTTTCCTCGCGGGGGAGAGGGAAGAGTTTGGTCGCCCACTCGCCGAGATCTCCCGGCGTCACCTGAGCGACGACGCCGCAGCCAGGCAGAGCTTCGAATTCGTAAACGCCTGGCAGGACGCAACCGCGCGCCTCGGCCTCGCGGCAGATCAGCCTGGCAATGAGGTGCTCGCTGCGGCGTTCGGCGATCGCGGCCGTCCGAAGGAGTTCGGTTTCGTCGAGCGGCTCGACGGCGAGGACTCGCCCGAGTTGAAGTTCGCCCCTGGTCAGCGTGCCGGTTTTATCAAACGCGAACATGTCGACCTGAGCGAGTTGTTCCAGAGCGGCGCTGCCTTTCACCACGACACCGGACCGGGCCAGCCAGGCCATCGCAGCCATGACCGCGCTCGGCGTGGCAAGGATCAGCGGACACGGGCAGGCGACCACCAGTACGCTGAGAGCCGGCAGAAAGCCCGGTCGCCATTCGCCCGCGCTGATTCGCCAGCCAATCAGCGTGAGCACGGCGGCTCCCAGCACGAACGGCAGAAACAGTCGCGCATAGCGATCGGCGGCTCGTTCGAGCGGCGCTTTCTTCTCGGTGGCTTCGGCGACGAGCTGGACGACTCGCGCGAGTGTTGTGTCCTCGCCGACTTTCGTCGCTTCGATTTCCAGCGAGCCGAACTGGTTCACCGTTCCCGCAAAGACGCTCGCGCCGGTTTCTTTTTCAACCGGCAGGCTCTCACCGGTGAGGGCGCTTTCATCGACACTCGAATCGCCCGACGAAACGGAACCGTCGACGGGGATTCGCTCGCCGGGGCGGACGACGACGGACTGTCCGACCTCGACCTCGGCGATCGGCACTTCCGTTTCGCGGCCGTCGATGAGAACTCGCGCGGTCGGCGGGCAAAGGTTGAAGACGCTTCGGATGGCCTTCTGAGCCCGGTCGACTGTGTAACCCTCGATGCTTTCTCCGCAGAGCGCGATGAAGACGACCAGAGCGGCGGTCGAGTGCTCGCCCAGAACGATCGCGGCAAGGCAGGCGATCGTCAGTGCCAGGTCGGCTCCAACTTTTCCGTCGAACAGACTTTCGAGTGTCCGGTAAAGAATCCTCGCTCCGCCAAGAACCGCCGCGAGCAGCGCGAGGCGGAAGCCGGCGAGCTGTTGATACTGACTCCAGCCGGACACGCCGGCCTCATCGAGCAGCCCGATCAGAATGTCGGCTCCGAAGAGAATCGCGACGGCCGTCGTCAGCAGGTAAACCGGCGCCGAGCGGTAATGAAAACTGCGCCCGACGTCGCCGGCCGAGCCTCCCATTGGAGTCTCATCCAGAAATTCCCGACAGGATTCCGGACAGTAATGCATGGCGGTCGGATTCTCGGAAACCGGGAGTCCGTCCCCGCGGCATGTCGAACGGGCTCTCGTGCCCATTCGGTCGATCGGTGGGACGGGCTGGAGTGACCGTCCTGCTGGCGAACCAGCCATGCTACCCCGATCAGAGAGGCGATTCCACGTCGGGCGATCCGCCAGGATTCTGCGCTTTCAGTTCGAGATTCCGGTTCGACATGTCAATCGAGTTCGGCATAAATTAATGTGCTCTCCGATCTGTCGCGTCCCATGCCCGGTTTCGTGATTCCCGTTGCAATTGTGGAGACAACAATGATGACCGATCAGACCGAAAGTCATGATTCCGGCGATGGTTCGACCCGCTCGACATTCTTCCTTGCCGGGATGATTTTTCTACTGCTGGCCGTGATGGTCGGCGGCACGTATATCTACAGCCGATTCATCACCGAGACGACCAGTCGGAATCCAATCGAGCTGTACGCCAGCGAGCTTTCGCCAACGATCCTGCTGGAAATGCGAGCCGCCTCGACCATCGCCGGTCCGGGGTTTCCGAACGAAATGCCGGATCCCGGAGGCCTTCCGAAGGGCAAACCGCTATTTATTTCCGACGAGGTCGCGATCACGAACGACGATGTGGAATCGGCCGGAGCTTTCGAACGGGACGGCATGTGGAGCCTGGAGATCCACCTCACGGAAGCCGGAGCAAAGAAACTGACCGCGCTGAGCAAGAGACTATTGCCAGATCTATCGGGCTACTCACCAACCCGCCTGGCGATTCTGATCGACGGCAAACTGATCGGAGCCCCACAAGTCAGCTCCCCCATAACAGGTCGAGTCGGAGAGGTTTACCTTGGCGACATTGACCAGGCGAAGGCTGTTCGCCTGGCAAAGGGAATCGTGGGAGCTAAGTGACGGAAGTGTCCGGAGGATTTGAATTGCCTGCGGAAATCCGGATAGCCGAAGGCGTTAAACCCAGAAGCCTGGGGTCAGCCGAAGACTTATTTCAACGTGCTGTCACCATGTGGAGTCAGGCCGCCGTGGCTGCCAGGTGACCTCTCGTGTGGTCATCCTGTAGCCGAACGTGCTGCGGCATAAAATTACTCGGTGACCGTCGCCTCGCGGAACGGGAAGCCAGCGAGCGGGACGACTGGGATGGGCGGTTGCGGGACCTGCGTGATTCTGTACGGGATGGCGTAGGCCTGAACGCGGCCGGAGTTCAATTCGGCAACGTAAATGGCACTCTGCCCCCACTGGGCTCCGCCACTGTTCTGGATTTCCGCGTGTCCCGAAGTGATCGCATAATAAGGGGTCGCGTTGCCGGCAACCTTAAAATCCTCAGCGACGTTTCGGTAGTAGAAGTAGACGAAACCCGTGCCCGAGCGGGTCCGGTTCAGTGACGCTCCCGTGAGTCGCCCTGTCAGAAAGTCGAGAATAAAAACAGCCTCCGTGTTGAGATCGAGCTCTGCTGTCACGATGGCGAATTTTTCGTTGCGGTCAGATCCCGCGGCGGCGGCCAGTGGCTCGTGCGGCCAGATCGAAGCCAGTCCGATGCCGGCGATCAGGCCAGTCAGAATCCACGCGAATCGACGATCCCTGTTTTTCACAATTCCACCTCCGTTAAGTGAAGAAGGGCGAGGCAGGAAAGCCACGCACCGATTGGTTTTTCCGCCGAGACTCTACCGGCTCCTCGAAATCCCGGCCAGTGAAGTCGCGGTACAGAATTTCTGCGCGTCTCTCTGTCAGTACGAATTTCCGAGTGAGAGATCCGCGCAGAATCGTCGTTTTTTTGAATCTCACACTTTTTGAATCTCACACAAAGACACGAAGCCACGAAGAGCCTGGCCGGTTTTCTTCGTGGCTTTGTGCCTTCGTATGCCTGTTTTTCTCAGAGCAGAGTTTCAGCTCTCTGACTCAGAGGAAGTTCCGAGTGCGATTCTTTGGAGAGGCTGCCATACTCGATGGATGAGCTCTTCTGATTCCAGCCGTCGCGATTTTCTGGCCGGACGCAGCCTCAGGTCCGAGGTGGAATCTGCGGCCGCTCGGGCCGGGGATGCGCTGATCGAGGGGACGGCAGCCGGCGGGGTCACTGCTCCCGGGTCCGGGCCGACCGTGCGACTGGGAACTCGCGCGATGGCGTGCGATTTTCATGTCATGCTCAACGCCGGACCGGACAGCACGGTGGAAACGTGGCACGCGTCGGATGCACTGAACCTCGTCCATCAGCTTGAAGATCAGATGACGGTTTACCGGGAAACAAGCGATCTGCTGGAGATCAACCGGCAGGCGGCGATCGGGGCAGCTCCGGTTGAGGCACGGCTGTTCGAATTGCTGCTCGATGCGAAGCGGATCTGCGAGGAAACCGGCGGGGCGTTCGACCCGACCTCGCAGCCGGTGGTTTCGTTGTGGCGAGCTTGCCGTGAGGAGTCGCGGGTGCCCAGAGAGGCCGAGCTCGCTGAGGCGCTCGCGCGAGTCGGATTCGAGCATGTCGAGTTTGGTCACCCTGCGGGGGCGACTGAAGGCGGTGCCAGAGATGGCGGTTCGGGAAGCCCACCTCACCCTGCCCCTCTCCCCCACAAGGGGGAGAGGGGACTTTTACGCGCTCTCCCGGCAACAGTCCGCTTCAAAAGGCCGGGTGTCGAGTTGAACCTCAACGGAATCGGCAAAGGCTACGCGCTCGACCGGGCCGCGGAACTGCTCGCCGGTGCGGAATCCGGGTACGAGATCCGGAACTGGCTGCTGCACGGCGGGCACAGCAGCGTCCTTGCGCGGGGCGAGCATTTTCAGCAGGGGACGACCGGGCCGCTTGGTGGCTGGCCGGTCGGAATTCGAAATCCACTGTTTCCGGACGAACGACTTGCGACCGTGCTGCTGCGAAATCAGGCGATGGGGACGAGCGGGTCCGGCGTCCAGTATTTTCGGGTCGGCGGGAAACGGTACGGGCACGTGCTCGACCCGCGAACGGGCTGGCCGGTCGACCATTTGCTGTCGGTGACAGTCCTTGCGGATTCGGCTGCCGAAGCCGACGCTTTGTCGACGGCGTTTTTCGTCATGGGACTCGAAAAAGCGATTGAGTTCTGTCAGAATCGCCTGGACGTCAGAGCCCTCCTCATTCCCCCACCTCACCGGGGACGGACGCTTGAACCGGTCGTCTGCGGAATTTCCAACGAGGACCTGTTCTTCGCGCCTGACGCGTCTGCCTCACCAGCCAGTTTCTGACCGCGTTCGTTTCTGACCGCGTTCAAAGAAACTGGCTCGTCGGGACCCCACCTCAGAACTGCAACCGGACGGCCCTGGCCGCTCCGAGGAGTCAATTCGAGTGAACAATACGCTCCGTTTTCCTTTGCTTGGCATCGTGCTGATCGTCGGGCTTCGCATGGCGATCGGCTGGCAGCTTCTTTACGAAGGGCTGTGGAAAATCGACACACTGGACTCGCCGCGTCCGTGGACTGCCGAAGGCTATTTGAAGAATTCTCAGGGCCCGGCGCGATCGTTCTTTCGCGAAATGACCGGCGACCCGAGCGACTTCGGCTGGCTCGACCATGACAAGGTTGCCGGTCGGTGGGATGTCTGGCACAAGCACTTTGTCGCTCACTACAAGCTCGACGAAGCGCAACAGAAAAAGCTGGAAGAAATCGTCAACGGCTTCGAGGATTTCCGCGCCGAACTGAAAGAGCTCCCAGGTGACTGGACCGAAGAAAAGTTCAACAAACAGCTTGATTCGGTCAAATTCGTCGCGAAGAGCAAGCGATTGATCGTTGACGGCAAACAGCGAATCACGCCACGAGAAAAGGCGAAGCTGCTGTCCCTCGGAAAGGGCGACGACGATAAATCGAAGGCCTACCGCAAAGCCGTTGAGCAGGTTTACCAGCGGGCCACGAGAGATCTGAGTGCGAAGGAAAGGCTGCTTGCCTCACTGTACGGTGATCCGTCCCGCGCGGGACTCATCGTCAGAGACAAAGATGGGGAAGTCGACGAAAAACGGCTGGGCGACATCGACTTGTTCAAGCAGGCCAGTGCCCGCTACGAGTCTCGCCTCGCCGGAGCCCGACAGGACTACAACTACAAACACCTCGACTACGACTTCCAGGAACTGCAGACGTTGAAGTCAAAAGCAATCGGTCCGATTAAAGCTCTGGAAAATGAGCTGATGGTGAAAGCGGCCGAACTACTCACCGAGAAACAGCTGACGATGCCGCCAGTGTCGCTGCCGTGGACTCGAATGGACTGGATCAATTTCCAGACAATTGCCGGATTGACGGCGCTCGGCTTTCTGCTGATGGGCGGTCTGTTCACAAGGACGGCTGCGGTCCTGGCCGCCGGGATGCTGTTCATGTTTTATCTGGCGATGCCGCCGCTGCCCGGCCTCCCCCCTGCCCCAGGCCCCGAACACAGCTACCTGGTCAACAAAAACCTGATTGAGGTTCTGGCCCTGCTGACGATTGCCGCCTTCCCCACCGGACAGTGGTTCGGGCTGGACTCGGTCATCACCTGGCTGCGAGGTGGCTCGGCCGATTCCGGAGAAACCACAGACGCCGCCTCAACGGCAGCAGCCGGATCGGCCACTGACGGTGCGACAACCTGCAGCACAACGGAGCCCAAAGTCTACGGCGAAATGGCCGACTCAGACGAAGTTGAAACCGCGCCCGGTGCTGGCTGAAAACCGAAGATCGGCTGAGTTCAGCCGCAGAACTTTCTTCAAAACTCCTGATTCAATTTCGATAATCACTCACAGCGACTGCCAAACCGGCCAGACAAGACAGGTCGTCCGGTACGCAGGATCTTCGAGAAGAGGAAAACGACATGCCACTCCACTTGTCCCCCGAAGAAAAACAGCTCGGCACAGACAACTTCAACGAGGCGGTCGGTCTGACTCGTCGAAAGTTTCTGAAGGGAGTCGCCGCCGGAACACCGGCACTTGGCGGAGCCTACTTCGGCTACGAAGCTCTCAAGGGAAATCCGGTCCGCGTTGGCTGGATCGGCACCGGCGATGAGGGCTCGGTCCTGTTGACTCAGCACCCGCCCGAATACCTCGAAATCGTCGCCATCGCCGATCTCCGACCGTCAAACCGCGAACGAGCCTTCAAGGGCGACGGCAATGAACATCGCGTCGGTCTCCACAAGAAGCTCGGCAAGCCGGCCTGCGAAAAGATCAAGGTTTACGAGAACCACAAAGAACTGCTCGCCGATCCGAAAGTCGAGATGGTGGTCATCGCCGTGCCGCTCAGTCAGCACGCTCCGATCGCCATCGAGGCGATGAAAGCCGGCAAGCATGTGCTGTGCGAAAAGCTGATGGCGCACAACATTGCCGAGTGCAAGGAGATGATCAAAGTTCAGCGTGAAACCGGCATGCTCCTGTCCGTTGGCCACCAGCGTCATTACAGCGTCCTGTACGACAACGCGAACGAGCTGGTCAAGAAAGGACTGCTGGGTGACATCAAGTTCATTCGAGCTCAGTGGCACCGCAACAACAGCTTCCCCGACCGCGATTCGTGGCGGAAGTATCCGAAAGGCACGCCGCAGATCGACAAGGATGCGCTTGGAAAAGCGGACCTCAAAAACTTCGGCTACAACGATCTGCAGCAGCTCGTCGACTGGCGTCTGTATAACGAAACCGGCGGCGGTTTGATGGCCGAACTGGGCAGCCACCAGCTCGACGCAGCCAGCATCTTTCTCGGCAAAGTCAAACCGCTGGCTGTCAGCGGTTACGGCGGGAAGAATTTTTACGGAGTCAAAGGAGTTGGCTCGAAGGACAAGCAGGAAGACAACCGCGAAATCGACGACCACGTTTACGTGACGATTGAATTCCCCGGCAAGTACTACTACGAGCGGGACGAAGCGGGAAAGATCGCCGAGAAAGACGGCAAGCAGCTTGTCGCTTCTCCGGACGACATCGTCATCGTGACTTACTCGTCGATTAACACGAACCGGCTGGAGCCCTATGGCGAAACGGTGTTCGGCAGCCGAGGAACGCTCATGATGGTGGAAGAAAAGGAATCGCTTCTCTTCAAGGAAGCCAGCCCGACGACCGGAGGCGGCGGCCCGGCCCAGCGGCTGCACGTGATCAACGATGGCGCAGGAGCCCCGGTTCTTGACGCCAGCGCGAGTCTGGCTCCGTCAGCAGCCGCAGCATCAGCGCAGGGCACTAACACGGACGTCAGCCGGGGTTACACCGAGGAAATGGAGCACTTTGCCTTCTGTGTCCGCAACGAATTGCCGGTCGAGGAACTGCGCTGCAACGGCGTCGTGGCCATGGCTGATGCCATCATGGCTCTGACCTCGAACATCGCCATGCGGAAACGCCAGCGGATTGAGTTCAAGCGGGACTGGTTCGACCCGGACAAAGAAGCAACCCCCGAAAAAGACACGGCGTAAACAGAAGCAGCGATCACAGGCGATTGTGTGCCTGCCGCGGTAGTACGAACGCCCTGAGCTCTGGATGAAGATCAGCAGCACCCCGGCTGCCACTCGCAGCCGGGGTTTTTCTCTAAAGCGACATCTCCGCAAAGTGCCGTCACCATGGGACGCTGGCCGGACAACGATCGATCGACGCTCACGACTGCCGTGATCATGTTTGTCGCCTTTCCGATTCTGGCCTTCCTCGCGTGGTGGTTTGTTAAAGGCTGATCGAAGGGCCAAACCGTGTCTGAAGCCGAACAGAGTTCCGACCAGAAGCGGCAGCGTCACATGACGATGGGTATCGTCTTCGTGACGGTGTTCATCGACCTGCTCGGCTTTGGAATTGTCCTGCCGCTGCTGCCTCGTTACGCCGAGGTTTACAAAGCCGGGCCGCTCGAACTGGCCGGCCTGTTTTCTTCGTTCTCGGCGATGCAGTTTATTTTCGCGCCGATCTGGGGCCGCGTTTCCGACCGCGTCGGACGACGACCCATCATTCTGATGGGACTCGCCTCGTCCGCCGTGTTTTATGCGATGTTCGGTTTCGCATCTTCGCTGGGTGCCGACGAAAAGATTCTGGGCCTGGGAGCACTCGCCTGGCTGTTTGTGTCGCGCATCGGAGCCGGAATCGCGGGAGCAACCATCCCGACAGCTCAGGCCTGCATTGCAGACACGACGGGCCGCGAGAATCGGACAAAGGGGATGGCCCTGATTGGAATGGCTTTCGGGATCGGCTTTACATTCGGTCCGCTCATCGGAGCGGGTTTCGTATCCAACGTGCCGGGTGGACCGCCAAGCCCGTGGGCTGGTTACGTGGCCGCCATGCTGTCCGCCACGGCCTTTCTGGTCGCCTTGCTGAAACTGCCAGAATCACGCCAGCCGGGAGCGGACCAGGAATCGGCCGGGCATTCACATTTTCGCCGGCTGACTGCAGCGGTGACGATCGGTGGCGTCGGCGCCGTCCTGCTGACGATGTTCATGACGACCGTCGCGTTTGCTCAGTTTGAGTCAACGCTCGCACTTCTGACCAAAGGGATGAAAATTGCCGACCGCGGCAACTTCCTGATTTTTGCTTACGTCGGAGCAGTCCTCACGCTCAGCCAGGGCCTGATCGTCCGCCGCCTGGCAACGCGGATCACGCCACAAAAGCTCGCCCTGGGCGGCACGGCGCTGATGGTCGTTGGGCTTGGCCTGGTTGGCTTTGCAGGCAAGCTCGCGTCGGAAAGCATGCTTTATGCCGTGCTGCCGATCGCCGTGATTGGATTTTCCGCCGTCAACCCCGCGCTGCAGTCGCTGCTCTCGCTGAAAGCCTCAGCCGACCAGCAGGGCGAGGTACTGGGAGTCGGGCAAAGCTTTTCCGCTCTCGCAAGAATCGTCGGGCCGGCGATTGCGATGCCACTTCACGCGTCAGCTGTCGAACTGCCACACTGGACGGGAGCCGGTCTCATGACTGTCGCCGTGCTGCTGGTCGCGACTCTGGCGACTCCCGCCTCGAAAACCGACGGGACAACAGAGCCGGAAGCGAACCCTGCTGCAGAGTGACGCTTACTTTGCGTTTTCGGGAATCCAGTGGACGTGTCGCGTGTCGTCCAGATCCGGAATCGTCGGAATCATGAGCGTCGTGGGCTGAATGGAACCGCCCGATGATGGGACGGGTTTATGGAACTCCCCGGCTGAATTCTGAATCTGAGCCGGACGCGAGCCTGATGTCCGCCAGGAACTCGGAGTCGTTTTCGCGCGAGCCTCTCCCGCGGGCGGATGAATCGTCGGAAGAGATTCTTCAATCTCCCGCGGCGATCCGAAAGGGCTCGGAAACGATCCAGGGATAGTCGCGGAAGGATTTGTGGCCGCGGGCGCTGGTGGGTCTTCTGTTGTGGCTCCCGCCCCGCCCCCGTCCGTCGCCTTCTCCTCGTATGGCTGAGCGAACGGCTTGAGCGTGCCTGGCGTGACTTCACCCGGAACGGCTTCTTCGTGCGAATGAGACTCCGGCATCGGTGTCATTTTTGTGGAGTGGTTCTTGCCGCAGTTCGGGCAGAGCTTGTCGGTCGCGTACGTCGTTCCGGGGTACGAACCGCCGTTTACGATCGAGCCGTCAAAGATGACTCCGTCGCCGATGACCTCACCGGGAATCATGCCGCCAGAAATCATGCCGCCGGAGATAATCTCACCATCCATGATCGTTCCAGGAATGACACTTCCCATTGCGATCCCGCTACCCCCGTACGCAGTGCCGCAGGTGGAGCAACCACTGTCGGTGACCGTTCCGCTCATCGGGAAACCTTCTCCCCCCATCGGAAAGCCACCGCCCATCGGGAAACCTTCGAAACCGTCACAATCCATGCACGGTCCACAATTAGAGACGACACCGCTGCAACCGCAGTTGGACGGTGCTCCACATCCGCAGTTTTTCGCACCGGAGCAGGTGGGCTTGTGCGTGTGTTGAGGTCCACAGCCGCCCTTGCGATTGCGATCCGCTCCGCAGTTGCCCTTGCTGTGTCCGCAGTTGCCTTTACAGCCGGAACGACATCCCGGACTTCCGCATCCACAACCGCCTTGAGCTGCATGGCTGTGCGATTCGTGGCTGGCGTGTCGAACACCTGAGTCAGAATGGCTGCCGTCCGTGTACGAAGTCGGGACGATGCCGTTCAGCTGGACCGGCTGATCCGGATAGTGCTCATGGAATCCCTCGGCACCGTGCGAGTGGCCGACCGTTCCGTCGTCATGAATAAACTCGCCGTTGTGAGGCACAGCCAGCGGTTGCTGATACGGACCGGGAAGCTGGCTCGGCGAATTCGACGCGCGAGAATTGCAGAGCGGACACGTCGCCGGGTCATGCTTCTTGCTCCTGCTGCCCAGCCAGGTCGGCTTCGGGAGCGGCTGGAACGCTGGCGGCCGAAGCGTGGGAGCGTAAGCCAGCCCGTTCGGTTGGTAGTAGCCCGGCTGGTAACAGCAGTTGCAACCGGCTGCCGATAGCAGCAGGATGCAGGCCGGGACGAAACGGATTGAAAATTGCATGGTCATCTCCCAATGGACCAGACCGTCGGCGGGCGCAGTGCCCGATTCGAGGACACCTGGTACACTCCACTGAGATCGTCACGCCATCCTGTGAAGCTTTAACGATTAAACCGATTTTGCGGCTGCTTGCGGCGAGCGTTTTTCACCCGTCTCGAACCGAGCCGTCCGCCGCGACCCCGAAAAACTACGGAATTCCCGTGGAAATTACCTGGACGAGCCTCGACACATGGATCGCCGTCACTGCGGCACTGGCAGCGATGTCGTGTGCATTGCCGGGGGTGTTCCTCGTCCTGCGCCGGCAGAGCATGCTGGGCGACGCGCTCAGCCACACGGCGCTGCCGGGAATCGTCGCGGCGTTTCTATTTGCTCACTGGATGCGTGTTGCCGGCTGGTGGGACGAAGTCGAGGGCGGCTCGTTCCACGCACTGCTGTTCGGAGGAGCCGTGCTGGCGGGGGTCCTCACCGCATTTCTGACAGAGGTCATTCAGAAGATCGGCCGTGTCGAAAGCTCCGCCGCGCTGGGCGTCATCTACACGTCACTGTTCGCTCTGGGTCTTTTGCTCATTCGACTGTTTGCCGACAACGTGCACCTGGACGCTGAGTGCGTGCTGTTCGGCACGGTGGAGACGGTCGTATTTAACACGCTGCCCGATTCCGACATCCCGCGCGCGGCCGTCGTGAACGGGTGCGTGCTCCTTGTGAACTTCACGCTTCTTCTGCTCTGCCTGAAGGAGCTTCGCCTGACGACGTTTGATCCGGCACTCGCCGAAAGTTCCGGGATCAGTTCCTCACTGGTCCACTACGTCCTGATGGCTGTCACTTCAGTGACTCTCGTAGCGGCTTTTGAGAGCGTCGGCAGCATCCTGGTCATCACCGTGCTGGTGGCTCCGGCGGCGACAGCGTTTCTTTTGACGGAGCGGCTGTGGTCGATGATTCTTGTCGCGCTGCTCGTCGCCGGCGGCAGCGCGTTTCTCGGACACTGGCTGGCAATTGCGACGCCGGTCCTCATCTTTCAGCCGCTTGGGTTCACCACCGTCGACGACACCAACACGGCTGGCATGATCGCGATGGCCATTGGCGGTCTCTTCTTTGCCGCGTTCCTGTTCAGCCCGAAGAAAGGAGTGATTTCGCAGTCGGTCCAGCGAAGCCTGCTGAGCTTCCGAATTGTCTGCGAGGACCTGCTCGGCATCCTGTACCGGCTGGAAGAATTCGCGCGGAGCGATGACGCCATTCGCATTCCCACCGGTGCCCCGGGAGCGACGATCGATCCGCGGAAAGGCCTTTCGGGGAAGCTCCTCGATCGTCTGGCCGTCTGGCGACTGACGCGGCAGGGCTATGTTGAGGTCACCGAAACCGCCTGCGTCCTGACCGACTCGGGTCGCAGCGTCGCGCGGCAGCTCGTCCGTTCGCACCGACTCTGGGAAGCGTACATGGCGAAGCACTTCCCGCTGGCAAGCGATCATCTCCACGAAATGGCTCATCGAGTCGAGCACTTCCTCGACGGCTCCCTTCGCGAAGAAATCGAAACGGAACTCGACGGCCCCGGGGAAGATCCACACGGCCGTTCGATTCCCGACGAGCCATAAACAGAGACGCCGGAATCTCACCCCCAGGAGTTCAGACCTGAGTGGTGTCCCAGATTGGGACCGTTAGAAACTCGCTGAGGATCGCGGCGTCCTCTCGCAGAGTTTTCAGGTGGCCATGGTCCACGACGTTCTTCCGCGTCGCGTCCCGCAAAACCAGATTCAATTCGAAACTCGGAAATGTCGTCGTGTTACCTTCGGAGGTTCTCGAACTAACGACCTCGCAAATAATCTGAATCCCGGCGATGTCTTCAAGTGGCGTCGAGACTGCGGTCTTTGGATTTCCGATCGAGAATCCGGAATCCCGATCAAAGACGATTGGCTTCCGCCCGATCCACCAGTAAACGGAAACAACCTCATCAGAACTGTCGGCACAAACTCCAGGTGATCGCGATCTGACTGCCGAATCCAGCGTGTGCGGAATGTGATTCCACCTTTGTTCAACGGCGACCAGTTTGTCGCTGACGCTGCGGGGTTGTCTGCAAACTGCGGCGGGACGTGCGGTTCCATGCTGTTCTCCACGTCAGCGTCCAGTGGGCAGCGTCGCGTCCCACACTGGAACGTCGAGGAATTCAGCGAGCATCGCCGCATCTTTCCGCAGCGCGGCGAGGTTGCCATGGTCGACTACGATCAGCCGTACGGCATCCCTCAGCACCAGATTCAGTTCGTAGCTGTGAAACTGCGAGGTGTGCCCGTCTGAGTCGCGCGACTCAACATACTCGCTGAGGATCTGCAAACCGGCAATCTGCTCCAGCCGCGCACAGCCGACAACCCTGTCCGGGTCAGTCTGCTCGGCCGGATTCTTTGAGCCCTTCCAGAAGTAGCCGCTCGATCGGTCAAACACGATCGGCCGCCTCGTCATGTGCCAGAAAAAAGCGGCCACTCCCAGAAAGAACAATGCCCCCAGCGGAGCACTGCCAAGGACGATGAGCGGGACATACTGTCCTTTTTCGATGAGCTCACCCATCCCGGCATCGCCGGCCAGAAACTTGAAGACGACCACGCACAGTACGGCCTCAAAGAACGCCATTCCTGCCATGAAAAACGGAGCCAGCATCATTCCTCGGGTCGCGACGAATTCGCACCGACCGGGTTCCGATTGCGTCAAAAGCCGCGTACGGAATGTCACTCCGCCTTTCACCAGTGGCGTCCACGCGATGACGGACGCCACGGGATCGTCGCGAAACTGTGCTGGGACGATTGCTGCCATTTCGATTTCCAGTCCAAATGCTGGTTTCAGAATCTCAACGCGAGACGGCTTCACAACACTCTCCATCTGCGAAAGCTTGTGCAACGCCTGTCGTGTGGTAAGGATCACTCGCCTTGAAATCCAGCCTCCGGAGAAGTTGATCGATGAAGTTGCTGATTTATCCCGCCATTGAGGAAGCGCGGTTGAAGGCAGTTCAGGAAGCCGCGAGCGGCGTCTCCGTCGTCAACGCGGTGACCCAGGACGAAGCACTCGGCGGGATCGTCGATGCAGACGGCTTCTTTGGAAAGATCACGCCTGAACTTCTCGCGGCTTCCAAACAGCTCCGCTGGGTCCAGAGCCCGACAGCCAGCCTGGAACATTACCTCTTCCCGGAACTGATCGAGCATCCGTGCCGGCTCAGCAACATGCGCGGGCTGTTTTCCGACGTCATCGCCGACCACGTGATGGGCTACGTTCTGATGTTCGCCCGGAATCTGCACCTGTACTTGAGGCAGCAGATGGAGTCGCGGTGGGCTCCGGTCGGCAACGAGAAAATGACCGAGCAGGGATTCATAATGGGGCCGTCGAGTGTCTCGCCGGTCGACGCGTCGCACATCCACCTGTCAGACACAACGATCGGAGTCGTCGGGGCGGGCTTCATTGGCCGCGAAATCTGCCGTCGCGCATCGGCATTCGGCATGAAGATTCTCGCCGTCGATCCGATCACGAAATCTGTGCCGGGCATCGTCGAAGAAGTCTGGCCGACAGAACGACTTCCGGATCTTCTGGCCGAGTCAGACTTCGTCGTGATCGCCGCGCCGCACACTCCGGAAACAGAGAAACTCTTCCGGGCCGCTCAGTTTGAGCAGATGAAGAAGACGGGTTATCTCATCAACATCGGTCGAGGAGTCATCGTCGACCTCACCGATTTGACGGCCGCGCTCACTGAGGGACTCATCGCCGGCGCCGCTCTCGACGTTTACGAAGTGGAGCCGCTTCCGGCAAACCATCCACTGTGGCAAATGGAGAACGTCATCCTCACGCCACACATTGCCGCCGCGTCGCCGAGAATTTCTGAACGGCACCTGGAAACCCTGCTCGAAAACGTCCGACGATTCGCGAGCGGCGAGGAACCGGCAACTCTTGTCGACAAACGAAAATGGTTCTGATCCGCTGGCCATTTGCAGTCGAGACAGACCGCCGTTGATAAGGACTCGCCAGTGTGGCACACTGAGTTCAGACCACTCCTGGAGATTCGCCATGTCGACAATCCTTCAGCCAGAGCCCTCACCAGGCATCCCCGTAGAGGCTCCGCCGATTCCAGAACTGGAGTCGGGTGACCGCCTGACTCTTGAGGAATTCCGCCGCCGCTACGAGGCGATGCCGCACCTGAAAAAAGCCGAGCTGATTGAAGGAGTCGTTTACGTGCAGGCCCCCGTCTCGACCGACCACCATGGACACCCTCACATTCATCTTGCCACATGGGCTGGCGTTTACGAGTCCCGGACACCTGGCACCCAGGCAGTCGACAACTCGACCGTTCAGCTGGACCTGGACAACGAACCGCAGCCGGATGTCTTTCTGCGAATTCTTCCGGAGTACGGCGGCCAGTCAGGACGCGATGGAGCTTACACGTCGGGTGCTCCCGAGTGGGTGGGCGAGATCGCCGCTTCCTCCGCGAGCTACGACCTTCACGACAAGCTCAACGCTTACCGCCGAAACGGAGTTCGCGAGTACGTCGTCTGGCGAGTCTTCGACCGCGAGATTGACTGGTTTGTGTTAAAGGACTCGCAGTACGAACGGCTTGAGACCGAGGATGGCATTTTCCGTAGCGTGGTTTTTCAAGGATTGTGGCTCGACCCGAAGGCCATAATCGAAGGCCGGATCGCCGACGTGCTGACTCTGGTGCAACGGGGAATGGACTCCGAAGAGCACTCCACATTCGTTGCCGAGTTGGCGAAGAAAAAGAAAACATAGAGTGAGGCCACCGCCCAGCTTTACCTGGTCGCCCCTCGGGTGACGATCGGTTCGCGAGATTCTTGACACGTTCTCCCGCGCTTTGCACGCTCGCGCGGGTTCGCTATCTTCGCCCTCACTGCTTGAGGCCACTTGAGCAGCCGTCATCACGATCCACCCAAGAGGTGCTCCATGAGAATTCTGCTCGCTGCTGTTGTTGCTTTGTCGACCTCGTCACTGCTGGCGGCTGATGTCGACACGTCGGACATCAAAGTCGGTTTGCGACGCGTGTTTCCCGAGGTCGAAATCAAACGACCGATCGTCCTGACGCATGCCAACGACGGCTCGGATCGCATTTTTGTTGCCTCACAGCTGGGGAAAATCCACGTCCTGAAAAATGACGAAGAAGCCGACGAGTCGAGTCTGTTTCTCGACATTGAAAAACAGGTCGTCTACATCGACAAGCAGAATGAGGAAGGTCTGCTGGGCATGGCCTTTCACCCGAAGTACAAGGAGAACGGGCAGTTTTTCATTTATTACACATCGACGACGGCTCCGCACATGTCCGTGATTTCCCGGTTCCGCGTTTCGAAGGACGACCCGAACAAGGCCGATGCCGGCTTTGAAGAAGAGGTTCTGCGGATTCCTCAGCCGTACTGGAATCACAACGGCGGCGGCATCTGTTTTGGCCCGGACGGTTACCTTTACATCGGGCTCGGCGATGGCGGTGCCGGCGACGATCCGCACGGCAACGGGCAGAATTTGAAGACCTGGCTCGGCAGCATTCTGCGAATTGACGTCGACAAAAAAGAAGGCGGACGCGGCTACGCGATCCCCAAAGACAACCCGTTTGTCGGACGAAAAGATGCGATGCCGGAAATCTACGCCTATGGAATCCGCAACGCGTGGGGCATGGGCTTTGACCGGGAAACGGGGCTGCTGTGGGCGGCCGATGTCGGTCAGAAATTGTGGGAAGAAATCAACATCATCAAGAAGGGCGGAAACTACGGCTGGAGCGTTCGCGAAGGTTTCCACAAGTTTGGCCCGAAAGGTGTCGGACCGAGCAAGGACCTGATCGAACCAATCTGGGAATACCCTCACGAAGAAAAGCAGGGAACCATCGGCGGACAGTTCGGCAAGTCGATCACCGGCGGCCGGGTTTACCGCGGCAAAGCTCTGCCAAACCTGAATGGCTACTTTGTCTACGCGGACTACGTGACGGGCAAACTTTACGCCCTCAAGTACGATGGCAAAGCGGTCACTGAAAATCGCAGCATCCCCAGCTCCAACCTGCCTGTCATGACGTTCGGCGAGGATGCCAACGGCGAGCTTTATTACATGACGCCGATCGGGGCGATCTTCAAACTTGTCCCGTCGGAAAACTGATTAACGACCGTAGTTTCCACTTGAGCCTCGTCGGTAAAATCCGACGAGGCTCAGTTGTTTCGAACCCACCGGAGCCGTGACGCATGGAGACATTTGAATCCCGCCTCACGCTTCCGTGTAATGCTGAAGTGGCGTTTGACTTTCTGGCCCACCCGGAAAACATCAAACGGATCAGCCCGCCGGATATGGGGCTGTTTTTTCTTGAGGCCCCCAAACGGCTGTCGCTCGGCGCTCGAATGCAGTTCAAAGTGCAGGCCTTCGGAGTCGCTCGTGAGGCCATCCACGAAATTACGCAATTCGACGAACCCGGTTCGTTCACGGAGCAGCAGGTCAAAGGCCCGCTCGGCCACTGGGTCCACGAGCACCTCTTCGAACCAGATGACGAGGGAGCAGTGACGATCATCGATCGGATCGAATTCCAACCGCCGGGAGGCGTCGTTGGCCTGTTGGTTAATGCCGATCGAATTCTCGAATCCCTCGAAGAGGGATTCGATCATCGCCACGATCAGCTGGAGAAGCTGCTCGGTTTTGCGTGAGGTGACTAATTCAGCGCCGACCGGTGTTCGAAACGCGCCCGGAATCACTTTCCGATTTCAACCCGCAGCAGCAATAAGGAATGTGTCCGAAATAACCTCCTGAAAGTAACCCGACGCGTCAGCGAGGGCGAAAGTCGAGCCGTGTCGCTATCTCAAATCACGCTCGCCCTCGCTGACGCTTCGGGTTAATCTCGGCAGGCTTTTTCGAATGCGTTCCGAGTCTCCTCAGGATCGCCCAACTTGAATGCTCAGTTCTTCAGCCGGGCATCTTCTGGCAACGCGGACCGCAGCGACTTCAGCAACTGTTCGCTGGAAACGACGTCCACTTCCCCGGCCGCCTCCAGAAAAACCGGGAGCTGTTCGGCGAGCGCCACTCGCAACTCACTCCCCGTTCGCTCGTCGGAAGCCGCCGCGTCCAGCCAGGCGGCCATGAAGTCGACGTTTTCCTCTTTGAGAGTTCGCATTCTCTCAGCAAGGACCTCAACGACGGATTGCGGTGTCAGGTCGAGCAGCGCCGTCAACGCCGCCTGGCGAAACGGAGTCGACGGTTCTTCCGCATCGCTCGCGGTGACCCTTCGCATTTGTCGCGCCGCGTCGAGAATCGCCCCGGCTGCTTCGTTTGTGTAGCCGTTTCGGCCGAATGCGGAAAACGCCCGCATCGCTTCTGCACGTCGAGAAGGATTCAGCTCGGTGAGCAACTCGCGTCGCCACTGTCGAAAACTGCGACCGTCGTACCGAAGTTCTTCCCGCGACGGCGTCGATTCGTCCGAAATCCCGGTCGAGTGCCCACGTTCGATGGTGAACATGGCCGGGCTGCCCGAGGACAGTCCCGCCGCAATCGGCTGCGGACCCGATGAGACACGAAGTGCCCGGCACGACGTCGCAACGCCGCTGTTCAGTGAGACGTTCTCAAATTTGAGCCAGCGGAACGGACGGGATTCGAGACGGTACTCGCTGACAGCCTCTGCCTTGAAGCCACGAAACTGAGCGACCAAGGACCCGCTGTCACTCTTGACGAGGGTCGCCTTTTCCTCATCACCCGATTCCAGTTTCGCGACGACGCGGATGTCCTGACTGGCCGCTGGACTGGGAATCGGGATTTCGAATCCGACGACCGCTCCGCCTGACTTTGTAACGACGGCTGTTTCCTTCGCGCTGCCCGGAAGAACGACGGCGGTGTGCCACGGTCCGGCCGCGTAGCCAACCCGCACGGATGCGGACTTCGTATTCTCAGCAAACGCTCCGCCAAACATCACTGTCGTCAGGCGGCGGTCACCGATTTCAACGGACTCAGAACTCAGCAGCGTCGTCGCGACGCCGTCGATCAACCACCGCACGGATACGCGATCGTGCTTCCAGAACTGCAGCAGAAAGACGCGGTGATTCACGTCCGGGTTGTGAGCAGGCATCGACTCGGCAGACAGCCATCTCTGCAGTGATCTTTGTTTGAGTGGCCTGCCCTTGGGTTCCCACCACGAACTTTGTGCGCCGCCAGGCTCACTCACTGCCGTCAACTGAAAACAAAGCGACTCGTTCTGATCTTCAAATTGAACCTGCAGCTCTCCTTCGGAGAGGACGTCGCCGGAGTGTGGCTCGGGAGTTTCAGACGAAGTCTCAGTTTCGAGCGAGTTCGACTTCCCATCTCCGCGAGCAGTTCCGACGCCGTCCGTGCTTCCGGTCGACGAATTCGCGTCGGAGTCTGCCGGTCGCGGCTCGCCTGTAAAGACCTGCCCGCTGCCGGCCACGATGCCAACACCGAGGAAAACGATCAGCGTGGCCCATGCCCAGCGGTGTGAGCACTGTGTTTCGATCGGCCGTTCGCGTTTTACCAGCAGCAGCACACGCTGGTAGAGCTCAGAGCGACGGCCGCGCATTCCGAGTCCGGCAGCGAGCACCGGTTGTCGCCGAACCGTCGCCTGTTTCGTCAGAAACTCGGCGTAGTCGATGCGACAACCCGGTTGATCGGCCGCGCGGGCATCAGCGAGAAAATCCTGGCACAGTCGCACCTGTCGCCGCAGCCACCACGCGGCCGGGTGAAACAGAAACGCCGCTCGTAGAAGATTAGCCAGCGACCACAGCCACCAGTCGCCACGTTCGATGTGCGACCACTCGTGAGCGATTGCGAATCGCAGTTCCTGCTGGCTTCCGTTTTCCGCGAGCGATTCCGGCAGCATGATGACTCGCCCGTAGGCTCGACACGCGATCGGCTGTCGAACCCGGTGACTGACGACGAGTCGGACGCTGTCGCTGGCCTCGCCGGCCAATTCTCGCAGCAAAGCCTGCGCGACGTCGTCCGCCGGTCGAGCCGAACGGATGATTCGAATCAGCAGGAACACGCCAGTCGCCCACCAGAGAACAAGAGCAGCGACGCTCACCACGTAGCCCGTTGCGAAAACCTGCATCAGTTTCGGAAGAAAATCCCGCGACAGGGTCGGAAGCGAAAACTGACTGACAACCGCACCGGCCGGTCCAGCGACGTTGCCGGTGGCTCGTCGGAAAGAAGTCCCCGGCTCAGGTTCGCTGACGTAGGCGATTTGCGAGCCGGCACCCGCGACGGGCTTCGTTAAAGAAGGCGTGTCTGCGAATTCGGGAGCAGCGTCGGCCGCGACTCCGCGGATCGACCGGGCATCCGCACCGGGCTGACTGTCCGGAATCGCGACGATTGTCTGCACGGCTTTCTGCTGAGCCGACGTCAGCAGCGACCAACGAGGAATTCCCGGCATCGCCGACATGCCAACTGCCACGACCGTTGCCAGGAGCGTCACACCCGTCAGCCGCAATCGGTAAACAGGCTCACGAACCAGCAGGCTCAGCACGCCGCCTACGAGCAAGACCAGTGACCCACCAATCAGACCGTTGATCAGCAGTAAAGCCGTTGAGTTTTCCAGCATCTCGCTGTGCCTTCTTGCGGGAAATCTATCTCATCCTCTTAATTCACACTGTCCAGCGGTCTCACGACTTTTCACGGGGCGGTGTTGCAGACCCGGCCGACTTCGATTCCCGAGCGTCTTTGATAATCCGCTCCAATTCCTCCAGTTCGTTGCCGGACACCTGGTTCGTCTGCAGCAGACTGAGCACGGCCTCATCGACCGCTCCGTCGAAGACCTGCGAAACAAACCGCGCGACTTCTTTCTCGCGAGAATACGTCGCCCGATAGCGAAACGTGCGGCCGTCACGGCGGTGCTTGACGAGGCCCTTGTCATCCATAATCCGCATCAGCGTCTGCACAGTATTAAATGCCAGCTCGCCATCCGGGCAAAGCTTCTGGTGGACCTCGCGGACGCTGGACTCGCCCAGCTCCCAAAGGACTTTGAGGATTTGCAGCTCACGGCCGCTGGGTGAGGACACGATGAGTCTCCCAGTCAGATTCCCGAGGGCCGGCGCCGATGCGTGAAACAACCCTCCACGGAACACCTAAGACATTAAGTGAGACTACTCTCGGCGGATTCGGTCGTCAACAGCCGATCTCCATTCACCGTTGGCGGCACTGTCGCCTCAGTCGGAGAAACCGGCACAGACATCATTTCGGACCAAGTGCTCCTGGAGTTCCGTGATGAGCAGAATTCAACCGCATTCTGAGCGGGTTCCCCGGTCGAGTGACGCTTCGCGGGGCAGGATTGGAAGACTGATTCGAATCCCCGCAACTCTTCGGGACGGCTGACATGATGACTTACTCCAAATCCGCCAGAACATTCGGTCCACTTTTGTGCCTGTTCAGCCTCGCTCTCTCGTTGAGTTTGACTGGCTGCGGAGCGGATTCTGCGACGCCGCTGGATGCCTCAGTGGACGAAAATCCTGAGGCAACGGCGGCGGAGAAGAAACCCGAGGCGAAGCCTCAGGAAGTGAAGCCGGCAGAAACTCCGAAGGTCACAGAACAGACTCAGTCGATCCGTCCGCTCGAGGAGCTGACGAATGCGATCGAAGTGGCTTTGACTGATTCCGCTTCGACGAG
>ERZ891418.138-NODE-138-length-26047-cov-6.248461_pt1 | contig 26047 bp, 24 predicted proteins | sample MGYA00521236_ERZ891418 | MGnify/ENA primary metagenome ERZ891418 (study PRJEB32303, sample SAMEA104408696) | aquatic metagenome | biome: Brackish water; feature: Chemocline; material: water | place: Baltic Sea | collected 2014-10-18T10:34:00 | depth 100 m ... | reverse complement strand
GATGTCATCTTCACCAGAAGGATTCTGAAACAAAAAACGGGGAGCCAAATTTCGGCTCCCCGTCTGTATCGTCGTCTGAAGTTTGTTGCCTCAAGCAGCGTCTTTCTTCACTGGCTTCCTGGCGTCTGGCTTCTTCGCACCCGGCTTCTTGTCGCCCTTGGCAGGACGCTTGCCGCTGTCCTTCAGCTTGGTTTTCTGATCGGCTGTCAGAATCGAATCGACTTTGGCGAGGTAGGCTGTTCGCAGTTCGCCCTGAGCTTTTCGAAGTTCAGCCTGCCTGGCTTTCTGTTCGTCGGTCAGTTTGACTGAACTGGCTGCGGCTTTTCGCTGTTCAGCTGCTGCTTTTCGCTGTTCAGGAGTCGCGTCCTTGCCGGCTTCACGAATTTTCGCGAAGGCTTCTTTCTGAGTCTTGAGCTGGTCTTCAGTCAGGATGCTCTGCTGAGCCTTCTGCAGTTCGGCGAACTTCGGGCCGAACTCGGCGTCGAACGGTGCAACGGCCTTCTGCTGTTCTTCGGTCAGCTCGATGCCACGCAACACGAGTGCAGAAACTGCAGGAGCCTTGCGGCCTTTGCCCTTCTTTGCGTCGCCTTTTCTGGCGGCGGCAGGTTTCCTGGCCTCGCCTTTCTTTTCGCCGGGTTTCTTTTCGTCTTCAGCCATGGCTCCACCGGCGATTGCCAGGGTCAGGGCCAGGCTCAGAAGTGTACGGAACGCTTTCATCTCAAACTCCTCGAGGGGATTCAGGAAACTGGATACTGCAAATTGAAAGCGAGTCATCAGGCTCGCCAGTGTTCTTACACGAACGCCTGAGCGTCACATTTGATTCTGTGAAAATGCCCGGCAATACACAGAACCGATAGAAAAACACCCCGGCAGTCGAAAACGGCCGGGGTGCTGATCGGGTTTAGCCAAACAGTTCGTTGATCACGTTTCCGTCACGGACGAGCATGATCGGCCGGCCGGTGTTCGTGTGGAATTCCTGCGTGTGGTCGATACCGAGCGTGTGGTACAGCGAGGCTGCCACGTCGTCCGGAGAGTAGCCCTTCTCATCCTTCGGCAGGGTCGCCAGGTCGTTGGACTCTCCAAGTACCTGTCCGCCTTTGACTCCACCACCGGCCATCAGCATGAACATGCAGCGTGGGTAGTGGTCGCGGCCAACTCGTTCGGTGTTGATCTTCGGCGTTCGGCCGAACTCACCCGTGACGAAAACAGTTGTCGTTTCGAGCAGACCTTTCAGCTCAAGGGACTGCAACAGGCCAGCAAGGCCGCTGTCGAGTGGCGGCAGGCGACGATCTTTCAGAGCGTTCCAGCCGTCTCGGTGAGTGTCCCAGCCGCCGAGCGAAATGGTGACAAACCGCGTGCCCGCCGCGACGAGTCGGGTTGCCAGCAGACAGCTCTGATCGAAGCCATCTTCGCCAAACAGTTTGGCGGACTCAGCCGGCTCTTTGCTGATATCGAAGGCTTCGCGAGAGGCCTTCGAGGTGATCATGTCGTAAGCCTGCTGTGAGAAGCGATCCAGGCCGTCGAGCAACTGGTTGTCTTTCTCGACAGTCTTGAACGTTGTGTCGAGATCGCGAAGCAGACTCTGGCGCTTTTCGACTTCCTGAATCGTGATGCCGTTGTCCAGCTTGATCCCGCGAACGCTGTAAGGCTGTCCGAAGGCTGGTGTCGAGCCTGTGTTCAGAGCGGCATAGCGAACACCCAGAAAGCCAGGCTTCTGAGCACTACGGGGAACGGCGACGAACGGCGGGATGTCCTGCGGGGCGGTCATGGACTTGCTGATGACAGCTCCGTATCCCGGGTATTCCAGCGACGGCAGCGGACGGCTGCCCGTGTTGACGTACTCGGTGCCCAGCTGGTGAGCTCCCAGTGTGTGGCTCACGCCGCGAAGAATCGTGAACAGGTTCTGGCATTTGGCGAGCTTCGGCAGGTGCTCGGAAATTCGAATGCCAGGCACATTCGTGTCGATCGGGTTGAACTCACCACGGTGCGTGTCCGGGGCGTCCGGCTTCAAATCGAAGGTGTCCATGTGAGATGGTCCACCCTGCAGATTGATGAAGATCGCGGCTTTGGCTTTTCCTTCTTTGACCTCGCCGGCTTCCGTCATCCGCAGGTAGTTCGACATGGTGAGGCCAGTCGCGCCGATCGCTCCCACTTTGAGAAAGTCACGTCGCGTCGCACCTTCGCAGTTTCTGTGAATAGCCATTGTCAGTCCTTTCAAAATTGCCTTTTGGCGAATGTGGTTGGTTTTGTTTCGGCAGGATGGGCACTGTTGCCCGTCTCTTTGACTGCAGCGAAGACGGACGCGAATGCCCGTCCTGACCGTTAGTGATTGACGATGAACTCTTTCGTATTGATGAGAGCCCACAAGACGTCGCGAACTCCGTTCAGTTGGTCTTCAGAGGCGTTGACGTAGGCAACCGCCTTTTCCAGTTCGTCGACCTTCGGCTGGCGACTGAGCGTTCGCAGATAAGTCGACCGGATGGCCTTCTCGATTTTTTCCGGTTCGGCTTTCTGGGCGAGACCGCTTCCTTCGTCGTCTTTTGAGCCGCTCCCTTTCAGGGCATCCAGCCGCTTGCTGCCAAACTCAATCCGGCGTTTCAGCTGGGCGGCGGCTTTTTCGTCCTTGTCTTTCTCGGCCTTTTTCAAATCGGCCTTCGCCCGCTTGATCTGGGCGTTGAGACTGGCAATCTGGCGAGCGGTCGTGTTCCCGCCGGCGCCTCGACCTGGACTGGAGACGCGCGACTGCTTCAGCCCGAGATCCGATGAGACCTGGTTGATCCAGCCACCCTTGCCACGATCGATCAGATCGTAAATGTACGAGTCATTCTGCAGGAAGACGGTCTGCAGCAGGCTTGGTTCCTGCGAACGGTCGCAGTCGCAATTCGACTCGCGAATCGATCGGCCGAAGACGGACAGAGCGTAGTTCTGCGGATTCTCGTTGTAGCGGGAACCAGCCGAGATCTGAGCAATGTTTCGGTCCAGGACGTCGGTGTGCAGTTCTGCGAATGCGTCGTCCGATGACGTTGCCGCGACGAGGGCATCCATCGCAACCTCGGCAGGCATCCGACGAGGGATCGAGTGGCTGAAATTGCGGTCATCCAGCAGGTTCGTTTCGTTTGTTGCCCAGGTCCGCTGGTAAGTATCGCTGCTCGTAATCTCGCGGTGGACCCACTTCAGGTCGTAACCGCTCGCCACGAAGCCGGTTGTCAGGTAGTCGAGCAGATCCGAATTGCTCGGCGGATTGGCCAGCGAAAGATCATCAGGCGGCTCGACAATGCCTACGTTGAAGTAGCACGACCAGATTCGATTGACGACTGATTTGGCAAAGAGCTGCTTTTTGTCTTCACGCAACCAGTCCATCAGCGGCTGCCGAGGATCTTCAAACTTGCTCAGGTCGGTTGCTTCCGCTTCACCCAGCAGTTTGGCTTCCCGGGCCCCTGCTCCTGCCCCGTTACGCTGCCGGACAGGTCGCCCTTTACCGTCATTTCGCGGTGGCTGTGGCACGTTCGTCCAGACTTCCTCAAAGGGCGTGACCTTTCCTTCGGCAATCTGCGATTGCAGTTGACGACGCAGGTCGTTGCCTCGCAATGAGTCATCGACTCCGAGCTCCTTCAGGATTTCTTTCGCTCCTTCGCGGGACTCAGGACTCCCTCGAAACCGGGTGTTGACGAAGAAGTTTTTGAACTGATGGAAATCGTCCATCGTCCACTGGTCGAACGGGTGTTTGTGGCACTGAGCACACTGAATGCGAATGCCCAGAAAGTTGTAGGCAAATCCAATCGCACGATCTTCCGGTGTCCGAAAGTTGTTTCGAGCCCAGTAGTGCGGCATTGTCGAACGATCAGCGTAGGTGCCATTCGCATTCTCTTTGCTGGCATAAAGCGGTGCCATCTTTTCACAGAACTCGCGATAACTCTCGCCCTTCTCACGGCTGTTTGCGAGGACGAAGCCTTCGGCGATTTTGTCGTAAGGTTCGTTTCGTTCGAGCCGGACTCGAAGCCACTCGTACCAGTCACGAGCAGCCATGGACCGAACCGGTGTGACATTGTTGAGCTGATCGTCGCTGTTTCCTGTCCAGTCCGCGAATCGGGTTGCCCACCACGCGGCGTAGGCCGGACGCTCCAGCAGTTCGTCAATCTTGCGGGCTCGCTTGTCGTCGCTCGAATCGGCGACGAACGCTTCGATTTCCTGCGGGGTTGGCAGCGTGCCAACCATGTCGAGCGAAACTCGACGCAGAAATTCTGTATCGCCTGCTACGTCCGACGGCATGACGCCCAGCTTGGACAACTTGACAAGGACGAGTTCATCGACCTTCGTGCTCGTCTTCACGAGCGGATAGTTCGTGCCGGCTTTGTCGCTGACAGGTCGAATGACGGGAACGGGCAGCACGCCGTTGTCATAAAACACGACGACGTGGGTATCACCCGACTGGTGGCTGGAGACTTCGCCGGTCTTTGAAACGTCGGCGATGACTTCGTCGTTGGTCTGAAAACGGCTCAGGCAGGTGACATCTTCCCGGCTGCCGTCGGACCAGACACTGACGACTTTCAGTTGAATTTTCTCGTCGTCCTTCGTGAAGCGAATTTCGCTCGGCGTGATTTCCAGTCGCTCGAAGCGAGGTGTCGTTTCAAGGTCGATCGACTTCGCTCCGCCGGCAATCCATTTCACAAAGAGATTGTACTCCCAGCAACTTTTTTCGAATCGTTTTCCGCCGCGGTGAGGCTCTTCGAGGATCGCCTTCTGGATCGCGTAACTGCCGGCCGCGTCGTCCGTGTCGACTCGATCGACCAGACCTTCGTGGTCCATCTTGAAGTCATACCCGAACAGAGAGAGGCGGAAATCGCCCTGCCCCTGGAACGACCCATGACAAGCCCGGCTGTTGCAGCCAACTTTGCCAAGCAGCGGCACCAGGTGGCGACGGAAGTTCGGAATTTCGTCGGTGTCGCCGGTTGCGAACCGCTCGGTGACCGGTTTGAGTTCGGGATCAGCAGCGGCCGAAATTGAGACCTGGCTGAGCCCGATAATCAGCAGCGTTAAACCGATTCGATTCGACATAAAACAACCCCTTCCTGAAAACATTTCATGGAGGATCACGAGGCCAAAACCGCGAAGCAGAATTGACAGCTCGAAAGGAAGGCGATTGATGACCGTCCGCTCCTGCGGGGATCAGCAATCGGGTTGGAAGGTGCTTTGATAACTTCTTTTAAGGTGCGTCTTTGGAACGAGTTCCACCAATGGGAGACTCTTTCCGCGGGGGTTGTGCTCGAATATCAGACGCGTTCTTTACAGTGGGCTTCTTTACAGTGGGCTTACTGGGGGCCGGATTCTTCGAGCGGGGGGACGCCGACTGTGTCCGAGCTCGGCCTTTCGCGGCAAGCGTCTTCCGCAATCGGTCGATTTCGGCATTGATTCGTTCCTCCGGATTCGCGGCGAGCATGTCGATCTGTTAGTCCAGCCGCTGGTGCCGGGTCTTTGCCCGGTCCCGGTCCAGTTTCAGGCAGGCCAGCCTGGCTTTCTGGCGAGAGATCATCAGGTGTCGCAGCTTTTTCTCTGTCTCTTCCGAGGGGTCCATCGAGAACCGAGCGGCCTCGAGACGAATCCTCGAGTCGAATTTCCAGATCTGCACCAGGGCCTCATGCCGCTCCGGGTCCCGCTGTTCGTTCCGGCCGATCCGGTCCGCGTCGCGAGCAACTTCCCGCACGGCATTTTCGTAGTGCTTCTGATCAGCGCCCTTGAGTCCGCTCAGCAGGTCCGCCAGTTCGCGATGGTGCATCCGGGCAAAGTTGAGGGCACGCTCTTCACGTTCGGGAGTCACCGGCACGCTCGAAAGTTCTGCCCGTTTCTTCGCGCCGATGGTCTTCGCGGCACTGGCTCGCTGAGCAGTCCGTTCTACTTCCGATTTCTCAGCAGCCACGGACTCTGGAGCTGGTTTGGTGACGCGCGTCGGCTCTGCTGGGGGATCCGCCGCTGCGGTGCCCGCCAGAAGTGCAAACATTAATGTCAGCAGAATCAAACGCACGTCAGTTCTCCAGAGTTTCGTCATCGTTACCGACCTCACCACGCTGGTTCTCCAGAGCGACCAGCATCCATTCCGGCACGCCGGCGACGAGATCCACAGGTGCCAGGCGATCTTCACCCGGCACGCTGGGGGAGTCATCATTCTCGAGGATTGGCGGCAACTGAATTTCTTCCAGATGTGGAGCTCGTCCCGCCTCTGTCCACAGAACTGCGAGTTCGCGATTCCGTGCGGCATCACTGGAAAGCCGAGTTTGATTCAGCTCGTGAAAACTCGCGACCGACAGCACGAGGACCATCGCCAGGACACTGACTGCAAAACTGATCCAGCGAGCGGACTTTGCCGGGCCACGAGTCGCAACGACTGTCACAGGCACAGATTTCGTGTGTCTGCTCCGGGCCGGAGCACTCTCGACGGACTCAGACTCGAATACCGCCCTCGCGGAACAAACGGTCTGAACCGCGATCGAAACGGCTTCGCAGGCCGCTTGATTTGTGCTCAGTCGCTCTTCAAATGCAGCGGCCTCGTCACTCGTCATTTCGCCCCCGACGTAGCGCAGAGCCAGCCAGCTCAGCTCGTCGGACTGCGTGTTTTTCAATTCGTCGCTCATTGGAAATCGCTTCGTGAACCGTGCGTCGCTGAACCGCGTGTCGCTGTTTATTCCGAGTCACGGTGTCGAGAAAGAACTCGCTGCAGCTTCTGCATCGCCAGTCGCATCCGTGTGAGGACAGTTCCGAGTGGCACGCCGAGCTCTTCCGCAATCACCGCAAAAGTCTTGTCTTCGTAGATTCTGCTGCGAACGACGTTTCGCTGATCTTCCGGCAAGTCGCCGATCGCTTTCCGAACCGCTTCAACCGTTTCGTTCTGAACCAGAGCTGACTCTGGAGAAACCTGATCCGGTCGATCCAGATCACGATTCCAGACGGCTTTCCTGAGGAGTTCCTGATGTCGGGCTCGAACCCGCCGCACCAGCATCGCCTCATTCCAGCCAACTCGAAACAGCCAGCCGCGAGGGCTTTGCCACTTCGAGAGCAGCTCTTCCGCCGTAATTTCTTCCGCTTTCACCTCGCCGGCTTCAAGCTCCGCCAGAAACTCCAGAGCCTTTCGAAACACAACCTGAACGACCTCAGAGGCCTGGTGCCGATCTCGAAGCACTCCAATAAGGAACGCTTCCAAATCCGCCCCGTGCTCCCGATAAAGAGCCTCGACGGCCCTCACGTGAACAGGTGTGTCGTCGCCCCCAGAGCCAGTCGCTCGTTCCGGGCTGCTCGAAGATTCTGTCACCGCCGAAACCGGTTTCCGTGCTGAGAATCAAGCGGTCGGGGAGATCAATGCGCACCGCAGGCCGCCTATTTCAGCGATTTGCAGATTCCCGGAAAACTATGCCAGGTTGCAATGTGGGGCCGCAGAACACCAACGGCAAGACTTCCGCTGGTTAATTCAGGCTGAACCCTGGCGGGAATGTCCTCTGGCCGGTCGGCAGGATCGGCTTGCGACACTGCAGTCGCAGCAACTGCAGGACGAGGTCGCTTCGCTGGTCGACGTCAGACTGCTCAAGCAGACGGTGAGCGTGGAACGCGTTGAGCCTCATCGCGTGGGCGATGACGTCGCACAACTCGCCAAGCGGCACTCCCTCTTCCATCGTGGACAGCAACTCCGCATCCATGTCGAGCTTCGGGAAGATCTGGCGGAACGCACTGACAAGTTCCTGCTGGCGTCGGATTCGGTCGATCACGGGCGGCAGCGGATATTCGTCTTCGATGACTTCGACATGACCAAGACGGTACGGCAGATCGGTCATCGGTTCACCGGTCAACCTGGCCCGGCACAGGCCCTGTGTCAGCAGATGAAAACGGCCATCTTCCAGACGTTCTTCGGCAACGACTCGTGCCAGACAAACAGTCGGGTGAATCGAACAGTCTTTGGTTTCATATTGAGGCTCCCATCCGTCTTTCAACAGGGCGATCGCCAGAACGCGGTTTGCTTTGAGGATGTCCTCAACCATGCAGCGATACCGCGGCTCAAAAATATGGAGCGGCAGCATGACGTTCGGAAAGAGCGTCGCGTTGGGAAGCGGGAAGAGCGGCACAGTTCCGGAAAAGTGCGGACCCGAAAAAGCTGAGTCGGCAGGTGAATTGCCCGAATCGGAGAAGTCCCAGGAGTTCATGGCGGTGCGTCTCGATTCGCGTTTCTGAGTCGTCGTGAGGCCGTTCTGTCCAAATCGGCTGCCCATGGTCAGTGGTCTATGGTGTCGCGTAACCGTCCGGGTCCACGAATCGAATCACTGGAATCCGTTCGTCCTGAAGTTCCACTCCGTCGGGATACACCTCACCCGCTTCCAGAATTTCTTGAAAGCAGTGTTCCAGATCGAGCAGAAACTGCAGCAGGTCCATCTCCCAGAAAGGCGACGGATACTTGTCCAGTTTCTGGCGAGCCGCAACGTACATCTTCCTCGCCCCACCCAGGTTTCCGTTCCAGAAATGGAACATCCCGACGGAGGCCTGGATCAGTCCCTGCAGGAAAAGATGAGGCTCACCGAGCGTCTCCGACCACAGTTCCTCCAGTACGTCGTGGCACTCGAAAAACTCCTGCTCATTGAAAAGCCGGATCCCTTCCAGATACTTTTCCGGCAGCTCATCCATGACCGCTCCGTTTCCAGATTGACACGCTGAGACGAATGCCACAGCGGGGGTGAAGAGTCTATGAGCGTTGAATTCAGAATTACCATCACAAACAGTCGGGATTCGCATAGCCGTCATGACTGATTCCATCGAGCCGGAACTTGCTGACAAACGTAAACGAGCCCGCAAAATCGTCAGAATTCTCGCGCGAGGATATCCGGACGCCGTGTGCGCCCTCGCCCACGAATCGGCATATCAGCTGACCGTGGCGACGATTCTTTCGGCTCAGTGCACGGACGAAAGGGTCAACGCGACAACGCCTGCCCTCTTTGCGAAGTACCCGACGGCGGAAGCTCTTGCCAAATCGCGCCAGGCGGACGTCGAGAAGATCGTCCGTCCGCTTGGCTTCTTCCGGAACAAGGCCGAGAACATTCGCGGCTTCGCGAAGAAACTGATCGAGGACTTCGACGGCGAGCTTCCGAAGACGCTCGAAGAAATGACGACACTCCCCGGAGTCGGCCGCAAAACAGCCAACGTTGTCCTGGGAACCTGGTACGGCCTGCCGACGGGGGTCGTGGTCGATACACACGTGAAGCGGATTTCGAATCTGCTCGGTCTGGTCGACACGAAAAACGCGGACATCATCGAGCGGGAACTCAACGAGATCCTGCCAAAGAAAGAGTGGATCATGTACTCGCACCGAGTCATCCACCACGGCCGCCAGGTCTGCATCGCTCGTCGCCCGCAGTGTGCCAACTGTGCCCTGCTCACAGTCTGCGAGCGGGTCGGCCTGAACGAACTCGCCAATGAGTGATGCGGTTCGTGCGATTTCAGTGGGTTGCCCGCATGCACTCAGATTTTCGGATCGAGACCAGAATCTCGGACAACGCCCGGCAGACCAGACGGAGTTTCTCCACCTGTCTTTCAAGCCGATCGATGTCTGACAGACCGCTGGATGAAGGCCCGGTCGGTTCTGACTGACGCCGCTGCTGCTCATCAGCCCAGACGGCATCGTACAAGTTGTCATTCAGGAATGTTTCAAGCTGCATTGATAGCTCCTTTGAGCTGAAGGTGCCGTTCGGCGGGACTATCTGATCCACCCGAACGATCGTTCGACGGCCCGTTTCCAGTCTGCATAACAGCGATCGGATTCCCTGGGGTCCGCTGCCGGTGAGAATTCGGCATCCAACTGCCAGTTGGCGGTCACGTCGGCCGTCGAATTCCAGACTCCTGTGGCGAGGCCCGCGAGATAGGCCGCTCCCAGAGCCGTCGTTTCCTGGACGACGGGGCGAGCGACCTTCGTGTTCAACTGGTCCGCCTGGAACTGCATGAGCAGCCCGTTGGCGCACGCTCCGCCGTCGACACGAAGAGCCGCCAGTTTCTGCCCTGAATCCTGCTGCATCGCCTCCAGCACGTCGCGAGTCTGATACGCGATCGCCTCAAGGGCCGCCCGCGCGATGTGAGCGCGCGTCGTGCCTCGCGAGAGTCCAACAATCGTGCCGCGCGCGTCCGGCTTCCAGTACGGAGCACCGAGCCCGACAAAGGCCGGCACGAGATACACCCCGTCCGTCGATTCGACCTCGCCCGCGAGTGCTTCGATCTGAGCGGCATCGTCAAAGAAACCGAGCCCGTCGCGCAGCCACTGCACGACGGCTCCCGCGACGAACACGGAACCTTCCAGGCAGTACGTCACTTTGCCGTCGAGCCCCCAGCCGATTGTCGTCAGCAGCCCGTTTTTCGATTCGACAGGCGTCTCGCCGGTGTTCATCAATAAAAAACATCCGGTGCCATAGGTGTTCTTCGCCTGGCCGGGCTCGAAGCAAGCCTGACCAAACGTCGCCGCCTGCTGGTCGCCCGCGATGCCGGCAATGGGAATCGCCTCACCAAACAGAGACGGGTCAGTCTGGCCGTAAATTTCGGACGAGGGGCGAGCTTCAGGCAACATCGCGCGGGGGATGCCCAGGATGCCGAGCAGCTCGTCATCCCACTGCAGTGTGTGAATGTTGAACAGGAGCGTCCGGCTGGCGTTGCTGTAGTCGGTCACGTGGACCTTGCCGCCCGTGAGCCGCCAGGTCAGAAACGAGTCGACCGTGCCGAACAGAATCTCGCCCCGCTCCGCCCGTTCGCGCAGGCCGTTGACCGAGTCAAGAATGTGCCGAATCTTGGTCCCGGAAAAATACGCATCGAGCACCAGGCCGGTCTTCTTCCGAAAAGTTTCTTCATGGCCGTCGGCCTTGAGCTGCTCGCAGAACGGAGCCGTAATGCGGCTTTGCCAGACGATCGCATTCGCCACCGGCTTCCCGGAATCTTTTTCCCAGACGACAGTCGTCTCGCGCTGATTCGTAATGCCGATTCCGGAAATGTCTCCCGCCGAAAGCCCGGCCTTCGCGAGCGCTTCCCTTGCAGTCGCCAGCTGGCTCTCCCAGATCGCCTCCGGATCGTGCTCGACATGCCCGGACGACGGAAACAGCTGAGGAAACTCCTGCTGAGCCGACGCAACCGCGAGCCCCTCCTGCGAAAAAACAATCGCCCGGCTGGACGTCGTCCCCTGGTCGAGCGCGAGAATGTGTTTTGCCATTTCTCAATCCTTGAGCGAGTGTGACGGCGGCGGCAGGCCGCATCCTGGGTGCCTCACAGCGTCACGGGCAAGCCCACTTCCATCACCGTAGCAGGTCAGGCTCTGCCTGACGAAGTTGCGAAGTGAATTTGGATTGGGGATTGCCGGAGCGTCGGGAAACACCGTCAGGCAGAGCCTGACCTACGGAGGCATCTCCCTGACGGCCAGGTCTTTGGCCGGTAGGAACTGGCCCTACTTTGGAAACAGTTTGCCGGGGTTCATGATGTTGTGCGGATCGAGGCTCGCTTTGATCGCGCGCATCACGTCGACGCCCTCGCCGTGTTCCCGCCTCAACGCGTCGAGTTTTCCGATGCCGATGCCGTGCTCGCCGGTGCAGGTTCCGTCCAGGTCGAGGGCGTGCTGGACGAGGATCTCGCCATATCGTTTCGCCTCAGCTAACTCCGCTGCGTCGCCAGGCATGATCGGAAACACGACATGAAAGTTTCCGTCGCCGACGTGACCGAACAGCGGCGCCGGCAGCGAGCACGATTTCAGATCCTCTTTCGCGCGGCGAATACACTCGGCCAGGTTTCCGACCGGGACGCAGACGTCGGTCACGTACCCGACCGAACCTTCGCGAAGGCCAATAACGGAGTAGTAGCCATCGTGTCGGGCCTGCCATAGCCGGTCGCGGTCGCCCTCGCCGGTCGCTGCTCGAAAGTTGCGGACTCCGTGCGAATTCAGGATGTCGCGGGTCCGCGCGGACTGTTCCTCGACCGAGGTCCGGCTGCCGTGAAACTCAAAGAACAGTGTCGGGGCGACTTCGTAGTCGAGGCTCGAGTAGCGGTTGACGGCGTCCATCTGAATTTCGTCGAGCAGCTCAATCCGGGCGATCGGGATGCCCGTCGACATGACGTCGATGACCGACGAGACCGCGGCTTCAATCGTCTCGAACGAGCACACCGCGGCAGAAATCGCCTCGGGGTTCGGAGCGAGCTTCAACGTCACCTGCGTGATAATGCCGAGCGTGCCCTCAGAGCCGACAAACAGATGCGTCAGATCGTAACCGGCCGAGCTCTTCCGCGATCGGCCTCCCGTGTGAATGATCCTGCCGTCGGCGAGAACGACCTGCAGGCCGAGCACCCTCTCCCGCATTGTGCCGTAGCGGACCGCGGTCGTGCCGGACGCTCGTGTCGCCGCCATTCCGGCCAGCGAGGCATCCGCACCAGGATCGATCGGAAAGTGCAGCCCGGTCCCCTGCTCTGCCAGCACAGCGTTCAATTGAAGCCGAGTCACTCCGGCCTGCACAGTTGCGTCCATGTCCGGCACGCTGACCCGCAGCACCTTGTTCATTCGCCGAACGTCGATCGTCACGCCACCGTGAATCGCAACGACTCCACCCTCGACCGCTGTGCCCGTTCCAAACGGAATGATCGGCACACGATGCTCGGCGCAGACGCGAACGCACGCGGCGGTTTCCTCGACGGTCTCCGGGAACACGACCGCGTCGGGAGGCTGCGGCTGGTGATGGGCCGAGTCCTTTGCGTGCTCGGCGAGAATGTCCTCGGCCTGAGAAAGCCGATCGCCAACGAGGGTGCGCAGAGCCTCGATGCACTCAGCGGTGCGGGATTGTGTGGTGCCGGCCATGAGCTGATCGGATTAAGAATCAGGAACGAGTGAGTTGATGACTCTCCTCAAATCGGATGCCGGCTGCAACTGACATCTGGAGTGAAGCCAATTCAAAAGTGTTCTGCTGATAGTCACCTTTCGCTCCGCGAAAGTAGCGTTCCTTTCGCAGAGCGAAAGTGGGATAAGCTTCCAGCTTGCCGGGCCTGAAGATCGCAAGCTGGAAGCTTACGCCACGATAAATTCACAGCCTCGGAGCGAAAGGCGACAATACGGCGAGTCCTCACACCCAGATTTCGAGCCGGTCTCGAAGTTGCTCGGGCACGCGTTTCTGGACGGCCCTTGCGAGCTCGTTTTCATGGTACCTCGTGCTGAAGTGGCCCGCGATGATCAGCTCATTCTGGAACTTGTCCGCGCGCTCGATGAAATCGTCGAGATGCATGTGACCGAATTTGTGGATCTTTTCCCGCCGGTGCTCCGGCCGGTAGAAGGTCAGCTCCGTGATCAGAATCCGTGCCTTGAATGCGGCCTCGCAATCGTCGAGGCCTTTGGGAGACGTGTCGCCGGTGTAGCAGACCAGCGGAAATCGGACTTCTTCCGTGACATTCTCGCCCGCCAGTTTGCGGTCGCGGATTTCGTTCTGAGGGAGTCCCTGCAGCTCCGCTTTGAGCTTGTTGCGACGGTCCCAGACGACGTAGCCGACTGACGGCACGGTGTGAGTCGTTTTGAAAACCGTCACAACGTGCTCGCGCGAGAGTTCGAATTCGTCGCCCGGATTCACGCCGATCAGCTCAACATTCATTCGACCCCGGTCGAGCCGCTGCCAGGCCTCCAGCAGAGTTCGCGTTGGGCCAACGATCTCGGCCGGAACGTAAACCGTCGGCGGCTCCATCTTCATCATCCGCCGCCGGGCGACGAAGGCCGGTAGAGCGGCCATGTGGTCGAGGTGGCCGTGAGAGATAAAGAACGTCGGCGTGCCGGTGAACGACCACGGGCTGCCGCCCAGGTCGAATCCGAGTTTCAGTTCCGGGATCCGCCAGTAGCTCTGCACAGCCGCCCGAGAGTACCCCTCGATCGTCAGTCCTTTGAACTCGCGTGTCTTCAGCGGCAGATTTTCGACCATGACTTTTCATTTTGACAACTGGCGAATTCGGTCGGGCGAATTCCAATTTTCATCGCCCGCGGTCTCTCGGCAGCAATCAGACTTCCACAATCTGGCCGGTCGAAATGCTCTTCGCCTCGGCATAGCACAATTTCAGAGCGTCACGCGCAAGAGTTCCGGACAGCATCGGATTGATCTCGCCTGAGTTGAGACCGTCGACCGCCGCCTGAAGTTCGGCCGTGAATGCAGAACACCACTCGTCACCGCCTGGCAGTTCCGGATTGGTCACCTTCTCGCCGTCGCTGCGGATCAGGGTCAGCGACCGATCGGCGATCCACTCTTTGTCATAGGTGCCGGCGTTGTAAACGATCGTCGCGTCGTCGAGGTACAGTTCAAAGCCGTGCGCGAAGTCGAGTCCGCCGGCAGCGATGCCACCGCTCACGCAGCTCACCGCGAGGTCGCCGTCGCCGTACACGTAGTTCGAGTGGACGTGATTGACAAATCCTTCGACGAGGGTTCCCTGGGAGAAGACCGCTTTGGGAACTCCACAGAGAGCACTGATGAAATGGTTGTCGTGAATGTGGAGATCGATGCCCCAGCCGCCGAGGTTGCGGAAGTTCGCCATGTCCGAAGACCAGTCCGGTTCGCAGATAACACGCCGAAAATGAGCCGCCCGCAGTCTGCCGAACTGCTCGGTCCGGACAGCGTTCGCGACATACGCAAACTCTGGAAAAAAGGGCAGCACGTGAGCCACCATCAGGTGCACTCTGGCTTCTTCCGCAGCGGCGACCATTCGGTCAGCCGCTTCCAGGCTCACGGCGATCGGTTTTTCGACCAGCGTGTTCTTCCCGGCCGCGATCGACTCGAGCGCGACTTTTTCGTGCTGGTCGGTCGGCAGGCAAATGTCGACCAGATCGATATCAGGATCGGCGAGGAGGTCGTGGTAGTCGGCGTAGGCCTTGATCGATGACAGATCGTTGAGACCCCCTCGCGGACCGAAGTTGCCTTGAATCGACGTCCAGTCACCGGTTCGCTTCGCCTCATTCCGAGTCGCGATGGCGGTGATGACTCCGCCAGCGAGTTTGCTGCCGTCGATGACTCGCCGTCCGGATTCCGCGTCTTCTCGAAAGCGCGTCGCCCCCTCGATATGCGTCATCCCCATGAACCCGACGCCGATCACGCCAATCCGAAGCATGCTGAAGTTCCTCAAATCGAAAACAAATCCTTCACTGAAGAGCCCACTTCAACACAAGCGTCTCGCCGGTTCAAGACAGTGCGGTTGCGGAACAATTTTCCGGCGAGCAGAGGCACGCCAGGAGTCAGTGATCCAGAAAGAATTGCGGGTTTGGGATCTCATCGACATTACTCAGGGACTTGCGGTGTTTAGACGCGACATTTTGCGTTCACATTTAGCTTCCGAGCTGCCGGCAAATCGTCACAAACCGCGAAATTGAATAGACATTCGGGTCTGTCCTGATATTCTCTGCGGCTATGACTCGCCTGTGTGGCGCGACTTATGCACTGGATGTTCGACTGGGTGGTGCCTCGGACTCTTGTGACGCGCCGTTGCAGGTGGGTTTTGTCGCTCAGGAAAGAGCATGGAAGCAACGGTGGGATCTCCAATGAGGAGGCGGAAAAATGCTGGTACTGTCAAGGAAGCCAGGCGAACGAATTCTGATCGGTGATCAGGTTCAGATTACGATTGTGAGGATTGGGCCGAACACTGTGAGGCTCGGGATCGACGCCCCTCGCGATATGAATATCGTGCGTGAGGAATTGTGTGTTGAAAAGTCCGAGGAGAATCTGGTTTCAACTAAACCGGCCTCTCCCCGCTGACATTTTCTGAACGAATGAGACGCCCGTCGAGAAATCGGCGGGCGTTTTTTTTGTGCATGGATCAGCAGTGTGCACGGATCAGCGGAATAACAGCGTTCATTTTTCAGGAGCCGATTTTCGAACGACCGTCAGTTTCCGAAATCCCGGCGTCTCAGCCGTAACCACTCGCCCGGACCGCTGAGTCACCACGAAGGCCTCCGTCCCCTTTTTCGTTTCCACCAGGCGGAATCCCGCTTCTGCACGCAATACGCTGACAGCCGATGCAAGGCTGTCCGCGGCCATTCCGTTCGGGGCGACGACGGTCACACTCGATGTCGTCGTGAGCGGCCATCCGGTCCGTGGGTCGATGATGTGCGAGTAGCTTGTACCCGCGATCTGGACTGCCTGAAACGCGTCTCCGGATGTCGCGACCGCACAATTTGCAATTTCGATCGAAACAGGATCGGCGTCCGCTGAGTCGCGCAGCGCGGCAATTTCGATACGCCAACTGGCTCGGCCGGGTGGCGGATCACCGACGGCAATGTCTCCGCTGCCGTCGACGAGCGCTTGCTTGATCCCGTTCTCCCGAAGCGTCTTCAATGCCTCGTCGACCGCGTACCCTTTTGCGATACCGCCCAGGTCGATACGCAGTCCAGAGTTTTTCAGTCGAACGCGAGCCATTGCCGGATCCACATCCAGAAACCGGTAACCCGTCTGTTTCGAGACGAACTGTAGTTCGGCCGCCTCTGGCAGCACCTTCCGCCGCCGAGCTCGCCGCCAGAGCTTTGTGTAGTGGCCCACCGTGACGTCGAATACACCTTCGGTTTCCGCCGAGAGTTGATTGGCGTGCAGGAGCACTCGATGCAGATCCTCGCTGACGGGCAGCCAGGTGTCCGGAGCTTGCTCGCAGAGCTGCCGGACTTCGCTCTCCGATTCGTAGTCGGACAGTCTGGAATTCAGCTCGCGAATTCTGTCAAACGCAGCCCTGACGGCCTTGTTTGCGACGCCGGAATCACAGGCATATACTGCGATGCGGAATTCGACGCCCATTTCAATTCGTTCGAAGTCGAATCGCTGGAGCGGTTTTGGCTCCTCGGCAGTTCCCGACCGCGATACCGTAAGAGTCGCGACAAGGAGAGCTCCAGCAACGATCTGAGACAGCCTCGCATTTTTCATTCGAACGCCCCCATCGGTTTTATTCAGCTCCAGCAGCTCCGCACTCGCCGAACCGCTTCACTCATCGAGAGTACATCCCTCATGACTTCCTTGCGATCGATCCTTGTGTTGCTGAGTCTTCTGGCTGTTGTGATGTCGTCACGATTGCTGGCTGGAGAGGCTGACGCAACATCTGCAGCCGAAATGAAGCCGTACAAACAGCAGATCGACCAAAGCGACGTCTCGTTCGAAATGCTGCCAATTCCTGGCGGCGAATTTCTGATGGGCAGCCCGAAGGACGAAGCCGACCGAAAACCCGATGAGGGACCTCAAGTCAAAGTCAAAGTCGAGCCATTCTGGATGGGCAAGTACGAGGTTACGTGGGAAGAGTACGACATCTGGAGTTACCGACTCGACATTCAGCGACGCAAGCTGCAGGGACTCAAGTCGACTCCACGCGACCCGAAAGCCGACGCGGTGACTCGCCCGACGGCTCCCTACACGGACATGACGTTCGGCATGGGGCACGATGGCTACCCGGCGATCTGCATGACTCAGCACGCCGCCAAGATGTACTGCCGGTGGCTCAGCGAAAAGACCGGCCACTACTACCGCCTGCCGACTGAAGCCGAGTGGGAATACGCCTGCCGGGCTGGTACGACCACGGCTTACTCCTTCGGAGACGACCCCGAAATGCTCAAGGAATTCGGTTGGTTCTACGACATCAGTGACGAGCAGTACCAGAAGGTCGGCAAAAAGAAGCCCAACCCCTGGGGCCTGTACGACATGCACGGAAATGTTTCCGAGTGGGTCCTCGACAAGTACGACGCGAAATTCTTTTCGACGCTCAAAGCGGGTGCGGAATCTCCGCTCAACGTTCCAACGGATATGTACCCGCGAATCGTCAAGGGCGGCTCATGGGACGACGACCCGGACGGGTTGCGAAGTGCGGCTCGCTTTGCCTCCGATCCCGAGTGGAAGTATCAGGACCCGCAGGTACCCAAGAGCATCTGGTACCACACGGACGCTCTGCACGTTGGTTTTCGGATCATCCGCCCGCTTAAAGTTCCGGCTGAGGCTGAGCAGAAAAAACTGAAGCTCGGCCCCGAACCGGAAATCGGCAAGCAGGGCCGTGCCGGCTGAACCGCTCCACTCGATCACTTCGACTTCATTTCCTACTGGCAACCAGTCTCACTCAGGAGAACCTCAATGACGGACGCAACTCCCAACACTCGCCGCGACTTTCTAAAGACCTCTTCTGCAGCGGCAATCGGAGCAGGCCTGCTTGGCAGCCTGTCACGGAACGCGTTTGCAGCTGGCGATGAGACAATCAAGATCGGCATCGTCGGGTGCGGCGGCCGAGGCACAGGCGCGACGAGCCAGGCACTCAGCACAGCTCGCGACGCGAATGAAACGGCCGGTCCCGTCAAGCTCGTCGCAATGGGAGACGCGTTCGCCGATCACCTTGAGAGTAAGTACACGCTTCTGAAGACGAAGTTCGGCGACCAGGTTCAGGTCGACGACGATCACAAATTTACTGGGTTTGACGCCTACAAAAAAGTGATTGCCAGCGATGTTGATCTGGTCATTCTGGCGACTCCTCCCGGCTTCCGACCGATCCACTTCGAAGCGGCTGTTGCCGCCGGCAAGAACGTCTTCATGGAAAAACCGGTTGCCGTCGACGCACCCGGAATCCGCAAAGTTCTCGCGGCCGTCAAAGCCGCAAAGGAAAAAGATCTGAAGGTCGGCGTTGGTCTCCAGCGGCACCACCAGTGGCACTACATGGAAGCCCTCAAGCGGATTCACGACGGTGCCATCGGCGACGTTCTCGCCACGCGGGTTTACTGGAACAGCGGCGGAGTCTGGGATCCCCGCAAGACTCGCGAGGAATGCAGTGGAGAAATGGAGTACCAGATGCGGAACTGGTACTACTACAACTGGCTGTGCGGTGACCACATCAACGAGCAGCACATCCACAACCTCGACGTCGGCAACTGGATTCAGCAGGATTTCCCGATCGAGTGCATGGGGATGGGCGGTCGCGAAGTTCGCAAGGACAAGAAGTACGGCGAGATTTTCGACCACTTCGCGGTCGAGTACTCGTACGAAAACGGCTCGAAAATGTTCAGCCAGTGCCGCCATCAGCGCGGGACGAAGTCCGACGTCAATGAGTTCGCTCATGGCACAAAAGGTGGAGCGAGTCTCGACGGTAACACCCTCGCCGAACTGACCGGCGAGAATGCCTGGTCCTACGGTGGTCGTCGAGCCAAGCGGAACGACCCGTACCAGACCGAGCACGATGACCTGTTCAACGCGATCCGCAAAAACCAGCCGTACAACGAAGGCGAGTACGGAGCGATGAGCACTCTGACAGCCATCATGGGACGCATGGCTGCCTACACCGGACAGGTTGTGACCCGCAAAGCGGCACTCGAATCGGAAGTTGATCTCATGCCTGAAAACTTTGCCTGGGATGCGATGCCCAAGAACCTTCCGAATGAAAACGGCGAGTACGCCATACCGATTCCGGGCATCACGAAAACGATCTGACATCCATTCTTGAATTGACGATTCCGACGCCCGGCTTCACTCGAAGCCGGGCGTTTTCTTCATTGAGGAAGGCTGCTTCAAGATGATCGAACTGACGCACGAGGTCATCGACTATCACAGACTCACCGAAGACGTACGGTCCAGCCAGGCCGGTGCGGTGGTTCTGTTTCTCGGAACGGTTCGAGAAATGACGGCCGATCGGCAGACTCTGGCCCTCGACTACGACGCCTTCCCTGCGATGGCGATCGCGAAAATGGAAGAGCTCGAAGCGGAAGCACGCGAGCGATGGCCCGTCGTCAACGTGAGAATCAGTCATCGGCTCGGGCATCTCGAACTCGGTGAGGTCAGCGTGGCGGTTGCCGTGAGCAGCCCGCACCGCGACGTCGCCTTTGAGGCCGGACGGTTTCTGATCGACACGCTGAAAGTCACAGTCCCCGTCTGGAAAAAAGAAAACTGGTCAGACGGGACGACCGAGTGGGTTCATCCAGGCACGGGAGAAGTCGCCGACTCTTCACCGCTGGAGCGTGGCTCTGGCGGGGCGATCGAGTGAATCCGATTGCCGCAGCGGCTGACATCCGGTTAGCGTAGATGCCCCACCGTCGCCTCTCCCTCGCAATTCCCGCCCATGAAAACTCTCCTCTCACTTCTCCTTCTGGCTGTTGTTGCGCAGGCCGGCGCTGCCGCTGATCCGCCGCAGTTCGAGAACTCCGGTGTTGCTTTCCTCAAGAAGCACTGCCTGGACTGCCACGGAGCCGAGGATCCGGAAGCCGGTCTGTCGCTGACCGTTTTTCAGAAGAACGCGTCGCTCATTCCCAAACGCGACAAGTGGGATGCCATCCTGCGAATGGTCGAGACGGGTGTCATGCCTCCTGTCGATGCGACGCAGCCTGCTCCGGCCGAGCGGGCGGAATTTGTGAAGCTCGTGCGAGCCATCTTCGACGAGTATGACCGCACCGCACCGCCTGATCCGGGGCGAGTCACGATGCGTCGCCTTAACCGCCGTGAGTATGCCAACACGGTCCGCGATCTGCTCGGCGTCGACTTCAACCCGACCGAGAACTTCCCCGCCGACGACGTCGGGCACGGCTTCGACAATATCGGAGACGTGCTGACTCTCTCGCCGCTTCTGATGGAACGCTACCTCGACGCGGCCGAGACGATCGCCAGTCGCGTCATTGTGGTGGATCCGCCGAAACCGTCGGTGCGGTACCTCGCCGGGAAATACCTGCAACCCGGTGGCAGCACGACGGAAGACCGGTTTCGAAAAATGGATCCGTCGGAGGAAGATCCGAAACTCGCCGGACCATTCACCGGGCCGGGTGGCTACCTGAAATTCACCGCCGATGCCGAGCTTTATTTTCGAGCCACGCTTTATGCGGAGACGGAAAGCAAGTCTCCCGTCAAAGTCGCCCTCTTCATTCAGGGCGGAAACCTGACAGACGTTTCGACGGAGGAAGAACTCGCACAATTGATGGGAGCAGACCGCCTTAAGAGCTCAAAGATTCTGAAGACGTTTGAAATCACCGCCCGGAAAGCTGATGAGCGGCAGACGATCGAGTTTCTCATCAGTCGCAACGGAGACATCAACAATGCGGGAGTCGCTCTCGTGAAACCGCCGGAAGGCGAGAAGCCGGCGATTCTCCACATCGAACATCTCTGGAGTGAAGGGCCGCTGGAGACCCGACCAGCCTCGCAGCTGAAAATCCTCGCGAGTTCACCTGACAAGCCGGAAGCTGAACAGCGACTCGAGGTGGTCACCCGGCTGCTCCGCCGCGCTTACCGGCGAATGCCGACTCCGCAGGAAGTCGAGCGGCTCAGTGGGTTCGTCGAGTCCGCGATGGCTGGCGGGGACAAGTGGGAAGCCGCAATGCAGAAGGCAATTCTCGTCGTCCTGAGCTCACCGAAGTTTCTGTTTCGAACCGAACCCGACGATCGCCCAACGAGCTCCGAACGGCGGCCACTCGACGAATTCCACATCGCCTCACGGTTGTCGTACTTTCTGTGGAGCTCGATGCCGGATGACGAGCTGCTCGACCTGGCAGAGAAAAAACAGCTGACAGCAAAGCTTGAAGAGGTCGTGCAGCGAATGCTCGCCGACGAACGATCCTCGGAGTTCGTCAGCAACTTTGCGCGGCAGTGGCTGCAGATCGGCCGACTGGAACAATTCAGTCCGGACCCGAAGCTGTTTCCTTCGTTCTCGGAACCGCTGCGGGCTGCAATGTTCAAAGAAACGGAGCTGTTCTTCGCGTCCGTCCTGCGCGAAGACCGCAGCCTCGTCGAGTTACTCGATGCGGATTACACGTTCCTCAACGCCACTCTCGCCCGGCACTACGGCATCGCCGATACCAACGGCAACTGGATGGGACAAAAGGAGGACCAACCAAAAGGCTCGCCAATCAAAGGCGACGAGTTTGTCCGAGTTTCGATTCCGCACGACCTGCGAGGCGGACTGCTGACTCAAGCGAGCATTCTGACCGTCACGTCGAATCCAACCCGCACTTCACCGGTCAAACGAGGCAAGTGGGTACTGGAGCAGTTGCTCGGTGCGCCACTTCCGCCTCCGCCGCCAAACGTGCCGGAACTGAACGGCGACGGCCGCGAATTGACCGGGACCCTGCGCGAGCAGATGGTGCAGCACCGGGCGAATCCGAGCTGCGCGGCCTGTCACGCGACGATGGACCCGCTCGGCTTTTCGTTTGAGAATTACGACGCGATCGGTGCCTGGCGATCCAAAGACGGCGAGCACGACATCGACGCGTCAGGCGAGCTGCCGGGAGGAAAGCAGTTCTCGGGACCGGCAGGGCTGAAGCAGATCCTGCTGGAACGAAAGGACGACTTCGCGAAATGTCTCGCCGAAAAAATGCTGATCTACGCTCTCGGCCGAGGCCTCGAGTATTATGACCGACCCACGCTGAAGCGGATCGTGAAGCGAGTTGAGGAAAAGGATGACAGGTTGTCGGCGCTGATCGTCGAGATTGTAAAAAGCGAACCGTTTCTGAATCGACGCGGCCTGACTGAATAACCCAACGAATTTTCGGACTGCACACTCAAGGCCGACTCAATCGGCCACAGGAAAATGAACGGGGCTCCCAATGCGAACTCTCCACCTGACTCGACGAACGATGCTTCGCGGCGCTGGCGTGACCCTCGCCCTGCCCTGGCTGGAAGCGATGGGGCCGCAACTTGGGTGGGCCGACGACACGAAGAAAAGCGAGGCTGCTCCAAACCGGATGGCCCTCCTGTACGTGCCCAACGGCAAGAACATGGTGGACTGGACTCCGGAAGAAGTCGGGACTGACTTCAAGCTGAAGCCGATTATGGAGCCGCTGGCCGCACTCAAAGAAAAGCTCCTTGTGATCAGCGGGCTCGCTGCCGACGGCGCTCGAGCTCACGGAGACGGGGGTGGCGACCACGCGAGAGCACTGGCGGCGTTTCTGACCGGGGCTCACCCGAAAAAGACAGACGGCACAGACATTCGCAACGGCATCTCGGTCGATCAGATCGCGGCGTCTCAGCTGGGTAACCACACGCGGCTGGCCTCGCTGGAAGTCGGGACCGAGCACGGCTCGATGGCCGGAAACTGCGACTCGGGTTACTCGTGCGTCTATTCGTCGACGATGTCCTGGCGATCGGCCACTCAGCCTTTGCCGAAAGAGATCAACCCGAAGCTCGTGTTTGAAAGGCTGTTTTCGTCGACTCCGAATGCGTCACGCAAGAAGCGGGATGAGCAGCGAAAAAGCGTTCTCGATTTTGTGCGTGAGGATTCGAAAGACCTGACCGGAAAGCTTGGCGCGGCAGACGCACGAAAGCTCGATGAGTACTTCACGGCCGTGCGGGATATCGAAGTCCGCATCGAGCGCGCGGCGACGCTGCCTCCAGTCAAAACGCCGGACTATCCGGTGCCGTCGGGCATCCCGAACTCCTATGAGGAACACATCAAGCTGATGTGCGACCTCGTCGTGCTCGCGTTTCAGACAGACGTCACTCGCGTCTGCACTTTCGTGCTGGCCAACGAGGGCAGCAACAAACCCTACCCGTTCATCGATGTCGCCGAGGGCCACCACGACCTCTCGCATCACGGTAACAAGGAAGACAAAAAGGCGAAGATTCGGCAGATCAACACCTTCCATACGAGTCAGCTGGCTTACCTGCTGCAGAAATTGAATGCGGTTCAGGAAGGCGACGGGACTTTGCTGGATCACTCGATGATCGCGTACGGCAGTGGCAATTCGGATGGCAATGCTCACAACCATGATGACCTGCCGATCCTTCTGGCCGGTGGCGGTTGCGGTACGATCAAAACGGGCCGGCACATGCGGCTTGAAAAAGAAACGCCGCTGAGCAATCTGTGGCTGTCGATGTTGAACCGAATGGACGTCGACGTGGCAAAGCTTGGCGACAGCACGGGCGACTTGCCCGGACTGGCTGGTTGATGAGATCCGCGTCGGAGCCTGAGCCTCTTCTTCCTGAAACACCTCCGACCCGGCTACAGGTTTTAGAGGTTGCACTGGGATGTGAAGGTGGCCTCGCCGGGTTCGCCTTGTTGTTCGCCTGGCTTTCGGGACGCGACATTCTGGATGGAATTCGATTCGACGGTCGCAGCATTGCGATCGGGTTGGCCGCGTCGCTGCCGATGTTTGTGCTTCTTGCCGTCACCGTTCAGAGCCAGTCTCGGCCATTTGCTCGGATTCGAGAAATCCTCAACGGCTTTCTACTTCCGTGGCTGAGCCGGTGCCGGACGATCGATCTGCTCCTGCTGTCAATCCTCGCAGGCATTGGCGAAGAACTTCTTTTCCGAGCATTTCTGCAGTCGCTTTTAGCAGACTGGCTCGGCGTGGCGACTGGCCTGGTTCTGGCAAGCCTGCTGTTCGGAGCAGCTCACTGGATTACGACGGGGTATGCCGTGCTGGCAGCGGTCGCCGGTTTCTATCTGGGAGCCGTCTGGCTGGCGACGGGCGAGAACACTCTTGTCGTGATCATTGCTCACGGGTTTTACGACTTCGTCGCGTTGTTCCTGCTTTTGCGATGGCATCGCCGAAAGGCAGGCTCTGCAATTACGGTCGACTGAACCAGTCGCGGAACGGAGCAAGCTGTCCGATCGATTGCTGATTCGTCCTGCGTGTCACCGAGCGGCCTCAGTTACTTCGTCAGGCTGAACTTGACCTGCGGAAAGTCGGGAATAAACGAGTCTCGTGCTGCATCAATGTGGCATGTCCATTCTCTATCGACTCGCCGCCGATTTGACAGTCGTCTTCCACATGTCCTATGCGATGTTCATCGTCGTCGGGCAGCTACTGATCCTTGTCGGAGCGATCCGGAAGTGGCGGTGGATCCTCAACGTCTGGTTCCGCTCAATCCATCTGGCCATGATCGCGATCGTCGTTGCAGAGAGCCTGCTGGGAATTGTCTGCCCACTGACGACGCTGGAAAAATGGCTGCGCCGAGAGGCTGGTCAGACGAGTTACCAGGGAGACTTTCTCGCTCGGTGGGTACACGATCTGCTCTTTGTTGAGTTCTCGCCGGCAACGCTGACGGCGGCGTACGCAACGTTCGGGTTGCTCGTCGTCGTGACTTTCTGGCTCGCGCCGCCGGTTCGCCGGACGAACGATTCGTCTGATGAATCGTCACCGACTATTCTTCACTCCTGAATTCAGAAACTCATTTTCTCTCAGGAGCAGTCGATGTCGCGGCTTCAAGGCAAGATCATCATCACCACCGGAGGGACTCAGGGGGTTGGCGAGGCCATCGCACTGGACGCGGCTCGCGAGGGAGCGGCCGGAATCGTGCTGTGCGGACGGCAGGAAGAAAAAGGCAACGCCGTCGCGGCGAAGCTTGAGGATCTCGGGTGTGCGGCCGAGTTTGTTCGAGCCGACCTCGCCAGTGTCGAGGACTGTCGCAACGTCGTGCGGAGATGCGACGAGCGGTTCGGGCGAGTCGACGGGCTCGTCAATGCCGCGGCAGATACCAATCGAGGCAATCTGGAAAACACCTCCGTCGAGTTCTGGGACCACCAGTTTGCAGTCAACGTGCGCGGTCCGTTTCTGCTCTGCCAGGAAGCCGTCGCGATCATGAAACGCGAAAACATTTCCGGCTCGATCGTCAACATTCAATCGGTCGCCGCGTACTGCGGCCTGCCCTTCATTTTCAGTTACAGCTGCACGAAAGGGGCTCTGGTCACGATGACGAAGAATCTGGCGAACACGCTGCGGCAGGATCGGATTCGCGTCAACGGAGTGAACCTCGGCTGGACCGACACTCCCGCTGAGCACGTCGTGCAGAAACTTCAGGGAGCTCCCGACAACTGGCTGGAACTGGGCGAGCAAAGCTCCCCGTTCGGCCGGCTGCTCAAACCGGAAGACGTTGCGAAACTGTGCAGCTATCTGCTGAGCGACGACTCAGGAATCCTGACGGGCTCAAACATCGACTACTCGCAGCGGGTCGTCGGGGTCTTCCCACCCGAGCCGTCTGCAGCAGAAGTCGCCGGCTGGGCGACAGTTGGCGGAGGTGCGCTGCCGGTCGACGGTCTGGTATAAGACGTGAGTCTAAGCCTCGCGACTTCCATTGCCTGTCGCAATGTTTGAAATTCCGGGTCGTGCATGACATCC
>ERZ891418.137-NODE-137-length-26059-cov-17.867020_pt1 | contig 26059 bp, 27 predicted proteins | sample MGYA00521236_ERZ891418 | MGnify/ENA primary metagenome ERZ891418 (study PRJEB32303, sample SAMEA104408696) | aquatic metagenome | biome: Brackish water; feature: Chemocline; material: water | place: Baltic Sea | collected 2014-10-18T10:34:00 | depth 100 m ... | reverse complement strand
TTGAGCCCACTGAATCATTCTTGCTTCATTTTGTGAAACATTTTCAATTCCATCTTCGGGTTGAGTATATTGGAATACTGGTATTTTACCACCATTGTGCTGGGCTAGTGCGAGCATTGCGGTCATCTGCGCTCGGATTAGTGTAGAGGTGTGAATTTCATCGATTGCCAGGTGAGCGATATCTTTGCCACCTTGTATGGCTTCATTGATTCCAACATTGGTTAGTGGAACATCGACCCATCCAGTGAATAACTGGGCCGCGTTCCACATTGATTGACCGTGGCGCATCAGAATGAGTAGTGACATCGTATCCCCTTATCCATAGGTCAACGCCGGCAATTCTTCAACATGGCGGCTGAAATCTAACTTTGTAATGCTCAAGGCAAGATTACCGGAACATATGCAAGAATCAATAATGGAACTAATCCCATCAGTAGATCACGTAGTAAAAGAACCATCAAAGTCTTGGTATTTACTTTGGAGATTTTGTTAAATTCATCTTGTAATTTATTATCAACTTTATTTGAGAGTTTTCCTGCCCCAACTCTTGCTACTTCAATTGCAGCGCCTAACGCAATACTGCTGACTAAACCAGCAGGTGTTAGTTTTCGCGCCATCAATGCACGTGCTCCCCAAACCTTGAGAGATTTCTTTGCAATTTTTCCACCTGTTTGAGCAGTTGTCTGTTGCCCATTATCAATTTCATCTGTATCCTTTCTTGAGAATTTCCTCAACCAACTTCTAGCACCAAGACCGGCATCTGCCACTTTACGTAATTTAGCAATATCATGTTTTTCAACAGCCTTCATCATACGACGAACACGTATTATTCTCAAAGCATCAAAAAATACCCATAACAATAAACTTGCAAATAATACAATTCCGCCTACATTTGAGACTTCAGACCAACTCTGCCAGCCGATTGGATTGTTTGATAATCGAATTATTAAGACAAGTATTGGCGGAATCATAAAGGCAAATATTTCATTGATTGCCAATAAACCAAAACCTCTAACAGGTAACTCTTTCAATTTCTTAAGAGCCCATCCTGAATGTGGAGCAAATTTTCCAATCACAGCCCTAAATGGAATGGCTAAGAACAATGCTCTAAACAATAATGGAAGCCAAATCACTACCAAAACATAGGCCGCCCAAGGGCCATCTGGAGGGACCTCTGGTAACTGAAGTGGTTGAATCACGTTATGCCATACTCCAATAACTCATCAAAGTTTAGTTTCTAAACTTATCAACCGATGAGATAAGTATAGATTCTCCTTGATCGAGAACTTTACAAATTTTGCGCCCATATTTACGCCCAAGTGCGTATCCAGAACCTGCAGTTGCTGCGACTGACATCACTTCTAGAGTTAACATACCAACTCCAAATGCTCCAACAATAAGAGGAATCATTCTCCCACCTCTGTTGTTTCGGTCACAAGAACAACCTCTTGAATTCCGATGTTTTTCATATCATCTATCTCAGCATACTTTTCGTAGTAGTGCTTGAAGGTACTTACTGCAACTCCAACCGCAACCGAACTTATTCCAATTACTATCATATTCATCATCATATTTTGTATCATATTCATTCCTCTTCATTTTTTTTATTTCTAGAGTTCGAACTAACTGTTCGTACCACACCTTCTGAAACAGTACCAATCACATTGCTCGCAGTTTCCACTGTGATCTTTGTTACTTCACCGGTTGCATTAATTGCAGCCTTTATGACTCGACTTGAGCCAACTGCAAGTTCTACAATTGTAGCTTCACCAGCGTTTACCATTTCTTTAACTGCGGACGAAAACTCATCAATAAGTGAAGTAAGACCTTTTGAGACCTTATCCACCGATTTCTTTCCAGACATGTTCTTGGGATAGTGCAGACATACTTAACCAGACGTGGTTGGTTATACCGGTATAAAATACCCGCAATTAATCGTCAGAAGGAAGATAGAAGAATTCTTCCGGATAGTAACCCATCCTCACACCTAAATCGATCCATCGGCCAATATCAGAGCGAAGAGTCTTGCCATTCTCAGTAATGTCATAGACAATCACTGGGTGTCCTCCACGACCTCGTGTTTCAATATAATTCATTGAGACATGGCCAGATTCAGTCATTCTTTCAAGGTGCAAACGCAATTCCTTACGATCAACACTGACCGCTCGTTCGATTCGCATCAGTCTACGCGTACTGTTTTCTCTTTCACGCATACGAGACAGATATAAGAGAATTCGATAAAGAGTTACAGAAAGATCACGGCGACGCTTCTCCATGATTGCGGGTAAATATACCCCATAAAAGAATGATTGCCTCTAATATCTGCGATTGGAACCAATAGAAGCGCTCAATTGATTGACCGTCTTCGGCAATACATGGTCTTCACCCACGACATGGCAAATTGGCTCGGATTTAACATCGACAGAGAGTGGCTCAATGAAAATGTCAAGTGGAAAGATTTCGGAACAGGAGTTCGTCTTGGAAGGCTTCACAGAGAAGATGCTTGTTCACTTGTACTGTATGAAGCAGATTCTGAAGTTGAGGTCGATGCTTTCATGCCCCATACACATCCTGGGGGAGAAGCATACCTAGTGCTCGAAGGAGAAGTGTGGGATGAGAGTGGAACCTATCCTACTGGATCACTAGTTTGGATGGATAGAAATACAACTCACACCCCAAAAACTCGGGGGAAAACTTTGATTCTTGTGCTTTGGCCTGAAGGCGTTAAAGTATAATCATTGCAACTCATACTCTCCAGAGTCTAACCTATTATTGAAGATAAATGGGCCTGCTGGCAATACTGCTGCTGCAAATCCGTGTATCAAGGCTCGGCTGGTCCAATGTTTTCCAACACCAAAGAATAATGCTGCAACATATATTACAAACAAAAACCCATGCACTGCGCCAAATAGTGATACTGGTGCAGGGTCGTCAAACAAGTACTTCATAGGCATAGCATAACCTAGTAAAATTAGGAAAGAAAGTCCTTCTAAATATCCTAAAATTGCTGCAATTCTTTTCATTTTTAAACCTCCACCATCGGTCGGCTTGAACCACAAGACGGGCATAATTGGTCCGCACTATCAGCGTAATCATGCTTGCATGCTGGGCATGCACTAGCAAGTTCCATCTTGCCCATCGATTCAATCGCTTCGCCTTGTAATGTAAGAGATCCACTACTGACATTTCCAACAGTATAACGGCCAGCTCCACCAAGTTTCACCAGTAAATCCGGAGGTAGTGTAACTGTACCAGTTTCATCAATAATTAATTCTCTATCCTTACTCAAATCTTCAACATCTACATCATCACCGTGTTCAGCGACAAAGCGACCATCTCGTAATTCTAAAGAACGATTTGCAAATGATGCTACTTCCTTAGAATGAGTCACAATAAAGAATGAAACCCCTTCGTTTTGATGTAGTTCTTTGAACATACCAAGAACTTCCCTGCTGGTTATTGGATCAAGCGCTCCTGTTGGCTCATCTGCAAAAATAAGCCGTGGGTTAGTAATCAGAGCACGTGCAATAGCAACCCGTTGTTGCTCACCACCGCTGAGCATCTTTGGTAGTGCATAAGCCCTAGGAAGGATGCCAAGACGGTCCAACATAGAATCTGCTAATTTCAAAGCCTTACGAGAGGATACTCCTTGGTGACGTAATGGTTGTGCAACATTATCTCTAGCATTCAGATTAGGCAATAAATTACCTTCTTGGAAGATGAATGATACTGTCTTTTGACGTAGTGTCACCAATTCCTTTCCTGTCAGCCTAGTCATGTTTTTTCCGGCTAATGATACCGAACCTGCGCTGGCTTTCATCAAACCACCAAGACACTTCATCAAAGTGGATTTACCTGAACCTGATGGACCTACAACTGCTATTGCTTCACCTTCTTTCATGTCAAGATGTAGTCCACGTAATGCAACTACATTGCCATCTTCAGCCTTTGATTCATAGACGTGGTAAAGTCCGGATGCTTGCAATATACTTTCTTTCATCTTCACTCCCCCTTCAGTACACTGGCTAAATCAGATTTCAAGGATTTACGAGTTGTCACCAACAATGCTACAACAACTGCAGCAAATACAGATAATGACACAAGTAACAATTGATACCATGGGTAGACCAAAGTTCGTTCAATAGATGTTGATGAGCCACCGAAAATTTGGAATATGAATCCAAATATGTCAAAGAAACCGTTGAATGAAAGTGCCACTCCGATTCCAAGACCAATACCAAGCGCCATTGAAACCATGACGATGGAAAGAATCTCGAACAACACTAACCGAATGATTTGGTTTGGAGATGCCCCAATCGCTTGGAGAACTGCCAATTCTTTCTGACGTTGACTCAGAACTAAGGATAAGAACACGAAACTTGAGGCGACTGCAGCAATACTAGCCACAACGAATTGTAATGAAAGCAAACCTGGCGTTCCAAAGATAAGTCCGCCGTCTCGCTCAACACTCTTATGCGAACTTGACCAGTCCAAAACGCTGGAAACTCTGAAGTCTGCAGACATAGTTGATGCAAGTGCTTCGAGAGAATCACCACTTAATCCTTGAACATCAACAATCCAAGTCGTTGACGTATGGTTTATCACCGCATCCGCACCGACAAAAGATCGCCAAGAAGATTCCCCGATAATCAATGACGAACTCATAGCAACTGAACTGACACCAGGGATATATTCATGGACACCCATGTAATACATACTGGATTGGTAAGTTGTGATGACAATTTGTACATTCGTATCTGCTAAGAACAGTGGGGCTGCAAGAGGTGGCGGCGTTTGCGAAACCAATGATGCAAGTTGCATGGAACAATTATTTTCAGTTGCTGATGTGCCATTCGGACAAGTAGCATTACCGAGATTTGCACTTGAAAGATTTGCTATTCCGAAGGCACCAGTCAAATCCGCTCCATTGAAATTAGCACCTTGCATTGAACCGCTCATTAAATTGAAAATCACAGCGTCAGTAAGGTCGGCACCAGAAAGGTCCGCGCCGTCTAAGTTTGTATCATAAAACAAGGCTTGAGAAAGATTTGCACCTGCTAGATTGGTATTAGAGAGGTCAGTACCGCTCAAATCAACAGGACCAAAGTCTCGCCCACTCAAATCTTGGCCTGAGAGGTTTAATCCTGACCAGTCGCCTTCCATGAGAGAAGAATATCCGAAATATAAATTTGCTAGGTCATCTTGATTTAAAGTCGTTAGGTCAGCTTCATTGAAACCGCCAGATGAGAAATTAAAACTCAACTTTTCCCAAACGAAGGTGATTTGTTCGCTCTTCGAATCCGACGGTTTTAGCAGCTTATCGTACAATTCAACTTCGTCAGAACCACGCCCAGAGCCTGCAATATCCAATGAGTATGCAGCATCTTCTCCAGCAGTAAAACCGCCGTTGCGATAAGCAGCCATTGTTGCATCAATGTTGGTTCCTGGAATCGATTGTTCACTCCATCGAAGAATTTCTTCATTATCATCAAGCACAACCCATGTTTGCAATTTATCTCCACCATTCGAATCTTCTAAGAAAAGACTCGGCACGGTTGTTGCTGAGGCTGTAACATCAGCATCAGCAAAGAGTGAGATTAAGGATAATAATTCTGATTCGTTGTAACTCTGTTCGAGCGTAATCTGTAAATCAGAACCAACCGTAGCATCAGTTGTCTTTTCATCAACCAATGTCCCAGTATAGCCTTGAACAGCTGCGAGTGTGACAATTGAAAGAGTAAGTAGCATAATAACAGCAAGTCGGTTTACAGATTCTGTTGAACCTGAACCTTTGAGACCACGTTTTACATCCTTTAACAGAGATGTTCGACCGAATATTAGTTGCATTATCTGTGGACCCTTGGCACCAATTCTACCGAGAAGAAGTGCTCCGCCTATCCAAAGTGCAAACGGACCAAAAATCCCAAGCAGTCCTACAATGAAGAAATTCAGATTCAATCCATCTTCGCTTCCATTGAGTTTGAGCCATGCATCGTAGACCGCCAGCATACCAAACAAGAACGCAAGCCAGTGAAGCCATCGCTTTGGCTCAGATTTAGTGGTTGTTTTACGAACCCCTTCTTCAATTTCAAGGGCGATGAAATCACGGGCACGGCTGCGGCCGAACAACATAGCAAGGCCGATTGTTGTGACTGCAGTGAAAATGGTTGCACCGATACTCAAACTCGGATTTACATCAAAATCGCCGGTTCTAAATTCCATGAACCCGACCGCTGAAAGAACAATCGGAACAGCAAATAATGCCAGTAAATACCCTGCCAACCAGGCTACAGAAGACATGACAAACAATTCTAACAATACCATACTTTGGAGGCTTGTGGCATCCGCGCCAATCACGCGATGTATGCTCACTTCTCTGCGCCGTTGTTCCAGGGAGAGCACTAATCCATATATCAATACGGAAATTGAAAGAATAACAATTGGGATCATGATGATATAATCGAAAATCTGAATCAAGCCAAGGAAGATATTGAGGAAAAGGATGGTTCCACTGACGATATCAGTGTAATACAGTTCAATTCCTTCATCGGTGTAATTTCCAGCCTGTACGCGAGTTCCAAGGTCTTCAAGCCATTCTGCTGCATCTGCGGTAGACGTTGTTGGCAATTGCCCCTGGTCAATGGTGACACCGAGGTACATGTGGTCATTATCGATCAATGTTGCTCGTTGGGTTTCATCAAGAACTTCCCAAGTCGTGAATATTGGGTTTGGGCCAAGTGTCGGGTTACCGAAGTCCCATGGGTCATAGATTCCAACAACAGTCAAATTAGTCGCTGTCATTTCCATTCGACAATAGATCATTTCATTCTCCTCAGGAGTTACTTCGCCGTCACAGTTTTCATTGGTAACAGTCCCTTCGAACAGCGTCGATTCATCAACGACATAATGGAATGAGAGGGAGTCAAGAACATCACCAACATTGGCTTTTGCCTCTGAAGCAACGGTCGAAGGTAGAATGACACCGCGTTGAGCACTGACATTTTCTGGTGATGGCCACTCTCCCATTCCTGCTATGATGTTCTCACCTAATCTGTCAGCAAATTCACCATCAAAGGCTTCAGGTCCTAAAAAGCGAATCGAACGCATTGTTGAAATTGGTGGACCAGCTTCAGCAAGTTCCGGATAATCAAAGGTCACGTTACCCCAATAAGGATTAGCATCATCGGTGATCGCTACCATTTCAAGAGGCTGAGCAACAACAAATTCTTGATTGAAAAAGCCCCCACTGTGAATACCTTGGCGTCCTAATACGAGAGTACAATCACTGAATTCGGTGAACTCCTCCATCAACTCGTCGCACACACCCGTCATTGTGCTGGTATTGTTCGACCAGCCAGTGCCGTTTTCTACAGGGGTTCGAGCAAATTCTATTTTAGCATCGAATGGTTCATTTTTGAGAGATTCTTCAAAGAAAAGTTGTGAAAGACCAACGCCATATGAAAGAACGGTAGTGATAACTAAAGATGCTAAGAAAACACCTGCAATAACTGCTAAACCTCGTTCCTTACCGCGCCAAGCACTCAAACCAGCAAGGCGAAGTTTTCCAGGAGTTTCAGTCACTTTGTGCATAATTCGCTTAGGCAAACTCTGTGAAGGTGCAAAGTCAGAAGGTTCCAACTGCAAAGAAGTATCTGCTTTGGTCATTCTTCTTCCCCTCCTTCATCTTCATCCAAGCCCCAAGCAGAACGAATATCGGATGCTTTAGTCATCCCATCTGTTAGTAATAACATTCTGTCTGCATTTGATGCAAGGTTCGGATCATGTGTAACCATCAGAATGGAAATTGGGTTTTCTTTATCATGACAAAGGTCTTTGAATAATTGTAATACTTCTTTGCCACTGGCAATATCTAAATTCCCTGTTGGTTCATCAGCAAGAAGCAAAGGCCGGTTACCGGCAATTGCCCTAGCGATAGCAACGCGTTGCTGCTGACCGCCAGATAGTTGATCTGGAATGTGCTCCATTCTATCTTCAAGTCCGACTTTGACTAATGCAATGCGTGCAGCGTCCTCAGCCTCTAAAGATGGCATTCCAGATAACTCAAGTGCCATTGCCACATTATCTATTGCGGAAAGATTGTCAAGGAGATGAAAGTCTTGAAAAATCCATCCAACATATTCTCGTCTAATATCGACAACGCTCGAAGGATTTTTCAATCCATATTTTCGACCTTTGAGAATTATTTCACCACTATCCGCAGGCAATAGTCCGCCAATGATATTGAGGAGTGTTGATTTTCCACAACCTGATGGCCCCATTAGAGCAACTAATTCACCAGGCTTCATTTCCATGGATACTCCCTTCAGCACCTCTAAACGGCTGCTACCAGAACCGAATCCCTTCTTCAAATCATCAACAACTAGCATAGCAACCAAAAATCCTTAATTGAGGAGTTAATAAATCACTGTTTATGTTCGTGTCAAAAAGTTGCCACAGACTCATGATTAGCACCCACTAAAATATATCGCATTGGCGATGATATATCAAAGAGTACGATGATTGTTTATTCAAAACAATAGGGCATAATTCAGCGGTTGAAGGGAGACCTAGAGTTTGTGATACCGGAGTAATCATTGGGCCCAAATCTATAGGCAAGAGTTCATGGCTGAAGAGAAATACTACGTTAGATGAAGGCTCTAAAAGTGATTACCTTTTAAAAATATTAATCCAGGAAAACAACTTAATCCCGTTTGTCACTTTCTGCTGCTCCATCACCATTTCAACATATTGATCCAAATATCGGTCCATCTCAAAGCCTCCTAGATTGAAGAACTAAGGCATGGCGCTCGCCAATAGAACCTCTAAATAAACTGACACCATATGCGAATGCAGATATTAATTTTGAAAATCCAAAATCAATTCCATTTCGGGTTATTTGTTTATCCATTATTTGCTCAACATATGTTTCTAATTCAATATCCATTTCAATCACTCCGCTGCCGTCTTCAACATCCTCGTAGTGTGAATTGTAAAGCGACCCATATATCAACAGGTGGTAAAGTTGCCAACACGCAGGTGTAAATATGAAAGTAAGTGTTTTTAAAAACATCTTTATCCATTTATTCTACGAAATGTCATTTCATCATTCACTTTCAAGTTGAGTAGAGTCTCTCCAAAATCCCTCGCATAAGCACATTGACGCCTAAGTGATTCAGATAACTTAAATTCAAACAGAATAGTACCGGCCTTTTTGTTACTTTTCATCAATATCTCCTCGTGCGACTCGAGAATTTTCTGTAATTGTTTTAATTCGTTACGAGCTGCTTCTATGCGAGGAGATTCTCGGGTTCGAATATTTATCATCAATTCCTTCAAAGCATCTAACCATCGAGGTATTACGCTTAGAGGAATTGATTCAAGTGATAGTTTTGGCATTTCAAATTCTAAAAGGTAGTTGCCGATTTGAAATGCATGATCCATCATTCGCTCAAGGCTTTTAGCCAAATTGGAGTACTCAAGTGCTTGATGTCTGCTAACTTTCAATGACGAGGCGACCAAATGAGAATCTAATGCAACTCTCACTTGCCGCTCAACCAGATATAATATTGCATCAACATCGGCTTCACGTTCTGCTACATCCTCAATCAGTTCGAGACTCCCTCCATCGAAAACCGCTAGGAGGTCTCTCATCAATGAAATCAGTTGTGAATACATTCTATTCAAACTTGCATACAATGGCATTTCTCCACTATTCATTAAGCAAACCATTCGTATTGTATTATCTTCTACGTCTATTATCTCGAAGCCTCGTGTATTTTTCAAAAAGCGTCTTATTTCGGCTTGGTGCATTTTATCATTACTTTGAAAGGCGGTGATGATTATTTCATCAGCACCCGATATATAGGCGCCCATTAAATGATCGAATAAACTTCCAATGTGGAGTTCTTTACAACTCAATACCACCCTCTGATACTTGCTTTCAGCCATGTCGAGAGGGGTGATTCTCAAAGCGCCACTCGGTCTCCAATCAATTCTAAGGGAATCTTTGGCATTGACGGTGTTCTCAATAACCCATGCTTTGGGAAGGCTGATGGTATAAGTTGCCCCACCAGTAAGTTGCACTTTTCGCACCTCATATCTGCCTGCACCTTCAGCCACAAACTAACCAATCTATATCGACCTATATAGATTACTAATACTGTTCAATATATACCGATAGCAACGAGAGTGGCACATGGAACCAATCACAATACTACTCGGGACTGCTTTTTTTGTCTGTGCGTATATGGCCTGGAACATAGGTGCAAACGATGTCGCAAATGCAATGGGAACTTCGGTTGGTTCGGGCGCATTGACTCTACGTCGTGCGATTATCGTTGCAGCAGTATTCGAATTCACTGGTGCTGTTTTCTTTGGAAGTCACGTAACTGAAACAATTAGAAAGGGAGTTCTTGATTTTGGCGACTCTGGTTTTACAGAGGAATTGAGCCAGAAATTGATGTATGGATTTATGGCCGCGTTATTGGCTGCTGCTATTTGGCTAACAATTGCAACAAGATTTGGTATGCCTGTTTCAACAACACACAGTATTGTCGGTGGCGTAATCGGAATGGGGTTATACATCCAACCGTCTTCTGTAAACTGGGATAAGGTACTAGAAATTGTATTGAGTTGGGTTGCTTCACCATTATTAGGAGGAATTCTTGCTTTCGTTTCTTTCTTTGTAATCAAGCGACTAATATTCAATAATGAGGATCCATTTGCACAAACTAAAAAGTTAGCACCTATTCTTGCTTTACCTACATTTTTTGTTTTGGGTCTCGCATTCCAATTCAAGGGATTGAAAGGATTTTATTCAAACCTTGATAGTGCAGGCTATATTGACAAAAGCGCTTGGTTACCAGCAAAAGAAGGTATCACCTTCAATCCATTCGCCGATGGAGCATGGATCCCAATTAACAGCCTAGCAGTTGCTCTGGCTATCGGAATGTTGGCAAGTTTTGTCCTATGGGGTGTACTAAGACGTTATCAATTCAAAGAAGAAGGAATGGAAGGGGTTGAACGCGTCTTCATTTGGCTACAGATAATCACTGCATGTTATGTTGCATTCGCACACGGTGCAAATGATGTTGCGAATGCAATTGGACCGATGGCAGCAATTTACGATATTGCAACTTCTACAACAGGCACATTGACTGACGGAAACGTCGGAGTACCTCTATTCCTCTTGCTAATAGGCGGTATTGGAATCACAGTCGGTGTGGCAACATGGGGCTACAAAGTAATGGATACTATCGGCAAGAAAATTACTCATATCACTCCTTCAAGGGGTTTTGCTGCTGAATTTGGTGCTGCAACAACAGTGCTTATTTTCTCGATGCCATTCCTCGCTGTCCCTATTTCAACAACCCACACTTTAGTTGGTGCTGTGGTTGGAGTTGGACTTGCAGGTGGTGCAGGTGCTGTTGATTTCAGAGTATTTGGAAAAATTGCTGCTAGTTGGGTGGCAAGTCTGCCAATCTCTGCTGCTGGTGCTGTTCTTTTCGTAATCCTATTCGCTGGTAGCCCAGTCAATGTTGCAATCGTGGCATTGTCTGCAATCGCAATAACTCTAGCAGTTGTAATGCGCCCTGACAAGGAAGAAAGCAAAGACATCTTGATGGAAACACCATTTGAGACACTTGACTCAACACCGTTTGACATGTTCTATGAGCATGCAAAGGCTGTTGAAACGACTGTTGAACATATGCTTACTGCTGTAACTGTGGCATCACAAGGCAAGGATGCAAGCAAGCACATCGAAGCGACTATCTCTGCAGAATTGGACGCTGACAATATCAAAACAGATCTCCGCAATCATATCAGAACTGGTGTAAGAATTGCAATCGGACGCGATACCTTCTTGCACATGCTGTCACGCCAAGATAGAATTGCAGATTATGCACAAAATGTTGCAGAACAAATCTCGTTTAGAGAATTGATGGTAGATGACCAGGCAAGAGATAATCTGAAAATAATGGCTGAAGCGGTTCACAAGACTGTTGAGAAATATTCTGAAGCAGTGGACCAACTAAATGTTTTGACTCAATCAGGATTTGCCCCAATGCAAATGGCTGTTCTCAATGATTTGATTATGGAAGTCAATATTCTTGAACATAAGGCTGATGAATGCGAAAGTATAGCTGCTGCCTATGTGTTCTCAGAAGGTGATGACAAACCACTTGCGGCTATGCACATGTATAGAATTCTTCAACGCTTAGATGATGTTGCAAATGCTGCTGAAATGGCTGCAAATGCATTCCTACCTATGTTAAACAAGTGATTGCAGCGTTTTTTCTAATCGCGAAGTTGAAACGGGGTTAGCATCAGCATCGGTTATCCGAGCCAGTTCCCAACAGAGTTGCATTTGCTTCTCAGCGGTGGAAATTCGGCTGAGGAAGTGAAACCGATGGATTTAGCACTCAAAGCAAAGTTACAGAAACAGCGTTACCATATTGTTGGAGAACACGGTGGTGTCAAAATCTGCCATTGGACCAAAGAATCTTTACTTAGAGACCGCCAATGCTACAAAGGCAAATTTTACGGAGTCGCTAGCCACAGTTGCATGCAAATGTCACCGGTGGTAGACCAATGCAATCTCGCTTGCACTTACTGCTGGAGAGAACCACATATGGATTCCCTAGAATTATCTGACCAGGACCCCCTTGACATGCTGTATGAATCGGTACGGGCGCAACGACGATTATTATCTGGATTCAAGGGCAATGATAAGGTTCCAAAGGAAAGATGGTTATCTGCTCAAAATCCAAAGCACGTCGCTATCTCTCTCAATGGAGAACCTACTCTATACACACGCCTTAGTGAATATATGGAATTATGTCACGAGCACGGAATGACAACGATGTTGGTGACCAACGGAACCCTGCCTAAAGTGATCGAAAATCTCGACGTTTTACCGACTCAACTATATGTTTCAGTCGATGCTCCAAACAAGGAGATTTTTGATGCTGTATGTAAGCCTAAATGGAATACAAATGCATGGGATAAATTTGAAGAAACCATCGACCTTTTGCCTTCATTAGATACTAGAATCGTTTGCCGTCATACATTGATGAAAGGCATCAATATGTCTGATAAGAATATCGAAGAATTTGCAAAACTTGATTTGCGGGCTGACCCTGATTTCATTGAAAATAAAGGCTATGTCTATGTGGGGCATAGTAGAGAAAACTTAGCCGCTGAAAATATGCCAAGTCATGAAGACATCATGGATTTCAGCAATAAAATCGCACCATTGACGGCAAGAAAAGTTCTTTCAGATTCAAAACCGAGTCGAGTGGCTTTGGTTGGAACTGAAATGTCACCAATGCAAATTCCTATCGCTACCAAATTCTTCCCTGATGATTTAGGAATTGCACCTTCTGTCAAGCACTTGACGGTTATCAACTGATTATTCAGCAGGGAATTCAATTGGGGAATCACCCTCAAACCATTGCTTGTTTTTGTTCATACAAACTTTGAATTCAGCGCTAGCAAGGTTCTTGGCCAACCAACTATGAATATTTGTCCAAGGTTGAATATCAAACCATTCTCTATCATGGTTAGCAAATTGGCGCACAAATGGGAATAATGAATCGTTTAGGTTTGTATTTTGTTCAAGCACCTGGAGATTTGTATCTAAATCATCAAGATAATTTACTGCTGCATTTCTTTGCTCTATCACATCAATATCCTCATAACGATCAGGATATTTGTAACGGTCCAAGTGCAATTTAAATTCAAAATCATTTCTTTCAATCCAACTCGATTCCTCTTCACTTGGTTGCCAATCGCGAACATGTTGCATAATCTCAAGGCTTTCCTCGATGACTGTTCCATTAGGTAATAACAAGATAGGCACTGTACCTTTGGAGGAAATCTGCATCATATGCGATGGCCTATCACGGAGAATTACTTCTCTATGCTCAACTTTGAAGCCTTGTCTAACGATTGCCATACGGGCTCGCATAGCATAAGGACAACGCCTAAAAGAATACAAAATCGGCAACTGTTCTGTTGCCACTAAACTCACTCCAATAGATTTCACTCAGGTGGAATAGGTGGTGCATAACCACCCTTGACCGCTTCTTTAACGATATTGACATCAGAATCAACCATCATAGCGACCAATTCCTCAAAGGAGGTCTTAGGGACCCAGTCCAATTCTTTGCGTGATAGAGCAGGGTCGCCAATCAATAAATCGACCTCAGCAGGGCGGAAGAACTTCGGATTAGTTCTAACACGAACTACATTGTTTTGGTCCGTAGCGATGACATCAACGCCTTCTCCTGACCAAGTCAAAATCATCCCAACATGAGAGAATGCAAGGTTGATCATATCCTTGACACTGTGAGTTCTTCCGGTTGCAACTACGTAATCAAAAGGCACATCTTGTTGTAACATTCTCCATTGCATCTCGACATAATCTCCAGCAAATCCCCAATCGCGCTTTGCTTCGACATTACCAATCCATAGATTTTCATCAAGCCCATGTGCGATACGTGCTGCGGTCATCGTCACCTTACGGGTCACGAATTCTAGTCCACGGCGTGGGCTTTCGTGATTGAAGAGAATTCCAGTACAAGCGAACATATCGTATGATTCACGGTAGTTACGAGTGATTTCAAAGGCAAATACCTTAGCACAGCCATATGGTGAACGTGGGTGGAATGGGGTTTCTTCAGTTTGAGGAACTTCATGTACCTTACCGAATTGTTCGCTTGAACCAGCTTGATAATATCGGCAATTTGGTGCGTTCTTGCGAATCGCTTCCAAGCAACGTAGAGCACCAAGGCCAGTGATATCGGCGGTCATCATCGGTGAGCGCCAAGATTCAGGAACGAATGACATAGCACCAAGATTGTAAAACTCATCTGGTTGACAAGCGGTTACAGCATTGTCAATTGAACTTTGATCTGCTAAATCGCCATTGATTAAGTGAAACTTTTCATTACTCATCAAGTGGTTGATGAGATTACGTCCTACAGTCGGCTGGGAAACCCTGCGTACGAATCCATAGACATTGTATCCTTTTTCCAATAGCAATTCTGCTAGGTAAGAACCATCTTGCCCGGTTACACCAGTAATCATCGCTGTCTTGCCGGTCATGTTTTGCCCTGTGGCTTATCTCTTTTCAATTCGCCGCGTAAAAGTTACCATAGATATGGCATAAGTTTACCCTTTTATGGGTTCAAATTAAGGTTGTAAGTCATGACAGCACAGTATGGCTGAGGAGACTGATGTTGCTGATTCTCCTTTGCGCGTTTTGATTGTTAGAGGTTCTTTCAATACTCTAGGTGGGGCTGAACGAGAATTATTGCAATTACTTCGTCATGCCTCCAATAGATGGCAAGTTAGTCTCGCAACCCTTCAATTTCCGCAACAAGCAAAGGAATTGTTAGGTGATTGTGATATTGAGATAATACAGCCTGAGAAGCCTTTCTCCTGGCCTCAGGGTGCAATCAGCGAAATTACTGCGGGGCAAAGTTCTGCAGCCACTAGGCAATGGAAAAATATGAAAATAGATTGGTCCCAATATGATGCTATACACTTTTCAGTTTGCCGCGGAACATTAGAAATTCTAAATTCTGTTTCGGATAAAACCCTCACTGGTAAAGGGTTGCACTATCATTGTCTCGAACCACCGCGCTGGTTGTATGAAGATGTCCTTCATCGACACTTGGATGGTAAACTGAAAAGACCGTTGTGGCTAACCAATATGATTTTTGCAAATCAGCGTAGAGTTGACCAAAAACTAGTTCGCCGCTTAACTGCGATGAAGGGTTCGGCTATTTCTGGAAATTCAATGTGGATTCAAAAGCAATTGAGGGGGATTTACGATTTGGCTTGTGATGAAAACAAGAGTAATGGCTCTGCTCCGCGCCGCAATAGCAAGGGGCAATTGCTTGAAGCCACACATCTAATGCATGTTTTGGATTGGGATTTATGGCCACAACTTGCAGACTCTGAAGAGAATGATGCTGCTGATGAAATTCAACAAGCGCTTATTAGAGCCGAAAAGAATCTATCTAAAGCGAAGAAATTACCTGACCAATATGTTGTAACTATTGGTAAATTATCCTTTGTAAAGGGTGCATGGGAAACTGTTCAATCTTTGCAAGGAACTGGACTTTCATTGCTTCAAATTGGTGGTGGCGAAAAGGGAGATAAAGAAAAAATACTAGCTCATGGAAGTTCCTTAGGCGTTGATGTTTATTGTATGCCACGACTAAGTCAATCAGCACTTAGAGCCGTGATTAGAGGCTCTGTGGCCATGGTTAGTCACGCACATGGCGAACCGTTCGGATTGACTCCATTAGAGGCGATGGCAATTGGTATTCCTGCATTGATGGTCGACGAAGGTGGTTTCCATTACACCATGAACAATGCTGATAGTGGAATGCTAATTCCACGAGAAGATTACCAATTGTGGGATGAGGCTTATCGCTTATCCCAAGATGAAGATACTCGCAAATTATGGGCTAAAAATGGACGTAAATATGTTGAAGAACATTTCACAATCGATGTTCAAATGAGTGCGCTTGAAAACTTGCTCCTAGAATGTATCAACAGCGCTCAGTAACTGAGACATTGCTAACTTGTCTCAATTCTTTATATGTCCTCACACAATTATGATTGTATGAAGGAAATTGCGGCTAGCAAAACGCTACTTATTGTCGGTGCTGGAGGAATAGGTTCTACACTTGTTGATGTCTTGACCCCTGCACTGAGAAGAATAGGAATTAATTGTCAAATAATAATCATGGATGGGGACTTGGTTGAAGCAACCAATTTAGGACATCAAAGATTTACCAGCAACGACATTGGTGTAGCAAAGGTTGATGCTTTAGCTCAACGCCATGTTGCTAACGGTGAATCAAGTGTAACCGTTAGAGCGATTGCAGAGGACTTGCGTAACTTAGAACAACTCAATGATGCAGATTTAGTCATAGTTTGTGTCGATAGACCTGAACCGAGACGTCTAATTCATCAGTTACAAGTTCCTTGGGCTGATTTGCGCTGTGGTGGAGATGGTCACCTAGTAATGACAAGCGACAGCCAAAATGCATTGGTTGAAGCTATGACTCCAGATCATCCTGCTAAATCATGCCAACATGTGGGCGCTCTTGAATCTGGAAATCTGGAATTTGGCTTCCTCAACGCTGCTGCTTTCGGCGCACAGTGGGCCCTACAGCAATTACGTGGTAAACCTACACCAGTACAGAGTATGGCAAGCATAACCTATGGTCAAATGCACTTTCCGGAGGTGAATCAATGATTTATATTCCGGGAATTGAACAATTGTGTGAAGATAGGGAAACATGGCAACATATCTGTGATCTTGCTGAAAATAAGCAAGTTGATTCACCCCTTCTGCTCGATTTCCAAAGCAATAGTGCTTCGGCTGGAAGATGGGATGCTGTTTACGCAATATCATTGTTAGCAGGTCTTGAGACATCGGTTCTTATCGATGCAGATGATAAGATATTCATCGACTGGGGTACTTCTGGTAGAGTGCCATTAAAACCTCCAATCGGTTCAAGAATGCCCTTCAAAACATGGGTTCATACCCACCCAGGATTTGCTGCATACTGGAGTGCTACTGATACCAATAGTTTAGCGATTGGAAGTGGAATCCTTCGTCAAGCAATCGTACTTGGCGCACCAGGTCCAAAGGTCGCAATCAACCTCGCTTTCAATAAAGATTATGACGCCTCTAGTACAATAAATGCAAGTGGGCCTTTGTCAAGTTGGAGTGATGAACCAGTCACTCCATGGGATGAATGGTATCAACAAATAATAGAGCACAGTGAAGTGATTGCATGAGTGTTAGAAACCCTAAAGATGAGGACGAAGAGCAAAAAGCACGTTTAGCAATTGCATTAGGCAGAGGCAAGACTATTGAAGAATTCATTCGCTTCATTAGCGATGAAGAAGTTGACGAGCAACTGATCGATGCGATCAAAAACAGACTCAGATTTGCCAGTGAAAGTGGTGAAGAAATTGATGTTCATGCTCTTATCACTGGAATGCTTGCGGTTCAAGGTAAGTGGGTTTGAGTTTGCTTAATCAATGGATTATTGGTTTGAATAAGTAGGTCTTCTTCCTTCTATTAGAGCGCTCAAACCTTCTAATGAATCCGCAGTTGAGAATATATCGTTAAGCCCTGCCAATTCTAGAGCAAGTCCTGCTGAAAGATCTGTTGAAGAAGTCGCATCTATCAATTCACTGGCTTTTGCTAAAGCGATTGGAGCAGTGAATTTCAAACTCTTCATTTGACGAGCAACTAACTTGTCTTCTCCATCAAAGCCTTGTGGGCAGACTCCTTTCATCAGGTCTGACATATTGGCATCTGCAAAGAAATTATTAGCAAAATGAACAACAGGTGATTGAAGATTTGCTGCTTGACCAGGATACTTATTGGCTGGTTTTCCTTGATTCGAAATTTGTAATACTGTATCGTTCACTGCTGCAACATCAACCAAATGGGTGATCATTCCCAAATCACTGGCTGTTTTTGCATCCATGAAATTTCCTGCCAAAACAGCCCATCGAGCAATAGGAATACCACAAATTCTTGCTGGCCTTTGTGAACCACCTAGGCCAGGATAGATTCCGATTGAAGTCTCAGGGAATCTGAACTGTGTTCTGCGAGTACCAATCCGATAATCACAAGCGAGTGCAAGTTCTAAGCCACCACCAAGAGCTAACCCTGTAGTCAATGCAATCGTCGTCTTTGAAGAAGATTCTAATTTGTCTAGAACTTGATGTCCGAATGCTGTGAAGTCGTAAATATCACTGATTGAATCTGCACGGATTTTGTCAACGAAGAACTTGACATCTGCTCCTGCAACAAAGGCCTTACCGGCCCCATCTAGAACTATGGTTGACACAGAAGCATCTGAATTTACATCATCCAATGCACTACCCAATTGAGCCATTACCGTCTCATTCAGAGCATTCATTGCTTCTGGACGATTAATCGTAATCGTAGCAATACCATTGTCGATTGAAGTATCTACAACCTTGAAATGCCAATCTGTATTTCCTTGGTTGCTAAGGTTTTCTGGTACTTCCCAACCACCGTTAGCTAATTGTGCATATTGGTTGGCCATTCTGTGAGCATTTTCTAAGCCAACCTTATTCATCAATTCAAATGGTCCACGGGCCCAACGAAGCCCTACTTTTGCGCCGCGGTCAACGTCTTCCATGGAACAGATTTCCTCGTCAACTATTTGCGCAGCCACTCCGAAAACAACTCCGAGCAATCGCTCTGAAACTATTTTGTATTGAGACTTATCGTATTGTTCATCTTGTGAAAGTTCCCACATCCTATTTTCTGCTACCAACTCTCTTAGATTTTGAGCACCATGGTAACGAGGAGTTTTCAATTGTTTAGACAAATAATCTGTTGAATGTAATGCGATCGGTGGACCTGTTAAATTCATTAATCCAAATGGACCCAATCCAATCGAGAATGCTTTACGGGAAATCGCATCGATTTGGGCTGAAGATGCAATTCCTTCCTCTAATAGTAAACAAGCCTCATTTAGCCATGGTACAAAGAAACGGTTGACTACGAAGCCGGGACGGTCTGCACAGACAATGACAACTTTACCTAACATCTTACAATATTGAACAACTTTTTCAATGGTTTGAGTAGATGATGATTTTGCAGGAATTACTTCTATTAGACGATTTTTTGCAGGGTGGAAAAAGAAGTGAAGCCCTACGAATCTATCCGCTCTTCCAGATGATTTTGCCAATTCATTTACCGATAATGAAGATGTATTGGATGCAAATATTGTATTGTCGCCACAGGCGGAATTCAATGTTTCAAAAACCGCAGTTTTAACATCAAAATCTTCGAACACTGCTTCTATTACCAAATCGGTATCCGTTGCAGTATTTTCAACACCGACAACACCGGTGATTCTACTTTTTATCGCTTCAACCTGTGCTTCTCTAAAGATTCGGCGTTCTACGGCTTCATCGAGAAAAGTTGCGATAATGTCTTGTCCTCTGTCAACCCATTGTTGCTCTCTGTCTACCATTTGAACATCGAATTCTTCTTGCGCTGTTTTTTGCGCAATCCCAGACCCCATATTTCCTGCACCAACTATTGCCACACTCTGAATAGGTTGCATAGTACCGCCCACTAGCCACCTGTTCAAGAACAAACCGCTATAATTATTCAAACTGATAATTCTAATTCCATCATCAAATAGGCTTCAGCCATCCTTTCATTGAAGGCACTCATGCTGAAATTACGTGAATATTGAATCAATTCTTGGTCTGCATCAATCGGCCCTTCTCTTTGTTTCCATTGTGAATGAATTTCAACAATAGCCTTTCTCCATGCATCGATATCATCTGCCTCAATACAAGAATTATCGGGCATCAGTTCATTATGGCTAGCAAGATTTGAACAAAGAACTTTTGTTCCACAGGCCATTGATTCTAGAGGTGGATAGCCAAACCCTTCACTGCCTGAAGGAAATAATAGTGCATCTGATTTGATGCGCATCCACATCAGTTCTTGATGACTGAGATTAGTTCCAACACCATACCAATTTTGAACATTGTTTTGTTTTGCGAGTTGGTGTGAAGATGGGCCCCCATATGGGCATTCAGCATTACCGACATGGTGGATATGAACTTCATTTTTTATTAAATCGTCCAACCCGCCCAATACCTCGCAAATGAATTTTAATCTTTTCCTCGGGTCATGACTACCAACGATTAGGAGATTACAACCTTCGGGCAAATTTTGCGCTGGACCTATGACCTGTGAATCTGTTTGAGCGAAATTTGCAAAGGCATCGATATCAAGTCCAAGCGGAATGCAGATACTTTTGACATTTGGAAAATAATTTTTGCAATCAGATAAAGTAGCCCTCGAGTCACAAACTAAGAGGTCTGCTCTCATCAATCCACTTTTTAGTTTTTTCAAATCTCTTGAACGGTAAATTGGTGGTTTTGCTTCACCCACCTGTATTATCTCTTGGCCGATTTTAACTTGTTTCGGAAATAAATGAAACAGATCATGGACTGTTACCACTACTGGGACTTTACTGTTTTTTGGAACTAAATGGGCCTGTTCTTGATCAGTTATATGTAAAATATCACAATTTCCAGAAGTTGCGGAGGAATTTACGAATCTTTTTACAACCCTTGGGTGTGACCACCAGCGCATCAATAAACGCTTGACTGGATTTGTTTTTACTGCTAAGTCATACTCACATGTAGCGCCCAATTGGTAACCTTTGATATTACCATTTTTGAGGGCCACTAGCAAATTGTGATGTGCTCCACCTAAGCCAGTGTTACGGCCAAGTACACCTCCACGAGCGAGTATAACCGACTTGACCATAACAACCCGTACCACCATCCCCTCTTTGAAGGATAAGTCCTATTTGTTCGCTTTTGTTTAATTTGTAATTCAAATCATCAATCACGCCAACGACAATCGGTAACCACCCTTATACTCGGTGTAGAAAAGAAATTAAGTAGTCATGACTAACCGGATGTTTGGGGACAACTATGCCAGAACCTGCACTCACTATACCAAAAGACTCCTTTGAGGCTATTCAAAATCATATTGATAAAACAATAAAAAGTGGTAGTAACATTAGAGATATTCTTGCAAATCATTCCAATAAAGGACCTTGGGATACAACTTGGGAAGTCCAAGCAGCAGTGGAGGCATTACACGTATTTGGTTCTCGTTGGACAATCGAAATACTTTCAACTCTATACATTGCAGGGCCCCGTAGATTCAATGAAATGAAAGGGATGCTGTCCAGTATATCTTCTAGAACATTAAGTGATAAATTACGTTTCCTCGTCGAAGAAGGTTTGGTTATTCGCGAAGTTGATGAAGGCCCACCAATCCGCGTCTCATACATTTTATCAGAACATGGACGAACCTGTGGAAGATTGCTTTCACCATTAGTAGCTCACTTGAAAATTAAAAAGAATTCTGTTCTTAGTGAAAACTAATTGTTGTTTGAACAACGCTCCAATGGATTAAGAAGGGAAGAGTCCAACCCGGATGTATGCCTCTCCTATCACAGTGGGTTCGTCAGCGTCCTTGGTTGGCTGCTGGGCTACTCGGTGCAACAGGGGGTTTTGCTGGTATAGCAGGTGGCATGGTCGCTGCTGCAAGCGCTATTGGGGCTATTACTATCGGTGGAGTTTCAAGTAAATCAAAACACCAACACGATCATCCACAACGTCAAAGAATTATCACTGCATTAGAAACAAACCCTGGTTTATGTTATCGTGAATTACAAACTGTATTGAATGCTGCAAATGGAACTCTGCGCCATCATCTTGATGTATTACAAGCGCGTAAAAGTGTGGTTGTTATGCCGGTAAATGGCAGGACTTGTTATTTTGCAGGTGCGCCGAGTCAGGTCGAAGAATTGAGAAGCATGAATATAGGTGATCAAGCTGCAGCAAATGCACTACCAATCGGTTTGTCATTAGTACAAAGATTGATTCTTGAAAATGTTGACAAGGAAGGAGTTCCGCGCTCTCAAGCTGAATTAGCGCGTCGTATCGGCCGTTCAAGAGCAACTATTCATTCTGCTGTCAAGGTACTAAGAAGAAGAGGAATTTTGCGCGAAGATAGAGTTGAATTAATGCCTCACATCAATATGGATATGACTTGGCATGGCACAGTGGCTGTTGATTATGATTGGGACGACCAACGCCGCGATTAACTTTATTCAATAAACGCTTTTTGACAAGCAATTGATACAAAGTCTTCAAAGACTCTTGGCCACCACTTCCCTTTGGTAGAGATTAATGTTCAGTGTACGATTGCAAGAAGTCGCGCTACCAACAAGTGATAGAGACATCGATAGTTTGGTCACTTGGTTTACAGATACGCTTTGCTTAGTACGAAAAAAAGGCGATGCAATGGCTGATTATGGCATGGCGAATCCAGTTCATAGATTACTTCGCGACCATATTCTCGAATCCCCTGAAATAGGCTGGGATGCTCAGATGCTAGCCGATGAACTCGCACTAACCCCTGCATCCTTGAACCACCATTTGACTCGCCTAGTGGAGGCGGGAATAATTGGCTACACCAATGAGGGAAAGGGATGGAGGAGATATTACCTGCGTGGAGGAAGCATTTCAAACGCGGTTGAATTATTCTCAGTTCAATGCAAAATAATTATTGATCAAAGAATGTCTCTTCTTCAAACAAATTGGACCCGTACTGATTGCCGCTTAGCACTTGAATTACCTGAAGAAGATACTCCGCTGTTATGCCTTGGAATTGTTGACCATAGGCCACTTACTCCACAAACCAGTGAAAGTCTACTCTCGCAGTGGCTTGGAGATTTTGGACTTCTTGGAGAAAGACCTGGAAAAGAATCCGATGCTGATTCCTTATCGTGTAAATTATTTGAAATTCTAATCAGTCGAAATGCACCGTTATCTCTTGATGAAGCAGCGCAATTGCTCGATGGGCCAAAGCCTCGTATCGGACGCATTCTAGAGCGCTTTAGAGCATCAGGGATGGTAGAGCGGGTCGCAAGGACAGATCGACTTTCAATCTCATTGTGGTCAGCGATGGTAGCTCAATATCAGCGCCGCGGTGAAGATTGGATGCTAAAGAAGGGCGGATTTAATCGGATATTGAATGAAACTCAACAATCAAAATTGATTCAAAAACTAAAGAAGGGAAAATTGAAGGTTGAAGATGTGGAATCTTTATTGAATGATGTAAATTCCAAACAACAGATGTTACTGCTTAACCTGTTAGGTGGGCGTTTGCCTTTAGGTCACCGTCTTAGTGGGGAGACTGCCGAAGATGTAACCCGCCGTGTAAACGAACGATTAGACAAGGTATTACGACGCATGCGTCGTGTTGCAGAACTTCTAGAATCTGCTCAAAAGTGATAGTAAATACTGAGGGATGAACATGAGCCAATATATTTCAGCCAAGCCAGGAGAATGGGATGGGGAGGCTCGCCCTCTATTTCTTGCACCAATGGCTGGAGTCACCGATTTGCCATTTCGCCTATTGGCCAAACAATGTGGTGCTGATTTTACTATAACTGAATTCACAAATTCAACTGCTTTGTCCCGTGAAGCGGCAAGTTCTTGGAGTAGAATGGAAACCTGTGAGGAAGAATCCCCATTTATTCCCCAAATATTTGGAGGGGTTGCTGAAGATATGGCTCGCGCTGCGGAAATGCTTAGCGATAATGCTGATATTATTGATTTGAATTTTGGTTGCCCTGCACCAAAGGTAACCAAGATTTGTGCTGGGGCTGCTTTGATGGCCGATCCTGAAAGTTTGGTTGATATGTGTTCTCAAATTGTTGATAGAATTGATATCCCCGTTACTGCAAAAATGAGACTGGGGACTGGGCAAGGAGAAAATAATGCCCTTGAAATTTGCAAAGAATTAGAGAATGTCGGGGTTCAACGATTGTGTATTCATGGTAGAACACTCAAGCAAAGGTATTCTGGTGAAGCGGATTGGGATTATATTGCAAATGCTGTTCAAGCGGTTGAAGTCCCTGTGATTGCAAATGGCGATATTGTCGACGGAGCTTCTGCTTCTGCCTGCTTATTGCAAACACAGGCCGCCGGATTGATGGTGGGAAGAGGGGCTATTGGCCGGCCATCTATTTTTGCTGAAATGAAAGTAGAGTTGGGATGGATGGATGCAGACCAATTACCTTGGATAGAACACTTTGAAGGCAATTGGAACTCTCTATCACCAGTAGGTCAGCAATTTGAGACCAGAAGATGGTGTTGGGATAGGTACATCGAATTAGCAGCAGAAACTACTGGTTTGAATTTAAAAAATCTACGTGGACATGCAGTCTCCTTTACCAGAGGGTTACCTAGCGCCAAAAAAATAAGGTCCATTATGCATGGAAAAGTAAGTGGGGCAGAATTCGCCCAAGCAACATCAGATTTTCTTTCATCCTACAAAGAATTAGAACTCCGTTGAAGTTAAATTAATTCAAATGTGGAAGAAGCCAGTTTATTGGCTGTTTCTATACCATTTAGGCTTGCGAGATAATCTCCATTTTCTATTTGTTCAATTTCATTCTCTACTACCAAATTACCATTTAGATCAATAATCTGGTATCCGGCATCAAACAAAGGTTGTAGTACTTGTTGTGAAGTGCGATTTATTGAATGAAGTATTGTATTTTGTAATTCAAAAAGAACATAATCAATTTGCTTATTTGCCAGTAACTTTTGTGCCCCTAGTAAGACATCTTCTTCGAATCCTTCAACATCAATTTTTAAGAAATTGATATGATTGATTTCAAGTTCTGCTACAATATCATCAAGGCGTCTGACATCGACATCGATTTGATTGATCGTCGGGCTATTATCTACATCACCTAAAGAGTGGTGGCCATGGAATCCTTTAACGTGTAATTTCATTGTAGTATTTTCTTTTCCAATTGCAAAGTGGTGTAAGGTGATATTTTGCATATTTCTCAAGGTGATTTGGGTATTGATTGTATCAATGTTAACCGGATGTGGTTCAAAAGCATGAACTGCTTCGCATCTATGAGCGAACCAATTACAAATAACACCCGTATTGGCTCCTATGTCAAATACGATGTCATTTTCATTTACAAGAGGGTTTATCCGATCTAACCAAGGTACTGCATCGCATGCTTTTCCTGAATCGAGACTCCAATGTAAGCGCTCTGCAAAATTTATTCTTCGCAATAATCCCCTTTCTTTATCACGAACATAAATTTCTAGTTCACTGTTTGCAAGTTTTTTATCCAACAGTGGATATGTAAAGAAATGGTTGAATAATCTTCCCGGTATTCTTAATCCAAATATTATTGCTCGGATTGGAAAACTTTGCCTTGAGGATGATTTAGAAATATTGACTCCCCCTGTATATAGTGGCAAAACCTACTTGCTTATGATATCTCTATGCAAAAATTAACCTTGCAACATTAAAACAATATGCCGACAAAGCACATACATTCTAAAATGCTCAGAAAGTTGATTGCCACTCTTCAAGTTCTTGTTCCTTAGCCCAATCTTCATC
>ERZ891418.136-NODE-136-length-26239-cov-7.314161_pt1 | contig 26239 bp, 15 predicted proteins | sample MGYA00521236_ERZ891418 | MGnify/ENA primary metagenome ERZ891418 (study PRJEB32303, sample SAMEA104408696) | aquatic metagenome | biome: Brackish water; feature: Chemocline; material: water | place: Baltic Sea | collected 2014-10-18T10:34:00 | depth 100 m ... | reverse complement strand
TACAACTACACCCTCTCACCACAGATGCCGATTTAATTTCACCGCCGGTCCATAGAGAAATTCGTTCGACGCCAGCAAGACGTGAGCGTACTGAGTCCACGCGGTCGTTCGGTCTGCGCCGGTTGTTTCGCCGAGAAATGCCAGGCCGATTTCTGTTTCGCGCGGAGTTGCCTCGCGTGAAAACATCAGCCGGTACGCAAATTGAATTCGCTCGGTGTCTCCTTCGGGAATATCCGCGGCGAGGCGTCTGGAAAGTGCTTCCGCCCGGTCCAGCAGGAGTGGTCCGTTCAAAGCGTAAAGCCCCTGCAGGGCCGTCGTCGTGCTGAGCCGTTGCGGGCTGTGTGCCGTCGGGTCCGGGAAGTCGTGAGTCAGCAGCGTCGTCGACATTTCGCGACGATGGATTGTGCAGTAGATCGTGCGGCGAAAATTCTTCGCGTCGGTGAGGCTGACCGACGGGCCGCCGATCGCCGGGTCGAGTTCACCGGACGCAGACAGCATCGCATCCCGCCAGGACTCGACGACCAGCCGTCGACGATTCATCCGCGAGAGCCATCGATTGTCGGGGTCGATTTTTGATTTCGAGTCGTCCACGCGGCTCGACTGGCGATACGTGGCAGACAGGACGATTTCCCGGTGAAGCTGCTTCAGCGACCAGCCGTTTTCGATGAAGCGCGCGGCCAGGTCGTCGAGCAATGCCGGATTGAGTGGTCGCTCGCCCGACTGCCCGAAGTTGCTGGGCGTCGTCACGAGGCCGCGGCCGAAGTGAGCCAGCCAGATTCGGTTGACCATGACCCGCGCGGCCAGGGAAGAAGCTTCGCCTGTAATCGCCTGTGCGAGTTCAAGCCGTCCGCTGCCGTTTTGAAATGGCTGCGGAGCCTCACTCGACAGCACCTGCAGGAACCGCCGCGGAACGATCTCGCCAGGCCGATTCGGGTTGCCTCGAATGAAGAGGTTGAGATTCTGTGCCCCAGGCTTGTAAACCAGTTTCGTCCCTTCCTGGGCGGTTTTGCCTTTCCGCTCGACGTAGAGTGATTCTTCCGTCAGGGCGGGAGTCATTGGCGAATCGTAATGCGGCGTCGACTTTTTCAGTTCGGCAATCTTCGCAGTCAGCGTGGCGATTTCCTCGGCCGGCTCCGGCTTCTTTTTCTTGAGCTCGGTGAGCTGCTTTTCCAGTTTCGCGACCTCTTCACGAGCCTTCTTCACGGGCTCGTAAAGCGTCTCGGAAATCACGGGCCGTTCAGAAATCCGGCAGCTCGCGAAGACACCGGCCAGCGCGTAGTAATCGTGCGTGGTGATCGGGTCAAACTTGTGATCGTGGCAGCGGGCACACGCGACGGTCAGGCCGAGGAACGTGCGCGAGACTGCGTCGATCTGCTCTTCCCATTCGTCCGCGACGATGACCTTGATGATCTCTGTGGGCAGTTGGAGCTCTTTCCAGTAATTCGGACTGAGCCCCAGGAACCCGAGTGCCGGTGTATCTTCGGGACCGGTCTTCGACATCAGATCGGTCGCCAGTTGGCGATGCACAAAATCGTCGTAGGGCATGTCCTCGTTCATCGCCTGCACAATCCAGTCGCGATAGAGGTGTGCCTGGCCGGTCGAGTACAGCCAGCTGGCCGTCGTGTCGGTGTAGCGGGCGAGGTCCAGCCAGACGCGTGCCCATCGTTCGCCGAAGTGCGGATCACGAAGCAGCCGCTCGACCTGTTTCTCGTACGCGTTTGCCGAAGTGTCGTTGACGAACGCAGCGACTTCTTCAGGAGTCGGCGGGAGACCGATCAGGTCGAAACTTAATCGACGAAGAAGAGTCGCACGGTCCGCCTCAGCCGACGGTACGAGACCTTTCTGCTCCATCGCCGCCAGGACGAAATGGTCGAGCCGTTGCTGCGGCCAGTTCGCGGCTTTCGTCTGAGGGAGTGCCTGTTCCTCAGCAGGTCGGAATGACCAGAACTCCCGCGCCGCTGCGAAGTCGATCCCGCCGTCTTTCTGTGGAGCCGGGTTCGTATCCGGCGGAAACGGAGCTCCGCGTTTGACCCATGCGGTGAGCTCGGCAATTTCTTCAGCGGGCAGCCTGCCCTTCGGCGGCATCTGAAAGTCAGCGTCTTTGTCGTAGCGAATCGACTGAATCAGAAGGCTCATTTCAGGATCGCCGGCGACGACGGCGGGACCGCTGTCTCCACCGGCGAACAAGGCGCCGTCCGAGTCCAGCTTCAATCCGCCCTTCACGGATTTCGCTTTGCTCGAATGGCACGAGAAGCAGCGATTTGCAAGCAGCGGCCGAATCTTCTTTTCGAAATACTCAATGTCGGTCGCGGAAGCGGCAGGGCGAGCGGCCGGGTCATCGGCGTTCGCGCTGTCGCTCACAAACACGAAGAAAAGGGCGATTAGGATCGCAATTCTCATGGCAAAATACGCCGAAAATGTGGGTCGGAATTCAGAAAGGAAAGGCACAAGTCGCGGTGGGATCACGGTGGGGCAGGTCGAAATGCAGCGAGAGAAATCGTACCAGAATCCGGTGGGAAAAGGTCTTCGAGTCCGTGAATCTGCCAGCCACCCTGCTGTTGTCCGTATCGGCGTATGTCTTGCTTGCGTTGGACCTGCTTTCGTTTCTCCGCGTTCTCCAGTTCTCTGTGTTGCAACTCGCAAAGGCGACAACGCAGAGAACTGGAGAGCGCAGAGAAGCACAACGTCGGAAATCAATCTCTGAACCCCGGCAAGCGGAACAGAAACAGCCCCTGCAAAAATGGTCAGATCGCCACTGCACCCCCCCAGACTTTTAACAGCCCAGGCTTACGCCGCTCCGCTAACTTGATTCGACTTTCTCAACAGGCTGTCTGGCCCCGTTCCGATTTTCAGCCGATGGAGATCGCACGGCCAGGAACGTTTTTCCTCAGAGGCACGGGCGAAACCCTTCTGGACAGTCTCGGCTGACGTCTCTTACCTTTCGAGCCGCGGCGGGCATGCCGGTTATCTAAAGTGCGAGTGTGCTCAACCCGCTCGCCAGTTCGAAAAAGGAAACGTGATGACGGAACGGATTCTCAGCATTTCGGGGCTGCGTGGAGTGATCGGCGACGGCCTGGACCCGCTGTACCTCACGCGGTTCGCAGCGGCTCTGGGCACGATGTATGAGGGCGGCACCGTTGTGGTCAGTCGAGATGGTCGAGCGACCGGCGAGATGGTCCGCCTTGCGGTTGTTTCTTCATTGATCGCGACCGGCTGCCGGGTCGTCGATGCGGGCATCGCCACGACACCGACCTGTGGAGTTCTCGTCAACCACCTGGGAGCTCGCGGCGGTTTGCAGATCACGGCGAGTCACAACCCGGTTCAGTGGAACGGCCTCAAACCGTTTTCGTCCGACGGTTCCGTTTTTAACAGGCAACTTGGCGAGACACTGATCGGCCTCATTGAGTCTCAGAAATTTTCATTCAAAAGCTGGGACGGACTTGGCAGTGTCGAAGTTTTGAGCGATCCCGCGGGGCCTCACATTGAGCGTGTGCTGAGGCTGGTGAATCCGGATGCGATCCGGTCGCGAAAATTCAAAGTCGTTCTCGACTGTAACCACGGATCCGGCGCGGTTTCGACGCCGCGTCTGCTCGAACAACTCGGCTGTGAGGTCATCGTCCTGGGGGGAACGGCCGATGGGCAGTTTGAGCACACTCCGGAACCGATTGCTGAAAATCTCACCGGACTGTGCGACGCGGTCCGCGAACACGGAGCCGATGCGGGTTTCGCTCAGGACCCTGATGCCGATCGACTGGCCATCGTCGGCAACACCGGTCGTTATATCGGCGAAGAATTGACGCTCGCCCTGGCCGCCGATCACGTCCTCGCGAAGACGCCCGGCGTATTTGTCGTCAACGGCTCGACAAGTCGGATCAATGCGGACATTGCTGCGAAACACGGCTGCGAATTCATTCGCTCGTGGGTCGGTGAGGCCAACGTGACGGCGATGATGAAAGAGAAAAACGCCATCCTCGGCGGCGAAGGCAACGGCGGAGTCATCGAACCCAAAGTCGGTTACGTCCGGGACAGCTTCGTCTCGATGGCCTACGTGCTGGACGGCCTCGCCGGCGGCGATCGAACGCTCGCCGAGTGGGCGGACTCGCTTCCTGCTTACACGATCGTCAAAGACAAGCTGACGTGCCCACGCGAGAAAGTCGACGTCGCCTGCGAGGCTCTCCGGTCAGCATTCGCCGATGCCACTCCGACCGAAGGCGACGGTCTTCGCCTGGATTGGGACAACCGCTGGGTCCAGGTCCGAGCGAGCAACACCGAACCGATCATCCGGATTATTGCCGAAGCCCCCGACGAATCCCTGGCGAACGGCCTCTGCCGCGAGGCCGTCGAAATCGTCAAGTCGGCCGTTTGAGAGGTCGTTGACAGGTGAGGTGAGCGGCACTCATCCTCGCCCGGGTTCAAACAACGCGTGCGCGTCTTCCATGCTCGATTTGTGGACCAGGACGACTGCCGTATCGCCGGCCTGGAGCTGGTCGTCGGCTCCGGGGACTTTGACGTAATCTGCGCGAACCATTGCGGCGATGAGGCAGCCGGGAATCGAGACGTCGCGAAGCGGTGCCAGAGTGACCGGGGCTCCGGAAACGATCTCGACTTCCCAGACTTCCGCATCGCCGCCGGAGATTTCTGAGCCGGCAAGGATGACTCCGCCCTGGACCATGCCGAGGATCTGTCGCGCCGTGACTTCGCGCGGACTCACTGCGACATCGATGCCGACCTTCGCCAGGACGTTGGCGTAGTCCGGACGCCGGACGACGCTGAGGATTCTCTGACAGCCCAGTTCCCGGGCTTCGACGCCGCACACGATGTTGTCTTCGTCGTGCCCGGTCGCCGCGACGAAAATGTCCGCCTTGCCGACTCGCGCTTCCTCCATTTCGCTCTGCCGCGTCGCGTCCGCCTGCAGGATTGTCGTCTTACTGAGCCGCTGAGACAGGTATTCGCAGCGAGCCGGATTTGTTTCCATCAGGACGGTTTTGAAGCGACCTTTCTCCAGCAGCCGCGCGAGGCTGTAACCGGTCTCGCCGCCGCCGGCGATGATCACGTTCAGACTTGTCGGATGCTTGTGTTCAAAGAAGTCGTGCTTGACCGCCTCCAGCGATTCCTGTTTTCCGATCAACGTCACATGGTCGCCGGCCTGGATCTCGTCGTTGCCTCCGGCGATGACGCACTTCGCATCGCGGGAAATCAGGCCGATCCGCACGCTCGGCGGCAGCTTGAGTTCCCGCAACGGAATGCCGATCGCTTTGGAGCCAGGCTCGACACCCAGTTCCTGAATTTCCAGCTCACCCCGAGCAAAGTTCTGCACGGCAAAGAGGCTCGGCATGCGGATCGCCCGAGCCAGTTCCAGTGCGGTCAGCTCTTCAAGGCTCAGCAGCCGGTCGATCTTGAAATGACGCTGATAATCAATCGTGCTTGTGTCCAGGTACGACGGATTAAAAACCCGCGCGACGCTGCGGTGAGCCCCCATGGCTTTGGCGAGGCTGGCTCCCACCAGGTTGACCTCGTCGGACTGTGTCACCGCCAGCACGAGGTCGGCGCTCAGCACTCCTGCCTGAAACAGCGTGATGGCGTCGCAGGCCGATCCGCAAAGCGTCCTCACGTCGAGTCGCTCTTCGACTTGCCGCAGCGCCAGCTCGTTCGAATCGACGAGCGAAACATTGTGGCCGTTGGCACACAGCAACTCGGCGATCGACGTGCCGACCGTACCGGCACCGAAAATGACAATATTCATAGAGCGGTCTCAAAAGACTCACAGCCCGAAATGGCCGTTTTCGCGGGTGGTATACCCACTTTGGAAGGACGGTTCACGCCGGACCGAATTCTGGAAGCGGGAAGAAAATCGCAAAGGCTGCGATCGGGTTGCGTGATTGTGCCGCAAAGTGTGTCCAGAACAGACCTTACAAAGACAGCGAGTCGTTTCGTCTCGGCGAGATGGGAATTTGTTGGCTGATGCACACATTCAAGATGCTCAATTGCCGATATTGAAGTCAGCCTGGTGAATTTCGTCCAGAACAAACGATATCGAACCTGAACTCTGCGGTGCCAACATGAGTTTTCGAATTGCGTCGGCCTTTGCTCTGTCCGCTTTCTGCTTCGCCCTCGCCGCAAATTCTGCGGACGCGGAGGGAGTTGCCTGGCAGCGTGACCTCAAAAAAGCGGCTGCAGAATCGGAGCGCACCGGGAAGCCGATCCTGCTTCAAGTCACGGCCGAGTGGTGCGGGTACTGCAAAAAAATGCTGCGAGAGACGTTCCCGGATGAGCAGCTTGCGAAGAAAATCAACGAGTGCTTCATCCCGGTCGTTCTGGACGCCGACGAGAACGAAGAGATTGTGGATGCGATTGGAATCACCGCGTTCCCCTCGACAGTCATTATCTCGCCTGACCTGGACGTGATTGGCCAGGTCCGCGGCTTTCACACCCCGCGTTCGCTGGAGAGAAAAATCGCCCCGTTCTGCAAAGTGCAGCCGCAGACGGAAGTGGCGTCGGCAGAACCTGCCACGAAACCGGCTGAAGATTCGGCCAGGAAAAACTCTTTCGCGGAGCTTCCGGCGGATTTCGCGCCTCGCCTGCCGACCCTGTCGATCCCCGCGGCCAGCGTGCAGCCACTCATTCCAGAACCAGCTTTTGGCGGGCTCTGCCTGGTCTCCATGCTGAACGAGCGAACTCGAGTCGAGGGCCAGAATGCCCACTCAACGGTGTTTCAACAACAGCGTTTGCAGTTCGCCTCGCAGGAGCATCTTGATGAATTTCTGGCTGCCCCGATGAAGTACTGGCCGCTGCTGGACGGCCGCTGCCCGGTTGCTGCAGCACGCGGCGAAACAACGCCGCAGGGCGACCCGGCTACGGTCGCGGTCTTTCGAGGCCAGCTGATCTTTTTCAAAGATCTGACGCACCGCGCCGACTTTACAAAAAGTCCACGGGCCTATTTTCAGGAGGCCGTCGTCCCCGCAACGCGGTAGAAGACGTTGCGTCGCAAGTCAGCCGAGGCACAATCGACAGACGCAAAAGTAAAAACGGCCGGGATTCGAAGTCGAATCCCGGCCGTTTCCTGTGTCTCAAGACCGTTTTCAGTAACGGTAGTGCTCCGGCTTGTAGGGGCCATCGACGGGGACGCCGAGATACTCGGCCTGTTCGTCGGTCAGCTTTGTCAGCCTCACACCCAGCTTGTCGAGGTGCAGTCGGGCGACCTCTTCGTCCAGTCGTTTCGGCAGCATGTGGACGTCGACCGAAAAGTGTCCTTCTTCGAAGCCGAGCGATGACGGATTCCACAGAGCCATCTGACCGACGGTCTGATTCGTGAAGCTGTTGCTCATCACGAACGACGGGTGACCGGTCGCGCAGCCGAGGTTCACCAGTCGGCCCTCGGCGAGCACGATGATCGCTTTACCGTCCGGGTAGACGAACTTGTCGACCGGGCCGCCTTCCATCGCGTCGGTCTTGATGCTGACCTTTTGGATGTCGTCCCGGTTGTTGAGGTACGCGACATCGATCTCGTCATCGAAGTGGCCGATGTTGCAGACGATCGCGTTGTTCTTCATCGCGTCGAGGTGCTCGCCGCGGATGATGTCCGTGTTTCCGGTCGTCGTGACGAAGATGTCTCCCTGACCGGCAACGTCTTCAAGCCGTGTCACCTGGAAACCCTCCATCGCCGCCTGGAGAGCGTTGATCGGATCGATTTCGGTGATGATGACTCGCGAGCCGAGTCCCTTCATCGCGGCGGCACATCCTTTGCCAACGTCGCCGTAGCCGCAGATCACGACCACCTTGCCGGCGACCATGATGTCAGTCGCTCGCTTGATGCCGTCGGCCAGCGACTCGCGGCAGCCGTAGAGGTTGTCGAACTTGCTCTTCGTGACCGAGTCGTTGACGTTGATTGCCGGCAGGGACAGCCGACCCGCTTCTTTCAGCTTACGAAGGGCCATGACACCGGTCGTCGTCTCTTCCGTGATGCCCTTAATTCCGCTGACCAGTTCCGGGTACCGGTTGATGACCATCGCCGTCAGGTCACCGCCGTCGTCAAGGATCATGTTGAGCGGCTGGCCATCGGGCCAGAACAGAGTCTGCTCGATGCACCAGTCGAATTCCTCGTTGGATTCACCTTTCCAGGCGAAGACCGGCACACCCGTCGCAGCGATGCCGGCGGCGGCATGGTCCTGCGTGGAAAAAATATTGCAGCTGGACCAGCGGACTTCGGCACCGAGAGCCGTCAGCGTCTCGATCAGAACGGCCGTCTGAATGGTCATGTGCAGGCAGCCAGCGATGCGGGCTCCTTTGAGCGGCTGGGTCGGGCCGTACTTTTCTCGAAGCGACATCAGGCCCGGCATTTCCACTTCAGCCAGCTCAATTTCTTTGCGGCCGAATTCGGCGAGGCCGATATTTTTGACTTTGTAAGGAAGGACTTCTGAGGGGGCCGTCGACATGTTTTTCTCCAGTGATCTGAGCAAGCGGGCGGGCAATCCGGTTGCCACCCCAGGCTAATCCGAAAACAATTGTGAGCATTAACGGCGGAATTGTAGGGGCTTGGCGGGAAAAGTCTTGCGTTTCGGCAAAAGCTGAGGAGTGGTCACGAAGCGGCGACGGGAGATCCGTGGATTGGCGAAGGATCGTAACCACGCTGGCACACCGGTTGCTTTGTTCGACCATTCTGTGGCGAGGCGACCCGCGGGACGCCGGACCACATCACCGGTTTCGTCTGGTTCTCAACGAAATCGGCGTTCTGACTGGCAGGGAAGCTCGTCGGAAGACGAGCGGGACTTTGTAAATCAAGGTCTCGCCCGTTGTAAAAATTGCAAGTCCACGGACGGAGACTCGTATGAGCAGTTTAACCAGCGTCGCCGTGCTGATCGCCGCGACTCTGGGGGGCGAGCCGGACGGAGTCATCCTCGACTTCTCGGCCACGTGGTGCCCGCCGTGCCAGCAGATGGTGCCGATCGTCGACCGACTCCGGCAGCAGGGCTATCCGATCCGGAAGGTCAACTACGACCGCGAAAAGGCGCTTGCGCAGCAGTACCGGATTGAGAGTCTTCCGACGTTTGTGCTCGTCGTGCGCGGGCAGGAACAGCAGCGTTACGTCGGATCGATGAGCGAGTCGCAACTGCGGCGGATGGCTCAACTGATTCCCACGAAGAGTCCGGAACCGGTAATTCAGCCCGCTTCGCAGGTGACGGTCGAGCCGCCAGCCGGGTCGGATCACGACACGATCATCCGAGCCAACAATTCCGAGCCGCCGAGTACGGGCGAGGTCTCGAAAGATCCGATGGCCGTCTGCGTGCGGATTCGAGTTCGCGATTCGAAGGGGGTCGACATCGGCTCCGGCAGCGTCATTCACAGTGAGCCTGGCCGGACTTTGATTCTCACGTGCGGGCACATCTTTCGACACTTCGACGGCAAGAGCACGATCGAGGTCGACATTTTCAGCGATGATCGAGCGGTCTCTCACAAAGGCCAGCTGATTCGCAAAGACCTTGAGACGGACATCGGCCTGATTTCGATTCAGACGCTGACGCCGCTTCGAGTGGCCCGCGTCTCACCCGATCCAATCGTCACGGGCCAGCACGTTTTCAGCGTTGGGTGCGGCGGCGGCGAACCGCCCTCGCGGCTGCAGCATCGAGTCACCTCGACCGACCGCTACAAAGGCGGCTACATCGAATGCACAGGCACTCCGATTCAGGGCCGGTCGGGCGGCGGGTTGTTCACGCCGGACGGTCAGGTGGTCGGCGTTTGCGTCTTCGCGAATCCCGGTTCGCGGCGAGGTCTCTACACCGGACTGAAGACGATCCATGCGCTGCTGGATCGAGTCGGCCTGACATCGCTTTACAAAGACGGGCCGGCGGCGAGTCCGATCAAACTTGTGGGTGCAGAGGAACCGGCAAAGTCTAAAGGCGGACCGGAATTTGAAGACACTGCCGTTGAAGACACTGCCGTTGAAGACACTGCCGTTGAAGACGCTGCCGCTGAAGACAGTGCGACGGAAGACCCCTCTGACGAGAAGCCGATTCAGCAGCTCGAACTTCAACCGGTCAAAACGAGTTCGGCCCGAGACTCGACGCCGAGACCGCTTTCCGATTCGGTTCGGCAGGCGCTGCGCGACGCACGCGGCAGCCAGGTCGTCTGCATCATTCGTCAACGAGAAAATCCGAACGCGTCCAGCCGCGTCATCATCATCCACGAAGCCAGTGAGCAGTTTGTTTCTGAGCTGACTGGAGAGCTGCACAGCCAGGTACGTCCGGCGTCGATCGAGATTCGCCGCCCCGATTCACGCAAGGGCTTTTCCGTCCCGATGCCGTCAACGGACGCGTTCTTCGGAGGCTCGACACCGCACGTGAGCTTCAAGCCGCCGCCACTGCCGATTCGGTTCGAATCATCAGGCGACGCGGCGCGGCGATATCGACGAAGCCGTTGAAGTCTGCCGAAAGTGGCATGCGTCGCCGCCTCGGAGCCTGTGCCAGAGTGAATCTGTGGCTGAAAGAGAGAGGCTCTACGCCACGCGGCGACCGAGTCGGATTTCGGGGTCCGTGAACGACGTCAGCATCGGCACGGTTTCGACGGGGACGCCCTCGTCGACTCGAAGGCCTCGTGAGGCCAGCCAGGCTCGGTTGGCCTGCAGGATTTGCCCCTGAACCTCGCTCGGAGAATTCGCTCCGTCTGCATTCTTGACGGGGGCGAACCCCGTTAGCGGGTCGATTTCCAGGACAAGCGTTTTTCGCGATCGCGGGAAGACGTCGAAGATGAACCGCTCAAACTTGATCGCATTCGGCTCGTCCGGAATGACGGTCGCACCTTGCTCGTCGATGTGCGGCACCTTTTTGTTTGCCTGGTGGAGCGGCAGGCTGCTGAAGTGATTGGCCTCTCGCTGCAGGAATGCCGTGTCGAAGAGATGAATTCCCGTATTCGCTGCTCGGAATTCAAGACGGCCTTCGGCGTCGCGTCGAGCTGCCAGTTCTTCCGGAATGATGGTGTACTCAATGACCTGAGGCACGCCGTCAACACAAATCACCGTGCCGACTTTTTCTTCCGGCGAGGTCCGCGGCGTGACGAGCACGGTCAGTTCCGCTTCGTTGCGAAGGTGCTCGCCAATGACGCCGGGCTCGCACAGCGGAGCCATCGGGTTGTCGACCTGGCAGTAGAAGAGAGTCGTGACACCCGCATCCGTCAGTTTTTCAAGCAGACCGCAGTCGACGAGTTCGGACAGGTGTCCGCCGTGACCGTTCGGACTTAAGCAGAGGCTCGACGGAGACTCCATCAACAGTCGCCCGGTTTTGCGGTCGACCGCCGGAAGCGTCTTCTGGCAAAGTGTGTGCCGACACGATTCGGGCAGCCCGAACCAGTTTTCCGCATCGAGATACTCGATGGTCTCTCGATGGGTCGCCGGGCTGCACAGCATCACGACGGGGATCTCGCAGTCGAATTCGCGCGACGCGGCGACAACTTTCTCGATGAGAATCTGAAACAGCGACGCGCCCGTCACCGGTCCGATCGGCAGGCAGCCTTTCGGTTGAGACAAACCGAGCCGCGTGCCCTGACCTCCGGCCGCGATGAGCACTCCCAGCTCTCCGCGAGACATCATCTGCTCGCCGAGTTTCACGAGCGACTCATCTTCAGACGAGTCGGCCGACCACTTGATTTGATCGGGTGCCGTCAGCGTCGCCTCGTCAAGGTCCAGTTCGCTGCCTTCGTCCTGACAGTTCAACCGGTTCACGTCGATCGATTCGAGTTGTGCGGTCAACTGAGCCCGCTCGCCCGGCTCAAGCTGATCCCAGAACTGCAGCGTGTGTTCCTGTCCGGCCGCAGCAAGCCGATTTCGCAGCTGGTCAGTGGCCGTTTGGCCGAAATCCGTCTGGTTCATGGTATGAGTCATCCAGAATCCACTTAAACCAGAATCCACTTAAACACGGGTGCGGGCTGCTGCTGGCCATCAGCCGCCCATCAATATTTCGACCAGGTGGGCGTCTCGAAGCCAGACATAAATGATGTCTGGTGGAGAAGTTGGACAGCGAATGCCAAACAAATCGGGCGAGTCTGGCTCTCAGATCAAGCCGGGGTCGTTGCCGGCGCCAACGAATCTGCTAACTGAGGCATGTCGCGACGAATGAGAGTTATGGCGAGACCAGTAAAGGAAGCGAGTTTGCCAGGACTGTGCGGCCTGAGGCGGTCGTTATTTCTGAACAACCGGATTCGGGTCGTCGGAAACAAAGACGCTCCGCTCAGAAACAAAATGCTGACACCAAAACAGCTCATGCCCCGAAAGCCGGATTTCCGATAAATCAGTCGCAGTGATGCTGCGCCTCAAAACCCGACCACTCCGACATCGGGATCACGCGACACCTGACAACCGGCCGCTGAAATGGAAACTCCGAAAAAAGTCCAGATCGTCGCACCCGTTGCCACACTTCTTCTGGTGGGTGGCAGTTGCATTTTCATGGCGATGGACAGGGATAATCGCACCGAGGAATCCCGGAACCGAGTGCCTCCTTCACTCTCCGTTTCCACTTCGACTGAGGACGATTTGGAAGAGGTCCCTCTCGAGGAAGAGATCGCGGATGAAACGCTGCTCAATGACGGCTCGATCGTCTATCGACTGCCGGAGACCGAAGAAGAGATCATGTCGGTCTACCGCCGCCGAGGCCGTTACAGGGCGAGGTTGATTCCGCAGGGTCAACCGCTGGAACTGAACTCGTTCACGCAATCGATGCCGGGCGTGTATATCAACGGCAAGGACGAGATGAACCCGTTCGGACGGCAACACGTGCTGTCGGTCGGGATCAAAGTTTCCTCGTCTGATCGATCTTCGCTGCCACGACTTTCCGGCGGCATGATCAACGGCTATCTCGATACCCACTTCGTCAGCGTTCAGGCGCGAGTCGTCAAGGACCCCGTGAACCGGAAGCAGTACCTCGGCCCGGAGCCCATCGCCGTGACCGGCCGATTCGGTGGGCCGTCCATTTCCGATCCCATGGAAATTGCGGTGCAGAATTCCATCTCGCAGCTTCGCGGCATCGGCCTGCTGATGAAGGAAGGCGATGAGGACTCTCCGGAAAACCGCCGCACGCTCGTGATGATTCACCGTTACCCGTTCGCCCCGGCCGGTTCTGCCGAGTCCGCGGAAATGCGGCATGAGCTGATGTTTGTTCGCGCTCTTGAGACAGACCGCGGAGAACTCGACCTCCACGCGTTTTCGACAAGTGGCAACCGCACTCAACTCCACTACCACGGTCGAACCCGGCGGCCACGCCGCATGACCGACTGTGACATTCAGGCCAGCGTGTTTTTCAGTGAGTACTCACACGCGTCGCTCGTTCCAACGAAGGGTATTTCCAGAGAATCGAAGGCTCAGGGAAAGGTCCGCTATTCGATCGAGGCGCTCGACGAGTCACTCAAAGGCTCTGACCCGGATGCGAGCTTCTGGACGCACGCCACGCAGGCACTTGACAGCATGATCGACGGCAGCCACCGCTGAATCAGTGGCACGAAAACGAAACAGACTCGCGTACTCGGGCCGACGTGAGATTACGCGACGCGCAGCCGTCAGGCTGTCAGCGTCATCACTCAGCTAAAGGAGTAGCAATCGTGAGGATTCTGGTCACAGGCGGAGCCGGTTTCGTTGGTAGTCACATCTGCGAAGAGGTCATCGCACAGGGACATGAACCCTTCGTGCTGGACGATCTCTCATCGGGAACACCGGACAATCTTCCCGCCGGAGTCCCCATCCACCAGGCAGATGTTCGCGACAAAGAAGCCGTCGAGGCGTGTTTCGATGAAGTGCAGCCTCAGATGGTCTGCCACCAGGCCGCGCAGATGTCGGTCAGCCGGTCGGTTCGCGAGCCCGTCTTTGATGCGGAAGTCAACGGGATCGGCATGCTCCACGTCCTGGAAGCCTGCGTGAAACACGACGTTCAGCGAGTGACCTTTGCTTCCTCGGGCGGCGTCCTGTACGGCGACGTTTACGAGCCCGCTCCGGAAGACACACCGGCCTCACCGATCAGCCCGTACGGCATCACCAAACTTCTGGGTGAGCAGTACCTGCAGTTCTTCGGTCGCGAGCACGGACTCAAGTCCGTCGCGCTGCGATACACCAACGTTTACGGACCTCGCCAGAACCCGCACGGCGAAGCGGGCGTCGTCGCGATCTTCGCTCAGACCATGCTCAAGCTCCAGGTCCCGACGATTTTCGGCAAGGGAGACTGCGTCCGCGATTACGTCTTCGTGCAGGACGTCGCCCGGGCTAACGTGGCCGCGCTGTTCGCCGATCTGCAGGACACGTTCGTGCCGATCAACATCAGTACGGAAATCGGAACCGACGTCAACGAGCTGGCTGAGGGCATTCGACGCTGCGTGAAGTTGAGCCTCGCGAAACGAAACGGTGCGGCCGAGTCTGTTCTGGCTCCGAAACACGGACCAGACCGGGCTGGCGACCTGATGTCAAACCTCGCTTCTCACAAGCGGGCCGCAGAGCTGCTCAATTGGACTCCGCAGGTCGCACTCGACGAAGGCCTGGAAATGACAATCGAATGGTTCGCCAGAAAGTGTCTCGACACCGAACAGCGAATGGGAGCGTAGTGCTCTGTCAATGCGGAAAAGTGGGCAGAGCGGAAAAGTGGGCAGAGCGGAAAAGTGGGGTAAGCATCCTGCTTGCCGTCGTTCTGTGAGCGAGCATCGCAAGCTGGAAGCTTACGCCACTGAGCAAGGCAGAAAGTCAGGAATCCAACACGCGTGCTTCCTTCTTTCTTGCGTTCCTTAATTGCAAACCCGCCATCGCGATTTTGATACGGGAAGTCATTTCGGACACCGTCCATTGGTCACGCCAGCATCTTCCGGTGCTGAATTGCAATTCCTGCGTGCGAGTCGGGCTGTTTCAGAGGGATTTTTTAACGTTCGATCCTGTTGAGTGAGAATTCATGTTTCTGCATCAGGAACGACTTCCGCAGCTGCTTCCGTCTGACGCGTACCATTCTCAGGCCAGCCACGAGACCGAATGCCAGGCTCTGTACGAGGACGCCTGGCACCCGGTCGCTGTCCTCGACCAGGTCCGTGGCGAAGGCGACTTTGTCACGATCGAGTTTCAAGGCCGACCGGTCATTCTGTGGCGAACAGGAGGCACGCTGCGAGCGTTCCTCAATGTGTGCCCGCATCGGTTTTCCCGAATCACCGCTCAGTCGAACGGCACAACAGAGACGATGCGGTGCAGCTATCACGGCTGGGAATTCGAAGGCTGCGGCCAGACGAAACGCATCCCGGAATCGATTGGTTTCCGCCCGTTTGAGAAGCGACCGTGCCTCACCTCATTCCGGGTCGAGTCCTGCGGACAGCTTGTGTTTCTTTGCGTCTCGAAAGACACGCCGCCGCTCGCCGACTGGCTGGGCAGCGTGGCGGCCGACCTGGAAGAACTGTTCTCGGAAGACCGATGCTGCTTTGACTTTGTCGAATTGAGCCTGGCCGCCAACTGGAAAATCATCGTCGAGAACGCGATCGAGAGTTACCACCTGGAGAGCGTTCACACAAAGACGTTTCGGCAGAACCCTGCGGCGGATGCGTGCTCGCACTTCCTTCGCGAGAACGGGTCCAGCTTCCGCTCGGTTGCCCCGCCGGCCGACCGCTGGCAGAGGATCGTCGACAGCGTTGTGTACCGGGCCCTCGGTCTGAAGCCTGACACAAGCTACTCGCACCACCTCGTGCATCCGTCACTGATGGCCGGTCGAGCGGGCATGTTTTCGTGGTGCCACTTCGTGACGCCGACGCAGCCTGGCGAGTCCCGCATGCAGATGTGGATGTTCATGGAACGAGGCCGGCAGAGCCTGCTGACGCGACCACTCGAAAAGGTCATGAGGATCGCCGCCAGACGGTTCACGATGCGGGCGATCGCGGAAGATGCTGCGATCTGTGCCGAGGTTCAAACCGGTTTGAATTCGCGACAGATTCCGGACGGTGGCTGGCTGTCTCCGCGCGAAGAACGTATCTGGCATCTTCAGCAATACGTCGCCGACCGAACCGGCGTGAGCGAGCTTTCGTCTGAAGAGTCTTCCCCCAGACACTGCGCGTGAAGCGCCAACGTCCCGGCCGAAAGATCGCCGGCGGACACCCACCATTGCCGAACGTCAGGCAGCGTCGTCCGCGCGCGATCGGCCAGGGCCAGTGCTGCGACATGATTCGGCAGCGGCACGGAGAGACTGCTCACGACTGTTTCGTCGAACAGGCGAGCGTCCCGCGTTTCGTCCGACGCCGCTTCGCCGCCAATCGGAACGCCGCTCCAGCCAACGCCCGTGGCCTTGCGACGTGCTTCCTCGCCGACCCACGATTCCAGAAGTTCCCGGTCCGAAGCGGACCTCGTGTCGCCCTGTCGTGACGCCCCATCCGGGAGGGCGGGGCTCCCTCCGAGCCGCAAGTCCGATCGCACCGCGTGTTGACCACACAGCCGTGTGAGAGTCTCCGGACTGAGCAGTTTTGAAATCACTTCCACATCAATGCCGACCGGAACAGTCCGTGAGACGGCGACGACTGCCAGCCCCTCGGAATGAGAGACGTTGAAGTGAAGCCGCGTCCAGGGCCAGACGATCGACGGTTTGCCCGCCGTGCCACGCTCAAAAACGATTCGCCGCGGCCCAACGTGCAGCACTGCCGACAGCAGGCACCGCAGCATTGTTCGCGCGGCCACGCGTCGCCGCCGGACCGTTTCGACTCGAAGCCGCGAGAACTGCGCTGCCTCATCGGCCGTCACGATGTTTGACATTGCGTCTGGATCGGAAGCGGCCAACGTCTCGTCGAGCGAGAACCAGAACACGTCGATCGGCGAATCCGCGTTCTCTCGTGAGCTGTCGAGCTCAGGCGGCAGCACGCATCGGTGGATCATCGCGCTGGGCCTTCACAAGGGATGGTTGGAACTTCTGCTCGAACCGCGAATAGCGACCCGCTGTTGCACCGGCCGTCCACAGGAAGAGCACACAGAAATCTTTCGGCAGCCAGACGGTCATCAGGATCAGCATCAACGCCGCTGTTGCTCCTGCCAGAGTCGCGGCAAAGAGCCGGCCCTGGGCACGCGGGGCCACCGCCATTTTCGCCTGGTTGACGACCACAAGGACTCCGACGGTTGTAAATGCCGCCAGGCCCAGCCAGCCAAAGCGAAGGAGAATCAGGACAAACGCGTTGTCGATGAATCGAATTTTCTTCAGCGTGCCGATGTGCTGCGGGCCGACCGGTACGTTGAGCGGGAAGCCGGTTGTTGCTTCCGTGCCGAATCCCAGCAGCCCCGCTCGATTCATAGCTGGTCGGTAGATTTCCAGAATTCGAATTCTGTTGAGAGTGGCCGTGAATTCGCGATCATTCCCGTCAACTTTGACGGTCGCCCCTCGCTTTTCCCCGGACCATTGATGTAGCCCTTCCAGCACAAGGCTCGGCATCAGAGCAGTCAACAAAACAGCAACACATCCAACTCCGATCAGAGGCTTCCGCCACTGTGGCAGACGCAGGAGAGCCGCGACGTAAAACAGCACGGGCACGGCGACAATCGGAGCCCGCGAACCGCTCGCCAGGATTCCGGCAACACCCAGAACGGGAGTCAGAACCCACCAGCCTGGTCCGGCTTTTCGACGTGCCCGCGATGCGGCATACACCAGCCAGGGCAGCAGCAGCAGCAGCAGGGTCCCCAGATAAATGGGATGCCGCGTCGGCCCGAAGGCCCGTTTGAGTCCCCACCGCATCGCGTCTCTCGGTGTACCATCGACGGGCCGTGCTCCCACAAGAGTTTCAAAAAGGTTGATGCCGGCGACAGATTCAATCATCGCGAGAGCCGCCAGGGCACTCGCGGAGACAACCACAAAAGGCAGGACGTCTCTGGCGTCCTCCAGCGACTGAACGGTCACTCGCCCGGCGAGGTACATCAGCCCCCACTCGCCATAGGCCCTCACAATGACACCGAAGGAGAAGCCACTGATCGTCCAGTCGGAAAGCAGATGAACTCCGACGAGCGCCATCATCGCATAGTCCAGCGCGATCGGACGCGCACGGAATACCGACCGGCGATGAACGCAGTACATGACCAGCGCCGCGCCGACGACCGCCAGTCGAATGTCGATCGGCTGACCGAAGATCTCTCGCGAGAGCCACACCGGGCCCAGCAGTGACGTAGCCGCTGCGAACCCGACAGCCGCGTTCGGGCCGCGTTTCCAGGCCGTCCACAAAGTCAGTCCCGTGAGCAGAACAATTGCCGCGTCCAACATTATGCAACCTTTGCTGTCAGCATGACTGGAATTTCTTCGCCGGGTGTTTCGCTCATTGAGGGACACCAGGCCCGCCATTCGGCGAGGTACAGATCCATGAACTCTGCGGCCGTTTTCTGATCGAACAGCGTCCGGTCGGCCTGCAGAGAAATCGTCATCCAGTGAATGTCGTGAGCGACGCCGACTCCCACGCGGGTTCCCCGTCGCAGCGGAGGCACGCCGTAAATGGGGCCGGGAGTCAGATTGCCGATCCTCACCTGTCCGTCTTCCGACTTGTCGAACCGTCGCCGGAACCGCCGCCACGGGTCGCCCAGATTCGTCAACAGTGCCGTCGCCATGCACTCAGGCCAGCGCTGCGTCATCCGGGCCAGCCAGGGCGCGGTCTGATAAATGACGAGTCCTTCAACGAAATCCCGCGCGAGCTGCTGATTCTTCACGAGGTTCATCTGCTCCCGCACGTCCGGGACGAGCGACGTCGCATCGAGACAGTCCTCAAACTGTCGCGTCAGAAATCCAAAGCCAAGCCGATTCGAACACGGCAGCCGCGCGTCGCCCGGAGTCCGCATGTCGATCGGCACGAGGACTCGCAGCCGGCGGCAGTCCTTCGGCCGCCCGTGCTGTTCGTTCCAGCGGGTGAGAGTTCGAAACAGCAGCGCGGCCGTCACATCGTTGAGACTCTCTTCGCATTCCGCTGCTTTGGCGAGCACGCACTGCGCGTCGTGCTGACTGAGTCGCCTCCGCACAATGACACTGGGTCGCGGAATGGATCTGCCGTCGTGAGGCCGCGACGACTTCGGGACCGCCAGCGCATTCGGCGGCTGGCAGTGGAAGCCCCACGCGTAGCGGAACTTTTCGCGAGCCGTCGTTCGACGCACCTCTTTGCGTTCGGGAAACGTCCCGCGGCTCAACAGGCGGTCGTAGTCCAGGCGGTCGAGTTTCATCGGCTCGCCAGGGAACTCGTTGATGTAGACGGAAAAGGCGTCGAGGGCGAATCGCCGGGCCCCCTGACCGTCGCAGCACGCATGGTGGTACTGCATCCGGAAAAACGACTTTCCGCGTCCGCCATCGTGCGACGTGGAAAACATGATCCGCAGACCAGGCTCGCAGGTCAGATCGATGCCCGACGGAAAGTCGGGTTCTTCGGCGGTGATCCTTCGAACGGAGATGTCTTTGAACTCGCCGGGCTTCCAGACTCGCACGCCGTCTTCGATCGCCAGTCGTGAAACCAGCAACGGGTTACGCCGGGCCGAGATGTTGACGGCCTTCCGCAACACACGCTCATCGATGATTCCCTCAAATTCCATTTCGACGTAGAGGGTCATCGGGTAGTCCGGGTTGCGATCGCCCTCGACGATAAACAGCTCGAACGGGGTGAGCGGAATCGATTCGGGCAACGCGCCGTCCGGAATGGTTTCGTCTTCAGGATGGATGCTCAAAATGGTCATTCGTTGAACCTGTTGAATTCGACTCTCAACCGCGGATTCCGATTCCGCCGTCGACGACGAGTGTTTCTCCCTGCACGAAATCGCTCAGCGAGCTTGCCAGAAACAGCACGGCCGAGGCGACGTCGTCCGGCTCCAGTTGTCGGTCGGGCAGCAGCATGTTCGATCGCGTGTATTCGAGCATTGCGTCCGAGCCGGGCAGATTCTTAATCGCGTCCGTCGCGACGATCCCGGCCAGAACGGTGTTGAAGTTGATTCCTTCCGGCCCCAGTTCCAGAGCCAGATGCCGGATCACGGACTCCAGAGCCGCTTTGGATGCTCCGATGAGGGCGTAATTCGGCAAAGCCCGGTGCGAACCGTGACTCGACAGTGCGACCACTTTGCTTTGACCGGGACTCCGCGTGAGCAGGTCTCGCGCTTCCTGGATCAGCGTGATCAACGACCGCGCGTTTGTGTGCATGGCCGCGTCGAAGTGACGGGGCGAGGCTTCCATGAGTGGCCGGAACCCGCCTGTCGCCGCATTGCTCACAAGGATGTCCAGTCGCTCAAACCGGTCACCGACGAACTCCATCATCGCGCGGACATCGTCAGCCTCACTGACGTCGGCTTTGATTGCGGCGGCACGTCGGCCGAGCGATTGAATTTCCTCGGCGACTTCGGCAGCGGCGGACTGCGAGGTCACATAATTGACGATGACGTCGGCGCCGGCCTTCGCCAGTCGCAACGCGCAGGCACGACCGATGCCACGGGACGCTCCCGTCACCAGTGCGACTTTTCCAGAGAGATCAATCATCGGTTTCCCTTGTCAGGCTGCGCGGCTCATCGACTGTGTTTGCTCGGAAATGTAAGACTGAAACGAGTGCAGCCGCTCCTCGCATCGTCCGAGGACGCCTGCGCCGGAACTCGATCGCAGTCCCTTTTGGATCTTTGGAAACAGCGAAGCGTCTTCCATCATGATTTGTCGAGTCAGCCACGCGGTCAGGCGACCCCAGACTCGTGAGACCTGCCGTTTGAGGATCCCTCGCTCCGGGCAGATTCCGAATTGAAAAATGATGCTGCGACACGTGTCAGGACCGGTCGGCAACACGCAATGCGAGAGCGTGACTGCATCCGTCATCGAGAACAGCAGATTCGGAAACAGGTGATACTGCGAGTATTCCGACGTCACCGGACGACCCAGCCAACGCAGGAATTGTCCTTCGCGCTGCTGAAACCACGCGTCCATTTTCGACTCAGGAGCAAACGGCAGTGTCGAGTGAAACGACGTGCCGACATCGCTGAAGCGGTGTTCCGATTTCTGTTCCGGAGGCGTCTCTTTGAAAGTTTCCGGATGAATGTACGGCACGTGGTAGGCCTCCAGCGTGTTCTCGACGACGACTTTCCAGTTGGCCTGATGCTCCATTTCCTGAACGAGAAACGGTCGCCACTCAGCCGAGGTGCGGCCTTCCAGGCGGCTGTGAAATTCGCCGAGCACGTCGCTCAGACCTGGCCCGGACGGCGACGGGGAAACAAAGACGAGCGGTCCGCACGGCTCAACCCGAAACGTCGGAATCTGCTCACCCGAGAAGTTGAATGGGCGAAAGTTGCTCGACGCGGGAATGCGTCGCGTTCGGCCGTCGTGCCCGTATTCCCAGCCGTGATACTGGCATCGCATTGTTTCTGAATTGCCGCGACTGCACGATGAGATCAGGCAGTGTCGATGAGCACACACGTTGGACAGAGCCCGCAGTTCACCATCGAAATTGCGGATCTGAACGGCCTCTCCGGCGATCTCGCAGGTGACGAAGTCGCCCGGCTTTGCGAACTGCTCAACCAGCGCGACCGGGTGCCAGCTTTGTCGCAGCAGTGGCTCTTCGCGCACCGCCTGCTGTGGATTGAAATACGCGTCCGGCGTCAGCAGGTGCGGGAGTCGAGTTTCACTGCGGAACATCTTCAGCTTTCCTTCCTCTCGCCGCGCTCAGCTGCCCGTTGAAAAAGTGGCATGGGCATCCTGCCCATGTCGAATTCTGAATCATTCACGGCCTGGAAGGCCGTGGCACTTCAGTTTCTCACCGGGTCGTCAGCCCTGCAGAGTCGACACGCAGTAGTCCCTTGCGGTGAAGATCGCGTCGCCATTGCTGCCGACCATGCTGAAGTCAAACCACAGATGCCGACCGTCCCGCCGGTTGAACGTCACCTCGATCGTGCATCGCTCGCCAGGGCTCGTCAGCCGGCCGACTTCCAGGAAGTCGATACTGACCGGCAGAGTCGGCCCGGCGTCGAGTTGCCGGAAACCGAGCATCGCGACCAGGTAGAAACACGCGTCGAGACACGAACTCGGGACGACCCAGCCATCGATCCGGCGTCGCGATCCAGCGAGCTCGTTGAGCGCCGGTGCCGAGACCACTCCGCGAGCCACGCTGCCCGACGTGCGGAAGCGGCGAAGGCCCTGGAAGGCTGGCCCGTGGTAGATGGCGGCTCCTTCCGGCAGGTAGGAGACTGCCTCCCAGCCGTCCGACTCTTTGAGTTCCTCGACCGACAGCGGCTCGCAGCCCGGTCGGACATCGCTGCACAGCTCGACTCGACCTTTCAGGTAAACGCGGTCCGCTTCGACCAGTCGGCCGTCCCGGTTGAGGACGTCGGCCGTCAGTTCGCACAGCGCCCACCCGCCCGACGTGTCCGCCACGTGGACGTTCACAGTGCGCTGGTCATCGGAGAAGAATTTCAGTGCCTGCACGGCCCGCACGTTTCGCAGTCGGACGGCACTCCGCTGACCGAACGCCCGCAGTGCGGCTTCGGAAAGAAGTTCGACACCGATGGCCATTGGCAGGACCGGGTGGTCGTCGATCCGGTGCTGGGCGAGGAACGGGTCGCGAGCCGGATTCAGCAGCGCTTCAAACGGAGTCGACTCAACGGGACCTCGGACGGTCGCGGCGAGTAGCGGGAACCGTCTTGTGTCGATTGGCTCGGGCAGAGTCGAGGTATGCTGTTCCCGGCTGCGGGTTTCCATCGGATTGAAAACGCGGAAGTAGGATTCGTCTGTGATCAGGACTTCCGGTTCCGGAGCCCCGGCCGAAAGCTCATTGATGAGATGGTCGACGCCCTCGGCAGCCGGCATGAACTGCATGTCGATCATCTCAAGAGCCAGTTTCGTTTCCGGCCGGATCGCCATGCCGACATCGCCCCAGGCGTGCCAGTGGAACGCGACCGCCGCGACGTCCTGACGCTGCTGCCGGTACCAGCCGACCAGGCGGGCCAGCATGTCATTGGCCAGCGAATAATCGGTGTGCCCGTTCGCTCCAAAGCGGCCGCTGATCGAACCGAAGCCGACGAAATATTTCACCGGGTCGTTCTGCGTGAGGTCCATCAAAGCCAGGGCTCCGTCGATCTTGGCTGTGATGCACTGCTCGACACGCCGCATGTCCTTCCGGTCGAATCGTGAGTCGCGTCCGATTCCGGCTCCGTGAAGAATGCCCTCGATCGGACCGTCAACTTCGCGAATCTTTGCCAGCACCTGCGCGAGGTGCTCGCGGTCGCCGACGTCGCACGAGTGATACTCCGCCCGGACACCCTGCTCGTGAAGTTCGCGCAGGGTCCGGTCGATCTCGATCGCCTTTTCGGCATCCTGATAAGCCTTCACCGAGTTGCGGCCGTCGGTTCTCGATTCGCGGATGATGTGCTGTTTGAGCTTCGCCATGCTTTCGGCTTCGAGCACCCGCCATTCGTCCGGCACGTCCGGCACCGGAGCCGTGCCCAGCAAATGAACCTTCAGCCGGAATCTGGTTGCCAGAGTTTTCACCACATGAGCCGTGATCCCGCGGGCTCCGCCGGTGCAGACCCATGTGCCGCCTTCGCGAATCGTCTGTGTCGGCGAAATTCGAATCGGCTCGGGCACGGCGCGGACCACGTGTCGGCGGCCGTTGTTCCACGCGACCTCAAGATCGTGGCTGGGATTGGCCAGCTCCTTCCAGATCGCATCGACGGTTTCGGCGAGCGGCTGGTCCGGCGCCGCGTCGAGGACTCGGACGAGGACACCTCGATGCGTGTTGACCCAGCTCTCGATGCAGATCGCCTTGAACAATCCCGACATCGCCGCGCTTTCTGCCGCGACGACCGGTGTCGTAAATCCGAACTCGCCACCGAGTGAAGCCACACCGATCAGCGTGGCCTGCTCCATCAGCCCGGCCTGCTCGACCAGCTGCACCCATTTCTGACAGACACGAAACGCGGTCATCACGCCGCGGCCGCGACGGGACTGCCACGCGGCGGCGTCCAGCGAAGTTGCGGCGTCTTCATCGCGAGGCGTCGTGAAGAACAGATGCGGGATCGGTCCCCGCTGCCACTGCTCCTCAAGAAACTGAACGCTGTCCTGGGGATCTTCGGACGGGTTGAGGATACGGACCGGGACGCCCGCTCTCGAGAGTCGCGCGGCGAGTTCGATCGACAGATCGTTGTGACCGACGATCAAAGCCGCTCCGCAGAACACTGGCTCCTGAGGCGAACCCGGTGCGTGTTCCAGCACGGGCGTCCGCAGAACGTAGCGACGAGTCCGTTTGTTCGATGGCTCCTGCGGCCGGCGATGTTCAAGTTCAGAAGGTCTGTCCGTCCGGGCCGGTGGCTCGATTGGAGGAGCCGCTGACGGAGGCTGCCAGCCGGATGACTGGAATGCTCCAGCTCGACATTGTTCGAGAAGTTGCCGGGCTGAACCGAGCAGCGAGTCGAACATGACGCCGGCTCCATCGGCGATGCCGCGAAGTTCGTCCACTTCGTGGACGGAAATTTCTGGAGCCACTGTCAGCTCACCGGACCCGAGCTCACCAGTCCCCAGCGAACCGGCGAGCGGCTGCTGCCATGCCTGATCGACCGCGGCTCGAACGTGAGCTCGAATCTGCGGCGCCGCCTCACGACCAAACTGAAGGCCCGTCTGGTAATGCGGCGTCTCGGCAGGAGCTGTCGTTTCCGTATGACCCGGTTCGAAACGCAGGATTCGGCCTGACAGTTCCGCATGGATCACCGGGGTCGGTGCCGCTGCGGGAGCAGGATGAGCCGGCATCGAGACAGGGATAGAAACGACGTCCTGTTGCGGTTTGGCCTGTTTCGGGGTGGCTTGACCGGCTGTCTGTGCCTCAACCATCGCGACGATCTGGGCGAGCGTTTTCAGCTCATCCATCGAGGACTGACCGGATCGCCCAGACTTGTTGCCGCCCGTTTCGGCCTGCAGACCAGTGAGCTCGCGCAGCTCACCAAGCAGCTGAGCCTTTTTAATACTGTCGATGCCGAGGTCCGCTTCGAGGTCCGCGTCGAGCGTCACAACGTCGGCCGGATAACCGGTGTGCTCGACAACGAAGTCGACCAGAAACGCTTCCAGTTCGAGCGAGCTTTCCTGCAAAGTCACATTTGCAATCGGCTGCGAAATGGGTGCCGGTGCGGCGATGACCGCTGGAGCTGTCGGCGGCTGGACAGCGACGGCAGGCGTCGGAACGGGACTCGCCTCGGCGGGCGGACTCGCCGCTGTCGAGCCAAGTGACTTCACGACTTCCAGAATCTGTCCCAGCGAATTCAGTTTGTCGTGCGAACGATCCGACGCGGTTTTCGGGTCGGCCATCTGCAGGCCGGTTAATTCACGCAGCTCGCCCAGCAACTGAGCCCGTTTAATACTGTCGATGCCGAGGTCCGCTTCGAGGTCGGCATCCATTGTCACGACATCGCTCGGGTAACCGGTGTGCTCGACGACGAAGTCGATCAGGAACTGCTCAAGCTCCTCGACATTCACCGACGACTGAGGTTCTGGTTCGACACTCGCCGCCGCGGGTTCGATTGGCGAGGGAGTCGAACTCGGAAGCGACTGAGCCTGCGGAGTGACCGGAGCGTCGACCTGAGGTTCCGACCGGGATGGCGTGCCGTTGCGGCGGCTTTCCCGTCGTACGGCCGTCGCGTCGAAAATCTCGATGGCCGGAGCGGCGGTGACTTTGGGCGAAGCCGGCGTAACGATGACGGGCGAAGGAGTTCGTTGTTCGACCGCCGGGCCTGCTGACGAAAAGAGTTCGGCAGCCGCCTTCAGCACCAGAAGCTGAGTCTGAATCGGACGGTTTGTGTGGTCCGTGTTGAGAATCGTCGCCGAGGATTTACTTAGGCAGTGTTGAGTCAATCGGCTGAGAATCTGCCGCGGACCGACCTCAACAAAAAGACTCACATCCTGCTCGACGAGCCGCTGGATCAGGCCCGGCCACGAGATCGGCTCAACCAGCTGAGCGACCAGTCGTTCGCGAATGTCGTCCGGCTCTGCCACGAAGCGGTTGCCAACGCTGCTGAGCACCGGAACGCGAGGCGGACGAACGCTGATCTGGCCGAGAGCTCGCGCGAACGCCGCCTGAGCCGGCGCAATAAACGGAGTGTGGTAAGCACACGGAACCGCGAGGATCGTCGAGGCGATCGACTGATTTCTCAGCGTCGCGGCGAGTTGATCGATGCCGGTCTGCAATCCGGCGACGACGGTTTCCCGAGGCGAGTTGCAATGCGAAATGAATAAACCGCGAGCCGACTCGACCAGCGGGCGAATCTGCTCTTCGGTTCCGTGAATCGCCAGCATGCCGTGAT
>ERZ891418.135-NODE-135-length-26389-cov-7.987848_pt1 | contig 26389 bp, 19 predicted proteins | sample MGYA00521236_ERZ891418 | MGnify/ENA primary metagenome ERZ891418 (study PRJEB32303, sample SAMEA104408696) | aquatic metagenome | biome: Brackish water; feature: Chemocline; material: water | place: Baltic Sea | collected 2014-10-18T10:34:00 | depth 100 m ... | reverse complement strand
GCTCGCCCTTCTCGATTGACTTTGCGATTTCCGGAGTCTCATTGCCGCTTTCGATGAGCGCGGAAATACAAAGGGCGGTCGTCGCCGTTTTGAACGCGTGATGAGCTCCCGGAACCGGCGCGTAAATGTTGAGGCCTTTCGTCCGCGTCGCGTTGCCCCATGAACCATCCTCATTTTGATACCCGACAAGAAAATCGACACCACGCTGGATCGAAGTCTCCAGCTCGGCAGGCGTCGGTCCTTCGATCGGCTTGACCCGGGGCGTGTCGAGTCGCGTAGGCTCGACCTTTTGATCCACCGTCGCCGGGTCGTCTTTCGTGTCCTGACTGAAGACAGGAACGAGCCCGAAGAGCAGAACGGAAACGACGATCGTGAGTAGAGTTTTCGGAAGACTCATCGAGTTTCTCTCGGAGAAGCGAGTGGCTGGTGCGGTGAGGATACCGGGCCACCCGCCTCGACTGCGAGCTCTCCTCGTTTCGGCAGCGGAAGTCACATGGAACGTAACCTTGAGAGACATTGAAGTTTTAAGTGGGCCGGGACAGGCGCTACGCTTGTCTGTGCCTCGGCCGAAGTGGTGTTGCCCTCGTTCCGATTGAAAACTGGCAGCGGCATTCCGATCTGCAGGTTCGCGACCTGTGAATCAGTCGTCGTTTGATACGCGGTTCCGAGCGTCACAAAGACGTCCGGCGTTGCCTGAATTCGTGCGACCGGCCTCCAGGCCGTGATTTCTTTGTCGCCGGACACGACCTGGCCGGAAGCAGCTTCAGCAATTTCCGGGCTTCCTGGGACCGCTGTTCCACTTCACGTCAGAGGCGTCGTCTTTGGGGTCTGTCGGCGGACCGTTTGTGGTGATGCTCTTCCACATCCAGCGCTGCTCAAATTCGTTGGCTTCCGTTTCGAAGAACGCGGACAGCAGCAGGCTCGTCCCGACTGTTGCCAGAAAAGCGGCCGGTACGACCAGATGAGTTGAGAACGGTCGACCGAGAAGTTCCTGGCTGTAGCTGGCGACGACTCCCACAAACTCACCGACGATGACGGCCGGCACCACGGTGATCGGCACGGCACCTCGCCAGAACATGCCGAGCACAAAGAGGGCACCCAGCGGGCCGAGGAAACAGTTAAAGCCCTTCTGGCACAGGTCGATAATGTTGGTGCCTTTGGAAATGTGGTAGATCGTCAGCGTACTGGCGACCACGACGATCCCCATTGCCGCGGTCAGAATTCTCGCCAGTTTAAGCTCCTCTTCTTTGGTGACCTGACGGCCTTTTCGTTTTCGCCAGGGACGAAAGAAGTCGACGGTAACGATGGTCGAAATCGAATTGGCTCCCGAATCGATCGTCGACATCGCGGCGGCAAACAGCGCCGCCACGACAAGGCCTCGCAGACCGTCCGGCAGGTACATGCGAATAAACTGAGGGAACACTTTGTCCTGTGCCGTCTGCCGGACTTTGGCGTCTGCTTCCTGAAGCAGCTTTGCTTTGGTTTCGAGCATCTCGCCGCCGGCAAACCCATCGTTCAGAATAAAATACATCAGAGCGATGCCGACGATTGCCAGAATGAAGCCGAGCCCGATGCTCGAAACGGCGTTCACCAGAAAACTGATTCGCGCCTCGCGGATAGTCCTCACCGAAAAGTACCGCTGTAGAGCGACCTGATTCGAACCGTGCGTGCAGGCGTGCCAGAAGGCCATTCCGATTGCGATCGAGAAAACCGTCGACCGGTTGGCCACGTCGAAACTGAACCACTCGACGGGCTCGTGTTTGTACGTCATTGAAAAATCGATCCAGTCGCCCAGGCCGGAATCCGTCCGCCAGGCGATGACGCCCATCGTGAAAAACGCTCCGGCCAGCAGGACGAAAAACTGAACGACGTCGGTCCAGACGACGGCTCGCAGGCCACCCAGCGTTGTGTAGAGAATCGAAAACAGCCCGATCCCCAGAATCAGCGCGTGCGTGTCGGCATCGTTGGAGTCGGAGCTGAAGAACCATTCGATTTGAAAGTTGGCGATTTCCTTCATTGCGCTGGCCGCCGTCAGCACGACAACGGAAATCCAGCCGAGCAGCAGGCAGATACAGAAGATCGCCGCGATGACTCGTGTCGTGTAGTTGAACCGGTATTCGAGGTACTCGTAGGCACTTGTCAGGTTCAACCGCATGAAAAACGGAATCCACAGAAACCAGACGATGCCCAGCACCATCGGCAGGGAGAGCTGCCTCGTGAGGAACCCCAGACCGGTTCGAAACATCTCGCCCGGCATGCCGAGATACGTGATCGTCGAAAGCAGCGACGCAATCAGACTGATCCCGACCGCCCACGAGGGCAGGTTGCGCCCACCCAGAAAAAAATCTTCCGTCGACGAGTTTCGTCGGGCGATGTACAGGCCCATGCCGAGCATGGCCAGCACGTAGGCGGTCAGGACGATTCCGTCGAGAGTGCTCAGTCCGTCGCCCATCGGTCGCTCTTCCGGCTGGAGTTTCATTGCGAGGCCGCGTCAGAAGAATCGGTTCTAACACGTGGCCCGTCTGCATTCGAGCGACCCTCGCCACGAGGTGTCAGGCGAAAAACAAACTGCTAATCTGAAAGCGCTACGACTGACGCGCCTTTGCGTCGGATGAGTCATTTCAACCGGAGTTCCTCATGGCCACTTTCAAAGACTTGACGACTTACCTGCAGGAAGTCGGCGCGACGGAAGTCAAGCATTCGTCGAAGGGCTACCTCGCCCATGCCATCGGCGTTTACAACGACCTGAAGGAATGGGGCTGGGACGAGGAACTGGCCCGTGTCGGGATTTTCCATTCCATCTACGGCACGGAATTGTTCCAGGGTTTTACGCTGCCGCTGGAAAAACGCGGTGAGGTACGGGCACTGCTTGGTGAGCGGGCTGAGCACATCTGCTGGATGAACTGCGCGATCGCCCGCCGCCACTTCGATCGAGAGATACTCAAGACCGCAGGCCCGTTTCAGATTCACGACCGGTTTACGGACGAGATCGTCGATGTCACGGACGAGGACTTCAACACGCTGTGCGAGCTGCATTTGATCGACTGGCTTGAACAGGTCGGCCGGTCCGGCGCGTTTGACTATCGTCGCACCGGCTATCGCGCCCTCGCCCACCGCATCGGTGGCTCGTGCTTTGAGAAGTACGAAGCGGTCTTCGCCGAAGCCGGCGAGCAGACCTGGACCGCCGAGTACGAGTGGCCGGAAAACGTGCCTCGCTGATTCCGGAAACAGCCAGCGGGAATCGGAATGAGTGAAAAATGAAAAGTGAGAAATGCAAAATGAAAAGTGGCCCGGTCTGAACTCAATTTGCACTTTTCATTTCTCACTTTTCATTTTGCACTCCGTTCCGTGGGCAGTCTCTGACGAACCTCATCCATCCGACGCGGCGTCGCCAGACGGCTCACCCAAAAACAAAACCGCGGCTCCCGAAGGAACCGCGGTTCTGATTCAAATCTCTCAGGCATGCGACGGCAGAGTCGCTTGAAGAAGGGCGGGACGAGGTAGTGCCAGGCACTCACCTTTGGTCATCCGAGCCCGTCGGGTTGGTTTGGAACCTCCGTCGGATAGATTTGAGAGATCTGAAAAGCGACAGGATCATTGACGGTTTGCCCGTCTTGATCAATGCCGGTTTCATCGGCACTTCGAGCCGCAAGTCTGAGCGCGAAATCGAGCTGCCGCTGGAATTATGCCTCAGAGAATTCCGCCGGGCAGAGCGTCTCCTGGAAAAACGAAAAATTCTCTGAATCGTCGGGTGGCGAAAATGTAACCCGACGCGTGAGTATTGAAGTTGCGCGTTTCAGTCGCGAAGCGACGACAGCACATAGCTGCGGGCGTCAGCCCGCAGATCCCTTCAAAGCGCGTGAGCGAGGGGGAACTGCGGCCGGCCTGGCAATCGTTTTTCGCCCTCGCTGACGCATCGGGTTAATTTGCCCGGTCGCAGCCTGACCTGTCGGGGCTCAGCGCGCGAAGCCGGCCATCACGACTGTGTCTCCGAAAGAGCCCGCATCCAGTTGCGCGGAGCCTCCGGTCATCTTGCGGAATTTCGGACCGCACTGCGGACATTCCTCAAGATGGAGCCGCACCTGCCCGGTCGTTTTCTCATCGAGGGTTCCGGTCCGGTACGCCTCCAGATGAGCCATCACGTCCGAGCAGACGATGCCTCCGCAATCGTGCTCGGCCGCCGAGAAGCCGGAAAACTGCGAGGCGGCGGCCACACACAGCACCAGAGCCGCGGCAAAGGTCGTTCGCCCGACAACGATCGCGCGGCGACGATCCTGAATCCGGCCGACCATTCCCGAGATTTCGCCCGGCGCGCAGGGCTGCCAGCCGTCTTCGTGATCCTGGCCAGCGGAATTTTCAGGCGTGTTGGTTGGTTCGCTCATCGTCCAGTTCTCCGGTCGACGACTGCAGAAAAAGCTCACTCAGTATTATCAGCGTTTCGCCCCGCGGGGATTGTGAGGTGCCTGACAGAACTCTCACAATTCCTGGATTCGAGCTCGTCGGGTGCTCGTGAGGCGGAGGCATCATAAGATGTTCGGGCGAGGAAACAAAAACCGTCTTCCCGTTCATCCCCGGCTGCCGCTGACAAACAGTCCGTTAAAAAAGTCGAATTCATTTAGCGGAGCGGCGCGAGCCGCCCCGGTATTGCATGGGAAAGCTTGCCCCGACGGCTTGCGTCGTGCCGCGACTTTTTCAAACGGGTGCTTAAAGTGCCGTCTCTGATCGACAGTTCAAGGAGCTCGCCAGGATGACGGGATTCAGACCACTTTTGACGTCGGCCATTCTGCTTTGTTCGCTCACCGCGGACGCGGCCGGGAAACCGAACGTGCTGCTGATCGTCGCCGACGATCTGGGGTACAGCGATCTGGGCTGCTACGGGGGCGAGATCGACACGCCGCATCTGAACTCGCTCGCCGAGGGCGGCATTCGGCTGACGCGGTTTTACAACATCGGTCGCTGCTGTCCGTCCCGGGCGTGCATTCTGACCGGTCAGTATCCGCATCGAGTCGGTCTGGGTCACATGACTCAGGACATCGGCCAGCCAGGGTACCGAGGTCGGCTGTCCGACGAGGCTCAAACGATTGCTCAAGTTCTTCAGGCAGGAGGCTATCGCTCGTTCATTTCCGGGAAGTGGCATCTTGGAACGGAAGACCCGACGAAGCACGGCTTCGAGGAGTTCTACGGAACGCTCGCCAGCGCAAAAACGTTCTGGGATCCCGATCACTTTCTGCGACTGCCGACGGGACATCCGAAGCGCGAATACGAAGCCGGAAACTTCTACGGGACCGACGCGGTCACCGATCACGCACTCGACTTTCTGAACCAGGCGCGCGAGACGCCGGACAAGCCGTGGTTTCTGTACCTTGCCTGCAACGCTCCGCACTTCCCGCTGCAGGCGCCGAAGAAGGACATCGCAAAATACGCCGACCGCTTTCATGACGGCTGGGATGTGCTCCGCGAGAAACGGCTCGCCCGGATGAAGAAGCTTGGCATCGTGGCTGAGTCCACGAAGCTCACGCCACGCTCGCCGTGGTGGGATTACGGCGAGGTCAACACCGGCACGAATCCCGAGTGGACATCGCTGCCGGGCGACCGCCGAGCCGACCTGGCCCGCCGCATGGCCATCTACGCGGCCATGGTCGATCGCATGGACCAGAACATCGGCCGCGTCGTGAGCGATCTCAAACGGACGGGCGAGCTCGATAACACGATGATCATTTTCCTGTCCGATAACGGAGCGTGTGCCGAGTGGGACCCGCACGGTTTCGACATTAAGTCCAGCCCGAACAACATTCTGCACACCGCAAAAAAGATTGAGCAGATGGGCGAGCCCGGCACGTTTCACAGCGCGGGCTCGGGCTGGGCCAACGCGTCGAATACGCCCTGGCGACTTTACAAGCACTACGCTCACGAAGGCGGCATCGCGTCGCCGTGCATCGTTCACTTTCCCGGCCGCTGGAATCGAGCCGGCGAAATCGACCATCGCCGTGCTCACATCATGGACCTTCTGCCGACGATCGTCGACGTGGCCGAAGTCGAATATCAGGGCACACTCAAACTGCCTGGCCAGAGCCTCGCCCCGCAGTTAAACGGCGAGCGCGTCGTTCGCGGCGCGTTTTACTTCGAGCACGAAGGCAACCGCGCAGTCCTGTTCGGCAAATGGAAACTTGTCGCACTGAAAGGCCAGCCCTGGGAGCTGTACGACCTCAAAGAGGATCGCAGTGAGCTCAACAATCTGGTCGATGAGAAACCGCAACTGGCGGCGACGATTGCCCGTAGCTGGGACAAGTGGGCGAAGGAGAATCTCGTCACGCCGCTGCCGACCGACTATCAGGTGCCCTACCTCAAATCAGACAGGCCAACGAATGACACGAACAGCAATTGATTCGCGGCCTCTGCGAAATTCACTGACTCACCTGCCTCGGAATCCGATGGCTGAAGCAGTGACTCCTGTTATTTCCCGCCGCACTGCGCTCGGGCTGATCGCCGGATCGGCAGTCGTCGCAGCAATTCCCGGTGAGGCCGCTGAGGAAACGCGACGGAAAACGAAACTCGGCCTGGTTCTGTACTGCAGCCGTTTTCGCCGGGACCTCTTGCGGAAGAAGGATCCCACCTTCGACCTGTACGCTCCGGAGAATTTTCTGAACCACTGCCGCGACGTCGGGGCGGGAGGAATGCAGTGTTCGCTGGGCGTCCTTTCGGATGAACAGGCCGCCAGGCTGAAAGACTTTGCCTCAAAGCACAGCCTCTACATCGAAGCGATCGTGCGACCGCCACAAAACAAAAACGATGTGGCAAGGTTCGATGCCGAGCTCAAAACGGCCGCGGCCGTCGCCGCCAAAGCTGCCAGGACAACGATCATTCCTGGACGGCGGTACGAGCAGTTTCAGAAGCTGGAAGATTTCAAAGAAGCTGTGGCGAACGGGCAGCGGATGCTCGAACTGGCCGCTCCCGTCGCGGAACGGCACCGGGTCCCTTTGGCTGTTGAGAATCACAAAGACCAGCGGGACGCTGAACGAGTTGCTCTGTTTGAGCACATCAGCAGCGAGTTCATCGGCGCATGCGTCGACACGGGAAACAGTTTCGCGCTGCTGGAAGACCCGATCGAAACGGTGAAAGCGTTCGCCCCGTGGGCGCACTCGGTCCACCTGAAGGACCAGGCTCTGCAGCTTTACGATGAGGGATTTCTGCTTGCCGACATCCCGCTCGGCCGGGGCGGACTCGATCTGAAGTCGATGGTGACGATCCTGAAAAAGGCGAAACCGAACATCGATTTCAGCCTCGAATTGATCACGCGAGACCCGCTCAAAGTTCCGTGCCTGACCCAGGAGTACTGGACGACGCTGTCGAAGGTGCCTGCGCGCGAGCTCGCGAGAACTCTCCAGTACGTCCGCGACCACTCGTCAAACAATCTGCAGTTTATCTCGAAGATGACCGATGCGGAGCAGGTCACCCGCGAGGATCTGAACGTACGGCAAAGCCTCGATTACGCGAGGGATGAGCTCGCGCTGGTGCAGGCTGATTAATGATCGTCGCCTTTCGCTCCGCGAAAGTGGCGCAACTTTCGCAGAGCGAAAGTCGACGATCAGCAGAACTCGGGTGCAGGGCTGTCCCAGTCTGTCGTCGAGTACACCGTCTCTGACCACGGATCGCCCCAGGGGCCTTTCGCTCGGATGGCCTTGCTGTGCCCGTCGGGTTCGCTGGTCGACGTCAGACACCACGGCTCCTCATCACGCACCAGCAGAATGGCGTTCCCGTCGCGGGACCAGACCAGCTGCCACTTGTGTTCCGCAGGCTCGCGGCACACGGCGAGGTCGGATCCGAATCCTAAGGCGATCGGGGGAGGAGCAGGGCGGTAGTTCTTCACATCCGCCCGGTCGATCAGTTCGCAGAGATTGAAGGCGAAGCATCTCGCCTGGACGGGTCCGGTCGAGCCTTCATCAGAACCGGGTGCGTGCAGATAGACCCACGCCGTGTGAGAGTCACAAGCGAGGATTGCGTGGCGCCCGCTTCGTTCGCAGCGGGAGACCGCCAGATACTCGTCGCTCATGTCAGGGACTTTCAGCTGCGTCTTTCCAGGTACAGCACCGAGGTGTCGTCGTGACGGCCGCTTCCCTGTGTGTGCTCGCTCGAAGCATCGAAGAGCCTCGCCAGGGAATCTTCCAGAGGCTGTTCGGTCGTTTCGAGCATCGTCCTGGAAATGCCGGCGACGCCGAACTGGTCGTGTTCGTCGTCGCTGGCCCCTTCCGGGAAAGCCTCTTCCAGGCCGTCTGTGTACAGCAGCAGTCGGCAGTTTTTCGGAATCGGCAGTGTGTAGGTTTCGTAGTCAGCTCCCATCATGACGGCGAGAGGCAGACCGCCGGCTTCCGCACCGGCGACGGGACCGATTTCTCCTGTGTCGAGGTTCTGCAGGATCGGAGCCTGGTGACCGGCCGCAGACCATTGCAGTTCATTCCGCTCGACATCGAGGATGCCGTACAGCAGCGTGATGAAGCCGCCTTCTTCGCTGACGATCGACTGTTCGCACAGCTGATTGTTGATCACTTCCACGAAGTGAGCCGTGTCTTTGTACTTCTGGGTGCGGATCATGCGGACGAGCGTGTGCATCGTCATTATCGACATGCAGGCCTTCATCCCGTGGCCCGAGGCGTCTCCCACCAGCATTACAATGTTGTTATCCGGCAGCGTGAACACGTCGTAGTAGTCTCCCCCCGCCATCGTCACCGGCTGGCCACCAAAGACCCGAATCTGCGAGGGTTCGTAGCGTCCGCAAATCTGGTAGCCCTCGGGCGCTTCGAGCTCTTTGGGAATGACCGAAGCCTGGAGTTTACGGACCGACTCAATTTCCTCCCGCAGCTTTTTGGAGAGCTCCTGATCGCGCGCGGCCCGAGCGGCTTCGAGCGTGCTTTCCATAATCGTCTGCAGCATGAAGACGTAATCGCCGCCGCTGTCGCGGATGACGTACGCGTTCAGTCCGTTCGCCATGAAACGAACAATGCGGAAGACGTCCGACTGGCTGCAGGCTCCCAGAATGGGAATAAGCGGATAAGTGTCGCGAGCCAGCTGGAACAGCTCATAGCCCGTTTCGACATCCGGCAGAGTGATGGCCATCAGCAGGATGTCGTACGGCTTCCCGGCCTCGATCGCCGTACGGAATTCCTCACCCGATTTAAAGATCACGACTTCGTGTTCAATGCCGAGAAAAGTGAGAATGAGTTCCGCTTCGGGTTCGTTGTCCCAGCCGGCGAGTATGCGCATGGTGTGTCCCGAAGTCGCTGGTGAGCCTGGCGTGGAGTCAGTCTCGGTGAGATTCTTACCGCTCGCGGGGGAGCCCGCTTCCGTATTTCTGTTTCGAACATCGACGATAGCGAAGCCGGGACCTCATTGCGACAATGCCGCGTCGCCGGCTTCGGCCTCACCGAACTGAAAAGTTAGTCGCCTGAAATCGCACGCCGCCTCGTCGCGTCGTCGCCGTCGCCGGGGCCGGGGCCGGTCGGCGTCTGGATTTACTCGCTGGGGAATCAGTGTGTTCGGCAGAACTGTTTCGACATTCCGTTTTTGTCGACATCCGGAACTGGTGATGTCGAGCGGGCCAGATCGGCGACATTTCAGAGTGCGTGTTCTTCTGTCGTTTTTCATCCGGGTTTGTTTGCTGTGACGCCACCTCCCACGATCATCGTTGTTCATCCTCGAGAAAAGCGAAGCAAGTGCACCGTCGAGCCACTTCGAAAGCGCGACGACTTTGTGTTCTGGACGTTCCCGAAGCAGGGCCAGGAACCGCTCGACGGTTACGTGCGGCTGGGAATCGGCGGTGAGGAATTGTCCGAGACGGACGCGGATTCCGGGCTGCTGGTGCTCGACGGAACGTGGAAACTGGCGGAAAAAATGGAGCCCTTTTTCCGGGATGTGCCGGTTCGATCGCTCCCGCCGTGGCAGACGGCGTACCCGCGGGTTTCGAAACTGTACGAGGACCCGTCCGCAGGACTTGCGACGATCGAAGCGGTTTACGCGGCTCTCACAATTCTCGGGCGCGACACGTCGAGTCTGCTTGACAGTTATTACTGGGCCGATCAGTTCGTTGAGCTCAACCGATCCCGCTTTACAAATCCCGCGTGAATCGCACCGTTCTGGCATTCAGAAACTTGCTGATCCGCGTCGACGATGTGACAATCACACACTCGCTTACCTGCCTGATCGGTAGCGGCCCCGCCGCTTCGCTGGATTACCAGCCCCAACAGGCTTTCCGTGTGAGTTCTCTCATCGCGTGAATCCCGTGTGGGCGTTCTCACCCCTTTCCTCTTCGATCCATGAGGCTCCATCAATGAAAAAAGTCACAGGCCTTCTCTGTGCCGTCGTCGTGGCCGCGAGCGTTTCGCCCGCTCTCGCCGCCGACAAATGTTGTCCGAAAGTCGTCTACACGACGCAGCGTCAGGCCGTTCAGTGCCCGACGACGCAGTGCCAGACCGCCTGCCGGTTTCCCATGTCCTACGCTGAGTCCCTGAAGCGGGCCGAAGATGCGACAAGGGCCGAGGCCGAAGTCGGAAAGCTCGCCGCACTGCTGGCTCAGGTTCAGCAGGAACTGGTCGCGGAGAAAGCGGCACGAGCCAAAGCCGAAGCCGTCGCGAAGAGTGCTCAGACCGAAGCGAAAGCTCAGGCCGAGCGGGCTGCCAAATCCCTCGCCGAAGCGAAGCAGTCTCAGGAGAGTGCCGCAGCCAGCGCGGCTGAAGCGACAAAACAGCGAGCCATCGCAGAGCAGCAGGCGAAGGTTGCCGAAGCCGCGAAGGTCGAGGCCGTCAAAGCTAAAAACGCGGCTGTGAATGCTGAAGAAGCCGCTCTCGCTGAGCGACAGAAAGCAGAAGCCGCCGCCGAAGCTGAGAAAAAAGCGAAAGACGCTGCCGTCGCCACACAGAAGAAGGCCGAAGCCGCTGCGGTCGCTGAAGCGAAAGCGAAAGACGCTGCCGTCGCAGAACAGAAAAAAGCCGAAGCCGCCGCGGTCGTTGAAGCGAAAGCCAAAGAGGATGCCGTGAAGGCTCAGCAGGTGGAAGAGGCTGCTCGCAAGGCAGCAGAAGCGGCTCTGGCTGTGGAAAAAGCGAAAGTCGCCGATCTGACAAAACAGCTCGCTGCCGCGAAAGCTCCCGCTCCGAAAGGCGACGAGAAGCCAGCTGACAAGAAACCGGCCGACGAGAAACCAGCGGACGAAAAACCGGCCGACAACGCCAAAGAAGAAGCCGCTGCTGCCGTGAAGGACGAAGAAGCGAAAGTCACCGAAGAATAATCGCTGCGAGAAGTTTCCTCGCCAGCCGAATTCTGAACGACACCCACACCTCGACTCGCATGAGTCGAGGTGTTTTTCTTTTGGTGGAGTCGGATTTGTGATTCGCTCGCCAGATGGCATGTCGCTCAAAGGTGACGATCGAGCTGCGCAAAACCCGATGAGCGGGTAGAATCAAACGATTGCTTCAACTCGATGTTTCGGAAGAGTGCGATGAATCGTCCACAAACTTTTTCCCGACGGAGAATGCTGCAGTCCAGTGCGGCCGGCTTTGGCAGCGTTGCGCTGTCCGGGTTGCTCGGCCGGGAAACGCAGGCCGGTCTGCTGGCGGCTCGCGAGCCGCAATTTCCGGCGAGGGCGAAGCGGATCATCTTCCTCTTTATGCACGGCGGACCATCTCAGGTCGACACGTTCGACTATAAGCCTCAGCTCGAGAAGGATCACGGCAAGCCGTTGCCGTTTCCCAAGCCCCGAGTTCAGTCCGGTGCGACGGGAAACCTGCTGAAGTCGCCCTGGAAGTTTCATCAATATGGCGAGTCCGGCGCGTGGGTCAGCGACCTGTTTCCTCACATCGCGGGCTGTGTCGACGACATGTGCATCGTGAATTCGATGCACGGATCGAACTCGCGTCACGGAGCGGCGTTGCTCGAACTTCACACGGGCAGCGACACGTTTATCCGGCCGAGCATGGGATCGTGGATCACGTACGGGCTCGGGACGGAAAACGAAAACCTGCCAGGCTTCATCACGATCTGCCCGACGATGACTCACGGAGGCGTCAACGCCTTTTCGTCGTCGTTTCTTCCGGCTGACTACGCAGGCACTCCGATTGGCAATGCCAGCATTCCATCCGACCAGGCGAGAATCCCGTTCATCGAAAACGCGGATGGACTGCCGCCTGACCTGCAGCGGGCGGAGCTGGACTTTGTGCAGAGGATGAATCGACAGCGGCTTCGCGAGGACGGGTCGGACGGAGACCTGGAAGCTCGAATCAATTCCTTCGAACTGGCCTTCCGAATGCAGGCCGCCGCGCCGGAGCTGCAGAGTATTTCTGGAGAGACTCCCGAGACGCTGAAGGCGTATGGACTGGAAAATGGCCCGACGAAGAATTTCGGTCGGCAGTGTTTGATGGCAAGGCGGTTTATCGAGCGTGGCGTACGCTTCGTGCAGTGCACTCACAGTTACAAGTGGGACCAGCACGGCGATCTGCGGAACGGGCACTCCGGCAACGCGATGGAGGTTGACCAGCCGATTTCGGCTCTGCTGAAAGATCTGAAAGCTCGCGGCCTGCTCGACGAGACTCTCGTTCTGTGGGGCGGCGAGTTCGGGCGGACGCCGGTCGCTCAGGGAGACAACGGCCGCGACCACAACCCGCAGGGCTACACAATGTGGATGGCCGGCGGCGGGTTCCGCGGCGGGATGACGTATGGAAAAACCGACGAGTACGGATATTACGCCGTCGAGGACAAGGTCCACCTGCACGATCTGCACGCGACGATGCTGCATCAGCTTGGCCTGGACCACACGAAGCTGACATACAAATTCGCCGGCCGCGATTTTCGGCTGACGGATATTCATGGCGAAATCGTGCACGACATCCTCGGCTGACGAACCATTCGTGCCGGTTGTGGCGGTCGCGTCGACGTGTCTGGCGAGGGAGTAGTTGCCTGGCGTGAGTCTGAAAACGTTTGCCGCCGACCGATCTTCGTTCGGTCACGCTTAAGAGCGAGCCGATGCTGCGAGTGCCTCTCCGGATGGGGTAGAGTCTGAAGCGTTCCCAGCGAATCGGTCTGCGTAACCCACTCGGGTTTCGTACCCAGTGCCGTGTCCGCGGCGTGAGTTCGTCACGCAGTGTCTCTTCGCTGGCGGTCTGGTGCGTCAGGACGCACCGAACGGAAAAATGAATGATCGAAGTCAGAAATCTCACCAAGCGTTTCCCCGATCTGAAACTCGGCAGCGTCGCTGCGCTGGATGACGTCAGTTTCGAGGTGCGACCGGGCGAGATCTACGGGCTCCTTGGGCCGAACGGCGCGGGAAAGACGACCTGCCTGCGAATCCTCAGCACGGTTCTTCGGCCGAGCAGCGGCCGGGCCATCGTGGCCGGATACGACGTTGAGACAAACCCCTCGCAGGTCCGCTCACGCATTGGCTTCATGTCGAACAACACCGGTATTTATGACCGCATGTCCGCGTGGGAAATGGTGGAGTACTTCGGGCGTCTTTACGACCTGGACGGCGACGAGCTTTACGAGCGAATGAACTCGGTTTTCACGACGCTCCAGATGCACGACTTCAAAGATGTGCTCTGTTCGAGACTGTCGACTGGAATGAAACAGAAGGTGTCGATCGCTCGGACGATCATTCACGATCCGCCCGTTTTGATTTTCGACGAGCCAACCTCAGGGCTCGATGTGCTGGTTGCGAGAAACGTGCTGAGTGCGGTCCTGGCTCTGCGCGAGGCCGGCAAGTCGATCATTTTTTCGACTCACATCATGTCCGAAGTCGAGAAGCTTTGTGATCGCGTCGCGATCATCCACAAGGGAGCGATCCTGGCGACGGGAACACACGACGAACTGTGCGAAACGCATGGCCAGGCGACGATGGAAGATCTCTTCTTCAACCTGATTGACCGGTACGACGAAAAGCTGACCACCAACGTCGGGGCAGACGCGAAGGGCGACTCGTAATGACGTGGCGAAATATCCGACTGATTCTGCATCGGGAAATCCGCGACCAGCTGCGCGACCGGCGGACGCTGTTCATGGTCGTCGTGCTGCCGCTGCTGCTGTATCCGGGTCTCGGTCTGCTGGCCGCGCAGATGTCGATGTTGCTGTCTGAACAGGCCCGACACATCGTTGTGCTCGGGGCGGGCGAGTTACCGGAACTTCCTCTGATTGAAGAAGGACGCTTTTCGGATCGCTGGTTCTCGCGGCAGGAAGACGCCACGAAAGTGCTTATCATTTCAGACTCAGACAAGATCGCGTCATCGTCGGATGTGGAACCCGCAGATCGCGTTCAGCAGCTGAAGGCCGCTCAGGAAATCCGAGTCCTCGTTGAAAAACGCAACGCACTGGCTCGAAGCCTCGCACCTTACAACCGCAATCTGCTCGATGAACTACCGGGAGTTGAAGCCGCTCGGCTGCGGGCAAAGATGAACGCCGAGAAATCTGTCAAGCCGCCAGCCGATTTCGATCTTGCCGCGAAGCAGCGGGCATTTACGGAATTGAAGAAGCAGATCGGCGAGAAATTCACGACAGAAAAACTGCAGGCTGTTCTGATCATTCCTGACGGCTTCGGCGAGACGCTCAAGCAGATCGATGCTCTCCTGGGCAAGAAGGATTTCGACAGTGAGGCACTGCACGAACTGCCGTTGCTCCGCCCGATCATCGTCCGGAACCGGGCCAGTCAGAAGTCTGACCTCGCGTATCGGCGGATCGTTGAGGCTCTTAACAAGTGGGAAAAGAGGCTGCTGAACGATCGGCTGCAGGCGGCCGGTCTGCCGGAAACCGTCGTTGATCCGGTCAGCGTGATGTCGGTCGATGTCGCCAGTGAGGGCGAAATCGCCAACATGCTGTGGAGCCGAATCTTCCCGGCTCTGCTGGTGATCATGGCTCTGACGGGAGCGTTTTATCCGGCGGTCGATGTCGCGTCCGGCGAGAAAGAACGGGGCACGATGGAGACGCTGCTGATCTGTCCGGCGTCGCGATCAGAAATCGTACTCGGCAAGTTTCTGACGGTGTTCGCCTTCAGCGTAAGCACGACGATCCTGAACCTGATCAGCATGGGTTTTACCGGGCGGACGATGGTCTCGATGGCTGCCGCAGCAACGACCGGTCCGATGAGCAACATTCCGCTGCCGACTCCGCTGGCTTTGTTCTGGCTTGTGATATTGCTTCTGCCACTGGCGGCATTCTTCAGTGCGCTCAGCCTGGCCCTCGCGACATTCGCCCGCAGCACCAAGGAAGGTCAGTACTACCTGACTCCGCTGTTCATGTTCACGATGGGCCTGACAATGTTTTCGATGATGCCCACGATCGAGCTCGAACCGGAAGCACTGCACTCAACATTTTATTGTGCGATCCCGATCGTCGGTCCGGCGCTGCTTCTGAAGGCGCTGCTTTCCAATCCGGCCGGTACCGAAATTCTTGTCTTTGCTCTGCCCGTTTTGATGTCGAGCATCACTTATTGTCTGCTCGCCCTGTGGTGGGCTGTCGAGCAGTTTAAGAGTGAGGACGTTCTGTTCCGTGCGGACGAGCGATTTGACCTGCGGCTCTGGCTGCGACACATGCTCCGCGAAAAAGATGCCACGCCGAGCTTTGCTCAGGGAGTCGCCTGTTTTGTCGTGATGCTGATGATGCAGTTTCTATCGATGTGGCTGCTGACCGGAGCGATGTCAGACACTCCGGTCGCCGAGCTTGGCTGGCGAGTCCTGCAGCTGGGCCTGGCGAGCCAGGTCGCACTGATCGCGGCCCCGGCGCTGTTCATGGCGATCCTGCTGACGTCAAACATCCGCGAGACTCTCAGACTGCGGATGCCTTCCTGGTCTGTGCTGGGCATGGCTGTTGTGCTGCCGCTGATGATCTTCCCGCTGGCGATGGAACTGCTCACCGGGCTCGCTCCGTACTTTCCGCAACTGCCGGAAAGCTTCCGGGCCGCGTTCGCGACGATGGGCGACAGCAAACTGCCACTGTGGGCGATCATCGGAACATTCGCTCTGGCCCCGGCAATCTGCGAGGAGCTTGCATTTCGCGGCTTCATTCTCAGCGGCTTCAGCTCAGGCGGTCGCTGGAAAGTGGCAATCGTTCTGTCGAGCGTCACGTTTGGCATCATTCACATGGTGCCTCAACAGGTCTTCAACGCGTCGTTGCTGGGTCTGGTGCTCGGCCTGCTGGCCATTCGCAGCCGGAGCCTGCTTCCGGGAATTGTCTTCCACCTGTGCTTCAACACGCTGGGCGTCATGCACAGCCGCGCGTCCGAGGCGCTGGCCGCGTCCACTCCGGCCTGGCTCGAATCCGGTCCCGGTCGCTGGTTCTTCTCCGTCGGCGAGGAAAGCCAGCTACGGTTCGACTTCCCGCTGCTGGCAATCTGCGGAGTCGTCACGTTCCTGCTGCTTCGCTCGCTGATCCGAATGAAACCGGCCGACGAAGCCCAGCCCGTGGAAGCACCGTCGACACTCGCCATGAATTCGCAAGCGCCATAAGAGAGAGCAGATCGATCGGGGTCAGGCGAATGAACCGTTTGCTCTGACTACTTGATCGGCCCCCAGATCTTCTCCAGCAGCGAGAACATCTTCGGGTCGTGCTCCTTCAGCTCGGCTCGAACGAACGGGTAGAAGTCGTTCATGCCGAAGTACGCCTCAGTGGACTCGGCGAAGTACTCCTTGTGATTGTTCAGGCCGTAGTGCTTCACTTTCGCTCCGGTGAAGAGGAGCACTTTTTCGTAGCTGCCGTTTCCTTTGATGTTTTCGTAAGCCTCGATGATCGCTTCGTTGTCGAAGCTCAAAACCTGATCGTGGTACGAGTGAGCCAGTTCGTGGAGCACGACGTACGGGTGCTTCGCCCACATGTGCCGGTCGAACAACTGCCTGGCCCGCGGCAGGTGTACGTGCTTGACGAGCCGTGGGTCGTGGCCGTTCGCCTTCAGCCATCCCTTGTCCGGGTGGTACTGCATATTTCCGAGCTCGCCGTCCAGTTCGAGCCAGATACGAAGCTTCTGCAACTCCGCCACACGCTCCTCCGGCACGATGTATTTGACTCGTTGAAGGTGATTGGCGAGCGCCACAAAGGCTTTGTCCCCGACCTCTTTCCCTTCTTCGGAAAGCAGCTTCGGGTCGACCGCGACCGTCCAGCCTTCGATTTCCTTTTCGACGGGGTCGTAGAATTTCTTGTCCGCCTTGTCTTTCGTTTCTTCGGCAGCGTGAAGAGGGTTCACGAAAAGAACCAGCAGCAAAGCGAGCGTTGAATACAGTTTCATGGGGAGCCTTTTCCAGGTGGGACGGAACTCGCGCGGCTGCAGCGAGCTGACTGTCGAGGCGCAAAAGCCGGCTGGATCATAGTCGGCAGTCAGTGGCACGGCGACTTTGCCACGGACTCTGATCGTGTCGCCAAGCCACTTCTGGAATGTTTGACAAGTGATCCTGTCGAGAGAGCGAGGCCCTGCGTCACTGCGCCCCTCGGTTTTCAACGCGGAGAGCACCGGAGAATTCAGCGGCACTCGATCAACCGGTCGCTTGTGCTTTGTCAAAGCGGGATTTACGGGTCGTGGTTTCCGTGGCGTAAGCTTCCAGCTTGCGATGTTCGGTCACAGAACGTTGGCAAGCAGGATGCTTACCCCACTTTTCAGCCCTGACAAAGCACTTGCCTGGCTTATCCACGACCCTCGCAGGGTGGGTGCAGCAAGCCTCGACCCAGCCTACGAACAATCCGGGCTAATTGACGATGATGGCGCCGTTCTGGGGGATTCCCGGATTTTCGTTCGGCTGCTCGCCGTTCTTGTTTTTGCCCTTCTGGTCGGGCTGCTGCTGTGGCGGCTTCGGGCCGAAGATTTTGTGCAGTTTCTCCTGCAGCAGTCGCGGGTTGACTCGCGAGTCGATCTGGATCACCTGGACAGCGGAGTTGGGTTTCGCTGCCTCATCGAGTGCCTCGACAATCTGTCCCACGTTTTCCAGCAGCCCGCCGCCAGCAGACACGATCAGCGTATTTGAGACACTGTCCACTCCGATCGAGAGCTGGCCCTTGAACTTGATGCGTTGCTCCTGGCTCTCCTCGCCCTCACCCTCGCCGCCTCCGTAGATGTAAGTCACGCCGCGGTCGGCCGGACGTTCCTTGTCATCACCCCGCTGGTTTTGTTGCAGCGCCTTGTCGTTTTCGCTGAGCAGATCGCGGTACACATCTTTGATGGCCTCGGCGATGACCGTTGCCTGTGTGTATTTCAACTGGAAGATTTTCGTTTTCCGAATCGCGTGCGCCTCTGTCGACTGCGGACGGTCGTAGATCGCGATGAGCTCTTCGATCATTCGCAGCTGATCGCGGGTGGCTCCCTGAACAAGGATCGTGTGTGAGTCCCGGTCGGAGATGATTTTCAACGGCTTGCGATTGGAAAGCCGTCGCGGTCCGGAGTCTTTTTTCGCGGTCGGAACCATTCCGAAGAACGGGTCGAACTCCATTCCGCCACCTTTTTCGCCGGCTTCGATTTCCGCTTTGAACACGTCGTGAAGAATGAGCTCAATGCCGAGTGCCCACGTATCCGGATATTTGAGCTGGATGACTTTCCAGTCGCGGCGAGGCGGCGCGAACTCGGCGAGAGTTTCTTCGAGCGCGTCCAGCGCGCGGGTGTCGTCGGACTCGAAGTAGATTTCGCCGGCGGGTATCACGCGGATGTGGATCGGAGAGTCCAGAGGCTCGACGGGACTTCGTTCGGATGAGGAGCCGGATTGAGTCGCCGCTGCACGATCTTTCCGCAGTCGCTCGATCAGCTGACGAAGCCGCTCGGCTTCCGGGTCGGATTCGTTTGTGGTCGCTTCGGCTGCATCTGGTTTTACAGTTCCTGTCGGCTTCTCGCCGGTATTGCGGCGAGGCGGAGTCGTCTGCGGAGCTTCCTGCGGCTTTGCTTCTTCCGCCTGACGTCGGCTGACTTCCAGCAGTCGGAAGTACCCCGGATCGATCGCCGCGGTCGGGACTCCTTTTGATTCCGCTTTCGCCAGCAGGGCAGGGGGTTTGTTGTCTTTTGAGGCGCGAGGTGAAACCGGATCCAGCTGGTCAGGAGAAACCGGAGACTGAGGTTGATCGTCTTCAATCGGCAGTTCAGGCAGCGGAGCAATGTCGAGCCTGTTGCGGCCTCGCGACGGCCAGGTTTTCTCAAGTGTGTCGATCAGCTTGAGAGCCTCTTCGAGCGACTCGACCTGAAACGAGCGTCGTCGATTCGCGTTGCCGCGCGGGTCGGTGAGCTCACCCAGCTCAACCAGCAGATTCTGAATCTGTCCGAGTTCCAGTTCGTTGCACCACAGCAGCAGCCGGTTGTACTCGAGGTCGGCGTCGATCCGGAACGAGTCATCATTGGATTCCTGCTGCTGTCCGCCACCGCCGCCACCGAATCCTCCAAATTCGTTATAGAAAAAACTTCGACGCTGCGGGTCCTCTTTCTTCTCGACCTCGGTCCCCAGCATGAATCGGATGGAACCTGCGACGTAGTCGGCGTCGTGTTTACGCAGCGGGATGACGTGAAAGTGCCGGCTGCTGCCATCCAGCTTCTTGACGAGCATTTCGATGATGATGTGGTCGGACCGAGGGCCGCTGACGATCAAAGCTCGCTTGCCGGTGTCGATTTGAATCCGCGTTCGCGGCGTGACGCCACCGAGCTCTTCAAGGATCGTGAGAAATGTCTGCGGGTTGAGACTGGTCAGACGGTAGACCTCCGTCTCAGAGACGGAACTCAGTCGCGAATCCGAAATACCGGGTCTCTTGTCGATGATCTCAATGGCTTCTGCGATGAGTGCCATCTTGTCCGGCGGAGCGTTCACGAGAATCTCGTTGTCCCGTACGTTGGCGACGATGTGGACTTTCTCAGCCGGCTTCTGTCTCTTGCCTCCCCCAGCGGCAGCGGCCTGAGCGGCCTGCATCATCTGCTGCTGTTGCTGCATCATCTGCTGCATCATCGCCGGGTTCATCATCCCGCCTCCGTCGCCCGTGCTGACGGATTCGCCCAGCAGTCCCTTGAGCTGATCGACGACGTCCTCCGCCCGGACGTACTTCAGCGGGAACGGGCGGACGAGACGTTGGTCGTCCTCGCCCGACTGTTCATCGCGAATGACGTTGCGAATTTCACGCAGGTTGATGACCGCGTCCATCGCCTCCAGGCGGTTCGTTCGCGAGAGCGCGACGAGCTTGCCGTTTGGACTTTTCATCGGGGCCAGTTCTTCAACGGCATCCGCAGCGAGCATCGACTTCAGAGCGAAGGAGATTTTCACAAACTCATGGTCGAGCCGAATGTCGAGCTCGTCTTCCGAGATTCGCGGAACGAGCGACGGGTCGATCGTCGCGATTTTTCGAACCGACATCATCTCGCCGTTGACCAGAATCGTGAACCCTCGCGTCAGCAGGTGACGGTTCAGAATGTCTCGAATTTCCGGGACGGAATACCGTCGCGACGTGACGACGTTGATGTAGCCTTTGGGCAGTTCGTCCCAGTCGAGGCTTGTTATAGAGACTCGCTTCAGCCATCGCAGGACGTCAGGCCAGGCCAGGTCTGGCCGCTGAAGCTGAGGCTCAGTTTTCCGTCAGTGCCTGGTTCGGCGAGAAGCTCACGCGGGTCGGCGGCCGTCTCTGGCTTTTCCGGCCGGACAATGAATTCCGGCACGGGCTTTTTGTTCTCGTCTGGCTTGCTGGCGCCTGCGGGTTGCTGGCCAGTCGGCGGCTGCACTGGTTGTGGTTGTCCCGGCTGCATCTGAGCTGGCTGCGCGCCTACGGGAAGCGTCGGCTGGGGATTCGTGATGATCACGCCGGTCGGACTGCCGTCGCTGTAAACCTCCTGCACAGGCTCGGCAATGAACACTTGCGTTTGAGCGGTCGCAGAATTGAAACACGCACACAGACACACGATGCCTGACAGAATTCGAAAATGATTCAACATAGTCACTTCCAGTCAGAGTCCTGTCGCTACTACTCCAGTAGTCGAGGCATTATGGAGAGGCAGGGGAAGGCAAAGCAACACCCGCATAGGAAAGGCCGAGGAACTCACATTTGCCGCCGCCGGTCATGCAAATCTGACTGGTCTTCGGAGTGATTCACGACGGAGAGACGTCATTCGGTGGCATTTTCGTCTGCAGATCCAGGAGCGCCGGACAGAATCAGTAATACGGTTGTCCGTGACAGCGGGAGTGGTCGATGATTCCTGCTGGCAGAAACAGATTGTCACGGATCAAGAGGCTCCGATACGATCGACCCTCGTCATAACTGGCCACCGCAACGCAGGCTGCTCAGAGAACAAATCATGCTGACACTCATGGATCCTCGCCCGGACAAAACGTGTCAGGGGCTCGCTCGCCGCGAGTTTCTGCGTGTCGGCACGCTCGGATTTGGTGGACTCTCGCTGGCCTCTCTACTGCGAACTCAAGCCGAGGCGGCATTGCCACCGAATGTGGTGAGGCCGAAGTCCGTTGTCCTGCTGTTTCTGCAGGGTGGACCGTCTCATATCGAGTTCTTCGATCCAAAAATGACGGCGCCGGCCGAGTTTCACAGCGTCAACGGCGAGATCCAGACGACGCATCCGGGAATCACGTTCGGCAGCACGTTTCCGCAGCTCGCGCAGCTGGCCAGCCAATTCTCAATTGTCAGGTCGTACGGGTCGAAGAATGCCGGGCACAGCTACGGCAGTGTGGTCAGCGGACGCAACCCGCTCGAGGCGAGTGCGAGTTCGGTTTACGCGCGAGTCGTCGGCTCGAACAACCCGCTGACCGGCATTCCGACCAACACGCTGATTCTGCCCGAGGCGATCGACCCGGACCTGAAGCTTGGCAGCAACTTTGAAACCGGCGCGCTGCCGACGCTGACTCAGGCCGGACAGCTCGGCAAAAACTTCGAGGCGTTCAATCCGATCGGCGGCGGCGAGCTCAAACAGAACATGGAGCTGAAGCTGACTGCGGAGAGGTTCGGTGATCGACGCCAGCTGCTCAGCGGTCTCGACCAGATTCGACGCGACATCGACTCGCAAGGGCTGCTCGAATTCACCGACGAGTATCAGCAGCAGGCCTTCGACGTGATCGCCAACGGAGCGGCCAGCGCGTTTGATCTTTCAAAAGAAGATCCGAAAACGATCGACCGCTACGACACCTCGCACTTCTTCACCAATGAAGAGGTTCAAAAGTGGGGCGACATGCGGCGGTCCAGCAACCTGCTCGGGCGACAGATGCTGATGGCGCGTCGGCTGTGCGAGGCGGGTTGCGGGTTCGTCACGGTCTCTGACTGCGGATGGGACATGCACAGCAACGGGAACAGCCCGAAAAATCTGGGTGGGATGAAGTGGCTCGGCTCACAGGTCGATCACGCGGTGGCCGCGTTCATTCGAGATGTCGAGGAACGAGGACTTTCCGACGACATCCTGCTGGTCGTGACCGGCGAGATGGGTCGAACTCCACGGATCAACGGCAACGGCGGACGGGATCACTACGGTGAGCTGACTCCGCTGCTGCTTTCCGGTGGTGGGCTGAAAATGGGACAGGTCATCGGCCAGTCCGACCGCACGGCCTCCCGCCCCGCGACGGAGCCGTTTGACCCGTCTCACCTGTTCGCAACGATCATGCACACGCTGTTCGACGTCGGCGAACTGCGACTGGTTCAAAGTGTGCCGCGGGACATCCTGCAGATCATCAACCGGGACGAACCGATCACCGGTCTGCTTTGAGCTTACGTCGCTTTGAGCCTACGTTGCCTCTGCGGGCGCCGACTTCTCGTCAGCCGACGGTGACATCGCCCTGGGCGAGGCTCCTCTTGCCTGGTACCTCACCAGCTCCATGATTCCCGTCCATGCGGATCGCACGTTGATCAGCACGGCGACAAAGGCGACGGCGATCAGCATGTTGATGACTGCCTCGGCCGAGCTCGAAGTTCCGTTGGCCAGCATGTCGAGGGTTGTGAACGGATTGCTCATGTACATCAGCGAGTAGCCGTAGCGGTACTCAACCAGCCCGAAGGCATACGGCAGATAAGGAGCGATCATGGCCATCGCGCCCATGAGGACGACCAGGACTCGTGCATGAGCCGGGCGAATCTCAGGAGTAATTTTCCGTCCCCAGCGACCGACGGCGGATCCGAATCCGATGTACGCAACGATGTAGCACGGCAGGGCGATTCCCCAATAGGTCAGCCAGGGTTCCCACGTCCCCGCGTAGCCAAACGTCTGACCCCAGATTCCGAATTGGCTGATGGCGAAGATCACAGCCAGGTGCAGCAGCAGGTAGACGAAGCCTCGACTGCCTCCCGGCATGAACGGGGCGATCAGAAGTCGGCCGACAAGTGATTTCGGCATGTTTCGTCGAATTCGACGTGACAGAAAATCGGTTTCTGTGGACGCAAATAACCCGACGATGAAACAGTGGATTGCGCTGACGGCAAGAAGACTGCCGATGGCCTCGTCCTCGACATAAGTCCCGCCAAAATACATGCCAATTGCCAGGATGGCGATCCAGGCAAGCAGAAACTGCAGACTGCAGATTATTCGAATTCCACTGCTGCGATTGTCCGACTCAAACGTCAGACGAGAGATCGCGATTTTCTGAAACAGAAGAAAATACGTCGCGACACCCGTGAGCGTGCAGCCGACTCCCCACCAGAATTCCTCGTCTTCGAACGGGATTGGGTTACTCATCATCATGGGGCCGACGGCGAACACGAAGAACAGCTGCCACACCAGCAGCACGAGCATTCCGATCGTGTTGAAAGCCTGCCACTGGCGGCTGGCCGAAAGAGTGCTGAGCATCAGCGCGATCATGCAGGTGGTCGTCGACCACAAGAACGCGCCCAGCAACATGAACGCGACGAGCGGCAGGTCGAAGCCCTGCAGCAATGACGTGAACGCGATGAACGGAGCAATCGCGGAATAGAAAATCAGAATCTGCACCACAGAGCTGCTGAGCTTTCCGCGCACGATCTGGCCGGGTGTCAGCGTCGAGATGCTCAATAGTTCGTACGTGTTGTGGTCCCGCTCGTTAAGCATGCTGCGGAACGCGCCGAATGGAACGACCAGGAAAATCGCGAAGGACAGCACCCAGTAGTAGAACATGAAAAAGGCTCGGCCGGCCGAGCCGAATTCGATCGCGGGCCCTGCCCAAAGAGCACCGCCTGCGGAAATCAGCCAGGCCACGACGAGAAGCAGCATGAACGTGATTGTGAACTGCCGGCTTTTCAGAGCCTGGCGGGTTTCTTTGACGAGGATCGGGTTCATCCGATCGCTGGCCTGGTCGCCCCATTCCGAGAGGCGATCGGTCAGGCTGGGCGAATCAGGTGCCGATTCGGCGGGCAGTGCGACGTCGCTCATTACTGGGTGATTCCCTTCGTGATATTCATAAAGGCGTCTTCCAGGCTGTGTGACTTCCCGTGGAACTCGATGACCGGAAGGCCGTCGTCGATAATTTTCTTCAGGAGATTCTGCTGGCCCTCGTCGTCGCCCTCGTAGTCGAACGTCGCGCGGCCGATGGCGCATTGGACCCGGCTGATGAAAGGCTGTTCCAGCAGCCACTTTTCGAGGCGATCGGTCTGGCCGTCGAGGTCGTCCGTCGAGGCGATTCTGGCGAGCAGAGTTCGGGTCGCTGTTTGCCCGGTGAAGCTTCTCTGCTGCTGCTCAATCTCCTTGATCGTCCCGTGAGCGAGAATCTGGCCCGCCTCGATGATGGCCGCCGAGTCACAGATCTCACCCAGCTCAGTCAGGATGTGCGAGCTGATCAGGACCGTCTTTCTCATCTCCGTGGCGAGCAGACGGATCAGTTCCCGCAGCTCGACGCGGGCGCGCGGATCGAGTCCGGCCGCCGGTTCGTCGAGCACCATCACCTGAGGATCGTGGACGAGGCATCGTCCGAGTCCCAGCCGCTGCGACATACCCTTTGACAGAGTGTTGATCGCCTTGTCGGCCAGCTTTCGCAGCTCGGTAAAGACGAGCACATGGTCGACCGCGTCTCGCCGTTTGGCTCCGCGAAGCCCGTAGGCCCGCGCGTAAAAGTCGAGATACTCGACGACGTTCATGTTCGGGTATTTGCCGAAGCTGTCCGGCATGAAGCCGAGATACCGTCGCACTTTGTCGGGGTCATCGATGACCGAATAGCCGCACACGAAGGCGTCGCCAGCGGTGGGGACATCGAGCGTCGAGAGAATCCGCATCGACGTCGTCTTGCCGGCCCCGTTCGGGCCGATGTAGCCCATGACCTGACCGGGGTACGCTTTAAACGAGACATTGTCGACGGCTTTCAGCCGACCGAAAAAGCGGTGCAGATGCCGCAGTTCCAGTGCCGGCTCGCCACGCTGATCAACGGGCGGCGGTGCTTTGACGGCAGCGGAGGATTCGGTCGGCGTATCGGTCATGCGAGGGAATTCTTCGGGTTGGTTAAATTGGGATCCTCTTCCGGACTCGCCGCTTACTCAACTCCGGCGGTTTCGGTTTCCGGCAGTCGATCACCGCACGGGACATTCTTGACGAGGGTCACCTGATTGCCAGCCTCGTTATACGTCAATTCGTCCATGAAGGATCTCATCAGAAGCATTCCGCGTCCGCTCGGTCGCTCCAGAAATTCGGGGTCGGTTGGATTCGGGATTGAGGACGGGTCGAATCCCGGGCCCTCGTCGCGAATCTCAAATCGAGCCAGGTCGGGCGTCAGTTTCACTCCAATATGGATGAGCCGGTCCCGGTAAGGTCCCACATTCATACGTTCCCGGGCGAGCTCTTCGTACGCCGTCGTCCCTTCGTCCCGCAGGTCGGAACTGACTTCCAGATTGCCGTGATAGACGGAATTCAACAGAGCTTCTTCCAAGGCGATCCCGATTCGCAGCCGGTCGTTGTCCTGAAAGTAGCGCATGTTGGCGAGCGTGTCTCGAATCTGCCGGACGAGAAACTGAATCAGGCCCACATCGTTGGGGAGTGCATAGGTTGTCTCGGTGGCGACGACCCGGTTGAGCAGTCGTGCCTGGCCGCGGTCGACCTGCGAGGCCTCGACCACATGAGTCACTGTCTTCACGAGATCATCACCGAGCCGCCGCTTGGGTACGTAGCTGGCCGCTCCCATTCTCAGCGCTTCGACGGCCAGTTCTTCGCTGCCCTGAGCGGTCATCAGAATGACCGGGATGAGCGGATATTCGACCCGGATGGCCTGCACCAGATCCAGACCGTTCATTTCCGGCATGTGAAGATCGGTCAACACGATGTCCGGCACGTCGAGCTCGATGCGGTTCAGGGCGTCGACGCCGTTCTCGGCATAGACGATCTGAAATTCCCCGGTCCGCTGAAGCAATCCGCCCACCAGACGCCGGTCGACCTGCGAATCGTCGACGACGAGAACTGTCTGCATGGAACCAGCCCCTGTTCCCCAGATGGCCCTGTTACCCAGATGACCCTGTTACCTCAACGACACTGTCCGTT
>ERZ891418.133-NODE-133-length-26559-cov-7.978154_pt1 | contig 26559 bp, 19 predicted proteins | sample MGYA00521236_ERZ891418 | MGnify/ENA primary metagenome ERZ891418 (study PRJEB32303, sample SAMEA104408696) | aquatic metagenome | biome: Brackish water; feature: Chemocline; material: water | place: Baltic Sea | collected 2014-10-18T10:34:00 | depth 100 m ... | reverse complement strand
TCTTTATTTCCTTCCTTCTTTGAAAGGTGTTTCCCATGAGAAGTCGTTTGCGGAAACGAGGGTTCACTCTGATTGAACTGCTCGTCGTGATCGCAATTATCGCGATCCTCGTGGCGCTGCTGCTCCCAGCCGTTCAGCAGGCTCGTGAGGCGGCACGTCGTGCCCAGTGCAAGAACAACCTGAAACAGATCGGGCTGGCTCTGCATAACTACCACGAGGCGTTCAAGTCGTTCCCGCCAAGCCATGTCCACCGAATAAGTGGCGGCAGTGGCCCGACCTGGACAGACAGCTCAAAGGGGAGCTGGATGGTCCAGATTCTGCCATTCAATGATCAGGGGCCTCTTTACAAGTCGATCGACTTCAAAAAAGAGGGTGGGAACAGCAATACCGTCGGTGCCAACATCAGTGTTGAATACCAGCGAGTTCCAGGTAACAACGGCAAATACAATCAGACGATTCCGATCCCCGGTTACATGTGTCCCACCGATACGGCACCGGAAGTTCGTGGCAACGGTGCGACAAACGGTCGCGCGAAGTCCTGCTACGCGATGAGCTTTGGTGACCAGTTGATGCCCAATTCAGGTTGTCCAACGATCGGAAACACGACGAAGACTGGCGGACACGGGCACGGTAACAGCGGCAATCAGGGGTACATGTCCGGAATGGGTAGCCGGGGTGCCTGGGCTGCGAAAATGCGCGATGTGACTGACGGGACTTCGAACACAATTCACGTGGGAGAAACCACGCCGGCGTGTTCCGACCATCACATCAATGGCTGGTATCACTATAATGCTCCCTGGGGAACGACCACGGGGGGAATCAACTTCCCGATTCGAAACTGTTACGATTCGCCCGTGAAGCCTGAAAAAATTCCCGCGTGCAGTGACCGAAACGACCACGGGTACGCGCAGAGTTTCCGTTCGCTGCATCCGGGCGGTGCCCACGTTCTGCTCTGCGATGGGACCGTCCGATTTCTGGTGGAAGTCATCGACGCGAACATCACGGGAAGTGGAACACCTGGTATTTTGAATAAGCTGGGTGCGCGGAGCGACGGCGGTCAGGTTGGCGAATTCTGATCAAACCGAGTCGCGTGAGGCTGCTCGAACCTGGTGGCATCGGTTTCCGATGCCACCTTTTGTGTTTGGTGTCGAATCAATCTTTAGAGCATGATGGGAAGCTGAACATGAGGCATTTGTCGATTGGCCTGATCCTCGTCCTGGTTGCCGGCTGTGGAGGGGGAGATGATCGCCCGAGTGTGTATCCCGTTAAGGGCAAGCTGACGATGGGGGGAACCCCTCTGGCGGACGCATTGGTGACATTTATTCCAGAGAGTGGCCCGTCAGCGATCGGCAAGACGGACAGTGATGGTGTGTTCGCACTGACGACTTTCGAAGCCGGAGATGGAGCGGTTGTCGGTCAGCACACAGTCGTGGTCAGTAAGATCAAACTTGGAGAGGGCGAGGACTACGATGCGAGCGCGATGTTGACCGAGGGGGGCGCACCAGCAGGGGCTACCGAAGGAGTGCCAGAGGAAACCGAGGTCAAGGAGCTGGTTCCGGAGGAGTACACGTCGCGGATGTCTTCGCCACTGAAGAAGGAAGTCAAAGACGGTGACAATGAGGAAATGGTCATCGAAATCCCGTGACTGCTGATGGCGATCGCTGTGGTCGTGGGCTTGCCAGAGGGCATTGCAGGCGACTTCAGCACGCGATTCTGAATCTGTGTCCTGCCTTGATTTTCGGCAACAGGGGAAGCAGATGCGGCGATGGTTGATCGCACGACCGTGAAATCCGAGGTCGGAAGAGGGCTGCGCTGGCGCTGGCTGATTCTGGCCGCGCTGGTCGCTTTGGTGTTCCTGACGCGGCCGCTTCTGGTGACTTATCACGTGTGGCAGGCCAGCGGTGCCCTTGAGTGCCGGGACTCACGCCGTGCATTCAGCCATCTTGAATGGGCCTTGGAGCTGGACCCTGAGCACGGAGAGTCGCATCTGTATCTGGCTCGTCTGTACCGCCGCCAGGGGCGGCTTGATCAGATGAGGTCTGAATTGAAGCTGGCGTGGGAATTGGGAGCTCCGGTCGATCGTCTTGAGCGAGAACAGCAACTGGCGCTTGCTCAGTCTGGTCGGTTGCACGAGCTGGAAAGTGTCGGTCTGCTACTGGCCAGTTCCGGAGACGATGGGGCTGAAGCCTGTGATTCGATCGTTAAAGGTCTGCTGCATACTTATCAGTTAGGCGAGGCCCAACTGATCATCGACGGCTGGCTGGCTGATTATCCGGACGACCCGCAGCCGTATTTTCACCTCGGCACGCTTCAAGCGAGTAAGTTGCGTTGGAACGACGCCGTCCAGGAGTTTCAACGGGCGTTGAAACGTCGTCCGGAGCGGGCAGACATTCGAGTACACCTCGCTGAGGCGCTTCGAGAACTGCATCGATACGACGAAGCGGTCTCGCACTTTCAACTCTGCCTGAAGCAGGACCCGGAAATTGATTCAGCGCACGTCGGGCTCGGTAAGTGTTTTCAGGTGGCGGCACGTGAGGATGAAGCTCGCCTGAGCTTCGAAACGGCTCTCAAGTGGGCTCCTGACAATTTCGATGCCATTTTGGCGCTCGGCATGTTGGAGATGAATTCTGGAAACCTTCCGGTTGCGATTAAGACGCTTCGCCGGGCCACCACGTTAAGGAGTTTCTCCGCACCGGCCCACTATGGCCTGGCAACTGCGCTTCGTCAGTCGGGGGACATCGGTGAAGCCACGCGTCACTTTAAACGAGCTGAAGAAATCGGTGATGGCCGAGCAACGATCAGCAAGCTGATGGACCTTCTGAGCTCCGCTCCTGATCCGGTTGAACTGCGGTACGAAATCGGTATGAGTATCTTGAAATTCGGGGACCCGGCTGAAGGAGCTGCGTGGCTCCACAGTGTGCTGGAGTTTGATCCAGAACACGAGCAGGCTCACTCGGCTCTTGCAGCTCACTACAGCGACGTTGGTGAGGACGAGCAGGCTGATATCCATCGACGCCGGGCCGAAAGCGACCGGCGATGATTGTCACAAGGCAGTTTCGGATTCTCTCGATTCTGATCCGGTTCGCACAGCTGGCTGGTGACGTGGCCCACCAGTCTTCCTGTCGTCCCCTGGAGACCACACAGCGGCCACACTCCAGATTGTTGAATGTGAAGGATGAACAGTAATCGCGTCCCACCGAAGTGGATTCTTCCAACCGTTGCCGCGGTCGGCCTGTGTGCCGGGCTGACCGGGATTGCGTTGCAGATTCCCGGGCTGCTGCCTCCTTCAGATCTGCAAAACATTTCCATGCCGACGCCGGAGTTGTCGGCGGAGTCGCGGTCGTTTCTGCAACCTGGCGAGATGCTGCCGCAGTTTCCAGAATCGATCTCAGTTGCAAATCATGATTCCGCTGGCGATTTTGTGCCCATCGGCGACGCAGAGGTCATCGTCGTGGATGTCTGGGCAGACTGGTGACCGATCGTTAAGGAGTGTGCGCCAGGTCTGGTGCGTCTGCATGAAAAATTCCGCGGACGGAATGTCCGGTTTATCAGCATTGCAATGGAAGCAGAAGATGTCGTGTCCGAGTTCAATTCCCGTTTTGGAATTCTCTGGCCGACGTTGTACAACCTCGAACTGGATACGATGAATTCGCTGGGAGTCGTCGATCCAGACTCACTCGATGTTGGAATGGGAATCAAACCGACGATCTATATTCTTGATTCCTCGGGGAAGGTCCTGTGGAGCGATCACGGTTACCGGATGACTCATCCGGATGTCACTTCGACGCTCGATTGGCTGGAGTTGTTCATCGAACTGGCTCTCGTACCGCCGCCGGTGGAGAGTCCATGAGTGTGCGTCCATGAAAAAACTTCCCGATTCAGTCGTCAGACTTCTGTTGCTGGGGACCGTCGTCGCCGCGGGGTACGGGGTCCTCCTGGTGACAGGTTTTTTTGACCCGGATCCTGCAGAGCAGATCGTTGTCGCGCGCAATGCACTGCGGGACAATCAGGTTGAGCTTGCCGAATCGACGGCGCTCAATATCGTTGAACAGGACCCGCTGCAGTACCAGGCCTGGCTGATCGCGGGCGCGGCGGCAGTTGCTCGAAACGACTTTGAAACGGCGCTTAATCGCTACGAGCAGGTGCCAGACAGTGCCGGCGGCGATTCGGTGCAGGCGCGGTTGCGGTCGGTGGATATCCTGCTAGGCAGAATGCATCGATTGTCCAGGGCCGAAGTGCAGTTGCGCCGGGCTTTACCGCTGATGCAGCCGCCACGAACGGGTGTGGAGTCAATGGTTCTGCTGCTGGGAATGGGGCAGCGTTATCACGAACAGGTCCCGTTTATTCTTGAGCTGATTCGGGACAGGCAGTTCAACAATCTGCATTTGTTCCTGCTGGCGGCCGGTCGTGAAACACCGCTCAATCCGGAAGAAATCCCTCGTTTTGAGGAGGGAGATCCAGACGACCCGATTCCTCGACTGGCCACGGCCCAGTTGTTGATCAACGTCGAACGATTCAGCGATGCGATTCCGATACTTCGCAGGATCGTCGGCTCACATCCGGAAGTCATGGAGGCTCATGCGGCGCTCGGGCGAGCCCTGCTTGCCGATGGCCGTCGCGATGAGATTCTCGCCTGGGACCAGAGTTTGCCGCCGGCGACGGGGGAGCATGCCGACATCTGGTTTGTGCGTGGCGGTTTCGCTCAGGTGCTCGGCCAGCCGCGTGTCGCCATCCGGTGTTACTGGGAATCGGCGCGCCGTGATCCGGCAAACGTTGAGACTAACTATCTCCTCGCGCGTCTCCTGAAGGCTGAAGGTGGGAGCGGTGCGTCGGAGCGGTTTCTGAATCTTGCGTCAAAGCTTCAGGAGTTTCGTACTCTGGTGGACGGAGCGCGAACCGGACGAGAATTCACGTTGGTTCAGAAAACGGCCGAAAGCGCGGAAGCAATCGGGCTGATCTGGGAAGCGGCCGGCTGGGCGGAGATGGCAATTCGACTTGACGCCACTTCGCAGTGGGCCAAAGAAACAACGGTGAGGCTGGGCAGACTCACCAGCGACATGCCACTCACAAGAATTGCCCCTGGTCGAAGCCCGGCCGAAGAATTCGACCTGTCAAAATTTCCGTTACCCGACTGGGGCTCCGTCACGGCGGTTGAGGGGCCTCAAAGTGAACTCCGGAATTTACCGGAATCGTCGATTCAGTTTGTCGACTCGGCCGGACCGGCAGGGCTTTCCTTTCGCTATTTTAATGGTGGGGATCCCGTCGCGAACGGCTTGAGGAAAATGTATGAGCTGACGGGCGGAGGCGTCGGAGTCCTCGATTTTGACAATGACGGGTGGCCGGATCTTTATCTGACTCAGGGAAGCAACTGGCCGCCCGAGCCGGCATCAGAGCGTCTATCCGATCGACTCTACCGGAATGGAGGAGTCGTCGGGACTTTTCGCGATGCGACGGAATCGTCGACTCTGAAAGCAACTGGCTTCGGGCAGGGAGTTGCGGCAGGTGACATCAACAGTGATGGCTTCACCGACCTTTATGTCTCGAATATTGGCAGCAATCAGATTTACTTCAACAACGGTGACGGGACATTCGCTTCCGCTGAAGGGTCGGATACGGCTGGTGGAATGTGGAATACGAGTTGTGCGATTGCGGATCTCAACGGCGATGGTCTGGCGGATCTTTATGCCGTGAACTATCTGACGGGACCAGAAGTCTTCACTCGGTCCTGCGAAGATTTGGAAGGTGTCGAACGGCATACTTGCCCGCCGAGCAATTTTTCTGCAGCTCAGGACAAGGTCTACTTGAACCGGGGTGACGGCACGTTTGCTGACCAGACGGCGACGGCGGGCATTGCGTTTTCGGAAGGCCGAGGGCTGGGGCTGATCGTTGCCAGACTCACCAGTGAACCGGGACTGAGTGTCTTTGTCGCGAACGATGGATCGGCAAATGCTCTATTTCAAAACAGGCGGGCTGCTGACGGGGTAATCCTGTTCTCCGAAGGTGGTCTGGCATCCGGATTGGCGTGTAACGGAAGTGGCCGTGCTGAGGCAAGCATGGGCGTTGCCAGCGGAGACGTCGATGGGGATGGCATTCTTGATTTTCTCACGACGAATTTTTCAGCCGAGTCGAACACGTTGTACATCGGTCAGGGGGAGCAGTCTTATGTCGATAAGACCTCGGAATTCGGCCTGCACGCGCCTACGCTGCAGAGCCTCGGATTCGGTACGCAGTTCCTCGATGCGAATCTTGACGGCTGGCTGGATCTGTTGATCACGAACGGGCATGTCAACGATTTTCGATACAAAGGTGAGGCGTTTCGAATGCCGCCACAGTTGTTTCGCAATATCGGCGGGGAAGGCTTTGTCGAGGAATCCCGCGACACTCTCGGAGAGTTTTTTGCGGGGCAGTACCTCGGCAGAGGTCTTGCCGTTCTGGACTGGAACCGGGATGGTCGGCCCGATGCGGCGATCAGTCACCTGGATGTTGCAGCAGCTCTTCTGACCAACATGACACGTTCTGCTGGCAATTATCTCGCAGTAGGGCTTCGAGGGATTGAATCAGAACGTGATGCCATCGGTGCGATTGTGACCGTCAAAGCGGAAGGTCGAGTGCTCGTCAGACAGTTGACCGCGGGCGATGGTTATCAGGCGAGCAATGAACATCAGCTGCTGTTCGGGCTGGGAAACGCAACAACGATCGACGATCTCCAGATCGCCTGGCCGTCAGGAACAGTCCAGAACTTCAGTCATCCTGGCATCAATCGTCAGCTGGTTTTCGTCGAGAACAACGACACCGCGTTCGAGCTCCCTCGTTGATTAATGAACGCGCCGACCGGATCTGAGGTCACGCGAAGCGTGCGTTGTTACCGGCCGCTCCTTCAGTCGCACCGTTGCGGGCTTCAAAGTGACGGGCTTCAAAGTGACGGCTACAATCCGCGCCTTTGTCTGGCGAATTACTACTCAGGACGAGATCAATGAGTGACACAATCTCATCAGCCATTCTTGATACTTTCGAAAATCCATTTCCAGATCGGGACTACCGCATCGATACGGTGTGCCCGGAATTTACATCAATGTGCCCGAAAACCGGTCAGCCGGATTTCGGGACACTCACGTTGTCGTACGTCCCTGATCAAACCTGCTACGAATTAAAATCGCTGAAGTTGTACCTGCAGCAGTTTCGAAATTACGGAGCGTTCTATGAAAGCGTGGCGAATCAGATTCTCGACGATCTCGTCGCGGTGACTCAGCCACGTGAAATGAAGCTGGTTGCCGAGTTCACTCCGCGAGGTGGCATCCGAACGACCGTCACCGTGGAGTTCAGGTCTCCGGGCCGAAGCGCCGGTTGACAGCGGGACGACCAGCCGCCCTCAAAAACTGTTGTGAGAACAGGGTTTGCGGCTGCGCAATTGCTTTTTTTCGAAACGGCTTTTGATACGATGGCCGGCAGTTCGAGCGACCCCCGCAGAGGCGCGGGTCGTGTGGAAATGTGGCAGCGGCTGGTATTGCGGCATTTTCCATTGGTCCTCGACATTGGCGGGGACGTGTTGATTTGCGTTGTCTCGGTCCCTTTGCAAAGGGTGTCGAGGTGGCGGGAGACCGTCGCGGCCCCGGCTGGGAGATCTCGGGTGATTGACGACTACGCGGATCGCTGGGCACTGGTCACCGGCGCGTCCTCCGGGATCGGCGCTGAGTTTGCTCGCGTTCTCGCTGCACGCGGCATGCACCTCATTCTGACGGCTCGCCGCGAAAATCTTCTCAAGGGACTCGCCGAAGAACTGGATACTCGCCACGGAACGCGAACGGAAATCTTTGTGGGAGATCTTTCCGACCCTGATGAGCCGAAGCGACTGTTCGACGAGATCGCCTCACGAGGCATTCAGGTCGAGCTCCTCATCAATAACGCCGGCTTCGGATTCGTCGGCACGATCGACGAAACGGACGCGGACCGAATGCAGCAGCTGATCCGGCTGAACATGGCCGCTCTCACCGCGCTGACGTATCTCTACCTGCCGGGCATGACCGAGCGGGGCCACGGAGGAATCATCAATGTGGCGTCGGTTGCCGCCTTCCAGCCGGTGGCGTACATGCCGGTTTATTCTGCCGGCAAGGCGTACGTTCTGCACTTCAGCGAGGCGTTGTGGGCGGAAGCTCGTGACAAAGGTGTCACAATCATGGCTCTCTGTCCGGGCACAACATCGACGGAGTTTTTCGACGTGGCTGGTGTCAGCAACTGGCTGAAAAAACAGAGATCGCACAGCACGGAGTACGTGGTCCGGAAATCGCTCAAGGCGCTCGAGAAAAAACGGCAGTACGTGATTCCTGGCCTGGCGAACTATCTGCTTTCACTGGGAGTTCGGCTTGCCCCGCGGAAGATGGTCGTCAAGGAGACCATGAAATACTTCCGCCCTCGCAAAAACAAACAGGGTGGCGGGAAAGACGACTTGCCCGACCAGGAAACAAAATCTGACGCCTGAGACAGCCGGCAATCGATCTGTTCTGACTTCTAAATAAGACGCACTAAAGAAGACGCATCATGACTGACACTCCGCAACCTCTTGGACCACCGCAACGCATTCTCATGGGACCGGGTCCGAGCGACACTCACCCGCAGGTCCTGTCTGCGCTCGGCGCGTCGACCGTCGGACATCTCGATCCGTACTTCCTCAAAATCATGAACGAAGTGCAGTCGATGCTGCGGCAGGTTTTTCAGACGAAAAACGAACTGACACTCGCCGTGAGCGGCACCGGGTCGGCCGGGATGGAGACCTGCGTCGTCAACCTGATTGAGCCGGGCGATAAAATGATCGTCTGCGTCAACGGTGTCTTCGGCGGCCGCATGGCAGATGTGGCGGAACGGGCTGGTGCCGAGGTGGTGAAACTCGAACGGCCTTTCGGTGAGGTCTTCTCATCCGCAGAAATTGAAGCAGCCGTCAAAGAGCACTCGCCCAAAGTGCTCGGCATTGTTCATGCGGAAACTTCAACGGGAGCTCTCCAGCCACTCGAAGAGATTTCGAGAATCGTGCATGCCAACGGCGGGCTCATTCTTGTTGACTGTGTGACGTCGCTCGGCGGGCTTCCGGTCAAGGTCGACGAATGGCAGCTCGACGCTGTTTACAGCGGGACTCAAAAATGCCTCAGCTGCCCGCCAGGCCTCGCCCCCGTGACGTTCAGCCCAAGGGCCGTTGAGGCGATCGACAAGCGGACGCGCAAGGTGCAGAGCTGGTATCTCGACCTGACCATGGTCCGAAACTACTGGAGTGATTCGTCACGGGCCTACCACCACACGGCTCCGATCAACATGAATTACGGTCTGCACGAGGCGCTTCGGCTGGTCCTCGTTGAGGGGCTTGAGAATCGTTTCGCGCGACATCGCAGAAACCACGAGGCGCTGAAAGCCGGTCTCGCCGCTCTTGGCATTCGCTACGCCGTCGCCGATGAGGTTGCGCTGCCGATGCTCAACGCCGCTCAGATTCCCGACGGTGTCGACGATGCGGCGGTCCGATCGCAGCTGCTCAACGAGTTCGGTATTGAGATCGGTGCGGGCCTGGGACCGATGAAGGGCAAGACCTGGCGGATCGGTCTGATGGGTGAGGCGAGCACTCCGCGCAACGTGCTGCTGTTCCTGGCGGCTCTGGAAAACTGCCTTGCGACCCAAGGGCTCGAACTGACTCCCGGAGCCGGAGTCGCCGCGGCCGGCGCGTACTACCGGGGCTGAGTGCGGATCAGGTCAAGCAGGGGTGGGCCGGATTCAGGATCGTCGTCAATTTCGTTCGACTTCTGTTGCTTTTTTTGCGTCGAAATCGGGATTCGGCGTCGGCATCTGCGCTCCGACTCGCTTCCGCCAGGAACGCAGGTCGGCCAGCAGCGTGGACGCTTCTTTCGGGTGTGAAGCCGCAAGGTTCTGCCGCTCACCGAGATCCTGGCGGAGGTTGTACAGCTCCAGATGCCGGTCTTCGTGGAACTCGATCAGTCGCCAGTCTCCCGACCGGACGGCGCTGTAAGGGCCGTCGCCGCCGGCGTGGTAGTGCGGGTAGTGCCAGTAGAGATTGCGTTCGAGCCTCGCCTGGGGATCGCGAATCAACCCGGCGATGCTGGCTCCGTCGACTGACGAATTGTGAGTGCTGTCGCCTTTGGACCCGGTCAGTTCGAGCAGCGTTGGATACCAGTCAATCGTGCAGACCGGCTCGTCGCAGTCGGATCCTGGCTTCGAGACTCCGGGCAGATAAACGATCGTTGGAACGCGGACTCCTCCCTCGTACGCGGAGCCCTTGCCGCGCCGCAGCGGAAGGTTCTCGGTGAAGCCGTCGTGTTTTCCGTATCGCTGAGTCAGCCCGCCATTGTCCGACGTGAAGACAACGAGTGTTCGATCGGCAACTCCACTTTTCTCCAGTTGCTGCAGGACTCGCCCGACGCTCATGTCGAGGCTTTTGACCATGGCCGCATAAACCGGGTTCTTGTGAGTCGCATCTTCCCGGACCTTCGCCCGGAATTCGGCGACGAGGTCCTCACGGCCCTCAATCGGCGTGTGGGGAGTGTGGTACGCAAAGTAGAGGAAAAACGGCTTGTCTTTGCTTCTCTCGATAAAGTCGACCGCCTGGTCGGTGAGGTAGTCCGTCGCGTAGCGGCTGCCGGATTCTCCGAGCGGCTTGAACTTCTCCGGAATGAAATAGCCGCGCGTGCCGGGCGGTTTGAAGTGTTGCTCGTCGTAGCCGTGGCGGACCGGAGCAAACTCATTCGCGCGGGCTCCACGCTGATCGAGGTGCCATTTGCCGATCATGCCTGTCCGATAGCCGGCTTGCTGCAATGCCTCGGCGATGGTGACGTGGCGGTGTTCGAGGAACTTCGTCCAGTCAGGAATGCTGAGTTTTGCGAATGGGCGATTCTGGCCGGCGATAAAGTCCGTCAGATGCAGTCGGGCCGGGTACATGCCGGTCATGATGGAAGCCCGCGTCGGCGAACAAACCGTGCAGGCTGCATACGCATTCGTGAATCTCGTTGAGCGGGCGGCCAGACGATCGAGATTTGGCGTCTCATAAAAATCGCTGCCAAAACAGCGCAGGCCCGTCCAGCCGAGATCATCGGCAAGAAGGAAAACAACGTTCAGTTTTTCGCTGCGGGCGGGCTCGCTGGGATCGGCAGGAGCTGTATTTGTGACGACGGCCGACATCAAAAACAGCACGGCGAGCCACAACCGGGGTCGGCGGGACATGGCAGAATCTCTCGTCTGGCAGAAACAGTTCGTCGACAGACCGAGCGGGATTCCTGCAAGGTAGCAGCATTCGGTCCGACGCGAACTCAACATGCAGACTGTTGCGAAAACCGAGTCAGACAACAACAGTGCCGTCGGTCGCGTGCCCGTCATCCCGGCAGGTCAGTCGGTAGAGAAGCGGGACGAACAGCAGCACCCAGACCGTGGCCAGGCTGAGACCTCCCGCAACGCTCAGGGCCATCGGGATCAGGTTCTGTGCCTGCGTGTTCCGCTCGAACAGAAGCGGCAGCAGGGCCGCGACGGTTGTGACGGATGTCAGAACGACCGGGCGGAAACGCGAGCGACCGGATTCGATGATGGCCTCGTAAACGGTCGCGCCTTCCTCGCGTCGACGATTGATAAAGTCGATGAGAACGATCGAGTCGTTCGCCAGGATGCCTGACAGAGTCACCATGCCGAACAGGCTGAAGAGCGTGATCGGCTCGCCGAACAGGCAGTGAGCCCAGATCGCTCCCGTGAAGCCGAACGGGATGACAGCGAGGATCAGCAGCGGCTGCACGTACGATCGAAACTCCAGCGTCAGCAGACCGAACATGCCGAAGATGGCGATGGCAAATCCGATAAACAGGCTGCCGACGGACTCTCGTGTTTCTTTCTGCTGGCCCTCCCAGCGCGTGATGACTCCGGGGTTGCTGGAGAGCAGGTCGGGGAGAAAGTTCTCGCGCAGGTCGGTGACGATGTCTCGCGAGTTGGCTTCGTCCTCATTGACATCCGCCTGAATTGTCACGGCTCGCTGCTGGTCGATGCGCAGAATCTGCGAGTAGCCGCGCTGGACAGTGACGTCGACAAGTTCGGGCAACGGCACCTCGCGACCGTCCGGCAGGCGGACGCGGATTTCGTCGAGTGTTGCCAGACCATGCCTTTCGTCCGGCGGGTAGCGAACCACCAATCGCACCTCATGCTGGCCCCGCTGCAGGCGCATCGCTTCGTCACCGTAGTAAGCGGCCCGGACCGTTTTTGCGATTTCATCCAGTCTCACGCCGATCGCCTGGGCGTCCGGTTTCAGTTTGAGCTGCAGTTCCCACTTGCCGGGACCTCGGCTGTCGATGATGTCGTGTACTCCGGCATAGGTTGCCAGTTGCTCCTTGACGGCCGTGGCGATCGTCTCAAGCTGGTCGACATCGCTGGCGAGGAGTGAAACCTCGATCGGTCGCCCGCCCTTCCCGCTGTTGATTCCCCAGAACATGACGCGTAGCGCGTCGGGAAACTCTTCGGCCTCGTCACGCCACTTCGAAATGACCTGCTGGCTGCCGAGAAACTCCGGACGAAATGCGAGCTCCGGATCGAACTCGACAGCGATCTCACCGCGATGTGTCTGCAGTTCCTTAGAGAAACCGACTGCTCGGTACACCAGCCAGAACAGTTTTTCGCCGTTCGGTCCTGTGCCGGCGTCGACTCGATTGATCGACGCTTCCAGGCTGCGCGTGGCTTTGTCGATGACGTGAGGCGGCGTGCCTTTTGGATATTCGACCGTCGTATAAACGAAGGCGTAGTCGAGTTTTTTTTCCAGCACGAACCGCGTGAATCCACCGTGGTAAAGACCAACGGTGAGGCAGACGACGGCGACAGATGAGCTGATCGCGATCGCCGGTCGGGCCAGGCACCATCTCAGCGCCGGCATGTAAATTCGATCGATGATTCGGTTGAGACCTCGCTCAGTGAGCTTTGGAAGTCGACTGAGCCACGTGTCCCGAGGCTCAGGCAGGTGAGAAAGGTGGCAAGGCAGGATCAGCAGTCCCTCGACCAGTGAGATCAGCAGCATCGACACGACGGCGAGCGGGATCACGGCGATCCGTTTGCCAAGCTCGCCGCTCACCCAGACGAGTGGCAGAAACGCGATCACGGTTGTCAACACGGAACAGATAACCGACGTCGCGACTTCTGAGGTTCCGTCGATCGCCGCCTGGAGTGCGGACTTGCCCATCTGCCGATGCCGGAAGACGTTTTCGGAAACGACGATCGCATCGTCGACCACAATCCCCAGGGCCATCACGAATGCAAACATCGAGTACAGATTCAAAGTCGCGCCGCACAACAGCATGATTCCACAAGTGCCGAACAGAGCGACCGGGATTCCTGCTGCCACCCAGAACGCGAGGCGACCGTGCAGAAACAATGCGAGAATCACAAAGACGAGAACCAGCCCGAACAACGCGTTATCCGTCAGCAATTGAAGCCGCTCGCGAGCCTGCCGCGAGTAGTCGTTCCAGATCATGAGCTCGTAGCCGTCCGGAAGCTGTTTCTGGTCGGCGAGCGATTTGACCTGCTCGTAAATCTCGAACATGTCCTGAGACGGCGTGCGGACGACTTCGTGAACCATCGCCGGCCGACCGTTGACGAGCGCGAACATGTCGAGATCGATGAGCCCGTCATGGACCGTGCCCAGATCGCCGACCGTCAGCACGACTCCGTCCGGTCGATGGACGACGGGAATCGATGCGATGCCGCTGCCCGTCAGATTTCGGTCAGTGATGCGGAGCAGGTACTCGGTCTGGTCTGTCCTCAGTTCGCCGGCCGGGACTTCGATGTTCGCTTTTCGAATTGCGTCCGTGACGTCGGCATGAGTCAGTCCGAACTGCCGTAACGTGGACTCGGAGATCTCGACATCAATCTGGTAGGGCTTCCGCTGCCAGGAATTCACATGAGACACCGCGGGCAGCAGCAGCAGTTCCTCGCGCAGTTGCTCGTAAACGTACCGCAGTTGCAGCGTCGCCGGCTCGCGTTCGCGGATCGAGCGTTTCTCGTCGCCCTCGGGAATGTTTTCCGGTGGAGCCACCAGCGCCAGGGAAATGACATTTCGGAATCGAACGTTGAGTCGCACCTGCGGCTTCTCGGCGTTCTCGGGAAACGTCGAGATTTGTTCGATGGCCGAGCGCACCTCGTTCAGAACGTAGTGCGGATCGACGAAGTGCGTTTCGAGTTCGGCCGACACGGAGCCGCTGCCTTCCTGCGCGATGGCCGTGATCTTCTTGATGCCGGACACCGAGCGGATCGCTTCCTCGATCCGCAGGCAGATGGAGTGCTCCGTTTCCTCCGGGCTCGCACCGGGATAGGAGACGGAGATTTGAATCGTCTCCGGCTGCGACTCGGGGAATCGCTCTCGACGAAGCTGAAACATGCACGCCGCGCCCGCGACGACCACAGCCAGCATCAGGGTGTTCATCGCCGGGCTGTTTCGGACGGCCCACGAGACGACGGCTTTCACGGCGTCGCCCTTTCCCGGACGTCCATTCCGTCGAAAGCGATCGGCAGCGTCGAGGTCACGACGCGGGCACCGGATTTGATTGTGGTCCGATCCGCCCGCAGCAGCACGATCGACTCGGTGATTCGAACCGGTTGGACGCGATGCACCGTCAGCTTCCCGTCGTTGACGATCCACACCTGCCCGTCCGGCTGCAAAGCAGCGCGCGGAATGGCGAGCAGCCTGGTGCGCGGTGTCACTTCGACTTCGACATCGACGAACATCCCGTCGATCAGACTCGGCGGCCCCAATGCTTCCTCGCGGAGAGGCTGATCGACGACCACTCGACAGGCGAGCGTCCGCGTCGTCGCGTCAAATCCCGAGCCGTCAGTTCGAGCCAGCGTGCCCTGCCATCGGAATGTCTCGCCCCCGGATTGAAACGTGACGGTGGCAGGTCGCTCCGGGATCTCCAGCGCGGCCTTGAGCCGCCTTTCGTTGGCTGGCGGATCCTGACCGTCTGCTGTGACCGAGTCCTGCAGCCAGAGCAGATCCTCGCTGCGGAGCCGGCAGTTCACTTCGAACTGCGAGGGGTCCTGCAGCGTCAGCAGATGATCGCCGGGCTCGACAAAGTTGCCGGCTTCCTGCAGGTCCGCCGTGATGATCGCATCCAGAGGTGCAATGATCTGCGTTCGCGACAGGTCAAGCTGGGCCTGTCGTTTCCGTGAAGCAATCAGTTCGGCTTTGGTCTGAAGTTCGGCGAGCTGCAGTGGCAGCACCTCGCGCCGATTCTCAAGGACTGTCAGAACATCCTGAACCTGCAGCAGTTTCTGCTCGGCCTCGTCGCGCTCTGCCTGCGTGGAGGTGACCTCGGCCGTCGTTGAAGTGAGGCGTTTGACTTCCTGCCTGGCAAGTTCCAGGCGTCGCTCGGCCAGCTCGATCAACTTTGCGGAGTGCTGGAGCTCCAGCTCCGCGCGCTGCGTCTCCAGCTCGGCCTGTTTCGCTTCGTGGTCGAGTTTTTCGATTTCGAGCCCGTACGGTTCGGGGTCGATCGTCAGCAGGGGAGTTGTCGCCGTCACAAACCGTCCGCCGCGCGCGGCCTCATTCTTCTTCACAATCCGGCCCGAAACTTCGGCGGCGATCCGGATCTCGCGGTACGGCACGACGACTCCGTGAACGCGAATCGGAAAGCTACCGGAATGAGCGGCCGCGAGCTGTGCCTCGACCAGCGGAGGAAGCGACGGCGCGACGACACGCGGCGGTGCCTCTTTCGAGTGGGCCAGCCAGTAGTACCCACCGGCTCCGCCCGCCAGGATCAGGACGGGAATCAAAATTTGTCGAAGCTGCTGCTGCATGCCGTGCGCGCACCGTCTGCTGGTTGGACGAGAAGTCGAGGCTCATCGTACTGTTCACCTTCGGGTGCTCACTATTTCAATGAGCGGTCGTCGAGAGGAAAGCCCGTGCTGGAGTCCGTCCCGGAGGGACAATCCGGAACATCCTGTCGCACCGCAGGAGCAATGAGATGAGCGATGACTACGAAAAAGGCTATGCACAGTTCGCTCGGATGGTCGGCGAGGAAAACATCGAGGCACTCACCGCTCGATTCCGCGCGGTCTGCCCCGATTTCGAAACGGAAGTTGTGTCTGTCGTCGGCGGCCGGATCTGGACTCGCGGCGGCATCGACCTCAAGACGCGATCTCTGTGCAGTATCTGCACTCTCGCAGCGCTGGGCCGAATCAGCGCGTTGAAGCTCAACCTGAAAATGGCCTTGCGAAACGGAGCCACCGTCGAGGAAATCTGCGAGGCCCTTTTCCAGGTCGCAGCTTATGCCGGCTTCCCAGCGATGTGGGACGCCTTGGTGATTCTCGAAGAAACCCTCGCAGAGATTTCTGCCGACTCGCCGGCCGATGATTGAAACGCTGCTTGAACGCTCATTTCTGCCGAGTCGCGGCAACGAAGGCGGAGAGTCTCGCCAGATTCTTCGCGAACGTGCTCATCGAGATGATCTTCTGCGGCTTCGTGCTGTTGCCGCTGGCTTTCAGCTTGCCGTCTTCCGTCCAGGCTCCCCGGGAATCCAGGGACGCGATCAGTTGTTCGGCGTCCAGCGACAGGCGTGAGATCTTTTCCGGCTGCTTTCGAGTGGTCGTCCACAACGGCCGCTCGTCTTTGCCGCCTTTGACGGCGTCGTCGTACTCGCTGCGAAGACGTTTCACTCGCGAGTCGATTTTGAATCCGTAGTGCGTCGGCAGGTTCGAATCGTCGTACGTGAGAATGTAGGTGTCCTTCGTGAAGTACAGCGGGCGGCTTGTTTTGAGTTCGTAGAACCGCGAGAGTCGACCAGGCTCGCCAGGCAGTTCGTGCTCTTCCAGAAAGTTCAGAGCACGCGGAATTGGTTCGAGGAATGTTTTATCACCCGTTCTGCGGAAGAGGTGGAGCAGGATCCGGATGACGCCCTGTGACTCACCGCCGGTGACCGAAGCGGGTTCAAATTTTCTCGCCCACGCCGGATGCATTTTCGCGTTGTACTGCTGAGCCCAGATTGGTTGCGGCTCCGGCATCTGCGCGAGCAGGATGAATTCGCCCGCCTTTCCGGCCGCGGCGGTGTAACGCGACTCGCCGTAAAGTTCACCGGCCAGCAGCATCGTGTCGATCATGTCGGCCAGCGTGTCATCGTTAAATGTGTAGTAGCTGCGGTAGTCGGCCTTCGGGTACTCGCGCGGCCAGGTGTCCGGGTACGACGCCTTGAGCACCGGGAAATCTTTCGAATCGGGAAATTCGGAATACCGTTGCGGCCAGGCACCGTTCGGGTACTGCGCTTTCAGAAGTGACTGCAGCGCGTACTCGACGGTCGAGTGAATTCGCTGGTCGTCCTGCTTCAGCGTCACGTCGAGCTTCATGAGGAACCGCAAGGCCGACTGCGTCGTGTCATCGTCGAGCGTCGAGACGTTCTTCGCCTTCGAGGAAATCTTCGCACCGCGTTCGACTTCGTCTCGGAACCGCCACGCCTCGCGCGCCTCGGGTGAGAACTCGATCCGGTAGTCCCAGCCACCCGATTCGAGCTGCGCCGCGGCGAGCGCGTGTCCGGTTTTTCTGGCTGCTTCCAGCAGAAACGGCTCACCGGTGACGAGGTACGCTTCCAGAAACGCCTCGCCGACGGACGGAGTTCCTGGCGGCTGAGTCCAGCCTTGCGTGGCGGTCGCTTTCTGCTCGCCTTCCTGTTCGCTGAGATCCGACGCGTACTGCCAGAGGTAAGCTCCGCCCCCGGCGGCGAGTTTGTTCTGAGCAAACTCGACGGCCCGTTTTATCGCGGAGACGGCCTGGGAGTGCGTCGGCTCGGCAGCGCACAGCAGTGAGGAAGAACCAACGAGAAGCCAGGCTGCCAGGACGATTCGCATGAACTGCTCTCCGGAGTGACCCATCAGGGACGCGACCCAGGCGTTCTCAGCATTGCGGACTTGCTATGCCAGCCTTCGTACGACGGGCTCGACGCTCTCTTTCTCTTTGACTTTTTTCTGAGCCCACGCAGCTGCACCTTTGACGGCGGCGAAGTCGCCCAGGTTGGCAACGCAGACTCGGAAGCTGCCGCGGAACGAGGGCATGACTTGAGCCTCGGCCGCTCGTTGCACTTCGTCCGCGTAGATTCCAGGCAGAGCTTCCACCAGCCCTCCGCCCAGCAGCAGGACATCCGGCCCGACGAGATTCACCAGCCAGCCAGCCGCCATGCCGAGCTTCTCGGCGGCCTCGCGAACGATCTGCTCGACCACGACATCGCCTTCACGAATCGATTCGGCCAGCACTCCGCTGCGGATTTCCGAAAGGTCGGTTCCGGCAATCTGTTTCAGGTGCGGCGCGCTGCCCTGGTACGCTGCCCGCGCGGCTGCGGAAGAAATCGCGAGTCGACTGGCGACCGCCTCCAGGCATCCGTGCTGACCACAGCCGCACAGCGGACCGTCCGGCTGAACGCGCATGTGACCGACCTCGAAACATGAGATCCGGTCACCGGTGAGAATTTCTCCGTGATAAACGCAGCCGCCGCCGATTCCCGTTCCGGGAAACAGACCGACGACACAACGAGCGTCGCGCGCGGATCCCAGGCGGTACTCGCCATAAACGCCAGCGTCGACATCGTTGAGGACCACCACGGGGCAGCCGTATTGCTTTTCGAGAATTTCCCGCAGCGGCAGATTTTTCCAGCCGAGATTCGGCGTTTCGAGCACGATTCCGGCTTCGGTGTCGACAGGGCCGGGGATGCCAATGCCGATCCCCGCAAGCCGCTCGACTGTGACTTCGGCTTCTTCCAGAGCACGATCGATGACCTGCTTGACGCGGTCGATGCCGGCTTCGCTGCCTTCGTGGCCCTTCGTCGCTTTTCGTTTACGACCGAGAATGCGGAACTCGCTGTCGCAGACACACGCCATCATCTTCGTGCCGCCGAGGTCAAACCCCAGCCACAAGTCCCGCTCGACGGCCGCTTCCGGCTCGTTCTTCCCGTTGCTCGACATGCCTGCCTCCGATGCAAACTGACTCGGCCCGCTGGATGGTGTCCGGTTCTCCAGGAAACGCGAAGCGTGAGCGAGGGACTATGCCGAAACGCTCTCAGTACCGAACGACCTTCGCCCTCGCTGACGCTTTTTGAAGTTGCGCACTTTTGAGTCGCGAAGCGACGGCAGCACATAGCTGCGGGCGTAAGCCCGCAGAAACAGAGGGAAAACTGCCAAAGCCGCGAAGCGGCGACAGCAATCGTGTCTGCTGCCGCCGCTTCGCGGCTCACATGTTCATTCCGTCCCCTTTCCGTGGGCTTTCACCCACGGCTATGTACTGTCGCCGCTTCGGGGCTGAAGTGTGCAACTTCAAAACTGACGCTTCGGGTTACTTTCCGGAAATCTTTCGCACGCGCTACGCCTCAGCTCCAAGGCGATTGCCGTACTGCGTCTCATAGTAGTCGCGATAGGCTCCGCTTTTCACGCGTTCGACCCAGACTGGGTTGCCCAGGTACCAGTCGATGGTGTCTCGCAGCCCGGTTTCGAAGTCGACCTGCGGAGCCCAGCCGAGCTCACGTTCGGCTTTCGCCGTGTCGATCGCGTAACGGAAGTCGTGTCCGGCGCGGTCTTCGACGTACTTGATCAGCGAGTGCGGTTTGTCGAGAGCGTCGAGCAGTTTCTTTGTCAGTTCGAGATTCTGCAGTTCACCGTGGCCCCCGAAGTTGTAGACCTCGCCCGGTACGCCTTTTCGCAGAGCCGCGTCGACTCCGCGAGCATGGTCCATCACGTGGATCCAGTCGCGAACGTTGTCGCCCTTGCCGTAAACCGGCAGCGACTGATCGTTCAACGCGTTGCTGATAAACAGCGGAATCAGCTTTTCAGGAAACTGATAGGGGCCGTAATTGTTCGAGCAGCGGGTGATGATCACCGGAAATTTGTGAGTGTGAAAATACGACCGTACGAGCATGTCTGCTGCGGCCTTCGACGCCGAGTACGGACTGTTCGGGGCGAGCGGCGTCTCTTCTGTGAAGAAGCCCTCTTTCCCGAGAGTGCCATAAACCTCATCGGTCGAGACCTGCAGATAACGCTCGACGCCGACCTTGCGGGCCGCGTCCAGCATGACCTGCGTGCCGACGATGTTCGTCTGCACGAACGGTCCGGAATCGAGGATGCTGCGGTCGACGTGGCTTTCTGCCGCGAAGTTCACAACGGCGTCGACGTTCGATGTCGCGAGCAGATCTTCGATGAAGTCGGGGTCGGCGATGTCACCTTTCTCGAAGCGGTATCGCGAGTCGGAATCGATGTCCGCCAGGTTTTCCGGATTCCCCGCATAAGTGAGGGCGTCGACGTTGACGATCTCAACATCCGGGTAGGCATCCAGCTGAAGCCGAATGAAGTTGGAACCGATGAATCCGCAGCCGCCGGTTACGAGAATTTTTTTCATCACGTTACTCATTGAATTTGAGTCGGGTTGTTTTCGTTCTGGCTCAGCAGTCACGGCCGTTCGGCCCGTCAGAAAACGTTTACTTCAGAAACTGCCACCAGGTCGAGTGAGCTGTTGTCGAGAAGCCCAAACCTGCCATGCAAAGCGCTACAACCGGAACCGGCGATTCGTTCAGCAGGACTGTGCCTCACCCAGCCGGAGAAACACTTCAGGACGGGAACCAACGTAGGCAAATCCAGGAGCGTCGACCAGAGCAGTCGCGAGAGAGTGTCAACCGCCACCAATCCGGCATGTCGCATCGCATCCACCTCACCGGTCGTTATCATCTGGCCGTTACGCTTCTCCACCTGCTGAAAGGATGAACGATGCCGGCACGGGCAAACTCAATCATGTCGCTGCTGATCGCAGCTCTGACTCTTGCGGTTGCGGCTCCGACGACGGTGTTCGGCTTCGCGCCGGGCGACGAAAAGGTCGCGACGAAAGACCTGCCCACCGCGTGGGCTCACATCGTGATCAAAGGCAGCTATCCCGAGGGAGCCTCTCTGCCAGGCCTGTTCGGCGCCGCCACCGAGAACCTCGCGTCCGGCCTGGACCGGATCAACAAAGTGGCGACGGACGATGAAATTTCCGGCCTCGTGCTGAGACTGGATGGCCCGTCACTCGGCTGGGCCAAGCTCAACGAGTTCCTTCAGTCGATCGAACGTGTCCGCAAGGCCGGCAAGAAAGTCATCGCTGTTGTCGATGAACCGGCAACTCACTCGTACATGCTGGCGTGTGCCTGTGACGAGATCATCATGCCGGAAGGCGGAGCCGTCATGGTTCTCGGCCTGCGGATGGAAGTGATGTTCTACAAAAAACTGTTTGAGAACATCGGAGTCCACGCCGACATGATGCAGGTTGGCGAGTACAAAGGCGCGGCCGAACCTTACACCCGCACCGAAATGAGCCCCGCATTCCGGGAAGAAATGGAAGCGATGCTCGACGACTACTACGAGCAGATCGTCACCACAATCGCGAAGTCGCGAAAGCTGGATCGGAAGGCAGTCGAAGAGGCGATTGACAACGGGCCTCACACGGCAGCCGCTGCGAAAAAACTCGGCCTGATCGACCGACTCGCCTACGAGGACGAAGTCGAGACGATCCTCGTGAAGGAATACGGCGGCAAGACGATCCGCAAAGATTACGGCAAGGAGAAAGTCGACACCGACTTCAGCGGCCTGGCCGGCATGATGAAGATGATGAATCTGATGATGGGCGTTCCGACAGCGCGTCGTGTGACATCCGGAGACAAGATCGCCGTCATCCACGCGACGGGCGTGATCATGACCGGTCGCAGTACGAACGATCCGTTCGGTGGCGAAGTCCTCGGCTCGACAACTCTCGTGAAGGCGATCGAGCAGGCGGAGGACAGCGATCAGGTCAAAGCGATCGTCCTGCGAATTGACAGCCCGGGCGGCAGCGCGCTCGCGAGCGACTTGATCTGGCGAGCCCTCAAGAAATGCAAAAAGCCCGTCGTCGCCAGCATGGGCAACACGGCGGCGAGCGGTGGTTACTACATCGCGATGGGCTGCAAAGAGGTCTACGCCGAGCCGGGGACACTGACCGGTTCGATCGGCGTCGTCGGCGGCAAACTGGCGACCGGCGGCCTGTTCGAAAAAATCGGCCTCACAACGAGCATCATTCAGCGAGGTAAGAATGCGGGGGCAATGAGCGGCACAACACCGTTCACGGACAGTGAGAAAGCCGCGATGAAAAAACTCATGACGGAAATCTACGTTCAATTCACGTCGAAATGTGCCGACGCGCGAGGCATGAAACTGGATGACCTCGAGAAGCTTGCCCGCGGTCGTGTTTACACCGGCAACATGGCCAAAAAACTGAACCTGATCGACGAGCTCGGGACGCTCGACGACGCCGTCGCGAAGGCTCAGAAACTGGCCGGCCTCGATCCATCCAAGGAGCTCGAGCGAGTCATCCTGCCCAAACCGACAAGCCCGTTCGAAGCACTCTTCGGCCCGCTCGGCGATGTCCAGGCCCCAGCGACCGGCCAGGCGTCAGCCGTGATCAACGCCCTGAGGTCGTTCTCACCGGAACTCGCCCGCGAGCTGTCTGCCCTAAGCGTCCTGCAGATGCTCGTCCGGGAAAAGCGGATGACGGTCATGCCGTTCCGCGTTCAGGTCGAATAGGAGTTCGTACGATTCGTCGCAACGGGCGAATGTGAAATGCGAAAGAGGCTGGCAATTTGCCAGCCTCTTTTTATTGAGTGGCACGTAACGCGCCTAACTAATACGACAGCGCAGAGTAGCTGGATTCGCCAGAATTCAGGTGTTTGGAATCTCCCGAAGTCTCGGCGACTTCGGATACGGCTGTCCGACTTAGCGCTGTCGTACTAACAGCCCGTTGAAAAAGTGGCCCTTTTTCAACGGGCTGCTAAAAGTAGCCACCGCCCTGGCCCAACAACGTGCCGCCGAGGAATTTTCCGTCTTCATCGGTCGAATTCCAGTTGATGCCCAGTCCGGTCAGAAACTTTTCGATCTTTCGGTGGACATTCTGAGACTGGCGAATGACCAGAATCGCTTCCGGGATCACGACGGAAGTTTTGACCTCGGGGACTTCTGGCTGTGCTGGCTTCTTTCCCGTTTGAACAGGATTCTGAGCCGGGTTCTCTCCACCGAGCTGTGCCTGTCCGGAGAGCACCTGACCTTTGACTTCCAGAATGCGTCGCCCGGCGGCGACTTTGCGGATGAAGCCGCCGTCCGGGTTGGCTTCCGACTTCCATGATTCAGGGGCGACGACTTCTGGAAGCAGGCTGAGCAGGTCTTCGGCCGAGTCGCGGTCCATTCGATAAAACCGCGTGGTCAGTTGCTGAGCCAATCGTGCCGCGGCTTCCGCCTGAGCCTTCGTCGTCGCTTCATCGACGACGTCTCTCGATTTGCGGCTCCACGCGATCATGTCTCGAATCAGGTTGTGCACGACGTCGGTCTGACGAACCAGAATTCTGCCCGTGTCCGTCAGTGTCAGCGCGTCTCCACCGGCGCCGTCGATGTTTTCCCACCAGCCGTCCGTTGTCGCCTGGATGGCTTCCGAAAAAGCTTCGACATCGTCGCCCGAGAACACATCAGAAACGTCATAAAGCACCGCGTGCAGATGCTCATTCGCCATGTCGATTGTTGTCAGTGTCAGGCGACCGTTCACCACAACCAGCGTCAGCCGGAGCGGATCAAGTGCGACCGCGATGGCTTTTTGAAGCGGCACATCGGACAGGGCGAGATTGATTGGTTCGTCGGTCCCGATTCCGGAATCTTCCAGCCCCGTCGTGTCAATGAAAATCCGAATCTCAAGCGCGTCGGCGAAGAACTCAACACACTCGTTGAGTGGAGTGTCAACGAAGTCGACAGACACTTTCTGCTGAAGCTGGCTTAGCAGGCGGATGTGCCGATCATGGTCGGTCAGGTAGCGGTACGGTTTGTGCCTGGTGGACGACAGGATGGAAAGTAATTCCGCAATGTTGCGATGAACTCTCCAGTTCTGCCGGACGGTCAGGACATTTCCGACAATCGCATGAGTTCCGCCTTCTCCGTCAATAAATGACCACGAAGCGTCGAGTGTCTCGATCAGATCGATCAGCTGCGATTTCTCGAGGCCGCTCTTCAGCAAGCCAGTGATGTCGTAGCTGCGAGGAATCTGATGCTCAAATTCCCTGTAACGCGGCGTCACGTGAATCAGACCCGTATCCATGTACCAGCCCAGCTGAAGTGGTTCGCAGATCCAGTCGAGCAGCAAACGCAACGGGACTTCGTCCGCGTTGGGTGGCAACGGGGGAAGCGGTTTCTTTTCCTGCTCTGCTTTCTGCCGGGCTTCGAAGTACGCGCGAGGCAGCGATTCGGCCCGCAGTGTGACGGGCTCATCCAAAGCGAGTCCGGCATCCTCCAGGCCAGTCCGGTCGACGATAATCGGTACCTTGTGAAGGTCGCTGAGGTACAGCATCACCTCGCTGAGCGGCGTGTCGAAGAAGTCCACTGAAGTTGGCCGGTCCAGGACTTCCGGAAACAACTCTTTATCGGCGAGGTAGTCGACGCCCGAAGCGACGGGTTTGTTGTCCCCGGGTTCGGCACGCGCAATCGTGCCGCCTGGCCCTTCGGTACCACCTTTTCCCGGACCGAAGTACACGAACAGGAACGCGGCCAGGGCGGTGACTGCAGTTGTGACGGCTGTGGTTCTCATGATGGCCCTCCGGATTTTCTTCGGGGAAACCTTTGTGAAATCAACGGCGAGACCGGCCGCGTCGCCGAATTCGTCGAGCGCCTGCCGAATCGCGTCGTCCCGCGACTGGCCGGACTGGACAAGCTCCTCGAAGCGTTCTTCGAGGTGGTCCCGCAATTCGTCTGAGATCGATGACTTCTGTTCGGGGCTCAGCTTCAGCAGCTTGCCGAGCAGGTCGAGGTACAGTTCGAATTCGCGTTCCGGCATGACAAGCTCCGTGAGTGGCGGCACTCTCAATTCCAAATCAGATTTCAGTTACGCAGGTTGCGGCGACGGATCAACAAGCGGACCGAGAATTCTCTGCAGGCACTGCACGTAGGCCTGCCATTCGCCGACCCGTTTTTTCAAGTGCTTTTTTCCGGCCACCGTCAGCTCATACCACTTCCGGCGGCGGCCGGTGGACTCGTCCCAGCGGCAGCGGACGAGCTTGTTCGACTCCAGTCGATGCAGAATCGGGTACATCGTGCCCGCTTTCAGCTCGATCATTTCACCACTGGCTGCCTTCAGTTTCTGCTGGATGAGGTAGCCGTACTGCGCTCCGTCGGACAGAACCGACAGGATCATCAGATCGAGGCTGCCTCGAACAAGCTCCGGATTCAGACTGGACATCGCTCCCTCTCCTGACGGGTAGAACGCCAATAGATTGCCAGTCTATGTATTGCGTGTCAACCGGGATCTGGCACTTTGATAAAGTTCAGACTCATGCGGGACGAATGAACGCCGAAGTGCCCGTGGGGAAAGTCGCGGCGCTCCGCTGAAACGATTCGACTTTTTCGTCGGCCCGGACCGTTTGCGGGCTCGCAGACTGAGGGAAGGCGTCCTGCGGCCGCCACCTCAAAATCGTGGCTGCTTTTCTCCGTCCGGGCGATTCCCTATCGTAAGCAAGTCCTCATTTCGCAGTTCGTTGAAAAAGCCAGTCGCAGGTAGCGGAGCGGCACAAGCCACCCGGTTTTGCATGGGAAAATGCATCCAGACCGGAAGGCTTGCGCCGTGCCGCGACAATTTTCAACGGACTGCTCGGCCTGCCTGATGGAACCCACCATGAAACTAACTGTCGCCCTTGTACTCGCCTCCATTCTGATTTCTGCCGCCGGCCCTGTTGCGGCTCAGGTCAAAACACAGTTGCCTGAAGTTCAGGAATCCGTCGTGAAGTCAGAGGACGGCACCCCGCAGCCCGCCGCGCCCCGGCCGAAAGCAATCGACATTTCCGGCGGACCCGCACCCAACTGGATCTGGGCGAAAGCCGATCAGACTCCGCAGGCCTGCTGGCTGCGAAAGGAGTTTGAGACGACTGCCCGATCCGGCGCCGTCATCGCGACATGCGATAACGGGATGGAGGTGTTCCTCAACGACCAGCGCATCCTGTCCAGCAACGAGTGGGGGACGCCCGTGAGAGCGGACGTGGCGAAGCATCTGAAGCAGGGACGCAACACCTTTCTGGTCAAAGCCACGAACGAGGGCAACGTCGCCGGATTCGCTCTGAAGCTGGTCATGAATCCTGGCGAGAAAAATAAGTCGTATCTGATTTCGGACTCGTCCTGGGAAGCCTCGCTGTCGAAGGACTTTTCGAAAATTGTCGACACAACGACTCACGGCAAAATGGGCGTTGGTCCGTGGGGCGATGTCTTTTCCAAACCGAACGGTGGTGCCGGTCTGGTGAGCCGTGTGCCTCGCGACGTGTTTCAGCTGCTGCCCGGTTTCCAGGTGGAAAAGATTTTCGACGTCGATAAAGACACCGAGGGATCGTGGGTCAGCATGACCTTCGACGATAAAGGCCGCATCATCGCGAGCGACCAGGGCGGCAAAGGGCTGTTCCGGATCACTCCCTCGCCGATCGGCAGCGACAAGCCGACGACGGTTGAAAAACTCAAAGTCAGCATGACCTCTGCGCATGGCATGTTGTTTGCCTTCGGGTCGCTTTA
>ERZ891418.132-NODE-132-length-26659-cov-7.857954_pt1 | contig 26659 bp, 22 predicted proteins | sample MGYA00521236_ERZ891418 | MGnify/ENA primary metagenome ERZ891418 (study PRJEB32303, sample SAMEA104408696) | aquatic metagenome | biome: Brackish water; feature: Chemocline; material: water | place: Baltic Sea | collected 2014-10-18T10:34:00 | depth 100 m ... | reverse complement strand
TGTCATCCGCCATGATGAAAACGATGTTCGGCGACGCAGCCTCGACTCTGACCGCGTTCGACAGAACCAGTGAGAAAGCAGCGATGGCGAGTGCAGAACGAAGCGTCGGCATGGTGCAAATCCAATGAGTCAGGTGCGGCCAGCGGACCGAAGCGAGCGACAGGTCCGAGAGTTTACTCTTCGTCAGCACGCGTCGCACAGCGGGCGAGATGACGCCTGCCTCCTCACGTGCGAATTCCCGCTTTACGATGCCGCCGCCCGACTCCAACTGGATCCGCAGCAATGATTCCCCGCACCGCGTTCTCAACCCTCAGCTGCCCGGACTGGTCGTTTCAGGACCTCATCCGAAACGGCACAGCATTCGGATTTGACGGGGTCGAAATCCGCCTGCTGCAGCGGGAGACGGACCTGTTGAGCCTCCCCGACTTTCAGCCGAGCCAGCTCAAAGACCGGCGGCGTGAACTTGCCGATGCGGGGTTTCAAATCTGCGGGTTGTCCTCGTCGGTCCAGTTGCAGTCGCCAGACAAGTTCGAGCGGCAACATCAGATCGAAACCGGGCGACGCTATCTTGAGCTCGCTGTTGAACTCGGGGCAGGCTTCGTGCGAGTCTTCGGCGATGTTCTACAGCCGACAGAACATGGATCCGTGCCCGTCGAGGATGTCTCGCCGGAGCAGCGGAGCCGAACGGTGTCACTCGTCGCAGAGGGACTCAATCAGCTCGGCGAACTTGCTGAGCGGCAGGCGATTGAGGTACTCATCGAGACGCACGGAGATTTTTCCAACACCGTCGTTATGGAAGAAACGATGCGGCAAGTGTCGAGCCCGGCCGCGGGAGTTCTCTGGGACACGCATCACCCCTGGCGGTTCTTCGACGAAGAACTGTCGGCATCGTTCCAGCGGCTGAGGCCGTGGATCCGGCATACTCACTGGAAAGACTCGGTCAGACGGCGCCCGGCATCCCAGGGCGAAGAGAGTCCGGCCGACGACGCCGAAGCGGCCGCCACAAAAGCACACGACCTGATGAGCGGTCATCGGCACGCCGATTATGTCCTCTTCCGCAGCGGCGAGTTTCCCGCGCAGGAGTGCATGAGGCTGCTGAAGGAAGACGGCTACTCCGGCTGGCACTGCCTTGAGTGGGAAAAAATGTGGCACCCGGAAATCGAATCTCCCGAGCTCGCGCTGCCGCTGTTTCCGCCGAAGATTCGTGAACTGTGGAAAGCGGCCGGTCCACTCGCCACGGGCAGAGCGAACGCGCGCTTACGGGAGGGCAAAGCTCCCGCAGATTACACAGATGGGTTTGGAGGGAAGTGACACATGCCACTCATTCCGCTCAGCGATCTTGATGACCCACGACTGGATCTGTTTCGCAATCTCAAGAAAACGAACTCGACTCGCTGGTCACCACACTTCATCACCGAGGGAAAAAAACCAACGCGGCGGCTGCTGGAGAGCGACTTCCCGGTGACGTCGATCCTGATCAGCGAGAAATTCGTCGACATGCTGCGGCCGCACTTGAGCGGCGACCGCAGCGATGTGCCGGTCTTCATCCTGCCGCAGGCGGTCTGCCAGATGCTGGTGGGATACACGTTTCACTGCGGGATGCTGGGGTGCGGTCTCCGACAGAAGCCTCCGCAGCTCGCGGAACTGATTCGTCCCGGAATTCGACAACTGTTCGTCGTCTGCCCGTCGACCGAAAACCAGGACAACCTGGGAGCCATCCTGAGAATTGCAGCCTCGTTCGGGGTTTCCGGATTGCTGCTCGGCAAAGGCTGCTGCGATCCGTTCTCCCGCCGAACGATCCGCGTTTCCATGGGCAATGCAATCAGAATTCCCATCATTGAAGCGGGTGAGGATCTACCGGACCTCGTCAGAGAGCTGCGTGATCAGCATAACGTCGAGCTGATCGCGTCAGTCCTCGACGAAGCCGCGGTACCGCTTGAACGAGCCACGATTGCCCCACAAAGAAGTTGTGCACTTCTACTCGGCAATGAAGACGCTGGGCTCGATCGAAACTGGATTGAGCTTTGTCAGCGCGTCGTCACAATCCCGATGCACCACGGAACGGATTCGCTCAACGTTTCCGTCGCGGCCGGGATTCTGCTTCACCACTTTGCCAATCGATCATGACACGACTTCACCGGATAAATCTGAAAGGCCCCTGGGACTACGAGTGGCTTGACGGTCCGCACGCTGCCTCTGATTCGAATGTCGACTTACCACCCGTCGCGGACAACGAGTTTCTGCTGGCTCACTCACGAGTTCGCATGCCGTCGTCCATCGAGGATGCCTGGGGCGCTGTCTCAGGTCGCGTCCAGTTTCAGCGTCGATTCCAGAAGCCGACGAATCTGGAACCGCACGAGCGGGTTCACATCGCCTTCGACGGTTTCGGAGGAACGGCGACTGTGACGCTCAATGGCGAACCGCTTGCCGAACTGAATGACGTCGACTCGACGCAGACGTTCGACACGACCGACCGTCTCGGCCAGTCCAACATCCTGGCCGTGGAACTCACGTGGAACCCGCCCGGAAACGGTGCGGGCCGGGGCGGCCTGTGGGGAGCCGTCGCGATCGAGATTCACGACGCCTGACTGCCCGTAGGGTAGGCCGAGCGCAGCGAGCCCCACCAGATGTCGGTCCGCAAGTTTCTCGCGGAGCCCTCGGTGTTCGGGACCGGATACAAAAAAGACCCGGAGAGGATGTCCTCTCCGGGTCGCGACTTCAGTGGTCAATCATTGGCGACTTAATAAAGATCTTCGCCGTGGCTGTGGCCGCCATCCTTCGGCTTTTCAGCGATCAGGGCGTCACTCGTCAGCAGCAGAGTCGCGACCGAAGACGCGTTCTGAAGAGCCGTTCGAGTCACCTTGGTCGGATCGATGATGCCGGCCTTGACCAGATCTTCGAACTTGTCGGTGGCGGCGTTGTAGCCATCGTTGCCAGACAGTTCGAGGACTTTCTCACAGATCACGCCACCGTCTTTGCCGGCGTTATTGGCGATCTGTGTGATTGGAGCACGGCAGGCACGCAGAATGATGTTGTACCCAACGTCTCCGTCGTGACTGAGCTTCTTGCCTTTGACGGCACCGGAAGCTCGCAGCAGAGCGACGCCACCACCCGGTAGAATTCCCTCTTCGACGGCGGCACGGGTTGCGTGCAGAGCATCTTCGACGCGGGCTTTCTTTTCTTTCATCTCGGATTCAGTCGCGGCTCCAACGTTAATCTGTGCCACTCCGCCGGACAGCTTCGCGACCCGCTCGTTGAGCTTCTCTTTGTCGTAGTCGCTCGTCGAGTTTTCCAGCTCGCGTCGAATCTGATCGATGCGGGCCATGATGTCAGCTCGCTTGCCGCCACCTTCGATGATCGTCGTGTTGTCCTTGTCAACGATGACTTTTGAAGCAACACCAAGCTCGCCCAGCTGGACGTTTTCAAGCTTGATGCCCAGGTCTTCGAAGATCGCCGTTCCGCCACACATGATGGCGATGTCCTGCAGCATGGCTTTGCGGCGATCGCCGTAGCCAGGGGCTTTGACAGCGACGCACTTGAACGTGCCACGCATTTTGTTGATGACGAGCGTGGCGAGTGCTTCGCCTTCGACGTCTTCAGCAATGATCAGCAGCGGCTTGCCGCTCTGAACAACCTTTTCGAGGACCGGGACGAGGTCCTTGATGTTGTTGACTTTCTTTTCGTGAATCAGCACGTAGCAGTCCTCGTAGACGGCTTCCATGCTGTTCGGATCGGTCACGAAGTACGGCGAGAGGTAGCCTCGGTCGAACTGCAGGCCTTCCTTCTTGTCGTAGTCGGTGTGGAGGCTCTTGCCTTCTTCGACGGTGATGACGCCGTCTTTGCCGACTTCGCTCATCGCCCTGGCGAGAATGTCGCCGATTTCTTTGTCACCGTTTGAGGCGACGGTTCCGACCTGAGCAACTTCCTTCTTGCCTTTGCACTCGGTCTTCATCTTGCCGAGCTCTTCGACGATGTCGGCCACGGCCTGTTCCATGCCGAGCTTCATCTCGATCGGGCTGACACCAGCAACGACGGCTTTGAGGCCTTCGTTGAAGATGGCTTCCGCCAGGATGGTTGCGGTTGTTGTGCCATCACCGGCGTTGTCAGACGTCTTGCTGGCGACTTCCTTGACGAGGCTGGCACCCATGTTTTCGAACTTGTCAGACAGTTCGATTTCACGGGCCACGGTCACGCCGTCTTTTGTGACGGTCGGCGAGCCGAAGCTCTTTTCGAGGATGACGTTGCGGCCGCGTGGGCCAAGCGTGACTTTGACGGCTCGAGCCAGTTTGCTCACGCCGCGACGCATGGCTTCCTGAGCTTCCTGATCGAAGGCAATAATTTTTGCCATGGGAGAGTTTCTCCTGTAGGAGTTCTGAATTCAGAAATGAGTCTTCGTTAAACCGGGTGTCGCCGGTCAATCTGACCTGGAATATCGGTATCGAGGCGAGCCTCAGAAAGTCGCAAGAATGTCACTCTCGCGGAGCAGCAGGTAATCATCGTCTCCGACTGAGATTTCTTCACCGCCGTATGACGTGAAGAGAACGGAGTCCCCTTCTTTAACTGTCAGCGGAATCTTCGTTCCATCGTTGCGAGTGTGTCCGTCGCCGACCGCGATCACGGTGCCACGCTGCGGTTTGTCGCGTGCCGAATCGGGGAGCACGATGCCGCCGGCTGTCTTTTCTTCAGCCGCGTCACGCTGCAGCACAACGCGATCGCCCAGCGGAACCAGATTTGTCTTCGCTTTCGCTTTTGACTTCGACTTTGCCTTCGCCATTCCATTCTCCTGAGGTCAGCAGAAACGCGTCTCGAAAGCTCCTCAGGCACGTGCCCGTCCTTCCAGCCCGGAAGGCACCGCACTCAGCGGGATTGGGAGCGAGGGTGTTTGTTCGGCCAGTCCGGTTCCCTGTTTCCCCTTCGCGAGGACGTCAGGAAATCGCAACTGTTGTCCGCCCGAGCTCCGTCAGGGCGATTCCGCAGCGGACTGCCAGTTGGTCAATGCCACCATGACAGCCCACGACTCCATCCGTGCCGGGAAGTCACGACAGACCGACAGCCGGGAATGGGACTCGATCAAAGCGAACTCTGTGCCAAAGACGGCCAGCGAATGCAAGTTACTTTTATTAAATGAGTTATGAAGATTGCCGGTCTTCAGTCCGGCTGCCATTTTCGAGCTGATTTCGGATTGAGGAGCGAATGCCTGCCACTCTGTCAGCCACGATCACTCAGACGGGCTTCCGAGAAAAACGCGGCAATATTTCAAAAAAGTGCCGCGGATCGCGGGATCGCTACGGGTCCGACCATGCCCTCGCGCTTGCGCTTCAAGCTACATTTGTCGCAGGCGGACAAAAACATCCGTCGAAGCCGAGCTGCGATGCTCGACTCCCTGACGTATCCCCCAATGAGATCGCCACCGCTAGAGGATCCGCCGTTGAACGCAGCCACTCGCCCACCACTGAGGTCCCGCACCTGGTTCGGCCCGGCGGTCGCGGCTGCGCTGACTCTCTTTGCGGTCCTGGTCACGCTCGACCCGGCCGACTGTCGGCCAGGCATGCCGGAAGGGCCAGGCGTCGCGATCGACGAGTCCTTCAATGTCGAGATGGGGGTCTATCTGGTCGAGGCGTTCCGTTCGTACGGCATCGCGTCTCTTCACTCGGCAAGCCAGATCGAAATTTTCGAGGGCTACAACCCGGACCATCCCCCTCTCGGGCGAGCGTGGCTCGGCGTGTTTCACGCGGCGGCGCAGGCCGTCGCGCCGGCGGATGTCGAAGGCCCGTTCGTCACGGTCAGCGCGCGAGTTGGCTCAGCCTTCGCGTTCGCTCTGACGGTGCTCGCTGTTGGCTGGATGACGGGAAGTCGTTTCGGAGCGATCGCCGGAACGCTCGCCGCGACGAGTCTCGCGTTGATGCCGCGACTTTTCGGGCACGCGCATCTGGCCTCGCTGGAGACGATCACCGGTCTGACCTGGACTCTGACCGTGCTCTCCACGGGCCTGTTGTGGTCGCGCGAAGGCGGACCAACCGATCGAGTTGCCTTCGGAACCGGATTCCTGCTCGGCCTCGCGCTGCTGACGAAAATTCAGGCGATCATTCTTCCGCCGCTGGTCGTGCTGTGGGCACTCAGTCACTGGCGGAAGCAGGCGCTGAGGCCGCTGGCGATCTGGGGGCTCGTTGGCGGAGTCGTGTTCGTTGTCGGCTGGCCCTGGTTGTGGAGCGACCTGCCGGGCCGACTTGCCGACTACTTCGGGCGAACGACCGGTCGAGTGCCCCTCAACGTCTGGTACATGGGCGAGAAAATTGCCGACCGGGACGTCGCCTGGCATTACCCGTGGATTCTGTTTCTGGTCACGGTCCCGCCGGGGCTCCAATTGTTCGCGGCGGCGGGAGTCCTGCGGTTCGGCCGGAAGTTTCAGCATCGGCCAGAGCTGACATTGCTGCTGGGTTCGGTGATGGCTCCGCTGATCTTATTCAGCATGCCCGGCGTGGCCGTGTACGACGGGGTGAGACTTTTTCTCGTGAGCTTCCCCGGCTGGGCGGTCTTCGCGGGGCTTGGTGGTGCACTGCTTTACGAGTGGCTTTCGACGGAGCTCGCACTTCTTCCGGACGGAAGAACGAGTGACGCGACTTCCGCTCAAACGACCTCAGCGAAACCCAAAGCGGTCAGACTCGCCGAGCGACTGAAGCTCACTCGAGTCCGGCATCCTGGCATCATTCTGGCCGCTGTCTTTTCCGGTCAGGCGATGGGCCTGGTTTGGACTCACCCCTACCAGCTGAGCTACTACAACGCTTTTGTGGGCGGGCCGAACGGAGCGGAGAAGCTCGGCTTCGAAACGACGTACTGGGGAGACTCGCTGTCGAGGTCACTGCTGCTGGAAGTCGCCCGGCGAGTCCCCGACGGCAGCACGATCGACCTCGCCCCCGTACTGCACCCGTTTCAGGTGGACGTCGTGCAGTCGCAGGCACCCGTGTTGAGGCGTCATAATCTCACGCTGCGAGCGTACGATCCGGAAAACAGCAACGGCGACTATCTGCTCGTCTTTCACCGCAAAGCCGACATGCCCCGGCCGAGTGACCTTAAGTCTGCCGGTTGGAAGATTCTTGTGGCCACTCACCGCCAGGGCACCATCCTGGCCTCGTTTTACCAGAGGACTGAGTAGAGCGAGTTTCGCCATCGAAAATCGAGTCAGCAAAGGACGACTTAAGGACGACTTCCAGTAGTAACCCGAAGCGTGAGCGAGGGCGAACGTCGACCGACGTCGGTCTCTCGAAAGACGTTCGCCCGCGCTCACACTTCGGGTTACTACTAATCCTCGCAAACAATTTCAGAGAGCCCAATTCGACACCCCAGCAAGGACCTCACCATGACGAGCCGCGCCGCCACCGAGTACCGCTATGAAAAACTCACCTGGCCGGAAATTAACGAGGCCATCGAGCAGAACCAGGTCTGCATCGTTCCCTGCGGGGCCGTTGAGCAACACGGCGAGCACCTGCCGCTCGACGTCGATCTGGTCTGTCCGGGAGGAATCGCCCGCGGGGCGGGGGAGCTCATTCCGGACAAGATGCTCATCCTGCCAACGATCCAATACGGCTACACCGGGCACGTCATGGACTTTCCCGGGACGATCAACACGCACTACGAGACCTTCATCAAGCAGGTCCTCGACGTGACAAAGTCGCTGGCTTATCACGGCTTCAAGAAGGTCATCCTGCTGAACGGGCACGGGTCGAACATGCCGAACCTCGACCTGGCCGCCAGGCGACACAATCTGGAAACCGACGGCGAGTGCATCCTCGCCGCGTGGTGGCACCTGCTGACGATTGATCAAGAATTCCTTCGCAACTGGCGCGAGGGCGTCTACCCCGGCAGCTGTGCTCACGCCTGCGAACTGGAGACGTCGCTCTATCTGTACCTCGACGAAGACGGCGTCCGCAAAGACCGAATCAAAAACCACATCAGCAATCTGAACGACGGCAACCCCTACATCTGGGGAGACCTGTTCGGTCACGGTGCGGGAGCACTGACGTCCTGGACGAGCAGCTATTCGGCGATGGGCGTGATCGGCCAGCCGGAGCTCGCCACCAAAGAAAAGGGCGAGCAGGTCTTCAACGAGGCGGTCAAACAACTGTGCGGAATGGTCGAGTTCTTCCGCGACAGACCGAAGGATCAGCGGACCCGGCATCAGTCAAAGGAGCCAACGATGCCCATGCCCTGGGGCCAGCGCCACGAAATCTGACCGCCGCACAGCCCCTGCAATAAAAGAAACCCGAAGTGCCGGCGGGAGCATAGCGGACCCGGCAGAGTCTGCATCGCCGACACTCCGGGTGTTTCGTCCGGAGCCAACAGTCGAGGGCTTACTTGTCCTTCAAGCGAAGCCGTAACCGGCTGTCTCCATAAAACTGTTCGATTTGAAGATGAAGCTGTTTCTCACGGTCTCGATCGTCGTCGACCTTCCAGTTGCGTTTCGGGTCGCGGACTTTCCAGACTTTGCCGTCGGAGTGACGGTACAGCTCCTCTTGTTCCACACGATTCATCGGGCGGGCGCCCACTCGACCAAACACAGCCAGTTGACTTCCCGCTTCGTCGACAGCACGGTCACGGTCCACTCCCTTCGAGATTGCGTAGGCGTGACCACCGTGCGGAATGTGGAAGGACGCGATCAATTTCGGCGTTGGGCGCGTCGCAAATCCATCATTTCCTGGCGTCTTCGGTGAAGTCAGTTGAACGACGTGCAGACCGTTGTGGCCGTCGGCGAGGTAGGCAAACTGGCTGACGTATGTCATACCCAGTTTCACGTCGTGCAGGTCGTTGATCTTGCCATCCGCTGTGTAGACCTGATCAATCTTCAAGTCCCTGGGATTTGTAATGTCGACGATGACCAGCCCGTCGTGTCCACCCGAAACGTAGGCGTAGGTTCGAGCCAGATAGATGTTGTGGGGCTCGTGCATCTCCAGATGGGAGACCGGCTGCGGGTCTTCCATGTCAGTCACATCGAAGACTTTGATGCCGTGATGGTCGCACACAAAGGCGTAGCGGAACTGCATCTCCACCGCGCCGGGATGGTGCAGCCACTCGCCGTCCGGAATGACCTTCACCACTTTGATCGAGCCAAGAAAGTCGCCGAGCTTCGAGAGGTCGTTGTCGTTCGGCTCACCGAGCTTCACGATGACGATGCCGGCGTCGCAGCTGACCCAGGCATAGTTGCCGAAGATGCTGACCTTACGGGCTCCGTTCAGGATTCCGTCTGGATTAAAGACGAAGTCCTTTTTGAGGAAGTTGTTGTTCGGATCGCCATCGAGCAGCGTGCCGGCCGCGATCATGATGAGACCTTCGCACGTGTCTGTCGCGTAAATGAAGGCGTACCGCAGTGGCACTTTCTCTTCGAAGTTTTCCGGCAGATGTGTTCGAGTCGGGTCCGGTGCGATTGTCGATGGCGCTTTGACATCAGTGCAGATGCCGTCTGTTCGAACGTAGAACCTCTGTCCGAGCGGCGAGACGGGAGCCGTCGTGTATCGCTCAGCGAAGGCTTTGTCGTCCGTAAACGCGATGTCGTAGACGCGGAACCCGGCCTCACCACACGCCGCGTAGAGGTACTCGCCACGATGCTGAAGGGCCTTGATTTCGAGCTTCATTCGCGGGTGCAGAATGTTGTCAGCGATGTCCTTGCCGGGATGTTCGTACGCTGTCTGCAGTTCCTTGTCGTTCGCAATGTGCTCGGTGTACCGCTGCGGATACGCGTCGGCGTGCATTGTGCTGCCGATGATGGACTGCGGTTCGTCGCGTTCCTGGACGACCGGTGACCAGACGCCGTGATCGCCGGCCGCGATCCACACATAACGCCCGACGAAGTTCAGGTAATTTGTGCCGTGCATCAGCAGTTGAGCCATGATGGCGTTGTTGTCTTCGTTTTCTGACAGATGGCAATCGCTGCAGGTTTTGGTCTCGCCCTTGCCCCGGACTGTGTGAGGCACGTTCGTACTGAAGGCGATTCCGCTGAGGCCCTCGGCCGAGATCGTCTGCTGCTGATAGTAGATCGACTCGCGGTTTCCGTTGTACGAGCTGACGTGGATCGCACACGCCGATCGGACCGGGTTGATCCGGTTGCCGGTGACGTTGCCGTCTTTGGCCAGCATGAAGACCTCATCGCGCAGCGTCTGGAAGCAGTACGCGGTGTAGTTTTTCAGAGTGTCGCCCTCGTAATGCAGCTCCGGCATTTTCTTGTCGGCCTTCTGGGGAAGGTGACATCCAAAGCAGCTCGGGTTCCAGGACGAGTGGCAGGAAATGCAGTTCATACTTTTGATGGAGTGCGCACAGTTCTCGCGGCGGTCTCCGTCAGAGTCGATGGCCATCGGGATGTCGCCCCACTCAAACTGACCGCTGTCGTCGAAGCGAACCGTTTTCGAGAGAGCCGAGGCCGCGTTGTAGTCGGGGTGGTTCGGGGTGATCGTGTCGCGAACCTGAGTGACCCTCCAGGAGATGTCCGGCTCCACCATCGAGTTCTGGACGATCGCACCGTTGGGCAGGTACTCGAACCGTCGTTTGCCGAACGGCGTCCGCATGGCGGCCAGATTACGGCCGACTGCCTTGCGTTCGGGATCGTTTCGCTGCGTGACCATTCCTTTCCACTGATTGCCCTTCGCGGACGGGCCGGAGGTCTTCAGCGGAGCGTACTCCGTGATCGTGCCGTGGCAGTCGGTGCAGGTGATCTCGATCGCCGCGCGGACTTCGCCATAGATGTTGCCGTCGCCGTGGTTGTCCTGAATGAAGTGACAGTCGACGCAGTGCATGCCCTTTTCCAGATGGATGTCGAGCATGTGAACCGGCACGGCTCCCTGCATTTTTCGCAGGGCGGCTTCTTTCTGACGGATCTTTTCGAGAGCTTCGCCATCCTCAACCCATGTTCGGTTCCGGTGAAGTTCCTTGTGAACCTCGGGGACTTTGACGCCCATCATCTTGTCCGTCGGCGAGACGTCGTACATCTTCTCGCCGAACTTGTTGACGTAGTGGCCCTGGCGGTCCTTCTTGAAGACGGCCCGGTAGCTCCAGCCGTGACCGTGAAAATCGGCGAGCGTGTGCTGCAGTTCCGGGTTCAGTCGAATCACTTCGTCGAGGAATTCGTAATCGGTCAGCAGCATCTTCGAGTCGATGTCGTTCGGGTTCGCCATTTGAGCCCGTGTGAACTGCTCGGACGTCGGCTTCGCTTCGCTTTTCGGATAGAGCTTGTCGCCGTCCGTTTCCTGGTCGGTCCACATGTAGCCCAGGTAAGAGTTCATGACGGTCGTGCCAGGGTGCATGTGGCAGACGATGCACTGGCTGGTCGGGATGGCCGACGTGAATCGATGCGCGATCGGGTGCCCGGATTCCCCTTTGGGAATCGTCGGGTCGATGGCGGTCACGTAGCGGTAGATTTTGTTGCCGTGCTCATCAAATTCCGGATCGACCTGCGCCGCCGCCATGCCGCGATTTCCGTAGCGGCCGTACGGGCCGGAATGGACCGCCGAACGATCGTTCGCGTAGATGATGTGGCACGAGGTGCAGCCGCTCGAACGGTAGTCACCCGGATGGTCGTTGGTGCCGAGGAAGTTCAACGTCGGGTCGAGCAGTCGGGTCTTGGCGAGGCCGACGAACACGGGGTCGGTCCGGTTGAGCGTGCCGAATCCGCGCGAACTGAGTCGCTGTCGTGGCCGGCCAGGCTCCTCACCGCGTTCGGGAATGCCGAGTTCGATCGCGAACCTGCCGCCGCGTTCGAAGATGCGCAGCGTGTTCCCGGGATGCGTGACTTGAAATCTCGTGAGCGGCTCCAGAAACGGCAGGATGCCCTTCAGGTTGGTGAGCTCCTGGCTCGGAGCCGGCACGGTCTGAATTCGCTGCGGCGTGCCGTACATCGAGTAGCTCTCGCCGTAGCGCGACCATTTGTCCGGCACGGCACCGTTGTTGTAGAGAGCCGCCCCCCACAGCATGCAGCCGTGAGTCATCATGCTCTTTTTGACGTGAAGCGTCTCCGGCTCGTGGCAGCCGCTCGTCCCGCAACTGAGCGAAGCGACTCGCAGATCGCCAGGATTCACGAAGCGAATGAACTCCGGGTTCTCATGGTTCAGCAGCGTGTAGGCGCGAACGGGATTTGCCGCGCTGCCGCTCCAGGAATCGGGAAATCGCGGGCTCACGTGCCCGATTTCCTTCATCTTCGAGTTGGGGTTTCCGCCGTGGCAGTCGATGCAGCCCAGGTGGAACGCCGCCGTCTCATCCGCCCCGTAGTGAGGGTCGTGCGAGTTCTCGTGGCAATGCACGCAGCCCCAGCTCTTTGCCTGAGCTTCCTCAGGTGACTGCTTGATGAGGCTTCCGATATAGCGGCTTGATCCGGCCGGAGTCGTCTCTTCGTAAACCGGCTGAAGAATCACGCGATCACCAGTCGGGGTCGCGGTGCCGTCAGCCGTCGTTGCGACTGCTGGGACAACTGCGCGGGGAGACTCGGAATCGACACTCGATGCGGCTTCGGAATTGGTCACGATGACGGTTGAGAAGCCGCCCCCCGGAAGTTGAGACCGCTCGCTCTGCGCAAGACGGGTGCCTGCGACGACGACTCGTTGAGCGACATTTCCGATCCCTTTCTCTGCGAGGATCTTCGCAATCACCAACCGTCGTGCCTCGTCGAGCTTCGCGTCGAGCTTCGCGTCGTCGACGTCACCTCCGGACGGCTCGATGAGAATCGGCCATGAACTGTTCGCCGCGGCCACCGACAGCTCGAGCACATGATCGAGACCGGATTGGTTCAGTTCCGTTGTCCGGCCGAGGAATTCAGAACTGCGAACAACAAAGCTGACGGGGAATTCTTTGACCTCGTGAAACTGCTCTCTCTGGTCCTCTGGAAGATCTGAAAGCCGGGCCGGGCCGCGTCGAAGGCGACCTGAGTTCTCCGAAATCGGTGGCCGAACGATCTGTCCTTTGGGATCCGGTTTCTTTCCCGGTCGAACCCGCTCCCACACCCGCGTCGGACGAATGCCGTCCAGCAGTCGCGCGGCTCGAGATCGGATTGTTGGTTTATCGAGGTCTGTCGGCTCGCGGTTCGCGTCGTCATCGCCGCCAACGGTCGGAATCGGCGGCACGGCGGCAAACGCGACGCGGTTCGCCGCCGGATCGGATCCGGGGCTCACAACGAACGTCACGATCCCGCCGAGAACGGCAACGGCCGCGACGCAACAGAATATCCCAATCGACTGCTGTCGCTGTGTCATGGGTGACTGACCTCCATGTCAGTGAGTGTCGTGTTAAATGTGGAAGCAGCGACTGGTCAGGAAATCGCGTCCTGCGAATTCTCATCCAGTTCAATTTCAAACGGATCGACCTCGGCAACGGCACCGTCCTTCCAGACGATGAGTTTGTGTCCGAGTTTTCTCGCGCGGATCACGGTGTCGACCGCCGTCTGACGAAGTGCTTCATCGATCTTGCGGCCATCCCGCATGAGTTCTCTGATCGTTTGTTGAGATGGTTCTGTCATTTTCGAAACTCCTGAAGGCTCTGCCAGATCGCTGGTTGAGGAACATTGACATCCCCCTCGGCCCCATCGGCAATCAGCATCGGCTCTGGAGAAATCGAATTATCGTAGATGCGCCATGTTGTTGCGAACGGCTGGTAGAGTTCGAAGAAGTTTCGTAACCTGCTGTGTACCGACGGTGAACAGTCTCCTCAGGTACCGAGTGTCCACCCTCGCGAATTCGCTGTTGCACTCTCTGAAAGGCCATTTCGGAAGACGGAAGCCACAGAAAAACCAGGTGGTACTCGTAGCCGGATTCAACAAGCGATTTCAGATACGGCGCGAACGACCGGCTGGCCAGCGTGGTTTCAAACGCGAAGCTCGACCTCTGGTCCGAAAGATGTCGCAGTTGCTTCAACATGATTCGACCTGCCGCCAGTGCTGCCTGGTCCGGTTCGAAGCCAGACAGGCCGCGTGCAATCGTGTCAGCATTTACGAATGTGGCTACTTTCATCGTGTCTCTCAGAATTCTCTCAGCCGATGTCGACTTCCCTGCGCCATTTGGACCAGGAATTACAACGACGTTGGGAGTGTCTTCAGTCATCGTGAAACCGGATCAGTAAGTCAGAATCATCTCGAAGAACGATGCGAACAGCGTTTCGGTGTCGCCGTCGTTGAATTCCGCGTAGAGGTCTTTGAAGCCCTCGTCCGGAATCAGAGCGGACGCGCCAAACAGCATGATCGTGTTGTCGTTGTGGAACGGTCGCCATTCGAAGCCGCAGCTCAGATCGACGCCGATCTTTTTGTCGATGCTCCCCTGAAACGTGAATGTCTCCAGGGATTCTGTCTTGTCGAACATGAGGTAATTCGCGTTCATGATCATTCGCAGTTTCGGCGTCAGGTCCATATCCATGCCGAGGTTGAACAGCAGCAGACCGGGATTCGTAAAGTTACTTTGTCCCTGAACGCGGCTTGAACGAAGGTTCGGGACCAGGCTGCGATCGTTCACGAGCCTCACACCAAACAGCTGGATGGCCTGCCGCTGCCAGAACGAGAACTCGCCACCAGCGAACGCCGGGTTGTCGATGATCGAATCAAATCCGTTTCCGTCGCTGTCGTTTGGATCGTCGTCACCGGAAGCAAAGAAAAACGATGCCCGGAAGCGGGCCCAGTCGCGGTCGTACGAGAGCTCAAGAGCACCCATGAACGCGTTGATGTCAATTGGCTGGCCAGCGATCGGGTTGAGACCGTCCCGACCGGTCACCCAGTAAAACGCGTTGTTGACATTGATGCGGCCCATGTGGCCGTCGCCAGCGATACCGAAGTAGTACGACTCGACGCGGTGCTTCTGAAAAACGCCGGCGGGGTCGGGACGGACCAGAAAGTCATTCCGGTCAAACTTCATGCTGGGCTGGTCGTTATTCCAGTGAAAACTGGTCTGGAACGTGTAGCCGGGAAACACGAAATCCTGAATGTAGTAGTTGGCGATCAGCACGTTCTGGTGCCTGTCGCTGGTCGTGTTGAGCTGGCTGTTCGTTTCCTTCTCCACCATGTCGAAAAACAGCAGGTTGAATTGATGCCGGTTGGACAGCCGCGACCCGAACAGCCGAACGGCGCGATTCGTGTCGAAGAAGATGAAGCCGCGGAAGTCTGAGTTGAAAAACTGATTCCCCGCCCGCACAGAAGCAAAGTCGTAATCCGGACTGATGTCCGCGATCTTCGCCTCCGCAAAGTACTCTTGAAGAACAAAGTGGTCGCGATGCCGCGTTCGTCCGTAGCGGACGTCAGGGTTGACGAGAGCCAGCTCATCGACGTGCAGCTGATTCATGTTGACCGTCGGCGTGATGCGAAGCATCCAGTCGATCGGCTTGAACCCGGCCTGGTTTCCGTGGAACAGGTCCATCCGCAGAAACAGCGTCTCGTTCATGAATGTCGAATTGTTGTTGCCGAAGAATTCCTGCTGATTCGAAGCTCGCGTGGATTCAAACGGAGTCGTTCCCGCCGGCGACTGGCGATAGTCGAATGAAAACAGATTCGTCGCCGTCAGGTTGAAGAACGTGTGCTGTCCGATGATCGGGTAGTCGCCCTTCAGTACGTTCTGGTTGTACGGATCCCACCAGTGACCTTCGACACCGGGATAGTCATCGACCCAGGGATGATCCTTGCCGTAGCGGTCCCACTTGTCGTAGCCGTTTCGCCAGCGGTCTTCCTGCGGGACAAAGTGAGCACTCTCCTGACCTTCGGCCGGCAGGATGCCGGACGGCCCGCTGAATCCGTATGGCGCCTGCGGTTCGGGAGTCACCCAGCCACCGGCCTGCTCAATGAAACCTGGTTGGGTTTCTCTTGTGAGCGAACCGTCGAGCGGGCGGTCGAGAATTTCGGGATTGCGGCCGGGTACGCGCTGCGGCTTGCCAGACTGCGGAAGCGGAGCAAGCGTCTCTTCCGCAAACAATTCGTCAATGCTGAGCGCCGGGCCGGCAGGTTCCGGCAGGCTTGAACTGGCCCCCGGTGCGGGCGGAGTTCCCAGGCCACTGGCCGAGGTCTGTTGAATGACTGGTCGCGCGGCATCCTCAAGCGGGCTTGCCTGTCGAGGCGACGCCGGCCGGCTCGGACCAGACTCAAACTCAATCGGAAGCATCCGCAATTCTGAATCACTCTCAACGCTCAACGGAGCTGAACGAGTGGCCGGCTCACGACCGAGCAGCTGTTGAATCTTCTCCCGGACGAGCGGATCGCGTTCGGTCTTCCGCAGCTCCTTCAGTCGCTCGGCCACGGCTCCCGTGTTCTGCTCCTGGGAAAGAGCTCCGATCACGGCGACTCGAATGCGAGGTTCCGGATCAACCATCAGCTCCGTGCAAAGGTCGGTCTGAAGCGGCTCGGGGATTTCGTTGAGCTGGGTGGCGAGCTGCAGGCGGGCGGCTTGATCCGGATGCTTGAGCAGTCTTGCAAATTTCAGCCGATCTTCGTCGATGCCGTAGTCGGCGAGTTCCCGTTCGGCTGCCTGTCGCGTTTCGTAGTTTGTGCTGTGGATTTCAGAGAGGAGCCGCAGGATTCGCTCGCGGACAGTCTCTTCCCCGCGCAGCAGATGCGGAACGAAACACGCAATCGAAACGGCAGCCAGCGCGAGCACCAGTGCGCCCGTCCGGCTCGCTGTCCCGCGAGCAGATTGTGTGAATTGCGGAAGTCCCACTGCACAGCCCCGGTGCTGGATTGAACAGACCCGTCGAAAGACCGGCCACGGCGTGCGCGCAGCACCCGTGGACGGGTCGTATCGGTGGTATCGGTCCCGGGGTTGTGTGAACTTTTTCCGTTTCTACAGATTGAGCCGGAAATACCGGTTGTTTGACAGCAGACCACCCAGACCAGTTCAACGCAAAGCCGCCTGCTTACCCAGTCTTCGTAGTTGGCGTGCAGATCCCGCAACTCGTCAGTGACCGATGCCGACCGCCGCCAGGTTTCCGTTTTCGTCGAACGGCATTTCGAAGGGGCCGTCGATGACCTCCAGGTCGTCGCGATCGGCGACTTCGGCAAGGCATGCTTCACTCACCAGGACCTCGCCTAGATGGAGTGTGTCCGCGATCTGGACGACTCGCGCGTTTTCCGGTTCGACAAAGCCGACGGTCGCCAGGGCATTCTCGATGACCTCGCGGTCTGAATCGAAGTGGCAGGGGATGCCGGCGGCCGACGGGTGCCCGCCGGTCAGCGAGTTGATGGCCGTGATTTTTTTGTCGACGGCCTGAGCCGTCCGCGTGTTCGTGAATTCGGCCATGCCCAGCCCACACGCGTTGCCGTGAGTCGCCTCGGTCAGCCCGCGAACGAAAATGCGTCGCACCTTGACTTTGTCTTTTTCTGTCGCGGCATGATCGTTGTATTTTCGGCCGATGATGTTTGTGTCCATGCCACTGCCGCTGATGTTCTTGCCGATCTCGTCAATGATCAGCAGTTGGACCGAATCGAACGGCAGCTTCGGCATCGCCTCGACAGAGAGCTTGAGGAGCTCGCATTCGCGCTCGTAGAAGTTCCCGGGAGCAACCGCCTCGATGGTTCGAGTTTCGTCGTAAGCGTTTTCGACGATCGCGACTCCGCACAGGATGTCGCACTTTCGGAGCACAGATTCGGCGACGGCCTGAATGATCTCGGTGAAGCTGTAATCCAGAATCGCGCGGTGATAAATCTTCGCGCCGGCGTGCTTGCCCAGGCCGATGAGCATCATCTTGTGCAGCCCGGATTCGATCGGCCCCACGAAGCTGGTGTGCGGTTTGACTCGGCCACAGACAATGACGTGGTCGCACTCGAAGGCCACTTTGTCGAAGTGGACCGGGATGCCGTGCGACGTTTCGTCAACGACCACGGTCTCCATGCTCGCCCGGATTTCCGCTCCGGTAAATTCCTCTGTGACTCCGTAGCCCTCGATGATGGCCCGTTGTCCTTCCGCGGTTCCTCCGCCGTGGCTGCCCATCGCCGGCACGATGATCGGCACGCCGCCCACCGACTTCACGTGATCGCAGATCGATTTGATGATGAGGGCGATGTTGGCGATGCCGCGGCTGCCGGCCGTGATGGCGATAGTTTGTCCGCTGTGAACCTTCTCACCGAGATTCAACGCGGCCATCTGCGATTCGACCTCAGCGGGAATGTCGTCGATTTTCGGAGCGTGAAACTTCTGCCGAACGCGAGCCATCCGCGGAAAAGCCATCGTGTATCTCCTGAGGACGAAGCGGGAAGATCGCTTCGGGAAGTCTTCGTTGTGAACCGCCGAACTGGCAGATTCGAGACCGCAGGTTATTCCGGAGAGCTCGAAACGGGAAATCAACGCTCCCCGAAACCGGTCTACAGCCAGCCGCCACGTTTCATGAAGAACGACAGGCCGCCAACGATCATCACCACAAGGCACCAGAACCCACCGTATCCGTAAGGAAGCTGAAGCTCGGGCATGTATCGAAAATTCATCCCGTAAACACCGACCAGAAACGACAGCGGCAGAAACAGCGCGCTGATCACCGTCAATCGCGTGACGAAATGATTCGTCCGGTGAGTGACGATCCCCATGTAGAGGTTCAGCGATTCGGACAGCACTTCCCGCTCGGTCGTAATGTCGGCACTCATCCGGTCCAGCAGTCCGGCTTTCTTTTCGAGGAACGGTTGAGTGGTCTGCGGGATGAACGGCGACAGCCGGGTCGACATATCGTGAAAGACCTCTCGGGCGCCGATCACAATTTTGGAAAACTCAAGGATCGTGCGCATCAGTGTCGCGACTTCGCCAAAGATTGCGTCATCCGTGTTGCCAAACAGTTTCGTTTCGATCTGCTCAGTTCGATTGGCGACCTGTTGCTGGGCGTTGCTGTAACACCGCGTGAGGTGGTCGACCAGTTCGAAGTGCAGAAATCCTGGTGACTTTGCAACGTACCGGAAATTTCGGCTGTAGGACTCCTGCATCCCTCGAATTACCAATGACTCATGCCGGTGCACAGTCAGAATGAAGCCGTCGCCGAAGAAGACGTCGATTGGACCGACCGTGAGGTGGTTGCCGTCGACTGCCGCGTCACTGACCTGGAAGTGCATCCAGTCGTCGGCATCGTTGACCCGGGCGATGTTACGCTCGAGTTGAGCGGCGATTGGTTCCTTCGGGTTGGCGCAGTATTCGGACAACACGGCTTCTGTTGAGGTGACATCCTCTGCGGAAAGGTCGATCCAGCAGAACAGGTCTTTCTGATGCGACCTGGTGAGCTCGTCCAGCGTCACAGTCCGCTCTGTCTTCGTTTCGAAATTCAGCTCGACTGCAAAGAACATGGAGGGCCCTCGGGTCAATCTCGGTGCCCTGCCAGCTTACACAGAAGAGGACCTTTGTGCAGCAAGTCGGTCTGTCTGAGTCGACTTCATTTCCCGCTTAGCGCTTCGATGGCTTCCTGTTGAGTCTCGTAGATGCCCCAGAGTTTTTCGACATTCGTGACTCTGAGCACGTCGACGCAAACTCCCGACGCACAGCACATCGCGATTGTTCCGCTACGCTGGGAAAGCCGGTTCCAGACACGGAAGACGACGCCAAGAAATCCCGAAGCAAAGAAACGAGTCCGCGACAGGTCGAAGACCAGTTTCGGCGGATCGATCGTCTTTGCCAGACTCAGAAGTCGGTCCGACGCGGCAGTGAGATGTTCTTCATCCAGGTTGTCGTACTCAATGCCAAGTACGGCAATGGTCACGCCATCGACTTCGAGGACTTCAATGTCAGATTGTTTCATCAATGCCCCTTGCTTGCGAACAGCGGCCCACTGTTTTTCGAATTGGACGTTTCAAATTTGCCCGTGTTGCATTTTGGAATGCTGCGTCCCAGTGAGCAGGATCATACGAAAAGTGAGTCGCGTCGTCTCGCCATCGATCACCGATGCGGGAAACCGCCGTTCCTGGACGATGTGCTGCTTTGCAACCCGTTGAAAAAGTAGCGGGACGGAGCAAGCCGTCAGGTCAGAACGCATTTTTCCATGCAAAACCGGGCGGCTCGCGACGCTCCGCTACATGGCTCGGACTGTTTCACCGGGCTGATAGACCGTCTTAGACCTTCTTCCGTTTCCATCGGCCTCGATGAAAGTAGATCATCAAACCGGCGGCTCGCAGAATGACGTCGATCCCCATTCCGGCCCAGGCTCCGGTCAGGCCGAACCCCATCTCGACGGCCAGCCAGTAACTGACCGTCAGTCGAACACAGTAAATGCCCAGGACGTTGGCAATCAGAGGCGGCATCGTATCACCGGCTCCCCGGATCGCGATCGAATAAACAATCGAGAAGGTGAGCGGCAGTTCGAATAACGCGAGCAGCCTCATCGCGGGGACGCCGGCTGCCGACACGGCCGGATCCTCATGCATGAATCCGTAAATCGAGGCGGCTCCGAAGTAAAAGAACAGACCGGTCAAGCACGCAATCAGGCTGGCCTGGAGAGCCGCTTCGTGTGCCCCGCGAGTCGCCCGGGCCGGCTGGTTCGCTCCCAGGCACTGTCCAATCAGTGTCGCGGCTGCGATTCCGAACGCTGACGCTGGCAGATAATTCAGAGCCTCCACCTGAATGCCGATGATGTGAGCCGCGAAAATCGCGCTGCTGCCTCCGTCCTGATCCAGGCTGGCGATGATCTTCAGAAACAGAAAATGGCCTCCCCACAAAAGAAGCCCGTCCGCGGCAGCCGGTGCTCCGATGCGAAGAATTCGTCGAGCTGTTTCCGTGTCAGCCCACGTCGCTTTACTGAGCGACGTTTTGAGACCCCAGCTTCCTCGACACAGCACAAAAACCATGATGCACGCACCGACGAATCGAGCGGCGATCGTCCCATAAGCAAGGCCGTCCACGCCGAGCGACCAGAACCGCGGGTCTTCATCGCCGAGCACAAGCACGCCCGAGAAGACGATGTTCAACGCACTCACCAGGCCGAGAATCATCATCGGCGTCCACGTGTTTCCGGCTCCGCGCAGGGCTGCTCCGCCGATCAGCAGGATGCTCGAAAAAACGTGTCCGAAACAGGCCAGCTGCAGGTATCGCGTCGACAGAGCCCGACTGGTCGCGTCCGTTCCCAGCATCCCGGTCAACAAGGCGGCCGAGCAGTAAACGGCGAGGATGCCAAGCACTCCTATCACCAGTGACAGAGCCAGCGCGCAACTGGCGGCGCGACTGGACTGGTCTTTCTCACCCGCGCCCCAGTGTCGAGCGACCAGCGCGGTGGCCCCGGTGCCGATCAGCGAAAACAACAGCTCGACCAGCCAGTTGACGTAGTTGCCCGTGCCGACGGCAGAGGTGGGAGCCGCGCTCAACTCGCCACTCACTCTCACCCGTCCGGACAGCCACGTATCGGTGAGACCGACCATCGAATTCAGCAGCTGCTCAGCGATGATCGGCGCCGCAAGGATCAGCACCGCCCAACGCAGGTTCCCGTGCAGCAACCGTTCGGTCCGGATGTCGAGCGTCGCGTCCTGCGGACCGGAATCAGGCTCGGGCATGGGGAGAATTCAAGGCAGGAGAGTCGCCACGGGAGTTTGTTTCCTCGTGACAGAGGCGTCAGTACAGAGGCAGTCAGTCTTGAGCATCAATTGTGACCGCGCGACCGGCAGTCGTCGAGCTGCCCAGCCTGCACGCGATGTCGCGACACAAGTGCTCCCTCATCCTTTTCTCGTCCGGAAGGAAAGGGGATGTGACTCAGCTCGGCGGAGTCCAGATGAGGCTCGGCCCAGGGTCGTCTGCGCTGGATGCGCGAGGCAGTCGCCTCGCCTTCATTCGAACATAAGGCGCAATGAATCGGCCGCGGTGGCGGAAGTGGCCGGGCTTTGCGTTCGGGTCGCCGCGGTACGGTTCGCGGAAATCCTCGATCACGAACCCCGCTCGACACAGTTCGCCGACCAGTTGATCCCAGCGGTGCATGTACTCCGTCGTGCCCGATTCGCGGTACGACGTGTCCGTCGCGGCCGGCAGCGGACCCTCGTGGTAGTAGTCGACTCCGATGACGTAGTTGTCGCGCTGGTCGCGGCGGACGATCTGCAGGCTGGTCGGCTGCTTGTGCTGGCTGATGTAGGTGGAGTTGTCTTTCGCAACGCGGGCAATCTCGCGGTAGACCTTGCCGATGTCCGCGACGTAGCACGTGCTGACCGGCTGGTGGACGATGTCAAAGCTGGCTTCCGGCAGAGCGGAGAGATCGTCCATCGAGGCTTCGACCGCTGTGACTTTCACTCCGCGTCGCTCCGCTTCGCGCCGGTCGAGCTTCAGCATGGAGGGACTCAAATCGACAACGGTGACGTTGGCTCCGGCAGCGGCGTAGAGGATCGACTGCCAGCCACCTCCGCCGGCCAGGCACAGCACGTTCAGGCCGCTCACCGAAAGCGGCAGCCAGCCTCGTCCGTCGAGCGTTCGCAACGGGTCGCGAAGTTCCTCGTCAGTCGCGACTTTTGCAAACTGACTGCCGGTGTCGGCAAGTCGGTTCCAGGCGACGCGGTTCTGGCTGAGGTCGGTCATGGAATCTGCCGTAGGGTGGGCCGAGCGAAGCGAGTCTCACCGGAAAGGCGGCGTGCAAACAGCCAGGTCGAGTCAACGATCAGAACAAACACGCCTCGCGTGTGTCGACTGGTGAGGCTCGCTTCGCTCGGCCCACCGTGGATTCATCCAGTCAAATCAGCTTTGAACCAGGGCTGCGGCGTAGCCGACCAGGTCACCACTTTCCTTGGCGGCAGCGGCCCACTTGTCTGGTTTCCCGGCTTTCTGACACAGCTCAGCAAACGAGAAAACCTGCTCATCGACGAAGCGAAGGTGCTTTGACGCCAGCTCAACGGCGGCGTCCATTCGCTCACACTTCAGAAGCAGGTCGACCATGACATAGGCAATGAGCTGCTGGTCCGGTTCGTCCGGTTCGTGTTCGAGCTTCTGTTCGAAATACTTAAGGCCCTCGTCGATGTCGCGACCGGTGAGCACTTTGAAAAACGCCTGGTGAGCCGGATAAAACTCCTCGAATGGCGGCTCGCCGGGGTATTGAAACTGCGGGTCGAGCTGGCAGCCGTACTCGCACAATTGAATGGCGAGGTCCATCTCTTTGCTTTGCGGATCGATGAACCGGGCAAATCGCACGACCGAGTTCAAATGCGAAACGTCAACGTGGTAGTTGCCTTCCTGGAAGAGCCACTCGCGGCCCATGATCATTTCGCGAAGCGTCTTCGGCCCGGCTCCCGGCGGCAGCGTCATTCGCTTGTCGACTTCTGACTTCACCGTCTGGCACAGCTCATCATAAAGATGCCGCACCATCATCGCGGCCGCCTTCTTTCGGTCATCTTCGGGGAACTGACCGATCGCCTGATCGAGAGCGGTGATCGTGTTGCAGGTTCCATTTGAGCTGAGCAGAAACTCCAGGCCGCGAACCGGATTCGCTCCTTCGTACAGCGCGATATTGATCAGAGCCTGCGACTTTTCGTAATCGTCCGGAAGGGTTGTTTCGTCGAGCTTCTTCGCGACGGCTTCCGGCTCGCCGATCGTGCGGAAGTAAACCCAGGCGTCCTGAAGTTTGCCTTCATCAAGAAGGGCCGTGCCGACTTCCCGAGCCGACTGGATGTAGCAGTTTTCAAATTCGGCTCGCTGTTCTTCCGGAACGTCCTGAAGCGATGTCGGGTTGACCGTCGGCAGGCCGAGCTCGCATTTCTTTTTCAGCAGCAGTGCGTCGAACAGCTTGTGGTAGTTCTTTTCGCTGCGAAGCGTCTCGACGAGGAAGTCGAGAGCCGCTCCCGGGCCGTCTGCAGCTTTGAGTTCGGCGATTCGGTCGAAGGTGGACATGGAGAATCTCGGTGGGAATCTGCGAGGAGTGAGGCGACGCGGAATTCGGTCGCAGGCGGTCAATTTGAGCCGCTTAGTATGCGGAGCCGCATCCTGGATTGCAAAAGACGCAAGAAACCGTGGATCAGGAAGTCACCCGACGCGTCAGCGAGGGCGAACGTTTTTCGGGATAGCGACCTTGCTCGACTTTCGCCCTCGCTGAAGCTTCGAGGTTGTGTTTTTCAAACGCGAGTGACCAGCGGGAGCGGGCCACTCCACCCGAGCGGAAGCTCGAATAGACCGCCGGCGGCGGCCTCACACACGCTTCGGGTTATGAATCAATCGAGCTATGATTCCCCGCTTCTCGCCAACTCACCTCAATTCAACCCGCCGAGGAACCAATGAGCGACATTCAGGGCGTCTCCGCCGAGATTCTGGAACGACTGGGAAAATACGACACGCCGACCGTCTGCAACGTCGTCGAACTGTGGGATCTGTACCCGCGAAATACCGGCTACATGGACGGCAGCATCAAAGCGTGCTTCCCGAAAATGCCCCCGATGGTCGGCTACGCGTTGACCTCAACGTTCCGCAGCATGGGCCCGCCTCGCGGAGGCGACGTGTACTCCAGCATGGGCGATCAGATCGACGCGATCCCCAGCCTGCCCGGCCCGCCGGTCATCGTTTACCAGGACCTCGACAGCCCGTGTGCCTCCGCCACGTTCGGCGAGGTCATGTGTACGACTTATAAAACGTTCGGGGCAAAAGGCATCATCACGTCCGGCACCGGCCGCGACCTCGATCAGGTTGAGGCGATCGATTTTCCCGCGTTCACAAACGGAACGATCTGTGCCCACGGCTTCTGCCACACGCTGCAGGTGGGAGTACCGGTCACGGTCGGCGGGATGGTCATTTACCCGAGCGACCTGCTGCACGGCGACCTCAACGGAGTGACGCGGATTCCTCACGAAATTGCCTCGGAAATTCCCGATGCCTGCGAGGAGCTGATGAAGGCCGAGCAGATCATTCTCGACTATCTGAAGAAAGGCGATCCCAATTCCGCCGGTTTCACCGAAGCCCGCGGTGCGTGTGGAGCGGCGGTTCAGGCTCTCGCAAAAAGACTCAAAGGCGGTTAGTCAGAAACGTCTGTCATTCGACCCGTTCTAAAGAGAGACCTCGCGAATGCGTGACTTGAGTTGCTACCTCAGCAGCGTCTCGCTTCACGCATTCGCGGTTGCGCTGGTCACGGCGGCGGGCCTATTCGAGCCGCCTGATTTCACCGTGACGAGCGGGGGTGTTTCGATTGCCGGATCTCAGGCGAGCGTCGCGATCGACACGCGAGTCGATTTCTCAGAAACACCGCCAGTCGAGCTCGCGGAGAATTCGCCGGCGACGAATCCATTTCAGGTGGCCCTGTCTGACACAGCGACGGCTGCTGTGGCCGAGCGAAGACCGGCGCCACCGAAGGTCGACGCTCCGGCCGCTCCCGAGCGGCCGCTTGCCGCAACGCTCCCTCGCGCCATCGTTGAGCCGCTTTTGATTCCGCACGACGGATTGCTTGAGCGAATCGGCTTGCTTGAGCGAATCGGCGAGGAATCACCACAGCCGGAGCCGTCACCGCAGACCGCTGTGATCGATCCCCCGAAAACCTCCGGAAATCCGGAGACCGTCGATTCGCCCACCGAACCGTCGGCAAAGCCAGTTCCTCAACCTGCTCAAAAACCGAAACCCCCGGCCGAAAAGACGCCTCCGGCGAAACACCTCGCAGAAACAAAATCCGCGACCTCTGCGCCTCTGAGTGAAGCTCAAAAAACGAAAACGGAATCAACACCAGAACAGGAATCAACACAGCAGAGCTCCGCCAACGCAGCGGCCCCCTCTTCCAACGAGCCGACGGGAGCGAAAGTCGAACAGCAGCCGAAAAAGCTCGCGACGAATGCCAGTCCGGCTTACCCGCTCGACGCGTGGCAGCAACAGCAGGAAGGCTTGGTGTATCTGCTCGTCCGGGTTTCCACCAGCGGCCTGGCGGACAGCGTGACGGTTCACCGGTCCTCGGGCTTCAAGTCGCTCGACGAGGCCGCCCGGAAGACGGTTCGCGGCTGGAAATTTCAGCCCGCTCTGCAAGCCGGAAAGCCGGTCGCGGCTCCCGTCGTCGTGCCGGTTCGGTTCCAGATTCAGAAGCAGTAGCCGAAGACCGCCGGTTCATCTGGCGTCGTTTTGCGAGCCCGCCTACAAACCGAGCCGTTTGTGACGTCGCCCCTGGCCTCTTTCGAATCGCAGCTTCATGTCAGACGGATTTCTGGGTTACCGCACGTCGTTCATGCTGGACGCCGTTGTCTGCGCACTGGTGCTGGTCGTGCCGGCGATCATTTTCAGCATCTACCTCGTGAAGGTGAAGAAGAATTACGTCGCCCATCGCAACCTGCAGATCGGGCTCGCCGTTGTGCTGCTCTTTGCGGTGACGGCCTTTGAAATCGACATCCAGCAGATCCAGGGCGGCTGGGAAAAAGTCGTCGCCAAACGCGAAGTGAAGCTCACCGCCGATCAACTTGAGACGGCCCGGCACGTGTTGTGGGTCCATCTGGTCTTTGCGGTTTCCAGCCCGCTGCTATGGCTGGTCACGATCGTGCTGGCCGTGAAGCGAATGCCCAGACCGCCCGGCCCGTGCGAGCACAGCGAGCTCCACAAGAAGCTCGGCTGGGCCTCGACGATCGACCTCGTTCTGACGGCGGTGACCGGGCTGTGGTTTTACTACGTCGGCTTCGTGCGGTGAGCTCTGCCGTCGGCAGAGACTTTCAACTGACCCGAAGAGGCTGCGATTTTTCAGCAGGTCGCAAGGCGTAATCTCAAGAAAAGAGGCTCAACTTCCTCAAACTGGATTCGCGCACCGTTTGGCGTTATGACCGAACGGTTGTCTGACTCCTCGA
>ERZ891418.130-NODE-130-length-26932-cov-7.410723_pt1 | contig 26932 bp, 19 predicted proteins | sample MGYA00521236_ERZ891418 | MGnify/ENA primary metagenome ERZ891418 (study PRJEB32303, sample SAMEA104408696) | aquatic metagenome | biome: Brackish water; feature: Chemocline; material: water | place: Baltic Sea | collected 2014-10-18T10:34:00 | depth 100 m ... | reverse complement strand
GCCGGGTCGGACGGACAATTTTCAAACGCGAACAGCGATCACTGTTCCTGCCGCGGCGGCGAAGTTACCGTCGTCGCGTGCTGACATTTCGACCTGGACCGCCACTCGGACTTCGCGATGCCACTTTCACGCCAGACTGTTGAGCAGATCGCCGCGGCCGTGCAGACTCAGCGACTGGTCGAGACTGCGACAGCCCTCATCGAGATTCCGAGCCCGACTCGATCGGCGGCGGCGGTCGCGGAGCGGCTCGCGGAGATTCTTCGCGAGGACGGTTTCGAAGTCGAACGAGCTGACTGTGGCTGGCCCGACTCACCGGCTGTCATCTGTCGTTTTGATTCCGGTCAGCCGGGGCGGACGATTCAGTTCAACGGTCACCTCGACACCGTGCACCTGCCGTTTGTGCCGCCGCGAATCGAGAACGGCATGCTCTACGGAAGCGGCTGTTCGGACATGAAGGGTGGCATCGCGGCCTTTGTCGAAGCAACGCGGGTTCTGCGCGAGACCGGTCTGCTGACATCGGGGTCGGTCCTGATGACCGCTCACGATCTACACGAACTGCCGTGGGGTGACGGCTCACAGGCGATTGGCCTGATCGATGCCGGTTTCGTCGGCGACGGAGTTTTGTTGCCGGAGTACCTCGCGGATTTCCTGCCGCTGGCGGGGCGAGGCATGGCGACGCTCACCGTGACCGTTTCGCGCGAGGGTGATCCGGTGCACGAGGTGCTCGGCGGCTTTGAAAATCCCAACGTGATCGCGGCCGGATCAGAAATCGCACAGCGGCTGATCGAGCGGGGAGCCGAACTGAAATCGCACACGCACCCGATTGCCGGTCACGCCGGTTACTTTGTTGGTCAGGTTCACTCGGGCGAAATCTTTAATCAGTCTCCGGTTGAGTTTCGTCTCGGTGGAACTCGACGATGGCTGCCGGGAGACAACTCCGACGAGATCCGCGATGAGTATTTGTCATTGCTCGAAGAAATCGCGACTCGGCACGGAGTGACAGCGTGCGGTGAGTTTCAGATCGCCGGCGAGGGATTTGAAATCAGCGAGGGCTCGCCACTGGTCGCGGCCGTTCAGTCGGCACACTCTGCCGTTTCGGGCACCACGCTGCCCATCGGAGCCAAGCCGTTCGTTGACGACGGAAACAAGTTTGTCCATCGTGCCGGCATCCCCGCTGTGACTCACGGACCGAACGCGAAAGGGGCTCACACAGTCAATGAGGAAGTCCCAATCGCCGAACTTGAACGCGTCGCCAGTGTTTACGCACTGACCGCAATCGAATTCTGCAGCGGCAGAAACCAACCCGATGCGTGAGTTTTCGATTGGAAGACAGACAGAACAAATACTGAAAGGCCACCATGAATCCAGCCGCCGTTTCCCAGCAGATCACGGATGCCCAGACCACCGAAGAACAGTTCCTGCGCCGGATTTTTATCCGCTCGCAGATGCAGGAGTTCGTGCAGGACCCGCTGCTGATGGCGAAGGCCGACGGTGTCTGGTACGAGGACGTTCACGGCAAGCGTTACCTCGATGCTCTCTCCGGGATCTATGTCGTCAGCGTTGGTCACAACAACCGGCGAGTCATCGACGCGGTCAAAGAACAGCTCGACACGCTCGCCTTTTCCCCGCCGATGCACGGATCGAACCCGCAGGCCGTGCGGCTTGCCAATCGTCTGGCCGAACTTGCCCCAGGTGATCTGTCTGCGGTCAAGCTGGCCTCCGGCGGATCCGAGGCGACCGAAGCAGCGATCAAAATGGCGAGGCAGTATCACCGGCTGCAGGGCAACGGGACGAAATACAAAATCATCTCGCGGTACCACTCCTGGCATGGCTCGACGATGGGATCGCTGTCTGCTTCGGGCCTGGCATCGAGACGGTCGGTCAACGAGCCGCTGGCTCCGGGGTTCATTCACGTCTTTCCGCCGACGTGCTATCGCTGTCCGTTCGGGAAAGAGTACCCAGGCTGCGAGCTCACCTGCGCGACTCTCATTGAGGATGTGATTCGCCTGGAAGGTGCGGACACCGTCGCGGCTGTCATGGTCGAACCAATCGGCCATACGGGCGGCATCATCGATCCTCCGGAAGAGTACCTGCCGATGCTGCGCGAGTTGTGCGACCGCCAAAACGTTCTGCTGATCTTCGACGAGATCATCAACGGAGCCGGCCGCACCGGGCACATGTTTGCCGCGGAAACGTTCGGTGTCGTGCCGGACATGGTCTGCCTGGGGAAAGGCATCAGCGGCGGCTACGCACCGCTCGCGGCGCTGATCTGCCGACAGCACATCGCCGATACGTTCTGGGGAGACCCCGCTGAGAACCCGGGCTTCGTTGAGGGACACACGTTTGAAGGCAGCCCGCTCGCCTGCGCGGCCGGACTCGCGACGATCGACGAGATCATCGAACGTGACCTGTGTGGTAACGCGCGTCGCATGGGCGAGCGGCTGCGAGCCGGCCTCGGCGGACTCAAGCGGCACGGCATCATCGGGGACATCCGCGGCAAGGGTCTGTTCCTGGGAATTGAGCTTGTTCGCGATCCCGCGACAAAGGAGCAGTTCGATCCGCCGATCGGTCAGGCTATCGGCCGTCGAGCTTTGCAGAACGGAATGCTGACTCGCTTCGACCCGCACTGGCTCGCCGTCGCGCCGCCACTGACGATCGACGCAGAACAGATCGATGAAATTATTCGGCTGCTCGATCAGTCGATCGGTGAAGTTCTCGCCGAGTTACCAGCCTGTTGAAAAGGTCGAATTGGTTTAGCGGAGCGGCGCGAGCCGCCCGGTTTTGCATGGAAAAACGCGCGCTCACCGGACGGCTTGCGCCGTTCCGCTACGATATTCGACGGCCTGTTAAGTCAGGTTAGACCTGCGCCACGGTGTCGCTCGGAAGAACCCGGACCATATCCGGTTCGAATTCCGGGCCGTTGATTTCGGTGCGGTAAGCTCTCGCCCGGCCATTCTGCTTGGCTCGGTACAGGCATCGGTCGGCCGTTTCGATCAGGTGCATCGGCTGGCAGTCGGCAAATCCACCTCCCATGACTGCCGCGCCAATCGAGAGAGAGATCATGTGGTTTCCCCCGAAGTCCGCCGGGATGGAGAGATTCTCAATCGCTTCCAGCAGTCGCCCGACCGGGATGTCAATCTCGCCCGGCCGGCAGCCGAAGCAGATCGCTGAAAATTCGTCGCCGCCGTGACGGGCAACCATGTCGTACGATCGAAGGCTGGTTCGCAGACACGAGCCGACCATGTGCAGCACCGCATCGCCCACCATGTGACCACAGCGATCATTGACCGTTTTGAAGTTGTCAACGTCGATGAGGATGACGGCCAGCGACTCGTCTGTGCTTTGAGCTCGCCGCCATCCTTCACGCAGACGCCGCTCAAAGACCGACCGCATGGGCAGTCCGGTGATCGGGTCCGTCATGGCTCGTCGCAGAATCTGCTCGACCTTTCGATAGCTGATTAATAGATCGTCATCGTTGATCACTCCGACCAGTTGGTTTTGTTCCAGGATCGGCGTGCAATCCAGGCTGACCTGATCGGACAACTGAAAGTCACCGTCGTCTTTCGATTGGCACAGATCGATCATCGTGAGCATGACGGCTTCGACCGGCATCTCGACCCAGCGTTCGCGCTCGCGCGGGTTACGCCGTTCGAGACAGTCCAGGACCTCTGACGAGGAGACGATCCCGACGAGCGCGTTCTCTTTACCGATCACCAGGACGTACGGAACCTGTGCGAGATCGACTGCCGCAGCCAGTTCGCCAAGCGGTGTGCCCAGACGAGTGGTGATGGCTGTGTCGAACCGGCGTTCTGTCAGTGTCAGTTTTCCGTCGTAAAGCTGCATGGCTAAGCCTCGAAGTGAATCGCATGCCCGGCACCGATCCGGCCAGTCTGAGAAAACGTGTCCGCTGTCAACTTAGGTCGACCAGCGACAGCAAGTCGGCTCCGCCTCGCGATGGCGATCGAGGATTCTCAAAAAAGCTCCGCCCGATCGAGGAGTCGCACCCGGCTTGCGAGGGCTCCACCTCCCGCCGGCGTGCGCGGTGAGGCAAATGCCAGTCAGCACTTCCAGAGGCTTGCCTCAACGAAAGTCCGAAGCGAATTGACGCCTCAGTGTCAGACGAAAACAACCGTCACAACCCGAACCACTTCCGAGGAGAATCCGCGTGGTCCCGGGCGAAGCCTCGCCGCGGCTGACCTACTCTTAAGTCAACGTTGCGGTCACTTTGCTTTTGAAACTCCACCTGGCGGATCCGTCATGACCGACTCGCTCTTCAAAACGGTCTCCTGGCATCTCGACTACTACGGCGATTTTCTTTCCACCTGGTGGAGCCACATCGGGTTCTGGGATTACATCGGGATCATGGTCTTCTGTCTGTGGCTGGGCTGGCTGCTGCTGCGAGGCCCCGTCCCCGGGCGGTGTTAGTCGCCCGTTGAATGATGTAGCGGCACGGCGCGAGCCATCCGGTCAGGGCGAGCTTTTCCATGCAGAATCGGGCGGCTTGCGCCGCTCCGCGACATGGATCGGACTTTTTCCACGGACCGATCGTCGCGTCGTCGGCGGCGGCACCATCAGACCGTACGCTTGAGGAAACATGCGTGGCATGGGATTCTGTTTGAGCGGCGCGACACCAGTCGCTGCCTGCATCCGGGATCCCACCTCCTGCCCGAGGCCACGCCATGTCACGCCGATCCGCGATCTCATTCACGCTGCTGCTGACTTTTCTGCTGAGTGGAGCACAAGCCGCGTTCGCTCAGGCAGACACGACGGACCCGGTCCCGCGACTGATGGCCAACCTCAAGAGCGACGACGTCCGCGCGTCGGCCAGCGCCGCAAGGTCGCTCGGCGTCGTGTTCGCTCCCGGCCGCAAGCCACATCCGGCTCGCGAAGAAGTCGTCGCGGCACTCATCGTGAAGCTGGACTCAAAACTCGGCGGCGCCGTCCGACGAGATTCCGCGTGGGCACTTGGTCGGATTGAGGCGAAGGAAGCACTCGACGGCCTCAAGGTCTCTCTGAAAGACGAGGACGTCGAAGTCGCCATCGCGTCGGGCGAGGCTGTCACGCGAATCCTGCCCGTCGATGAAGCACGAGCGTATCTCAAAGAGCAGTCGGTCGACGCGACCGAGTCTCTGACCGCGGCGGTTTACACGGCGATGGCTCGAATCAGTAAAGCCGAAGATGCGGAGTTTCTGCTCGCTGGTCTTCCATCGGAAAACTGGCGGACCGAACAGGCGGCCGTCGAGGGTCTGGAACGATCGACCCGAGCGGGAGCCCGGCTCACCCCAGAGGACTACACGAAGATTGCCGGAGTGCTCGGCAACGAAATTCGAAACGCGTCCGGTGCGGCGGTGCATTTCTTTACGCATATCCGCAACGAAGATTCGATGGCGGCTGCACTCGCCGCGGCCGACGCGAAAGGCGACGGCAGCAAAGAAGACACCACGTGGCGGAACCGGTCGAACGCTCTGTCAGTGATCTTTCACTGGGGCTGGCCGACCAGCGAGCCAGCATTGCCGGTCGTCATCCGCCAGCTCGGCGATCCAACGGCCAACGTGACAAACGCAGCGCGGCAGATTCTCAATCAGCTGAAAACCGACAAGTACCTTTCGCAGAACGATCTGTACCCGCTGATGCTGACTGAGCTGGAAAAGGCCGAGGACCTTGGCCTTCGTGGCGGCATCATGCGGGAGTGGGGCAACCACGTGGACCAGCAGTTCGCGTCGCGAATCGCCGTCGTCGCATCGAGCACGCTCACCCTGGCGATCAAGGAAAAAGATGCGTGGTCCGCGCGGGCTTATTCGATCGCGTTGCTCGGTGAGAGCCACTACACCGGGTCGATGGAAGAAATCGCCGACTGCGTCAACGACGACGTCCCCAACGTTCGCAATGCGGCCGGGCGTTCTCTGGAACAGCTCGCCCCGCTGTGTACGAACGAGGAACGGGCCGCCGTCCCGCCGATCCTGCAGCCGCTGCTGGATAAGCCGGTCGACTGGCGCAAGACCTCCGTCGCCGCCCGAGCCGTCGCGTCGTTCCCCTCGGACGAGGCCATCACTCCACTGATCAGTCTGCTCAGCCACAGCGTGATCAACGTCCGCGACGCGTCGAGCCACTCGCTGGCTACGATCGCCGCGTCCGGGAACGATGACCTCCGCTCAAAAATCGAACCGCTGCTGCACGCGGAAGTTTCCAGATCGAAAGGCTCGTGGCAGTACGGAGCCCGCGTCCTGGGAGCCCTCAAGAACGCGGCCGCTGTGCCGCTGCTCACGACAATCCTGACAGACGGCGACTGGCGATCCCAACAGGCTGCTGCGCTGGCCGTCGCGCAGATTGCCGATGAGAAAAAAATCGAAGACGACGCCCTCAACAAAGCCCTCGTCGAAGCCGCGCAAAGCGAGGTCGTTCAGGTCCAGGACGCCGCCAATCAGGCATTGCGAGCGGTTTCAAAACCGAAGAGCTGAGGGCTACTCCCGGACAATTGCAGGGCGGGTGCAGGGAGGGTGCAGGGCGGGTGCCGCAAGCCTCGACAAGCTGGTGACTTCAAAAGTGGGGTAAGCATCCTGCTTGCCGTCTGTTTGCCCCGGCTAATCGCAAGCTGGAAGCTTACGCCACTGGAAGTCTCACGCCGGCTCAGCCCGTTTGAGACGATAGATTCCTGGCGTACTCATTTTCGATCGTCGGACTCGGAATGGACTCGTCGCGTCGGACTTTCCCACGTGGCTGTCTGAGCCGGATGGCGGGGCGCCGGTCGGGATTGTTACATTGAAAAATCTCGATTGCCAACTGTCCCCGTTCCCGGCATCAGTTGGCCGGCCGCGACTCGTCAAAGTGAAATCTCATGACCGGCTCCGCGAACCAGGATGAGCGGCTCGACCAAAGCAGACAGTCGACTCGCCGAGAGATTCTCCGCGAGGCGGGAGGCGGGTTCGGCATGATCGGCCTCGCCTCGCTGCTGGCTGCCGACGGCGTTCTGCCGCAATCGGCGAGGGCCGCCGGTCTCAGTGAGAAATCCCCGTCGCCACTCGCCCCGAAGCGGACGCATTTTGCGTCTCGGGCAAAGCGGATTATCTGGCTCTTCATGCACGGAGGACCCAGTCATGTGGACCTGTTCGATCCAAAACCGGACCTCGTCAGGCTTCACGGTGAGACGCTGCCCGACAGCTTTGGCGACGTAATGACCCGGAGGCCGGTCGCGAAGAATCCGCTGCTCGGTCCGATCCGCACGTTCCGGAAACGCGGCGAGTCCGGCCTGGAGGTCACCGACTTTCTGCCGCACATCGCGGAGCACGCTGACAAACTGTGCGTCCTGCGAAGCTGCCACGGCGACAGCGTGAATCATCCGCAGTCGGTTTATCAGATGAACACAGGCAACATCCTGATGGGCCGGCCGAGCGTCGGGAGCTGGGTCGCGTACGGGCTCGGCACGGAAAATCAGAACATGCCGGCGTTCGTCGTGCTGCCGGATCCGGGCAGCGGAGTCAAAGGCGGCCCGCCGGCGTGGGGCAGCGGCTACCTGCCGGCGACTTATCAGGGAACGCTCATGCGGGCCGGGAAGAATCCGATCCTGCATCTGCAGCCACCCAAAGAGATCTCCGGCGAGCAGCAGCGCCGGACCCTCGACCTGATCCGGCGTCTCAACCAGCAGCACCTCGAAGCGCGAGACGTCGACGAGGAACTCCAGGCGAGAATCAATTCGTACGAACTGGCCTTCCGAATGCAAAGTGCCGCGCCGCAGGTTGTCGACCTCACCGAAGAAACCGAGTCCACGAAAAAGCTGTACGGCATCGGTGAGAAACAGACGGACGAGTTCGGCACGCGGTGCCTGCTCGCGCGGCGGATGATTGAACGAGGCGTCCGCTTCGTGCAGCTTTACTCGGGAGACACCGGCGGATGGGACGCTCACAAAGATGTCGAGTCCAACCACTCCGATTACTGCGGTCGCACGGACAAACCGATCTCCGGCCTGCTGACCGACCTGGAACAGCGAGGCCTGCTCGACGACACGCTGGTCATCTGGGGCGGCGAGTTCGGTCGGATGCCGATGAGCGAACAGGGGACCGGCCGCGACCACAACCCCTGGGGCTACTCGGTGTGGTTCGCCGGAGCCCGCACGCAAGGCGGCACCCACTACGGAGCCACCGACCCCGTCGGTCTGCGAGCTGAAGAGAACCCCGTCGCCGTCCACGATCTTCACGCCACGATTCTGCACCTGCTCGGCATGGACCACGAATCGCTGACGTATTTCCACAACGGCCGCGACGAGCGATTAACCGACGTCGCCGGCCGAGTTGTCCACGAGGTGCTGGCATGAGGGATGTGCGGTCGCTCAGCGCAAAGACGCGAAGACGCAGAGATTCGCAAAGAAGCCCCTGCTTTTCTTCCCTTTGCGCACCTCTGCGTCTTTGTGTCTTTGCGCTGAATGTCACTCTGGCCATCCCGCTAGCAAGCCTCGCCGAGCCGCCGATCACCGATTCCGACCGCGATCACTGGGCGTTCTCCACACTGGTGAGGCCCGAAGTTCCGCAAACAAATCTCGTCACGTTGCCTCCCGAGTTCGCTTTTGACCGCCACGAACTGGTCGACTGGTCGCGGAATTCGATTGACGATTTCATTCTGGCAAAGCTGATTGAAAACGGGCTCGTGCCGATGCCGAGCGCCGATCGGACGACGCTCATTCGGCGGCTTTCATTTGACCTGACCGGACTGCCGCCGACTCCCGAAGAGGTCGACGCGTTTGTGAACGACCCTCGGCCGGACGCCTTTGAGCAACTTGTCGAGCGGCTGCTTGCGTCGTCGGCTTACGGCGAGCGGTGGGCGCAGCACTGGCTCGACCTGGCTCGCTTTGCTGAGACGGACGGATTCGAGCATGACAAGCTGCGGCCGGATTCCTGGAAGTACCGGGACTGGGTCATCGACGCGCTCAACGAGGATTTGCCTTACGACGAGTTCGTTCTGGCACAGCTCGCCGGTGATGAGCCGCCCAACGACAACCGGATCGCCACCGGTTTTCTGACCTGCGGGCCGGACATGCCGGACATCAATCTGCAGGACGAACGTCGGCACAGTTTTATGAACGAAATGACCTCGACGGTCGGGTCGGTGTTTCTCGGACTGCAGATCGGCTGTGCCCAGTGCCACGACCACAAGTTCGACCCGGTCAGCCAGCTCGACTTTTATCGGATGCGGGCGTTCTTCGATCGCGCGTTCGATTTCACAAAAAACAAGACCGTCGAGCTGCCATCCCGCAACGGTGGAAGCTTCAAGAGTCACCTGATGACTCGCGGCGACTTCCGTCGTCCCGGTGAGGCTGTTGAGCCCGCATTTCTGCGCATCGCCAATCCGCAGGATCTCGCACCGGAGATCGCCGAGGGCAAGGCTGGCACACGCACACAACTCGCACGATGGATCACGCGGCCCGACAATCCGCTGTCGACGCGAGTCCTGGCGAACCGGCTCTGGTATTACCACTTCGGCGAAGGGCTCAGCGAATCGCCGAGCGACTTCGGCCTCGTTGGCGACTCACCAATTCATCTGAAGCTGCTCGACTGGCTCGCGACGGAGATCCCGCGGCGCGGCTGGAGCCTCAAGGAAATGCACCGCCTCATCGTGACGTCGTCCACCTGGCGTCAGCCGAGCCGCCGGCCGGACCGGTCGCGGAATAACCTCGTCGCGCGGTGGGAGAATTCGCTTTCGAAGGACAAGCAGAACCGACTTTACTCGCGCGGACGCCGACGGCGGCTCGAAGGCGAAGCGATTCGTGATGCGATTCTCGCCGCGTCGGGGCAGCTCAATCAGCGCCGGAGTGGTCCCGGCATCCGCCCGCCGCTTCCGCCGGAACTCGTCCGGTCACTGCTGCGAGACCAGTGGCCGGTCAGCACCGAGGCCGAGGACTTTTCGCGACGCAGCATCTACATCTTCGTGCGGCGGAATCTGCGGTACCCGATTTTTGAGGCCTTCGACAAGCCGGACACGAACGCCAGTTGCCCTCGGCGCAACACGTCAACGATCGCTCCGCAGGCACTCATGCTGATGAACTCAGACGTGTCGGTCGACGCGGCGAAAGCCTTTGCCGGCCGCATCCTCGCCCACGAAAACGGCCATTCGCGAGGCAAGCAGATCGAGCTGGGATTCCAGCTCACTCTGGGACGGTTTCCGAAATCCTCAGACGCTGCAACGGCGCTGACATTTCTGGAGGATGACACGGCCTTCCATGAGGCCGCTCAGAAAGCGGGACAGAAACTCCACATCCCGCCCGGAGATCTGCCGGTTCCGGACGCGGAAGCCGCGGCGCTGGCCGACCTTTGCCTGGGACTGTTCAACCTCAGCGAGTTCATCTACGTCGACTGATCAGGTTCGCCTTCAGTCGCGTCCCAGGACCAGCCGCAGTTCGGGCAGGCATTGGCGTCCGACGGCATCTCGGATCCGCACGACAGGCGTTTGACCCGCTCATCCGCTTCGGCGACCTGATTCGTTTCAGGAAGCTCAACGTCCGGTGAAAACGAGTGCCGCAGACCGCACCGCGAGCATGTGTAAACCGACATTCGCTGATGGCCGAAACTCAGAACGCGCTCCAGCCCGGACTCGACGATTTCATTCATCCGAAAAAAGACGCCGGATTCGCAGTGGCTGCACCGCCGTTTTCGCCCGGCAATTTCAACTTCAATCGGATCACTCATCGCGGGTTCCTTGAGGAATTGGCTCGGTGGCTCACGAACAGAGTTGTGAATAGGATACCCACCCGACGGCGAATTCCGCTCGCCGATCATCGTAATTCTTTCCCGCGACGTGCCAATCGGCACAAAGAATACGAGTCATGGCCACTCCCAGAATCTGCGTGCTGCGAGCTCCCGGAACAAACTGCGATCCCGAAACCGCTCACGCCTTTGAGCTGTGCGGGGCCGACGCCGAGCGAGTGCATCTGCTGCGGATTCTCGAAAATCCCGCAATGCTGAGCGACTTTCAAGTGCTGTGCATCCCCGGCGGGTTCAGCTACGGGGACGACATCGGAGCCGGCGTGATCTTCGCCAGCCATCTCCAGGGTCGCCTCTCGGAAGTGTTGCGAGAGTTTCTCTCGGCTGACAAACTCTGCTTGGGAATCTGCAACGGATTTCAGGTGCTGCTGAAGTCGGGCATCCTGCCAGGAGGAGCAGACGGGCTCGCGGCAGCGGCCGAAGGCGAGCGCGATGCCACCCTCACCTGGAACGACAACGGCCGTTACACCTCGCTGTGGGTGAGGCTGCAGAACCTCAGCCCGCAGAACGTCTTCCTGAAGGGCATTGACGAGATCGAAATGCCGATCGCTCACGCCGAAGGCCGCATCGTCGTTCGCGACAAGTCGATCGTCGACGCCTGGCGCGAAGCTGGTCAGATCGCTGCCTGCTACCGAAACGGCACGCCGCACGGGAACGCCGCCGACTGGCTTGCGGCGAAACTCGACTACCCGGTGAATCCGAACGGCTCGTTCGCCAACATCGCCGGACTCAGCGACACGTCCGGTCGAGTCCTCGGCCTGATGCCTCACCCCGAGCGGTTCATCCACGCGACTCAGCATCCCAACTGGACTCGGCTGAAACTTCGCGGGGAAGGCGATGGACTGAAAGTGTTTCGAAATGCCGTTGAGTATTTCGCGTGAACGTCCGATGGCCCGTGCGATCCTCAAACAGTCCGTTGGGAAAGTAGCGGCACGGCAAGCCGTCCGGTCCCGGCTGGCTTTCCCACGCAAAACCGGGCGTCTTGCGCCGCTCCGCTAGATCCCGTCGCGGAGCATTTCGCGCGAGGCGTTCAGGCCGCAGGCTCCCATGACTCCCCCGCCGGGGTGTGCCGCGCTGCCGCAGAGGTAGAGGCCTCCGACTGGCGTGCGGTAGTCGCTCCAGCCGGCGACGGGTCGCAGGCTGAAGAGCTGGTGGAGCGGCATCGCTCCCTGGAAAATGTTGCCACCGGTGAGGCCGTAAACGGACTCGAGATCTTTCGGGCTGAGGATCTGCCGGTGCAGAATCGAGGCCGGGACGTTGGGCGCGTAGCGCGCGATCTCGGCAACGCAGCGATCGGCGAATTCGTTTTTGAATTCGTCGTTCCACTCAAGTCCCTCAGCCAGTTTGTACGGCGCGTATTGGACGAAGAGGGACAGGATGTGGTGGCCGGCCGGAGTCAGCGTGCGGTCGACCGAAGTCGGGATCGTCATCTCGACGATCGGACGGTCGGACGGGCGACCGTACTTGGCGTCGTCGTAAGCCCGTTCCAGGTAGTCGACCGAGCAGCCGATGTGGATCGTGCCTCGATGTTGAGGTCCGACTTCCGAATTGCCAGGCAGGCAGGTGAAATCGGGAAGCTCGCGGACGGCGAGGTTGATCTTCATGCTCGCGCTGGCGTAGTCGATTCGTCGGACCGCGTTGACGAAGTGTTCTGGCAGATGTTTTTCGTCGAGGAACCGGTTGAACGTCAGGTTGGCGTCGACGCACGAGGCAACAGTCTTTGTGGCGATCTCCTCGCCCGACGAAAGCACGATGCCGCAGGCTTTTCCGTCGGCGACCTGGATTGAGGTGACTTCGGCTTCTGTCCGAATCTCGACGCCGGCCTCCTCGCACGACTTCGCCATGGCTGAGGTCAGGCCGCCCATGCCGCCTTCGACGTAGCCCCAGACTCCGCGTGCCCCTCCGGCCGAGCCCATGACGTGGTGCAGCAGAACGTACGCCGTGCCCGGCGCGGAGATCGGTTGAAACGTGCCGATGATCGCGTCGGTGGCGAGGGTTGAGATCAGCACGTCCGATTCGAACCAGCGTTCCAGAATCGGCCGCGCGGCTCCCGTAAGAATCTCGATGGCCTCCGGCATGTCGCTGCCGAGCGACTTCAACGCCTGGAAAATCGAGTAGCCGGCTTTGGCATCTCGAAACTTCTTGCTGAGCGGGATGCGTCTCCAGTCGGCCGGCAGTGGCAACAGGTCCGGCGGAGTCTTGTCGAGCACCGGTTCCAGGCACTCGGCGATCCGTTCGAGCAGTCGGCTGTAGCGCGGGTAAGCCTCGGCATCTTTCTGCGAGAACTTTGCGATCTCGCTTCGGTTCAGTTCCGCGTCCGGCCCGAGCAGCAGGTAGCGGCCGTCCTCAAGCGGTGTGAACGACGACGGGTTTCGGGCGAGCACTTTGTAGCCGTGCCGTTTCAGTTCCATCCGCTGTTCGATTTCCGGGAGGAGCAGACTCACCACGTAGGACGCCGTCGAGACGCGATAACCCGGCCAGAGTTCCTCCGTCACCGCGCAGCCGCCGACAACGTTTCGCCGTTCCAGGACGAGGACTTTCTTCCCGGCCCGCGCGAGTTCGAACGCACAGACAAGTCCGTTGTGTCCGGCACCGATGATGACGCAGTCGTAGCGGGTTGCAGTCATGAGGAGTCGCCAACTTAGGCGGATTTCTCCGAAATCCGCAGGTCATTGATACTGCAACTTGAATTGTCCTGGCCAGGAGGAAGACATGCAGATTTCAGAGAAATCTGCCTGCGTTAAAAGCCCAGCGTGACCATCAGGTAAAACTGCTCGGCATCGTCACGCGAAAGCGCGGTGTCGTCGACGGCGTCGCCGTACCAGAACCAGCTGTAGCCGCTCTGGATCGAGGCGTTACTGCTGAGTGCGTAATTCGCGATCAAATCCAGTTCGGTGCCGATGTGCTTCGGGCCTCCGGCCGGACCGAGAGCAACGCCGGCGACGTTGTAAATGCGGTCGGCACTGCTCGACTTGTCAAACAGGTGGCCGGCAGCCGAGAGCGTCGTTTTCTCGCACGGCTTGATGCTGGCCTGGAGGCTGTAGTCGAGCAGGTTCTGTCCGGACAGGTTGTCGATGATGCCCCAGTAAGCGTGGCCGAGCGGGAACAGCGTCGAGTTCGTTCCATACTTGCCGTCTGTCGGATCGGAGTCGCCCGAACCCCACCAGAACACGCCTTTAATCGACGGGGTCATGGCAACCTCGGTCCATGTGTAACCAGTAATCGCCGACAGATAGCCCGCTCGCACAGTTTCCGTGCCGGCACTCGGACTGTTGTCCCTGCCGAACTGAAATCCGGACTCGAACTCCCAGTTCCACAGTCCCTTTTTGATTCCGCATTCGTCGTGAGGATGAGTTCCCGCCCAGCGAACTCCAAGCGTGTGCCGATCTCCGTCCGCGAATGCGGCCTGCTCTTCTTCTTCGTCGAGCCACAGCCAGTAGAAGTCCCAGGTCTGATTCTGGATACCCTTGTAGGTTGTGTAGACGCCGCTGAACCAGCGGCTCTGGTCGGGGTTGTCGAAGCTGCGCGGACGGAAGATGTTGCCCGTCGCTCCGTTGACCGGGCGAGTCGCAAACGCGTCGATGTTCCAGTTTTCGTTCGAGTAGTACAGCCGCACGCCTTCGAAGTTGCGGAGCGTGTTGCCCCAGTCCAGGTTGGAGACGAGGTGTTGTGAGCCGTAAATCAGAAACTGTCGTCCGACACGAACTCGAAGTTCGCCGCCGTTGGCGTCCTCACCGATCTTGAAGTCGCCCCAGTACTGCAGCAGGTCGCTGCGGTTCTCATCGATCGGCGTGATCGCGATGTCCTCGCCGAACGTCGATGCGTCGATTGCCTGAACGTGGAATTTCATGTCACCGTTGCCCAGCTCGATCCACGGTGTGAATCGCCACAGGTCATAGCGGGTTCGCTGTGGCCCCGGAGGTCGCAGTCGGTTCTGCTCATCCATGTAGCGGTAGCGAAGCTCGCCGCCCATCGACCAGTTCCAGCAGTCCCCGACAGGCTGATCCTTCAGTGAGCTGAACATCGACGAGTCGCCGTTCAGCCAGGCGTCCAGGCCGAGCGGGCAGCCTTTGTCCGAGCAGCCGCAGTCGCAGCCAGCTCCGCAGTTGCCGTCACACTGGCCGTTGCAGTTCCCGGCGCGGCATCCGGCCTCGGGATAGACGCAACCGGCGGACGGGTTTTCCGACGTGAAGACCGCCCGTTCCAGAGCCGTCACCGGTAGTTCCGCCACTGCGTCGGTCATCGAGACAGCGGACAACGCAAACGCGGCGATCGCGGGAATGAAAGTGAAACAGACTCGGGCGAAGCAACGCATCAATCGACTCCAGTGATTCAGTCAGCTTTCTCGTCGCTCATGAGACAAGCGAGGAGCGCATACAACCGCGGCACAAGGTTGCACTGGTTTCTTCGTCAGATACCAACCCACCGCTCCAGACGTTGCGACTGCACTGACCGGCGGTTTCCCGATGCCGGCGTTCCAACCGGCACAGCCCGCAGACTCACTGAAAGACCTGACGTTCGGGTGTTCATTGCTGAGGCACGGCTGCTCAGCGGAAAGGCAAACGTGTTTCGGAGCGAGATGGCTTCGTCTCTGGATTTCCCGAAGCACGCACAAGCGACCGCCGATCGGTGTTCGTCTCTTGCGCAAGGTTGCGCGAAATGGTGGCACATTCGAGTGGGAATGCCGCGCAGCACGGCGGAATCGGTTTGGATTCCATGAAAAGATTGTTTAGCCCGGGAGCGTGCCTCATCGATCGGCACACCTCTTGCAGTGACAGTCCGCAGACAATTCCGGCTGTCTCCCGGGAGCGCTCCTCCCGAGACGTCGCGACCGAAATGAGAAGGAACATCATGGAACGGTTGCATGACGCACAGCAAAAGCGACTGCAAATGAGTCTTGATCAGCGTGAGGCGAATCGCGGGCAGACCAATGGCTGGTCTGCCTGGCGACATTCAAAACGCTGACTGCTGGTTCGCGACAGGCCTGCCCCAAAACGGCCGGCTTGCGAGACTCAACCGTCGCTCGACCCGCGCTCAAAGAACCGGCGCCCGGTCAAATTCTTTACGGACTCAATGCTACTCAGAATCGACGAGGACGGTGCGCGCCGGCCCGTCTCACAGGGACACGTGAAAATGGAACTTCAGAACAAAGCCACTCGAATCAATCTGTTTGACTTCAAGACGCCACAGATGCGTGCGTTTCACATGACGTGGCTGGCGTTTTTCCTGTGCTTCTTCGGCTGGTTCGGCCTCGCCCCCATGCTGGCTGCCGTGCGAACGGACCTTGGACTGACGACCGATCAGATCGTCACGACAAGTCTGTGTGCCGTCGCGAGCACCGTGCTGATGCGGCTGCTGATCGGCTGGCTGTGCGACGCGATCGGGCCTCGACTTGCCTATACCGGACTGCTCGTTGTCGGCTCGATTCCGATCATGGCTGTCGGACTTTCGTTTGACTATACGAGCTTCCTTCTGATGCGGATCGCCATCGGAGCGATCGGCGCTTCCTTTGTCATCACGCAGTACCACACGTCGATGATGTTCGCTCCGAACTGTGTCGGGACAGCGAACGCCGTGACCGCCGGCTGGGGAAACTCGGGAGCCGGTGCCGCTCACTTCCTGATGCCGCTGTTCTTCGCCGCCGCCGTTTCGCTGGCTGGTTCGGCCGCACTTGGCTGGCGAGTGGCGATGGTCGTGCCCGGCGTCGTGCTGATGGTCACTGGTGTCGCTTACTACTTCTTCACACAGGACACGCCGGACGGCAACTTCAAAGACCTGCGAGCTGCCGGAAAGATGCCACTCCGCAAGCAGTCCAGCGGAACGTTCAAGGAAGCGTGTGCCGATTCGCGAGTCTGGTCGTTGTTTCTGATCTACGGTTGCTGCTTCGGTGTCGAACTGGTTGTCGACTCGAACATCGCCCTCTACCTGATGGACTATTACGAAATGACGGCTCTGGCCGCAGGTATTTGCGGCGGCCTCTTCGGAGCCATGGGCATTTTCGCTCGACCGCTGGGCGGCTACGTCGCTGACAAGGTGAGCATCTCGCACGGTCTTCGCGGCCGAGTTCTCTGGCTGTTTGCCGCTCTCTTCGTTGAGGGCATCGCTCTCATCGTCTTCAGCCAGATGCGAACGCCAGGTTCGATCATCACGCTGCTCGTCGTGACCGGCATGCTGGTTCACATGTGCTGCGGAGCGACCTTTGCGGTCGTCCCGTTCGTCAACAGAAAGGCGACCGGAGCAGTGTCCGGCATCGTCGGAGCCGGCGGCAACGCACTCGCCGTCGCGCTGATGTTCCTGTTCAAAGAAAACGTCTCGGGCCTGGCCTGGCCGACGGCCTTCCTGATCATGGGCGCCCTCGTCGTCACGCTGAGCTTCACAACGTTCGTCGTCCGGTTCTCTCCGGAAGTCGAAATGGATTTCCGAGTCGCCCAGCAGGAAGCCATCGCGCGGCGTCGCCGCCAGGCCGTCCCAATGACTGCCGAGGCGAGCTGACCCCAGGCTTTTGGATGGAACGCCTTCGGCGTAATTCCGCGGTCATATTCAAGACAACCGACTGCTTCAAAGAGTCACTCTCACCAACTTTGCGTTCCTCTGCGTCTTCGCGTCTTTGCGCTGCAGGCTGACTGGACACAGAAAAATGATTTCCCCTTCTGACGACTCAAAAACAAGATCGGCACTCACCCCGGAAGCCGATCGAAAAACGATCGTCGTCATCGGCAACGGCATGGTTGGCCTGCGCTTCTGCGAGAAGCTCGTCGAACTTGACACCGCAAAACGGTACCGCATCGTCACGTTCTGCGAGGAACCGCGAGCGGCCTACGACCGCGTCGGCCTCACGACGTTCTTTGCTCACCGCGACGCCGAGAAGCTGATGCTTGCCCGGCTGGAGTGGTACAAAGAGGTCGGCATCGAGCTGCACCTGGGCGACCGGGCTTCCGACATCGATCGCGAAAAGAAAACGGTCAAATCACAGAAGGGGGTCGAGATCGCGTACGACCGCGTGGTCCTGGCGACCGGCTCGTTTCCGTTTGTGCCGCCGATTCCGGGCGTCGACAAAGCGGGCGTCTTCGTCTATCGCACAATCGAAGATCTGCAGCACATCATCGAGTACTCGAAGAAAGCCAAACGCTGCGCAGTGATCGGCGGCGGCCTGCTGGGGCTCGAAGCAGCGAAAGCGGCTTTTGACCTCGGCATGGAAACTCACGTCATCGAGTTTGCTCCGCGCCTGATGCCGCGGCAGATTGACGAAGCCGGTTCGCGGACACTTGTGAGCAAGATCGGGGAACTCGGCGTCACCGTTCACCTCAACAAAGCCACGAAGGAAATTCACGGCAACGGTCACGTCGAGCGGATGGAGTTCAACGATGGCGAGTCGCTCGACTGCGACATGATCATCGTCTCCGCCGGCATTCGCCCGCGCGACGATGTGGCTCGCGAATGTGAAATCAAAGTCGGCGAGCGGGGCGGCATCCTGGTCAACGATCACCTCCAGACCAGCGACCCGGACATCTTCGCGATCGGCGAGTGTGCTCTGCACGGCGGCATGATTTACGGGCTGGTCGCTCCCGGATACGAAATGGCCGAGGCCGTCGCCGCCAACCTGACCGGCGGCGACCGAGTCTTTGCCGGCACCGATCTGTCGACCAGGCTGAAGCTGATGGGCGTCGACGTGGCCAGCTTCGGCGAATACGAACTCGGCCCGGACAAGGCGACGCCGCTGACCTTCGAAGACCCGTTCAAGGGCGTCTACAAAAAACTGTTCTTCTCGAAGGACGGCAAGCGACTGCTGGGAGGCATCCTTGTGGGTGATGCCTCCGAGTATGGCACCTACGCGATTATGGCGAAGTCCGAAGAGGACCTGCCGTGCGACCCGCACGAACTCGTCGTTGGCTCTGGCGGAGCTGCCCTGGGCGGAGCCGACTCGATGCCGGACTCGGCTCAGATTTGCTCGTGTAACAACGTCACAAAAGGAGCGATCTGTTCGGCGATTCGCGACGGAGGGCTCGATTCCCTGGGAGCGGTCAAGAGCTGCACGAAAGCCGGCACTGGCTGCGGTGGCTGCATGCCACTCGTCACGGACCTCTTCAATGCCGAGATGAAAACCGCCGGTCGCGAAGTCACCAACCACCTCTGCGAGCATTTTCCGTACTCGCGAACCGAACTGTTCGCGATCGTCAAAGCGAAGCAGCTCAAATCGTTCGACGCGATTCTGATCGAGGCCGGCAAAGGCAACGGCTGCGAGGTCTGCAAACCGGCAGTCACGTCAATCCTCGCCGGACTGTGGAACGACCACATTCTTGAGGGCGAGCATCAGTCGCTCCAGGACAGCAACGACCGCTACCTCGCGAACACGCAGCGCGGCGGATCGTACTCGGTCATCCCGCGCGTGCCCGGCGGCGAGATCACTCCGGAAAAACTCATCGCCCTCGGATCCGTCGCGAAGGAGTACGGCCTCTACACGAAGATTACCGGCGGCCAGCGAGTGGATCTGTTCGGCGCTCAGGTGCAGGACCTCCCCGACATCTGGAGCGAGCTGATCGACGCCGGATTCGAGAGCGGTCATGCCTACGGCAAGGCTCTGCGAACGGTCAAAAGCTGCGTCGGCACGACGTGGTGCCGCTACGGAGTTCAGGACGCGGTCGGTTGCGCGATCCGAATCGAAAACCGGTACAAGGGCATCCGGGCTCCGCACAAAGTGAAGATGGCGGTCTCCGGCTGCGTCCGCGAATGTGCCGAAGCTCAGTGCAAAGACGTCGGTCTGGTCGCGACGGAGAACGGCTACAACCTTTACGTGTGCGGCAACGGCGGAGCGACCCCTCGCCACGCCGACCTGCTCGCCACGGACATCGATGAAGAAACCGCCGTCCGCTACATCGACCGCTTTTTCATTTACTACATCATGTCGGCCGACAAGCTGACACGAACGGCCGCCTGGTGCGAGAAGCTCGAAGGCGGCATCGATCACATCCGCGAAGTCGTCGTCGACGACAAGCTCGGCATTTGCGCCGAACTTGAGGAGATGATGCAGAACCTGGTTGACACGTATCAGTGCGAGTGGAAAACGGCCGTCAACGATCCGGAGAAACGCAAGTTCTTTCGTCAGTTCGTCAACACCGACGAAACGGAACCGAGCATCGAGATCGTTTCGGAACGAGGTCAGGTCCGCCCCGGCGACTGGCCCGACGAGCTGGTCTCGCTCGAACAGTTTTACTCGCTGGAAAAAGACCGAGAGGAAATCGAGGCAGCTCACGCGGACGACCTCGCCACAACGAGGTGGACTCAGGTCGGCACGGTCGACGATTTCCCATTAGACGGCGGAGCGGCAATCAAGTACGGCAAAGTTCAGATCGCCGTCTACAACTTCTCCAGCCGCGGCGAGTGGTACGCGACGCAGAACATGTGCCCGCACAAAAAGGCCTTCGTCCTGTCGCGAGGCATCATCGGCGACGCCGGCGGAGTCCCGAAAGTCGCCTGCCCGCTCCACAAAAAAACGTTTTCATTGGACACCGGCCTGTCGCTGCAGGACGAGGACTACAACATCCGCACCTTCCCGGTGAAGGTCGAGGACGGCAACGTGTACCTCGACCTTCCGCCAACCGAGGTACTCGACAAGCTGCTGGCCACGGAAATCGGCTGCAGCCTGGCGACGTCCTGCAACACGAGCTGCAGCCGGAAAGAGGAGCCCATGGAGGTGTGAAGAACAACGATCCTTCCGGGCCGTCGATGCAATGAGAACGGCCAGGAAAGGCGATCCTACTTAACAATGTTCCTTTTCCCGATTTGAGAGGAACTTTCATGACAACCATTCGACACGCGACCGAATCCGACCTCCTCGCCATTACGGAGATCTTCAACGAAGCCATCCTCAAAACCACCGCGTCCTTCTACCTCGAACCGAGAACTGTCGAGGACAGGCAGGCCTGGTTCGAAGCTCACAGCGAGCGATATCCGGTTCTGGTCGCCGAGAGTGAAGAAGACGGAGAATCAAAAGTCGTTGGCTGGGCGAGCCTCAATCAATGGTCCGTTCGAGCTGCTTATGACGGTACTGCCGAAACATCGTTCTACGTCAAGGAGTCGCACCGAGGCCTCGGCATCGGTACTCAACTGAAAATGGAAACCATCGCTGAGGCAAAGCGGCTCGGCTTTCACACTCTGCTTGCCCGCATGGCCGATGGCAGCGACGCGAGCATCCACGTCAATCAGAAATTTGGCTTTGAGTACAAGGGCACGATGAAAGAAGTCGGCTTTAAATTCGGCCGCTACATCGACGTCCACCTTTACCCGCTCATGCTGGAGTAGCAGAAATCAAGAAGCCTCACACGAGGCGACAGCGACATGGCAACCGACCTGACAACTCGACCCGACGAAAAGGCCAAGGCTTCTGAACCGCCCGTCGGGGTCGCCACACCTCACGCCGAAACCCGCACACCCTCAAACCCCGAGACCCTCCTCAACTGGTTGCTGGATCAACAGCAGGAGATGACCGCGGTTGAGCAGTTCTCGACGGTACACCAACGCGGTTCGCTGCCGGATCAGGCGAAGTACTATTCGTCGCTCATCCCTGCGTCGGCTCCTCAGGCCGGGCAGCAGTACGCGTTCGACGTGGACCTCGATCGGTGTTCGGGATGCAAAGCCTGTGTGACCGCCTGCCACACTCTGAACGGGCTCGATGAGGAGGAGACCTGGCGCGATGTTGGACTTCTTGTTGGCGGCACGTCGGCGAAACCGGTGATGCAGCACGTCACGACGGCCTGCCATCACTGCCTCGAACCTGGCTGCATGAGTGCCTGCCCGGTCGACGCGTATGAAAAGGATCCGGTGACCGGCATCGTGAGGCACCTGGACGATCAGTGCTTCGGCTGTCAGTATTGCACGCTGGCCTGCCCGTACGACGTGCCGAAATATCACAGTGCAAAAGGCATCGTCCGGAAGTGCGACATGTGCTCGGACCGGCTGGCTGTGGGTGAGGCTCCGGCCTGCGTCCAGGCTTGTCCGCACGAGGCGATCGCGATCCGCATCGTCAATGTCGAGCAGGTTGTCGAGGACTCCGAAGCGAACGTCTTTCTGCCGGCCGCTCCGGATCCTCACATCACGCTCCCCACTACGACGTACCGGACAAAGCGAGTCTTCCCGCGGAACCTGCTGCCGGTCGACTATCACTCGGTGTCGGCTCAGCACCCACACTGGCCGCTGATTCTGATGCTCGTTCTGACGCAGCTTTCGGTTGGGGCTTTTCTATCAGGCCTCGTTCTGGAACGGTTTCTGGAGTCGTCCCTGGTCACAGCGATGCGGCCTCTCCACACGCTGACGGCATTGCTGTTCGGCCTGGTCGCTGTGGCAGCGAGCACGCTGCATCTTGGTCGGCCTCAGTACGCGTTCCGAGCGGTCATCGGCCTGCGGCACTCGTGGCTGAGTCGAGAAATCCTCGCCTTCGGAGTCTTCGCGGGTCTGGCCGTGCTCTACGCGGGCGGCAACTGGATCGGCCCGGAGAGTTTCACGAGATTCTGGCAGACGTGGATCGGCTGGGGAGTCGCGGCGTCCGGAGTGGCCGGCGTGTTCTGCTCGGTCATGATTTACGCGTTCACGCAAAAAGCGTTCTGGAGTTTCAGCCTGACGTCGACCCGCTTTCTACTGACGACGGCGATGTTGGGCACGGCGGCAATCTGGCTGACGCTGCTCCTGATGTCAGCCGGCGGGAGCACTTCGGCGGCGACGATCATCACTCAGCACGGCCTGCACATCGCTCAGACATTGATTACGGCTGCGGGAACGAAACTGCTTTTCGAACTGGCTTTCCTGAGACACCTGACCGACCGCCAGATCACACCGCTGAAGCGATCGGCCATGCTGATGACCGGACCTCTGGCCGGTTTTTCAATTGCTCGTTTTGCCCTCGGTCTGCTGGGAGGCATCGTGATGCCTGCGCTGCTTCTGCCGACGATTTCTCAACCGCAAAGCGATCCGGTCTTCCTTCCAATCGTGGTGAGCATGCTGTTCGTGGCGTGCCTGGCCGGAGAGCTTCTTGAGCGGTACCTGTTCTTCGCGGCCGTCGCGTCACCTCGCATGCCAGGGAGTTTGAGATGAGTGTGAGAGTGTGCGGGTTTGAGAGTCTGGGGGTGGAGGTGCGGGGACGGAGAGCGAGACGCCACTCCGTAACTCCCAGACCCGCAAACTCTCAGACCCTCAGACCCCCAAACTCTCACACTACTTCTTCAGCGTCCATTGCTTCGAGTTCGCGATCATCTGAACGAGCATTTCGAGAATCGCGTCGTACTGCTGGTAGAGGTCTTTCGCCAGATCGCGGTCGATGTACTCGCACTCGACGGAAACTTGAATCCACGTTTGCGTTTCGGCGGCTTCGGCTTCCGAGTCGCTCAGCTTGCTCACAAACGCTGCTTCGTAGCGACGCTTGCGCCAGGCTTCGGCAATGTTGGCGCAGACAGATCGCGACGACCGGCGAATCTGATCGGTCAGCGAATAGCGTTCTTCTTTCGGAAACGACTTCGTGGTTCGAAAGATGGACATCGCGACCTCGAACGCCTGCTTGTAAACGTCAAGATCAGAATGCCGTCGAACAAAAGCTCGCTCGCTCATCGGTCTCTCCTCGAGCGCATGACCCCGAAACCCTCATACTCGCATACCCTCACACATGACTTCCACCGCAACCGACATCGGCAACTTCTTCCACCAGCGCACGGGCCCGCTGACTCGCGAACTGCTGCGCGAGCCCGGTGGCTTCGGCCTCGGACAGGTTCCGGGTTCGCTCAAGCCGGATGCGACGACGACTTCGATTTGCGGTTATTGCTCGACGGGGTGCAGCCTCAACATTCATCTCAAGGATGGGCAGGCTGTCAGCCTTACGCCTTCGACAGACTATCCCGTCAATCTGGGGATGGCCTGCCCGAAGGGATGGGAGGCTCTTGCCGTGCTGGACTCGCCGGATCGGGCGACGATTCCGTTGCTCAAGGACGAGTCCGGGAAGCTGCAGCCAGTTGAGTGGGACCTCGCGCTGCGCACGTTTTCGGAGAAGTTCAAAACGATCCAGGAGAAACACGGGACGGAGTCCGTGGCGTTTTTGAGCACCGGGCAGATGCCCACGGAAGAGATGGCACTGCTCGGCGCTCTTGCCAAATTCGGCATGGGCATCCTTCACGGCGACGGCAACACGCGGCAGTGCATGGCGACTTCCGTCGTGTCGTACAAGCAGTCGTTCGGCTTCGACGCGCCGCCGTACACGTATCAGGACTTCGAGGAATCCGACGTCATCGTGCTGATCGGCAGCAATCTGTGCATCGCTCACCCGATCATGTGGGAACGCGTCATGCGGAACCCGCACAGCCCGGAAATCATCGTCGTCGACCCGCGGATGACCGAAACCGCGATGAACGCGACGCAGCACCTGCCGCTGGCTCCGAAGTCGGACATGGCGCTGCTGTACGGTGTGGCGAGGATTCTCATCGAGAACGGATGGGTCGATGCTGACTTCATCGCCGAGAGCACAAACGGCTTCGCTGAGTTTTCCTCGTACGTGCAGAATTACTCGCTCGAACGCGTCTCGTCAGAGACCGGCCTCCCCGCGGCAGAGATCGAGCGTTTCGCGCGGCTGATTCACGAGGGCAAACGCGTTTCGTTCTGGTGGACGATGGGAGTCAACCAGAGCTACCAGGGAGTCCGGACAGCTCAGGCGATCATCAATCTCGCGCTGATGACCGGCAACATTGGGCGGCCAGGGACCGGTGCGAACTCGATCACCGGGCAGTGCAACGCGATGGGCTCTCGGCTTTTCAGCAACACGACAAATCTGCTGGGCGGCCACGATTTCGGAAACGATGAGCACCGAAAGAAAGTCGCAGGCGTCCTCGGCATTGATGAGGACCTCATCACGCGCGAAGCGAGCTGGGCTTACCACGAAATCTTCGAGGGAATTCTGCGAGGCAAAATCAAAGGGCTGTGGGTCGTCTGCACGAACCCGGCTCACTCGTGGATCAATCAGACGCAGGCGCGAGACATCCTCGATCGGCTCGACTTTCTGGTTGTGCAGGACATTTACCACAACACAGAGACCGCACAAATGGCGGACCTCGTGCTGCCGGCTGCCGGCTGGGCAGAGAAAGAAGGCACGTTCATCAATTCCGAACGACGGATCGGAACGCTCAAGAAAGTCCGCAAAGCCCCTGGCCAGGCCCTCGCCGATTTCTCGATCTTCAAAGCCGTCGCCGAGTACTGGGGCTGCGGCGACATGTTTCGCGAGTGGACCTCGCCGGAAGCCACGTTTCAGATTCTCAAAGAGTGCTCGCGCGACACGCCGTGCGACATCACGGGGATCGAGGGCTACCGGATGCTGGACGAGCACGGCGGGATTCAGTGGCCTTTTGCTGGCGGAGGGGTGAGCGGTGAGGGGCAAAGGGAAGAAAACGGTGGCGAAGCGGAATCTTTCCCTTGCCCCTCAGCTCTCACCTCTCTCCCCTCCCAGCAGCGCCGGCTTTTTGAAAACGGAAAGTTCTACCACGCGGATGGCCGAGCGAAGTTTCTCTTCGAAGATCCGCGACCACTGACCGAACCTCCGAGTGAACGATTTCCGTTTGTACTTTTGACGGGTCGAGGCACGGCCTCGCAGTGGCACACGCAAACCCGGACGAAGCAGTCGGCGGTTTTGCGGAAGTTGTACCCGAAGAATGCTTATGTTGAGATCAACCCTGGCGATGCTCGTCGGATTGGTATTTCGCACAACTCGCGGGTCATCGTCGAATCTCAGCGCGGCCGCATTCTCGCGTCGGCTTTCGTGACACATGGAGTTCAGCCAGGACAGCTCTTCGTGCCGATGCACTACGAGCCGGTCAACCAGTTGACCGATGCCGTGTTCGATCCGTACTCGAAGCAGCCCTCCTACAAAGCCTGCGCGGCGAACGTGATTCCGGCGGCATGAGACGGCAGCCCGCGCGAGGCAGCGGAACGGCGCGAGCCGTCCGGTCGATCGCAGATTACGCGCGGACCACCGGGCGGCTCACGCCGCGCCGCTACTTCCGGTTGTCTCAGCCTGACGGCGGGACTACGAACGGCTCGCCTGTCCTGCTACGCTGTTTGTCCCCGTCCCTCTGCACCCCCAACAAGGGAAAGGATTATGCGTCGACTGCCTGCTCTGCTCTGCTGGACTGCCTGCTCTGCTGATTGTGATCGCCGGACTGTCTGCTTTGTCCGGCTGCGTTTTGTCAATCCACCCGCTTCACTCCAAAGACACCGTTCAAAACGGTGGCGAGCTGCGCGGCGACTGGATCGTCCCGCAAAAAGGGAAGAACGCGAAGAACGTCACCGAGGTCTACAAATTTGACTGGGGTGGCTGGGCCAATCATTCGTACTACGTCACTTATATCAAGACGGCGGACGGCGACGAGGTCGAAGTGGCGTTCTGGGAAGCCTACCTGGTCAAACTGGGCGATGCGTATTACCTGGACGCCCTGCCGAGAGATTTTGAGCTGGTTGAATCTCCCTCCCAGCAGCTTTACGTGATGGGTCTGCACGTTCTGTTCCGTGTCGAATTCAAAGAGGGCGAGGAAATCACACTGCTGCCGCTCAACCTCGGGGCGATCAACGAGGTCATTGTCAAAACAAAAACAAACCACATCATGAGAGAGGCTGGTTCGCCTGTGCTGCTGCTGGAGACAACGGAGCTGCAGCAGTTTCTGATCAAGCATGGCGAGTTGTTCGTTCAGAAGGGGCAGAAACAGGCGGCGCTGCTGCTGAAGCCAAAACCAAAGAAAACATCGGCGACTCCAAAGGCGAAGACGCCGGAAAAAGTCATCCCCGCTGAGCCACCGTTGCCTCAGAAGAAGTAACCTCCAAAGAACTGATTGAGCGAAAGTGCCACATGCCTCGCTGCCCGTTCTGCGACAAACGCAACTCCGCCAGCGCGACCGCGTGCTCTGAATGTGGAGCCGAACTGACCTCGTCCGACAGTCGATCGTCCTCGCCTGTTATGGGCGGTTCAGTGGCCGGTCCGAATTTCAAACCCGAGTCGGCCGTCCCGGATTCGCAACTCGACTCGTTCGAAGCGGAACTTGTCGAGCTGCTCAAGAAGGGCCAGAAGATCGAGGCGATCAAGCGGTTCCGCAACAAGTCCGGAGTCGATCTGAAATCGGCGAAGATGGCCGTCGAACAGTTCGCCCTGCGTCAGGGACTGTCCGGCA
>ERZ891418.129-NODE-129-length-27127-cov-7.085993_pt1 | contig 27127 bp, 21 predicted proteins | sample MGYA00521236_ERZ891418 | MGnify/ENA primary metagenome ERZ891418 (study PRJEB32303, sample SAMEA104408696) | aquatic metagenome | biome: Brackish water; feature: Chemocline; material: water | place: Baltic Sea | collected 2014-10-18T10:34:00 | depth 100 m ... | reverse complement strand
ACCAGCTCCAGGCCGAACTCGAAGCCGCCGCATGACGTAACCCCTTGCTACCAAAACGGCAGTGCCATTCGATTCTGTGTCCTTTGTGGCCATACAGAGCGTCGCGTATGAGGGCGTGCGTCATACCTGACGACGGAAGAATCTAAGGTGCGGCATCCTTGAAATCACCGTCACCTTGCTCGGTTTCGTCGGCAATTGAAAGATCATCGTAGAAATCAATGATCCTGCGTCGGCCCTGGCTCAGTTCGATCTTACGGTCGCTGGCGGGCTTCAACCCGGACTCGGCGGGCTCTTCGTAACCGGCCTGCGTCGCGGGGTCGTTCTGCAGCTGCTCAACCGGTTTTTCGAAAATCGCGTGGAGCCGCCCGTCAGTCGTCAGCACCTCGGCAGGCTCTGCATAAGGCATTTCGTCGTCAGTCCAGACGTGTTGCTCTTCCTTCCTGCCAGGTCCAAATAATCGGCTGATCGAAAAACCGACGAACCAGAAGTCGTCGTCCCGGCCTTCCTCGGTGATGTAATACCGAGCGCTCGCGGTCAGGCGGGTCTTTCCGGTGAGCCACGCGTGAACTCCGAATTCGGGATAGACCGCGGTGAACGCCTTGTAATCTTTGTCCTGCTCACCGAACTCGTCGGCGAATCCGTCGTCGTCATTGTCGACGCCGTCCCGGTCAGCGTTCTCGTAGAAGCGATTGATTCCCAGGAATCCGCCGACTCCGGCAAACGGTGCGATTCGAGTTGGCGGCTGAACCCGCAGGCCCACTTCCGGGCCGATGAACCAGTCCTGAGCTCCCGTGCCGGCCATTCCTGTCAGCGCGTAATCCAGCTCCAGCCAGGAGGCCATGTGGTAGAACCCGCCGAGTGTTCCTCCGGCCGTCGCCGGTGAGCCTCCCGCGCCGCCACCAACTGTCCAGCCCGATTTCTCGTCCAGGTGGCGAGCGTCGACCATCTGTTTGAGCATTCGCACCGGTTTGTCATCGCCGTACGGCTGCGAGTATTTCTCAGCGTAATCCGGATCGTTCATCGCCCACTTCGAACTGAGCGGCCAGCTCGAACAGCCGCAAAGACTGAGGGAGAGCAGAGCGAAAAACGGCGTGAGAAATCGCATGAAAACAATCCCGAACAAACGAAAATCAGGCTCAAAACACAACAATGAGTGCGACCATTACTGAGAATTTGAATATGCGTCAATTCGAGTTTCGAGGGCTTGCGAGTCGCCCTTCTCAGCAGCCCGTTGAAATGTTCGAACCATGTAGCGGAGCGGCGCGAACCGCCTGGTTCTGCATGGAACAATGCGCTCGGGCCATTCGGCTTGCGCCATGCCGCGACTTTTTCTACGGGCAGTCAATTTCTACGGGCTGTCAACTCGTGAAGACGAAGTCCTCCGGCGGACCGGACATGCTGATCACATTTCCCGTCTGAACGCAGATTTCGTTAAAGTGCGTGAAGTGGCAGTGGCTGATCTGGACGACCGTTTCGCGACGTGTCAGCAGGTACTCGTTCATCCCTTTGAATGAGCCCTGGTTGGCGTACATCCTCATCAGGCGTCGGAACAGCTTCGGCAGAATCGGCACGTCGTCGGTGATCGTCTCTGGCTTCGTCAGCGAGAAACACTGTGTGCCGTCGGTTTTCCAGATGCCCTTATTCTTCTTCCGGGCTCGCTTCATGACGAATGTCAGAGCGTCTCGCAGTTGCCAGTGAAGTGTCTTGTAATAAGTCGGGTAGACGAGCCCCTGCTCCATCAGGCGGTAGTTGAGGCTTCTTGTCATGTGAGACGGTTCGAGTTCCATCGTGTCGCCATCCTTCCTCCTGCGAGGTGGCGGTCCCGCGAAAACGAACGCGATCGGACGCCGGTACCGTTCGGTCATTTTCGCGAGGATGTAACCAGGCGTCCCGTCGGTCGCCGAACTGATCTTCGAATGGCTCGGTGTCCAGACCGCATCTTTGACGCCAATCATGTCGAGCACCGAATCCGTTGCTTCGTTGGCGAGTGCCTTTGGTTGAGAAACAGTCGTGCCGGCGCGGTAGTGAGTCTCCAGCGCGTCGACTCCCTCGAAGCGAAGCTGAACGCCCTCGCTCTTTGTTAATCGCGCCGGCGGCCCATCAAGGAGTCCCCAGTTTTTTTTGTTGTCTGCTTTAAAGCGAACGGAGTCGCCATCAGGTGACGCTCCAACAACCTGAAATGTGCCAGTAATCAGAAAGTAATTCCTATCCATGACGTGATCCTCGTTCGAGTTGTGCGGCCGGTTCGATCTTCGACCAGTCCGGCCAGAGGTTTGTGTCGTCGGCTGCGTTTGCTTCGTCATAAATCTCGTTGCGAAAACGTTCTTCGAGCGATGCGAGCCGCATGCCAGTGGCCGCTCGCACCCAGGCCAGAATCAGCTCGTCCCGTTCGACCTTGCTCAATGACCACTCAACATTCCGCATCCGCATTTGGGAGACGAGGTGGCTGAGAGCGACCGCAGCGGCCACGGAGATGTTGAAGCTCTCAGAGAAGCCGTACATCGGAATCCGCATGACCTCGTCTGAAAGTTCGCGGCCCGTTTCCGAAACGCCGTCTTTTTCGTTTCCGAAAATGAGAGCCGTCGGTCGCGTGACGTCGTAGCTCAGCAGGTCACACGTCGGCTGGTGCGGCGAGGTCATCACGATCTGATAGCCCTGCTCGCGAAGCGACTGCAGACAGCGCGTTGTGTTGTCCTCGCCCGGTTCGTTGTAGCGCTTCAGAGTCAGCCACTTCTCCGCACCGAGCGAGACCTGGCGGTTATCCTGGTACTCGTTTCGATTCTCAATAATGTGGACATCCTGAACGCCGAAGCAGTCGCAACTGCGAAGACACGCACTTGCGTTGTGTTCTTTATGAATGTCCTCAACGACGACTGTGATGTGTCGCGTCCGGTTGAGCAGCAACGGCGGCAGCAGATCGCGTCGGTGTTCAGTGAGAAACTCCGACAGAAATGAACAGAGTTCTCGCTGGTAGCGAAAATCGTCAGTCATGCGGAACGGCCATCAGGAGCGGGATTCATCAGACGCGGAAACGGGTTCTACCGAATCACGCATGACTGTGCGAGTTAACAGGTGAAGTCGAGCTCCCTGGAAACCTCGGCGGGTTAGCAGTCCGTTGAAAATTCCGAGCCCGGTAGCGAAGCGGCGCAAACCGCCCGGTTCTACACGGGAAAACTCGCTCTGGCCGGACGGCTTTCGCCGTCCGCTACTTTTCAATCGACATCCACTCAGGCCGACTCTTCTTCGTAGTGGATCGTAATCCGATCTTCCGGCACGAAACCGGAGAGCTCCGGATCCGATCCGGCCTCGCCGGGTTCGCCGCACTTCTTTGAGCAACCGCCGCAACTGCCTTCGCCGTCGCCCTGGATGAGCCTCACCACTCGCCGGGCCAGTGCGACCGCGGCGGCCGCCACGATCAGCAGGCTGATTGTCAGTTGCCAGTCCACCCTGGGCCTGCAATTCTGAAAGAGGGATTGGTGGGTGAGCTCGACCGTTTCGACCGGCCGGGCGTTCGTCTATCATCGACCCGTCCCGCCCCGCTGGCAAGAAGCGGACAAAATCCAACGTCCCTGAAAAAGACATCCATGTCGAAACGCCTTGCGATTCTCTGCACCGTCCTGGCGGTGATTCTTGGTGCGAGCACTTTTGTGCTGGCTCAGGAAGGAGCCGCTGCGCCGGCGAACCGGTCTCCGGCCCCCGCGTCAAACGTCAGCATCAGCCGCAGCTACTGGTTCGAGATCGGCCTGGTCGTGGTCTTTGCCGGGGGAGCCATCTGGTCCGTCTGCCGATCGAGCAACCGGCAATAGTAAAGTCCAATGCCCAGGCCGCCACGAGTACTGATCACGGGAGTCGGTCTCGTCACGCCGCTCGGCGCCGATCGCGAATCGAGCTGGCAGGAGCTGCTGGCGGGAGAGCGGGCAATCCGGCGTCTTCTCCATGACGAAGCCTCCTGGCCGGCAGACGCCGCGGGAGCTCCTGCAATCGCCTCCGACCGCGCGCGACAGTTCGCCGAGTCGTCCAACGACTCCGAGCTGTTCTGGCTGCTGCACGAACCTGCGATCACGCACGCGGTCTCGGCTTCGTTCGAAGCCGCCGAACATGCGGCGCTCGACTGGCAAGAGATTGAACCGTCTCGAAGCGCGTGCGTGATCGGTACCAGCAAGGGCGGAGTTCACTCATGGTTCGAGACTCTTCGCAGCCGAAGCATCCTGCAGTCACGAAACGGAGACCTGGGGACAACTCTCCGGAATCCCGAACCGATGACCCCCTGCGCGGCCAGTGCCTCGCTTGACGAGAGCCACCGCCTTGAGGAACTCGCCTCGCTGTTCGCCGCTTCTCAAGAGGAATTCCCGGCGGCTTCGTGGATCCGTCTGGCGGCAAGCGGACCGGCCAGTGTCGTGGCCTCGCTTCTCAACCTGCAGGGCGGAGCACTCGCCCCGGTAACGGCCTGCGCGACGGGACTTTCGAGCATCCTCCGCGGCGCGGATCTGATTCGCCACGGCGAGTGCGACGTCGTCCTCGCCGGAAGTTCGGACGCGTCGATCAGTCCAGCCGTGCTCGCGTCGTTTCGGAAGCTTGGAGTGCTCGCAGACCGACACGAAGACCCTTCGACAGCAGTAAAGCCGTTTGACCGAAACCGATCGGGGTTTCTCATTGGCGAGGGAGCCGGAATTGTCGTGCTCGAATCTGAAGCACACGCGACCGCGCGAGGTGCAAAACCGATCGCCGAGTGGCTGACCGGCGGGATGGCCTGCGAGGCCTCGGGCATTACTCAACTTCAGAAAGACCCCGAGGCGCTGACCTGGCTGATTCGCGACGTCCTGCGGCGAAGCGGACTCGCTGCGGGAGAGATCGACTACGTCAGCCTGCACGGCACCGCCACAAAGGCCAACGACCTTGCCGAAGTGCGCGCGATCAAAGCGGCCTTTGGCCCGGCCGCGTACGAGCTGTCTGCGTCGAGCCTCAAAGGTGCGATCGGCCATCTCCTGGGCTCGGCTGGCAGCGTCGAATTCGCAGCCACTTTACTGGCGATGCGGGACAGCCAGCTTCCGCCGACGATGAACCTCACCGATCCCGACGACGAGTGCGACCTCGACTTCGTTGCCGGAAAATCGAAGCCGCGAGAAGTGACACACGCGATGAAACTGTCGCTCGGCTTCGGAGGCCACCTCGTCGCCGGAGTCATCCGTAAACTGTAGGGTGGGCCCACCCTGCAAAGGCAGCCCGGCCGACATAAGGCGACCGGGCTGAGGAACGCTCATCGAAAATTGACGACCACTATTTCTCGACAATCCAGATATTCTGAAAATGAACCGGGTTGCCGTGGTTCTGCAGGAACAACGCACCAGGCTTCGATTCGTCGTTCTGTCCGCCGCCCGGAGTCGAGCCCGGCAGTTCCAGCTTGTCGTGAATCACGACTCCGTTGTGGCGGATCGTCACGACGGCCTTAGAGACTTTTTTGTCTCCATCAAACTTCGCGGCCGTGAAATCGACGTCGTAGGTCTGCCAGCTCAGAGGCGGCAGGCACATGTTGACGATTGGTCCTGAGGCCTGGTAAATGCCGCCGCATTCGTTGTCTTTTCCGTCCAGACCGAACGAGTCGAGGACCTGGCACTCGTACTGATCGAGCAGGTACATGCCACTGTTGCCTCGCCCCTGGCCACGAGATTCCTCCATGTACGGCGTCCGGAATTCCAGGTGCAGTGTGAAGTTGTGAAACTTCTGCTTCGTGCGAGTGCCGACGCCGAGATACTTTCCCTCCTGCAGCTTACCGCCGTCCCAGGCATCCACATTCGAACCGTCAAACAGAACGACGGCACCCTTTGGCGGGTGAGCTCCCAGCGTGGTGGACTTGCGCGTCACCTTGTCGGCGTCGACTGCCACATCCCCAATGTGAGCGTGGAACACGCCGTCCGTGATCTTCCCCCACTGCCCCTTCTCACCTTTAAAATCCGTCTTGCCGTCTTTCGTCTCGCCGGTGAGCTTCACGCTGCGGTCTTCGCGTTTCCATCCGTCGCCAGGCAGCCCGCCAAAGTACACAACCGCGTCGAACTTCCCTTTGCCCAGGGCGATGACCTGCATGCCCATCTTCTGCTCGCCGGACTTGCCGGTGTACTCGCCCTGAATCTGGAAATCGGCTCCCGCTTCTTTTTCATCGGTCACAGCCTTCCCGCCAGCCGCCAGCAGTGGCGTCGTGGCGAGGGCCAGAGTCAGCATCAAAAGAGTCTTCATGAGTTGCGTCTCCACTCGAAGGGGATTAATCGTTGTGACCGCAGCCAGGCTGGGGAATGAGCGAAAGCTAACCCTGGCAATAATTCTTCCGCAAGCATCGCACCAGATCGAGATCCCATCATGTCCGGATTCCGTCTCGCCCGCTTTTCTGCCGACGTCACGATCCCGCTCGGCCATCGCTGCATGGGGCTTCTGCCGACAAAGTCGAAAGAGATCGTCGATCCGCTGCAGGCTCACGGGTTTGTTCTGACCGGCGAAAGTGGTTTCGATCCTGTGGTCCTCGTCGCCGTCGACTGGTGTGAGATCCGCAACGAAGCGTACGACCGCTGGCGCAGCGTGATCGCGAAGGCGATTGGTACCTCGACCGAACGAGTGCTCGTGTCGAGCCTCCATCAGCACGACGCGCCGGTTTCGGACATCGGTGCGCAGAACCTGCTCGACCGGGCCGGGCTGACCGGAGAGCTGTTTGATTTCGCCTTCCACGAAGAATGCGTGCAGCGGGTTGCCGAGGTCGCGAAGAATTCGCTCAGCGAGTCTCAACCGGTCACCCATATCGGCACCGGCCAGGCGAAGGTCGAGAAAGTTGCTTCCAACCGTCGCGTCGTGCTCGAAGATGGACGAGTCTCATACGGGCGCGGCAGCAGTTCGGGAGGCAACAAGTTTCACGCGGGTGCGCCGGACGGGCTCATTGATCCGTACCTCAAAACGCTCAGCTTCTGGAATGGCGATACGGAGCTCGCCGCGCTGCACAGCTACGCGACGCATCCGATGAGCTACTACGGTCGCGGCGGCGTCACGTACGACTTCGTCGGCATGGCCCGCGAACGGCGGCGGCGGGACAACCAGAAGGTGCATCAGATTTACGTCTCCGGCTGCAGCGGCGACGTCACGGCCGGCAAGTACAACGACGGCTCGCAGGGCAGCCGGGAACTGCTCGCCGATCGGATTTACGTCGCGATGAAAGCCGCGTCGGAAGCGACGACGAAGCACGAACTCAAGTCGGCCGACGTTCGAGTCGCGAAGCTCACACTTCCCTACCGGCAGGAAGCCCGGTTCCAGGCCGACGCGCTCCTGGCGAAAATTCACGATGAGAAACAGGACGTCCGACAGCGAATCCACGCGGCGATGTCGCTCAGCAGTCGCATGCGAGTCGTCGCGGGCTCGCCCATCGACCTGCCCGTTGTCGACCTGGGAGCCGCACAGATCGTGCTTTTCCCCGGCGAGGCCTTTGTCGGCTACCAGCTGATGGCTCAGGAAATGAAACCGGACAGTTTCGTTTTGTCGATCGGCTACGGCGAGTGCTGGCCCGGCTACATCCCGACGAAGTCGAACTTCGACGACAAGTTTGAGGACACCTGGCTGTGGGTGGCACCGGGATGCGAGGAGCCAATCCGGGACGCTCTCAAAAAGACGCTGGGCTGATTCCAAAACGCCGAGTCGGATTGAGTGGCGACCGCCTGGTTGGATGCTCCCGGAATCGTCAGTACGATGGAGCCCGGCTTCGACGAAGCATGACTGCCTCTCTGGGTGACTCCGGCGGAACACCGCGTGACTGACGATTTCAATTCTGAATCGAAAGATCCTGACCGCCAACTGGCGACCATCGTCCAGGAACTGCGGCACATTCGCATTCTTCTGACGTGCCTGCTGATCCTGGCGGTGCTCTCAGCAGCGGTCGGTGTCGGCGGCTACCTGATCGACAAGTTCCTGCCGTTCATTTTCTGGACCGGATTGACTGCTCTCGTCGCATTCGCGATTTACTACGGCGTCCGGCACGTCTGGAAATTCGGCGAGGATACCGCGAAAAATCGGGACCGCAGAAAACAGGGTCGTTGAGCGAAGCGAGCCCCCACCAGATCGCGAGGTGCCCTCCGAAGCCAGCCGCAGACCAAAGCCACCTGCAGACGGAAGTCGAAATCGCCATGACTGACTCCCGCTCGCTGACTGAACTGGCAAAAGACATCTGGCAGGCCGGAGTCGACGCTGTCTCCTCAGAGCAACTTGTGGGTGCGGCGATTCAACAGAGCTTCGACCGACTGACGGTCTGCGGTCACGAGTTCGACACGAAGCAGCTCGGCCGACTCGTCGTCGTCGGAACGGGCAAAGCCGGAGCCGGAATGGCGGCGGCGGTGGAAGCTTCGGTCGGTGAGGACGTCCTCGCGCGGACCGTCGGTTTCGTCAACGTGCCCGAAGACTGTGTGCGGCCGCTGCAGAAGATCGTCCTGCACGGAGCTAGGCCGGCAGGGATCAACGAGCCGGTCCAGGCGGGTGTCGACGGTGCGGCGAGAATTCTTGGCCTGGTCGAAGGCCTTGCCAGAAATGATTTGTGTCTCGTGCTGATTTCGGGCGGAGGCAGCGCGCTGCTGCCAGCGCCGATCGACGGCGTCTCTCTCGCAGACAAGCAGACCGTGACGCGACTACTGATGCACGGCGGAGCGACCATCAACGAACTGAACTGTGTCCGCAAGCAGCTTTCCCGGATCAAAGGTGGCGGCCTGGCTCGCGCGGCGAAGCAGGGCACGCTGATCACGCTCGTCATTTCTGACGTCATCGGCGACCCACTTGACGTGATCGCTTCCGGACCGACGGTCGACGACGAATCGACGCCGGAAGAAGCGATCGCGGTTCTCAAGCGACTTGTCCCCGACACCGCGCAAATGCCCGAATCGGTGATGACGGCTCTTAAACGAAAGGCTGAGCACGGTCCGGTGGCCCCGCCGATTGACTCCTCGCGAGTCCACAACGTCATCCTCGGCCGAAATCAGGTCGCAGTGGACGCCGCCGCCGCGCGAGCACACGAGCTCGGGTTTCAGGTCGAAACGGAATCTGAACAGGAAGGAATCGCGGCAGAGTTCGGACGCGGGCTCGCGCGACGATGCCTCGCTCTGCGGGACGGCGACTCGCCCTTACCGACATGCCTGATCAGCGGTGGCGAGCCGACGGTGCGACTGGCAAAAATTGATCAGCCACGAAAAGGTGGCCGCAATCAGGAGCTCGTCCTGGCCGCGTGCGACGAACTCGGCACCGACGACGGGCGAGGCCTCGTGATTCTTTCCGGTGGGACTGACGGCGAGGACGGCCCGACGGATGCGGCCGGCGCGTGGCTCGACGCCGCCGTTCTGCGTGATATGCGGTCAAAACGGCTCGATCCGAAGTCCTTCCTGGCGATCAACAATTCGTACCCGTTTTTTCAGCAGACGGGGAGCCTGCTGCTGACGGGACCGACTCACACAAATGTGATGGACCTGCGGGTTGCACTGATCGATCCTCGTGGCGCGTGAGTACGGCGGTGTCACGCAAGACCGCGGGCAGTGCATGCAGCGATTGCCGCAAAGAAATGCCGTAGTGCTCCCCTCCCGCGAGGTGAATCCCGCATTCGATGCGTTTCTTGATCGTAGATTTCTGGACCAGGCAATGTGTTTGCTTCACTCAGTCAGGCACTCCCCACAGAGACAACCCAGGCGGTTGAATGAGCGACAAGGCGCAGACAGCGATCCGAAGCTCCGTTGAGGTCTCGACCTCGACTGCGGATTGCCCGCGCCCGGCTAACAGTCGACCCGAATTTCAATACGTTCCCGCTCTGGACGGCCTGCGCGGTCTCGCCATTCTTGTCGTGATGATTTACCACGCCGCTCCCGAGTTCCTGCCCGGAGGTTTTCTGGGGGTCGAACAGTTCTTCGTGCTGAGCGGCTTCCTGATCACCAGCCTGCTTCTGAAAGAACACGACCGAACGGGGATCCAGCTCGGACGATTCTACATGAGGCGCGTGTTGCGACTGGCTCCCGCGATGATCGTCATGGTGGCCAGTGTGGTTCTGCTGAGCCGGGTCGCCTTGAGTGGCGACGCGTTTCGAAACACGGTGTCCGACGCTGCCTTCTCGCTCACCTACATCTTCAACTGGGTGCGGGCGAGCGATCCAGGACGGTCGAGCCTGCTTGGTCACACGTGGTCACTGTGCATTGAGGAGCAGTTCTATCTGCTCTGGCCACTGCTCCTGCCAGCGATCATCACGCTGGGCCGCCGCGATCGATTGACGCTGCGACTTCTCGGAGCGGTCGCCGTGATCATTCTGTGGCGAGCGGCTCTGTCGACCTCGGCCTCGCCGATGCGACTTTACAACGGACTCGACACTCGGGCCGATGGCCTGCTACTCGGCTGTGCCCTCGGAGCCGCCATTCATGACGGACGGCTTCGAATCGAAACACTCGCCACAAAACGGAGACTGGCCGCGGCCATGCCGTTCTGCGCGGTGGCTCTGTTGTCGCTCTGCTTCGTCGCTCACTGGTACACACTGACGACTTTTCTTTGCTGGCTGCCCCTGACCGGCGTACTTTCGGCAACGCTGATCTGTGGCGTGATGGCCAATGCCGGCTTGTCCCCGTCCAGGGGAATGCTCCTGCTTCAAAGTCGACCCGCTTTGTTTCTTGGAAAGTTGTCGTACGGACTTTACCTGTGGCACTATCCCGTTTTTCGTCTGATGGGTGCTGCCGGTGCGTCTCAACTGGAGGTCGCCCTGGCCGGACCGATCATCACACTCGCCCTGGCCACGGCCTCCTGGTGTCTCATTGAGAGACCGGTTCTTCGCCTGAAGGAACGATTCGCCGCCGAAGCGCCGCGAGTCCGCACACGACGACCACCGTCCACCAGGCCGACAGTCGCGTTCAAACACTCCTGAGTCAAAAAGTGTGGCACGCCACTCCGTGGTGTGAACATCCAGGGAGACGCCGCCGCCGAGTGGCGAACCACAGTTGATGACCACTCGCTCGTCTTGCGTCCCACCCACGATGCTGACACGATGGCGCGAGCTCCTCTGGCTGCCGCATTTCCTGACGTGTCTCGAGGTTCGTTTTGAGTCCCTCTCGTTTGATCGCCCTGAAACGTGACGGCGGCGAATTGTCGCGTGAGCAGATCGCCTGGCTGGTCCGCAGTTTCGTCGACGGCGAGACGGCCGAAAGCCAGATGTCTGCATTCTGCATGGCGGTCTTTTTTCAGGGGATGAGCGATGAAGAAACGACGGCATTGACGCAGGAAATGCTCGCGTCCGGAGTCACGCTTTCGCACCCCGCCGGCTCGGCCGTTGTCGACAAACACTCGACCGGCGGCGTCGGCGACAAAACTTCGCTGATCCTCGCCCCACTGCTGGCGTCGTGCGGGCTTCGCGTTCCGATGATCTCCGGGCGAGGCCTCGGGCCAACCGGCGGGACGCTCGACAAACTGGAATCCATTCCGGGATTCCGCACAGACCTGTCGATCGATGAGATGTCGCGCGTGGTCGATGAAGTGGGCTGCGTCATCACGGGCGCGACGACCGGCCTGGTCCCGGCCGACCGAAAGCTCTACGCGTTGCGGGACGTCACCGCCACCGTTCCGTCGGTGCCGCTGATCACGGCGAGCATCATGAGCAAGAAGCTGGCCGAGTCGCTCGACGCGCTGGTCCTCGACGTCAAATTCGGAAGCGGCGCGTTCATGAAAACGCGCGAGCAGGCCACGCAGCTGGCAAAGTCTCTGGTTCGAGTGGGAAAGCTCTCTGGACTGAAAACGACAGCACTGATCACCGACATGAATCAACCACTGGGGCAGATGTGCGGAAACTCGGTCGAGGTCGACGAGTCACTCGATGTCCTGGCAGGCTGCGGCCCTGACGACGTGCGGCAACTGACCGTCGCACTCGGAGCGGAACTCCTCGTCGCATCGGGTCTGCACCAGTCGCTCGAAGAAGCAACCGTCACCTTGTGCCGGCAACTCGATTCCGGAGCGGCACTCAAGATCTTTCGAAGAATGGTCGCCGCGCAGGGAGGTGACCTCGACGCCGAACGAAGTCGTGCACCGGAGTTTCTGGCCGAAGCCACTCAAGAGGGATGCCTTTCGGCAGTCGATACGGAAGCTCTCGGGCTGGCCATCATCGAACTCGGCGGCGGGCGAAAACACGCCCGAGACGAGGTCGATCACAGCGTCGGGATGGAAGTCCTCGCCCGGATCGGAGATTCCATCTCGAACGGCGACCCGCTGGCGCGCGTCTTCGGCCGCGATGTCTTACCGGCAACAACCTCGATGATTCGCGACGCTTTCGAGATTGGACCGAATCCGGTCGCTTCGCCGCAGCTGATCGTCGACCGCGTCTGAGTTCGCTCAATTTCAACGAGGGTCGCTCAACCTCAACGAGGTAACCCGAAAAGGACTGTGCTCAGTCGGGATGCCTACGATTCGTGACTGTGATGTTCAACGTCGATCGCGTCGGGTGGGAGCCTCGCCCCTGCCGAATCTCCGGACGGCGAAAAATCATCGGCTCCCGTGCCGAACCCGCCAGGACCAGGTCCTCCGGGCGGCATCCCGAATTTCTGCACATGGACTTGAGTCTGAAACTTAATCCGGTCCTTGAGGACCCGTCGAACAACGGCACGAAACGGCGGCAGGAGAAGCAGGAAGCCAAACCCGTCTGTAATGATCCCCGGCGTCATCAGCAGGACGCCCGCGATCAGAATCATGACTCCGTCCGCCAGCGCGGCTCCCGGAATCTTTCCCTCCGCCGACTGTTTCTGAGCCTCGTGCCAGGCACGCAGCCCCTGCTGACGGGCGAGGCTGGCTCCAACGATGCCCGTGATGATGACCAGCAGAAACGTGTTTCCAGCCCCGATCCGATCGCCAACGCGCAGCAGCAGCCACAGCTCAATGAGCGGCATGACGATCAGCAGGAGAAGCAGCGGGCCGAACATTGTCGAGCCAGTTTCTGGTCAACACAGATGGGAGAGGAGATTCCGGGCTGATTGTAACCAGCACGGTCCCACCAGTGAAAACGGACGCGAGAATCGCAATTCTCGCTGAGGATTCAGACCGCATCGCGGCTCAGTCACCAGAAACGCGGATTATTCGTCGCGTCGCCGCCGCGGGCCGATCTCAACAGGGGCTCCGGCGGAGCGGGACGCTCCGGGTTGAGTCGCCGGCGTACGGAAAGCACGTTCCGTCGGGAATCCCTCGACCGTGGTCACGATCGTTTTGTGCTGATCGAACTTTCGCTTCGAGTCGATCTGTACCTGCATGTCGATCCGCCGTTCGACACGACTTTTCATGGGGAGGCCCGTTTCGCGGTAGAGGACACAGTTGCCGATCGTGTGACCGCCGGTCAGTGTCATCATTTCGCTGGATCGAGTGGCCTCGCTGCCCATCGGCGTTGACCGTGCCGGGGAAATCGTCCCGAAAATATTCACATGAGCATGCTCGTCGGTCAGAGCCGTCAGTGTGTATTGCGTGTCGAGGTTCATGGGAATCGGCCTCATGAGCAGCTGCTTCGGCGCGTTCCACGTTTCGCCAACTTTGACGGCCGTCTCGCGGCCAGTCGCCTTCGGGTCGTACGGCAACAGTCCGATGCTGTGGTCGATGAAATTTGAAAAACCTTCGTCTTCCTGCGTCGCCACAATCTGCGTCAGCAACGCTTCCTGCTGATTCCGCGGCGCGTGCCGCACGCACCTCTTCAGGAAATCGTCAAAGCCAACGACCTCGGCAATCTGGTTGTCCGCTCCCAGCCAGAAACTGAATCCGTTATCGACCAGCCCGTGGTAAACCTGAGCCGCCTGCGGGATGACGTCTGGCGGGTTCGCCGAGTCGTACTCAACCCGCTCGCCCAGCATTTCGTGGGCATAGCGAACCCGCTGGTACCGGACATTCATCAGCTTCAGACCGTCTTCTTCCGCCTCAACGACGATTGCAAAGAGCATCGACAGAATCGACTTCGTCGTCGACTCGGCTCCGCCAGGAGATTTCTGCACGAGGGTCTGCGTGATCGTCTTCTGAATGGGAAAACGGGCGCCGATCTGAAGTGAGAGTTTCAGCTCTCCCTCCGGCGCATCGGCAGCGGGCTGAGAAAAAGAAGTCTGCCGAGTCTCGCCGTCGCCCTCAGGGTCGGCCGTCTCTATTGCCGGCGCGGTCGGAATGCCCAGAGCCTCGAGCTCTTCCTCAGACAGTAATCCCGTGTCGTCATTTCCGCCGCAGCCAGCTGTCAGACACATCGCGACAGCAAGGGCTGCAAGCCGTCCGTGGCTTCGCATAGTCCTGTCCTGAAAGAACGGTTCCGTGTTCGTTCGTCGAAGGCGAGACCAGTCGCCCGACGGAAAGATAGCGGTGATCGCTCAAACCGGGGAACAGGAATCCTCTCGCGGGCCGGAGCTGACGGAATCAGGTGCGGGGCTGGTCCAGGTAGCTGTGATTAAGAACGGACAGCGCATGACTCGCGCCGCCAGTCAAGTCGCCGGGCCGAGCCTGCTGGTCCGATCGAGCCGGAGTCGAGTGCGGAGCGAGCGAGGGAGCTGAATTTGCAACCGGCAAATCAGCCCGCTCAATGTCCTCCCGCCAGACTTCCCAGACTTTCGAACAGCTGCCGCAGATACACGTCACCGCGTGCTCACTCGATCGAGTGTAGGCAGCAAAGCTCAGCGGGTGTGCCGCGCCGCAGCCGCACCACGTGCGAAACCGGTGGGCGACCGGCGAGCCCGGAGCCGGCGGGATGGCAACGAGCCCTTCACTGATCGCAAACCAGAGCAATTCCGTACGCGAACAAACATCCATGGTCTTGTAGAAACGGCATTGGGCGCTACTGACGGTCCGCTCGGACACATCCATTGCGAGGGCCGCCTCGGCTGTCGTCAGCGATTCACCCGTCAATCTGCGAACCTATTCGAGTTGCCGGTCGCCGAGCGCCGAAAGCCGGTCGGTGAACTTTGGCTGCCGGTCGCCAGGCGACGTGTTCTCGTGAATTCGCACGGCAGCCGATTCTGAATATCGCTTCTCGCCGCGAGCGGCCGCGAGGACATCTGCCATGACGAGTTCCGGCTCCTGCTCGCCTTTCGTCAGGATTCCCGCAAACCGCATCCGCAGTGCCTGGCCGATGACGCAGTCGGGCACGATTCGGTCAAACAGAACGCAGGCGAGCTTCGGCATACGAGCCCGAACTTCTGCGACGACATCCATGAAACTTTGCCGTGGCAGATCAGCTTCCGCAAGAACGACGTCCGGCTGGTACTGCAGGATCGTTTCCCGCAGTTCCGGTCCGGTTCGGGCAACAGCGAATAGCTCGATACCGGCACGAGCCGCCTCCGACCGGATGCCCGACAACTCCATGGGATTGTCGCTGGCCGCAACGAGTCGCACCGCAGGCACGCTGGCCTCGCGGTGGCAATGAGCGTCGTGGAATCTTTCGCTTTGGTTTGGGGAAACCATTTTCTTCCTCCTGGTGAGCTGGGATGCCTGACTTAAATCAGGAGGCTCTCGCCGCAGGCAGATGCCTCCTGAAACACGTCGGAAGACTTAGCTCAAGTGGGTGACTCGCAGCAGCAACGGCCCGCGAGAAAACTGCAGAAGACGTGAAACACCTCGGTGAGGGAGGTATCAGCTCAGTCGTGAATCCAGGAGATGGGGCGAACACGCCAGAATCATCGATCGAAACGACTATTCGGATGAAATGACGTGTGGTGCCTTCCACCAACATCGGTAAAGTCATCGAGGAGAATCCTGCAAATTCGGAGGTGTATTCCTGGGTGGCGGACAACTGCCAATTCGAACCTGGAGGAACGCCGAACGGCACCGCATCCGATGCTTCACAGCGGAAAAAGGGATTGCCGGTGTGGAGCCTCTCCAATACCCTCCCACCTGCCCTGGACCGTGCTCTCATTCCGGTTTCGAGGGACCGTCCGCAGCAAATCACACAGGAAGGAGCCAGTGACCATGCCGATATTCAACGACAATTCGCTTTCGATTGGCCGCACCCCTCTCGTCCGGATCAACCGGATCACTGAAGGCACCGGGGCCACCGTTCTGGCCAAGATTGAAGGCCGCAATCCAGCCTACAGCGTCAAGTGCCGGATCGGAGCGGCCATGATCTGGGATGCCGAGCAAACCGGTAAGCTCAAACCTGGCATGCACGTCGTCGAGCCAACCAGCGGCAACACTGGCATCGCGCTCGCCTACGTCTGCGCCGCGCGAGGTTACCAGCTCACACTGACAATGCCGGACACCATGTCGCTTGAGCGACGCATGATGCTCAAGGCCTTTGGAGCCAACCTCGTGCTGACTCCCGGCGCTGAAGGCATGAAAGGGGCCATCAATAAAGCCACCGAATTGTCAAAGCAGCCCGGCTATTACATGCCTCAGCAGTTCGAGAATCCCGCCAACCCGGCGGTCCATGTGAAGACAACGGGCCCCGAGATTTTCGAAGACACAGAAGGAAAGATCGACATCTTCGTGTCTGGAGTCGGCACGGGCGGCACGATCACCGGAGTCAGCCGCTACCTGAAGGAAGTAAAGGGCCTCTCGGTGACCTCGATCGCCGTGGAACCAGCACACAGTCCAGTGCTCTCCGGCGGGGCACCCGGCCCCCACAAGATCCAGGGGATCGGTGCCGGATTCATTCCAGCCATCCTCGACATGAGCCTCGTCGATGAGGTCGTCCAGGTGACCAACGAGGAAGCCCTCGAAATGGCACCGCGACTGGCAACCGAAGAAGGCATCATCTCGGGCATCAGCAGTGGGGCAGCGGTTGCCGCGGCACTGAAAGTTGCACAGCGACCGGAATCCGCCGGCAAGACAATCGTCGTCATCCTCCCGGACTCGGGTGAACGATATCTCTCAACGCCGATGTTCGACTACGCCCGCGAGTAAGCCTGCCTCGCCAGGAAATCGTCTCGACGACCCAGCTCGTTCGAAACAACTTCCCGTTTTCCAGATAACCCGAAGCGTCAGCGAGGGCGAACATCGAGTTGACGTTCGCCCTCGCTGACGCTTCGGGTCACTAACGGAACCGCTCCCCAAAGTCGAATGACTCAGGGACCGTTTGGAACGAGGTGGCCGCCTTCGACGAGCCACACTTCCTGGTTCGTCGGCGTCTCATCAAACGTCTGCACACGACCTGACGGCCAGCGGACGACCAGTTTCCGGATCGTCTCGCTTGTTCCGGTGCCGAAAATGAGCCGTCGCTCATTGCTCGCCTGATAACCGTCGCCAGCCGTCAGCTGCCGGACAATTGTCCGATCGCCGACTGTCGCTTCAATCGTCGTACCGATCGCGTCGCGCGGAGACTGAACGCCGAACAGGCGAATCGAAAGAAACCGACCGGCTTCCGCGGTCGTGTTCGTCAACAGACTCGACGCGTCCAGCAGATGTCCGATGAACAGGTCGTCTTTCCCGTCGCGATTCCAGTCACATCGCGCGACGGCCCGACCAAGCCACTCGTTCTGAAAGTACTCTCCCAGCGTCGATGGTTCGACGAGAACAAACCGGCCAGACACACGCCGGAAAATCTGAGCAGGCATGCGCCACGGACGGCCCTGAGCACTGAGGTCATCGACGTTGCCGTTCGCAACAAACAGCTCGAGCGCGCCATCCAGATCCGCATCGAGAAACTGTGTTCCGAATCCCAGAACGTCCATGGATGGAAGCTCCAGCCCCTGCTCCCGAGTCCGGTCTTCAAAAAATCCGTCGGCAACATTCATGTAGAGCGTGTTCGACTCAAACAGAAAATTCGTCACCAGCGCATCCAGCTTCCCATCGCCATCCGCATCGCCCAGAGCGATGCCCATGCCGCCTTCCGCCTTCCCGTTTTCGTTCACGGCAACCCCGGCACCGATGGCATATTCCTTCAGCTGCCAATCTTCGCCATCCGTTCGGTCGATTTGAAAAAGCAGATTGGGGGTCGTGTCGTTTGCCACAAACAAATCGAGCCTGCCTCGCCCAGAGATATCCCACGCGGCAACTCCAAGCCCTTTCCCAGCCGACAGCAGATCAGATTTCAGTTCAACAAACCGGCCCTCACCGTCGTTGATCCACAAACGATCGTCCGCGCCGTCAAATTGAAATGGTGCGCAATGGCGAGGCGAACCGTCTTCGTGAGTGCAAACCCTCTCAAAAACATCTGATCCGGTCAGATAGTTGACCTCGTAAAGATCCGGGTGTCCGTCACCCGTCAGATCAACCATCACACAACTCGTCGTCCAGTCGTCGCCGGACAGACCGACCTCGCGAGTGGCATTCGAAAAGGTGCCGTCTCCGTTATTGATCCACAATTGGTTCTGCCCAATGTTTGCCACAAACACATCGGGAAATCCGTCGGAGTTATAATCGCCAATTGTTACGCCCTGCCCGAATCCGCTTTCGTCGATTCGAGCCGAAGACGAGACATTCTCAAATCGCTTTCCCTGATGATTTCGAAACAGCGTGTCGAGAAAACGAACCGTCCCGTCCGGACCGACAGGCTCGCCCCAGGGGTGCCCTTGCGAAAACACAGCATCACTGAATCCGTCCAGGTCGTAATCGAGTACGCCGATTCCGCCCCCCGTAAGGTCGTACATCATCGGCGATTTCTCACCAGAAGCGCCATTGCAGTAGCGAAACGTCAGCCCGACCTCTTCCGATTCGTCCCGGAATGAAAGTCGCACAGACGTGGCAGCTTCTGGCCGTGTCACCTTTCGTGCGATTCGCTGAAAGCTCGGCCGTGGAAAGGCAGACAGATCGATCTTCTTTGCCAGATGAAACTGGTCCCCGGTGCGCTGCGCCTTCTCTCGCGTCAATTCGTGACGGAGCCGCGCCGCCATTTGCCGGGCCTCAACGTGATCTGGATCTTTCTCCACAGCAAAAACGCACCAGCCGCTGGCTTCGTGAAACTGCCCAACCGCTTCCAGATGGCGTGCCAGCTCAAGCAACGAGCCAACGGCAGGAGAGTCACCCGAGGACAGGACGCGACCCCGCGCGGACACCACCTTGCCGAGTAGACGGACTCGTTCAGCGAACATTTCCGACTCGGCCGTTCGACCTTTTTCGGCGAGGAGCCGCGCCAGCCTTGAGTTAGCCGTAAGAGATTCCGGCTCACGAAGACAGGCCTCCCAGTAACAGCGAATCGCCCCATCCGTGTCAGCACGCGCATCAGCCATTTTGCCGAGCACAACCCAGACATCGGACAAAGTCTCGGCCTGTTCGGGCAGTGACTTCTGCCAGCTGTCAAGCAGGTCCACGTTCCCACCATCGAGCAATCGCTGCCCCAGTGCGGCGTGAGCGAAAATGTCCTTCGGGTCGATCGCGATTGCCTGGCGAAGCAGTGAAATGGCATCGTCATTCCGGTCCTGAACCGATGCCAGAAGCGCCAGCCCAGTCAGAGGTCGCGTATCACCCGGATCTGTCGCTCGAGCTTTTTCCAGCTCTGCTTGATCGTCGATCGAAGCCGCCGAGCTGCCCATCAGAACAATCAGATCCGTCGCGTAGCCTGAACGGATCAGATTCAGTGCAACGGGAATCGCCTCACTCCGCCTGTCACTGCGAAACAGCAGCCGTGCCAACTCGGAGCTGGCTTCAACATGGGAAGGTGCAAGATCCAGGACGCTTCGCCATGCGGACTCGGCATCCGCCATCCTGTGCAACTCGTAGTCCGTCAGTCGAGCAACCATCAACAGCGCCCGCAATTGAAGCTCAACGTTTTTCGTTTTGACTCGACCGGCGTATTCAATCGCGCGGGAGTATTCGCCCTGCTCGACAGCACAATCTGCCGCAAGAAAAGCGGCCTGAAAAAGCGACGAGTTCAGGTCGAGTGCCGCCGCCGCCGATGTTTCGGCCGCAGCCAGATCACCGGATGCCAGGGACTGCCTGGCCTGAATCAAAAGACGATCTGCCCTGGCCAGCGGCTGGTTGTAGAAATGCCAGCCGCACCAGGCAACAGTGACGACAGCGGCAAGGACAATCCGCACTGTCCACCGCCGTACATTCTGACTCCGGAACGTCATGGGGAAATCCTGACGGCGGTTTCGATCCCAGGCTGTCGCATCGGATGAATTTTCAAAAGCGATTTCGAACAGAGGGTTGAATGAGATCGCCACAGCCAGACTACGGAGCCACTGGTCGCGGCTCCACTTGAATCGAGCGGGGAACACGGCCGCTCCATAGCGTCCCGGAGTCACCTGACTCAACAACTCGAATTGTGACGTTGGCCGGCAAGTCTTCAACGACAGTGACCTTCCCTGACGGCCAGGTCACCTTCATGCTGGCGATTCTTTCCGCGTCTCCAATTCCAAACTGAAGCACTCGCTGGTTACTCGCCATGTAACCGTCTCCGGCGACCAGTTGACTGGTCCAGCGGTGACCTACAGTTTTCACCTCAACGACTGTCCCGATGGCATCCCGAGCCGTCGATGTCGCACACAGCTCGACGTTCAGAAAATGTCCGGCAGCACTCTCATTCGTTGTGATGACTGCAGGTTCTCGAATATTCGACACGACAAATTCCATGCGTCCGTCGTCATTCCAGTCGAGCCGCGCGAGAGCGCGGCCCGCTCGTTCCTGACTGAAGAATGGACCAGCTTCCGCCGGATGGACCTCTTCGAATTTGCCGCCAAGGTTCCTGAAGAACTGAGGCTTCATTCCGTATCGTCCGCCGTCTTCCCGCATGTCATCAACGTCGCCGTTGACGACAACCAGATCCGGGTCGCCGTCCAGGTCCGCATCGATAAACTGCGTCCCCCACCCAACATAGGCCATGCTCGGTGCTTCCAGTCCGTACTGGCTTGTGGCATCGGTGAACAGGCCATTCGAATCCTGCAGATACAACGTATTTGCTTCCTCTTTGAAATTCGTCACAAAAAAATCGAGCCGGTCGTCACCATTCACATCGGCCGCAGCGATCCCCATGCAAGCCATCGTGAGCCCGTCTTCATTGAAAGCCAGTCCGGATGAAATCCCGTGATCCTCCAACTGAAGGTTCTGCACATTCCCTGCCGGAACACTCTTGAGAAAAAGATTGGCAACCTGGTCGTTCGAGATAAACAGACTTGGCCGCCCACTGTGAAAAATGTCAGCAGCGATCACTCCCAGTCCGGAATCTCTCTTCACCGTGAACTCAGCATCGCTGCGCATTTCCGCAATCGAAATAGAATCAAAAGAACCATCGCCGCGGCTGACGTGAACGACATCGGACTCGCCATAGAACTGCTTTGGGGAACAACCCCGGCCGTCGCAAATGGCCACAAAAATATCGTCGCCGCGAAGGTAGTTAACGTCGTACAGGTCCGGCAGACCGTCGGCGTTCAAATCCACGATCAGGCAACTTGAAGTCCAGACCTTGCCAGCCAGCCCCGCACTCGATGTGACATCAGAAAATGTCCCGTCACCGTTGTTCATAAAAAGCCGGTTGGCCCCAATGACCCCAACGTAGAGATCCGGGAAACCATCTTCGTTGAAATCCCCCTGCGAGACTCCCTGCCCGTATTCAAGACACTGAATGCCGACATTTGACGTGACGTCAACAAATCGACGGCCACCTTCGTTGCGAAACAAGCGGTCCGAATACTTCTCACTCAGTTCTGGTGTCTGCTCACCGTGCTTCCAATCGGCCCCTTGCGTGAAATACAGATCAGGCCACCGGTCTCCATCAAAATCCACGACCGCAACACCACCACCCGATTGTTCAAACATCCGCCCGCCTTTTGAGGACGAATCGAAACCGTTGAAGTACGCGAAATCGACTCCGAGATTTTTTTCAATCCGAAAACTGATTTTCTCAGCGCGCGATTCAGTCCGTTGCTGCTTCGCGATCGGACTCAACGAATCAAGGAACCACCGATGATCAGGAAATCCCGATAAATCGTGCGTCAGAGCTGGATTCGATTCCACATGCGGCGACCCGGCTTGACTACCTCGTGAAGACAATCTGACGAGGGCGTCCTGCGGCCAGTCCGAGTGCTGAAATCGAGTCGACGATAACTCCGCCCAGGCACGGGCTTCCCTGTCTCTCCCGATACTTTCAAGAATTTCAACCACCGACCGGAAAGCCGGCTCGTGTCGCCCATCAGACTTGATGACCTCGTTCAGCTCACCAGTCAACGCCAGAAGCCTTGTCCCCTGATCGATAAACACCTTTGCTGCGTCGTGAGTCAATACGGTCAAGACCTGGCCAAGCTGGTAATTTGCCCGCCGATGCGATGGTGCAATCTTCACCGCCTCCCAACTGCAGCGAGCCGCGATCTGCAGCTCGCCGTGCTTTCTTGCAAAGAGCCCACGAACAAACCAGATGTCTGGATGACCGTTCGCTCCCTCCGGCAACTGGCGATGCCATTTCACGAATGCAAAATCATCATCGACCAGCAGTTCACCCAGTTTTGCCTGCGCGGACAGAATCTCTGGTTGAGCTTGAACAACGGAAGTCAGAATCTCTCTGCATCCATCCAAACGCCCCTTGGCGATCTCGTTGGAAACATGTGCAAGCCGCACGTAAACATCGTCAGGGGAACGGTTGCGGCACTGCAGCAGAAATTCCGGTTGCTCGACCGGACGCTCAGCGTCCCCAATTAAGGACAGCCCGTCAGTCGTGATTTCGCCGTAACCAACAAGTGCCCATAAATGAGGCAGAGACTCCCAGCGGCGGCCGCTGAATCCCCTTAAGAATGCGACCCGCGCGTGCGCCAACAGATGGTCCGGCTTGCTCGCGAGAACGTGCTCAAAGCACTCTTCAGCTCGGAACAGCTGTCCAGAAAGTCGATAAGCCTCACCGAGTTCGTAGACGGCCGTGAGACTTCGCTCTGTATCGTCCCGAGGGATCTGCAGGAAATATTGAATTGCCTTTTCAAGTTCGTCAGCTCTGAACGCAGCCTGCCCGGCGATGAGCCGGGCCTCCACCCACAGGGTGTCCTGCTCTGGGACGGCACTCGCATATCTTTCGGCGTCTGAATAGTCGCCTTTCAGGAGGGCAACCCGAGCCAGATCAAGCGAGTCCTGGGCCGAAGGTCCTGTCCACCAGAATACGGCACCAACGCACAATGCCGCCACCACAGCAGAAGCGGACACGATTCTGGACTTACGCAAATGTGCCCTGCGTTCATTTGCCATGGGGAGCGACATTCCCGGCGACTTACAGTTCCAGCTTCAGGTCGATGACGTTTTCTTTGCCGGCTTCCACGATCCCTGTCAGATCAGTGCTGTCGACATCCGCGTACTTTCCCGGAAGGCTGGACACACTGCCTGCGGAACTCTCGGCCGCATCATGCGAGCCGGTGGCAGTGGGATCCGATCCACTGGCGCGTGCCTTCTGAAACGCATCATGATCCGTCACTGCTTTTCCCGTATCCGCCTTTTTTGCGCTTCTGATCACAAGTACTCGATACTCCCCGACAATCGCTCCATCCCCGGTGTCATACGTCGTCAGGGTGTATTTGCCGTTGTCGTCGGTTTGTCCCGTCGCCACGCGCTGATCTGATCCGGCGGGAGTAAACATCACCGTTGCATTGGCAACTGGAGCCCCGGCTAAAGTCACAGTCCCCTGCACCGCGTGGGTTGGTTTGCGACCTGCCGTACCGTCTCCCGAGCAACCGACAATAGCCCCAAGCAGAATGATGACCGCCAAAATTTTCGCAAATCCGTAATTCATTGATCGCCTCAACTATTTAAAAACAGGGGCTACATCGCGTAGCCCCTGCAAAACCAAATATGTCGCGTCACGCCAGCAGAATCAGAAAGGCCCCACGATGTCGTTTCCGGCTCGCGATCCAAGCGCGCCCCAGACTCCGTATGGACTTTTTCCACCACCAGTTGGTACGCGGGCCGCTGTATTGCCCGTGTCAATGTTCTCACTGATGAAATGAACTCCTCCGTCACCCATCAGAGCATGAATCCCGCCAGTGTGCTTGCTGGAAGGCTCAAAAATCCCGTCTTCTCCATCCCAGCCGCCCTGGACAAAGCACCCTTGATTCGGACCGAGAACGGTCGTGCATCCGGTAAACGCGGGAGCTCCATCCGCCCAGCGCTCACCCGACCAGTTCGAGTAGGTATTGTCTCTGCACTCGTCGCCAGCGGCGTTGAGTCGGTTCTTCGCCCCCAGTGCCGGGTTATTTCGCAAATTGCCACCAGCACTTCGAATGACGATTCCGTCGTCCAGTCGCCGACTGCCTGATTTGGCCTGAATTCGCTCAGACATCGCAATCGTATTGCTCAGACCGTCCGACACCATGGCAAAGGTCATACATCCACCGTGGTTACTGTCGTTCGGGTTGTCACCGAACCCGGTGAACATCCCTCGCAGTCCGCGGCCGCCGTTTCCAGCCCATTGATTATGATCCCAGCTGCTATCACCACGACTGAAAACATAACTGGTCCGACCAGTGCGCCGCGATGCAGTATTGGGGCTGTCTGAAGGGCAAAGGAGCCCTGGCAACTGCATTCTCCAGACTGAGTAGTTGTCTTCCCAGGGACGACGATTTCGGCCGGTTTTCTCCCATTCGTCATACGCACCCGCCTGATCAAGGAACGGAAGCATGCCCACGAAACCGCTGAGACGTCCACCAGGCACATTCGAGTACGTTTCGCCAGGCGGAAGCGTCTTGAAGATTTCTTCGTAGTTGTGCAGTGCAATCCCCAGCTGCTTCAAGTTGTTTTTGCACTGGGCACGTCGAGCCGCCTCACGGGCCTGCTGGACTGCCGGGAGCAGAAGAGCGACCAGAATGGCGATGATCGCAATCACCACCAGCAGCTCAATCAGTGTGAACGCATCTAATCGATGCGTCCGGGAACGTCGAATTGTTCGCATGGCAAACCTTTCATGACTGAAAAAAAGAAAAAGTACAACACATCGCACGCCTGGAACACCAGGCGTCACTCAAAATATGATGAACCCGAAAAAACGCGGACGCAGAAAGAGACCGAAAAACACGTGGAGCGTCACAGACTTCGTCCTGATGGACTTTATGCGCGGCAGTCTGGACGATTTGAGCGAGGATTTCTAACTGAACTCTACTCCGAACACCAACTCATCCCTCAGAAAATGCATGAGGATTTGCATCGAAAATCACTTCGTACGAAGCGGGCCCTGCCGTTCGATTGCCGTCCACACGCCCGGATTTGTCCGAGTATGCGTATCCACACTGCCTGAAGGCCAGTTGATTCGAATTGTCAGGTCGGACCTCTTTTGGAGCCCCAAATGGATTTCCTGCGCGGATGCCGACTGGAATCCCGCACCACCTACAAGTTCGCGTCGCAGGGGAACCACATCGGATACGACCTCCACAACAGTTCCGATCCCGTTTCGATTTGATCTCGTCCCGACCAGCCGCAGGACGATCGAATTTCCCCCTGCGGTTTCGTTCTGAAGGGCGACTGACGAATCCTGCTGGTGAGAAACCACCGCGTCGATCCTTCCGTCGCGATCGAGGTCGCCGATGGCCAGTCCCCGACCAATCCACGCCTTCCGAAAAAACTCACCGCTCCAGTCAGAAACGTCCTCGAAACTTCCATCGCGCCGGCTTCTGTAAAGTTGAGGTCGCATTCGGTAGGGCTCATTCCTCAGCCAGGTTCTGTCATCGACATGTCCATTCGCCACGATCAGATCCAGCCAGCCGTTGTTGTCACAATCCAGAAACGCCGTCCCAAACCCGAGCGACTGCCGACTTGTCGTGCCAAGACGGCTTCCGCGTGTGGAGTCCTCAAACGTGAAATTTCCCCGATTGAGGTACAGGGTGTTCGTGTCTCCGAAAAAATGGGTGAGGAACAGATCGGCGAGCCCGTTTCGATCACAGTCTCCGACGGCGATTCCCATGCTGGCCTGAGCGAACCCGTCTTCATTGAGAGCGACCGCCCCCGCCAGGGCGCGATCTTCAAACCGCGGCACAGCCCCGAGTCCAGGGACGAGCGTGGATCGCACCCCCTCGACTGGAGGACCGAAAAGAAAATTGGCCTCTCCGTCGTTTGCGACGTAAATCTCCGGTTTCAAATCTCCGTCGAGGTCAACGACCGCAACGCCAAGACCTTTCCCGTTCAGCCCGTCGATGCCGCACGCTTTCGTACAGTCGACCAGTCGTCCGGCTCCGTCCGAAAGGAAGAGCACATCGTCGACGCCGTCAAACAGCGTCGGTGGACAACCGGTATAGCCGTCCGGGCTTCTTTTTTCCGGGCAGAGCCTGGGCGACTCGTCCGACTCATCCAGATAATTCACGACATACAGGTCGAGGTGCCCGTCTCCGTTGAGGTCCGCAAAAGCCGCGCTCGAGCTCCACTGCGGAACGGCGGATCCGGTTGAGTCTGTCACGTCGCTGAAAGTGCCGTCGCCGTTGTTCTGCCAGAATGTGTTCCGGCCAAACGCCGTCAGGTAGAGATCGTCGAAGCCGTCCGCGTTGAAATCTCCGACCGCGCAACCGTGTGTCTGACCAAACTGAACCAGCAGTGAGTCGCTCGCGATCGGCTCAAACTTCATGCCACCGAGGTTCCGGAACAGTTCGCCCGGCGTGCTGTGATCATCAAGCCTCACCGGCAATCGGCAGCCGTTTGTCATGTAGATATCCAGCAGGCCATCACCGTCGAAGTCAAAGAGAGCGACACCCCCTCCGTTGGTCTCGAGGATTCGTCGCTGTCCCTGAATATCGTCGAACCTCTGAAATGCAAAACCCGATTCCGGACCGAGCATTCGGAAAGACGGAATGAGTCCCGGCGGTTTCGAGTCGGAACCCGCCTTTGTTTTTTGCCCCGGTTGAGGATTCGCCCCCGAACGATTCGCCCCCGAACGATTCGCCCCTGACCGATTCGCCCCTGACCGATTCGCCCCTGACGGGTGACCCGCTGACGGGTGACCCGCTGACGAGGCTGCCGACTGAGAACCGTCCTGCAGATTCTCTTCGTTGTCCGACCCGCAGCCACTCACAAGAGTGACGGCTAGAAGCAGCGGCAGGATCGATGGCAGCTGACGGAATCGCATTGAACCGGAGTCTGGTCGCTGGGGTCGGGGCGAGTTGATTCTGATCTCACCACCAGTCGCAGGTGGCGAGACGACCAAAAAGCTTACCGTCCAGACTTTTCACCAGGCAGACCAGATTGAAAAGTCTGCGAGGCCGCTCGCTGAATCGTTTCCCGATGACGGCGGAAGACCACAGCCGCGTCCGGCATACCGATTTGT
>ERZ891418.128-NODE-128-length-27174-cov-7.781371_pt1 | contig 27174 bp, 22 predicted proteins | sample MGYA00521236_ERZ891418 | MGnify/ENA primary metagenome ERZ891418 (study PRJEB32303, sample SAMEA104408696) | aquatic metagenome | biome: Brackish water; feature: Chemocline; material: water | place: Baltic Sea | collected 2014-10-18T10:34:00 | depth 100 m ... | reverse complement strand
CCATCTCATAGAGGGGGATGGACACGACTTAAGGATGGACCATCGGCGTGGCCGGGCTGAGTGTCGTCACTGCGAAATCAGCGCACAAAAACAGCCGCCACCGATCAGGTTGATCGGCCGCGGCTGTCGGAAAGGTGTTTCAATTCAGGTGAGTCCGGGTGGACATCACACTTAATTCGTGGAATTGGCTCTTCGCTCGAAGGCTTCTTCAAGGTCTTCATTGTTTTCGTGATTTATCACTCCGAGGGTGACACCGGTGATCGCACCACCGACCACGACTGCATCAAAGATACCCAGGCCAGAAAGCATCCCCCCGCCCATTCCGATTCCTGCACCCGACAGTCCGCCAGCGAACCCGCCGCCAGGACCTGGGCTGAATGCGTAGGCACCGGCATCAGGATCAGCAACACGCACCTGACCAAATGCCGTCCCGTCGTCGTCGTACAGAACTTCACCATCATTCTGAGCTCGTACGACAGTCCGGTCCGACACGATTCTGATCTGTTTCAGAGCCATCTTTGGAGCCGTTCCATTTTTCCACAGTCGGTAAACACCGTGACCTGTGCCGGCGACGATGTAAAAGGTTCCTGCGGGAACCTTCTCGACCGAAAACTGGCCGGACTCATTACTGAGCGAGCGGCCGACTTCCTCCTTCGCAGTGCGGACAGAAACGACCGCCTTCGTGACTGTCGCATTTTTTCCGTTGATCACCTCGCCGTTCAGCGTTCCGCCCTTTGCGAGCTCGACGTCGATGATCCGTGTTTTCGCACGTTGCGACTTCCCGGACGCAGCGGTGGAAGACGGTGTGACCTTCCCACTCAGCGAGGCGACGCCTGTTGGCTTGCCTTTCGCTTCGGGCGGAGCAGCCATCAGATCAGCTGGCAGAAATATTCCCAGGCAGGCGAGCCCCGTGACGGTGGCTTTCAGAAAAGTTTTGAGCTTCATGGTCTCCGTACCTGTTTCTGATGCTCTGTGATCCGGGCCAGTTGTCGTACTCAGAGAAACGAGTTCCGTCGTTCCATCGGGCAAGCCAGGATGGGAAGATGCCGAGTCGCCGCCAGCCCTCATGGCTAACGGAAACACAACTGTTGCAAGCAGAATTCCCGCTCACCTCTGACTTATCGTCACGACCAGTGTCATCGCTACAGTCTTCCTTTTCGGATTTCGAAAGTTTCCTGACCGGACCAACACGCATGTTTTTCCGCCGGCCGCAATAATTCGCTTCAGTTTCACCGATCCACCCGTCTGCTTGCTGCCAGAGGGCGGTGCCTCTATATCGAAACCCGTGGAGAAACGACTTCCGAACAGTCACTGGGAGCGTGAGTTTTTCCGCAGTCCGGACCAGACGCAGCGCCGCTCCGGCAATCGTGCGACGGCGCTTGAATTGAAAAACTCACAATTTCTTCGGGCGACAGACTTTGCGACATTCGCAGATTTTCCCTCAAGGAGCACAGGATGCCTGCCGACAACGAACGCCCGCGCTGGCGGTCAACCACCATCGTCAGTGTCCGCAAAGGCGACATGGTCGCGTTGGGCGGTGACGGCCAGGTGACCTTCGGCAGCACGATCATGAAGGCGGACACGCGAAAAATCCGCTGGATGCTCGAAATGAAAGTGCTCGTCGGTTTTGCCGGATCGACCGCAGACGCCTTTGCTCTGATGGAGCGATTTGAAACGAAGCTGAAGGACTTTCCCGGAAACATGCCGCGTGCGGCGACCGAGCTCGCGCGCGACTGGCGAACCGATCGCGTCCTCCGCCGCCTCGAAGCGATGATGATCGCCGTCGACGCTGAGCACAGTCTGCTGATCACCGGCCAGGGCGACGTTGTTCAGCCATCTGACGGAATTCTCGCGATCGGCTCCGGAGGTCCGTACGCCCAGGCCGCCGCGAAGGCGCTCGCAAAACACTCAGACCTCTCCGCCTCAGACATTGTGCGCGAGTCGCTCGTCGTCGCCTCGGACATCGACGTTTACACAAACTCCAACATTATGGTTGAGGAAATTCCGTGTCAGAGCTGACACCTGCGGAAATTGTTACCGAACTGGACCGCCACATCGTCGGACAGAGCGCCGCCAAACGCGCCGTCGCGATCGCGCTGCGAAACCGCTGGCGGTGGAAACAGCTTCCCGACGAAGTTCGCCGCGAAGTGACACCGCGGAATATCCTGATGATCGGCCCGACAGGCGTCGGCAAAACGGAAATCACGCGCCGCCTGGCACAGTTCATGAAAGCTCCGTTCGTCAAAATCGAGGCGACAAAGTACACCGAAGTCGGCTACTACGGACGCGATGTCGAGTCGATCATTCGAGACCTCGTTGAGGCGTCGATCTCTATGGTCAGAGACCGGTTCCGTGATGAAGTCATCGACGAAGCACGCGGGCGTGCCGAGGAACGACTGCTCGACCTCCTCCTGAAGACTGAACCAGAAGACGCACCGCCGATGCCGTACGACGCGACAGCGGGCGAAGAATCCGCGGGCGAAGAATCTGCGGACGAGATTTCTTCCGCATCGTCCTTCGATCAGCAGCTTCGTGAGCAGGCAGAGCGCGCAGCACGAACACGCGAGAAGTTCCGCTCCATGCTGCGTGCCGGCAAACTGGAAGACAAGACCGTCGAGATCACCGTCGAGCAGCGGCAGTCGGCTCAGGTGTTCAACATGGGTGGCGGCATGGACTTCGACATGCAGAATATGCTGGAACGGATCATGCCGACGCAGTCGCGTACTCGCGAAATCAAAGTCGCGTTGGCTCGCGACGTGCTTCTTGACCAGGAAATCGACTCGCTGATCGACGACGACGCGGTTCAGGACGAAGGTCTGCGCACGGCCGAGAGTTCCGGCATCGTGTTCATTGATGAAATCGACAAAGTGTGCGGCGGTGGCGAGGGCTCGCGCGGAGCAGACGTCAGTCGACAGGGAGTTCAGCGCGACCTGCTGCCCATCGTCGAAGGCACGACCGTGCAGACGAAACACGGCAATCTGAAAACGGACCACATTCTCTTTATTGCGGCCGGCGCGTTTCACAAGGCTCGCCCCAGCGACATGATGCCCGAGCTTCAGGGCCGCTTCCCGATCCGAGTTGAGCTGAACGATCTGACGCAGGACGACTTTGTCCGCATCCTCACCGAACCAGACAGTTCGCTCACCAGGCAGTACCAGTCGCTGCTCGAAATGGACGGCGTGAAAATCGAATTCGCGCAGGACGGCGTCGAGGAAATCGCTGCACTCGCTTTTCGAGTCAACCAGACCTCACAGAACATCGGAGCCCGCCGGCTTTACACGCTGCTCGAAAAACTGCTGGAAGACGTCAGCTTTCAGGCTCCGGACAAGAACCTGAAACAGGTCCGAATCGACGCCGCCTACGTCCGAGAGAAACTCGACGAAGCAACCCGGACCGAAGACCTCAACCGGTTCATTCTGTGATCGGTCATTCTGGCCTGGAACTTCGTTGCCCGGCCTGCGCAGGCTGGAATCCTATTTATGCCCCAGCAGCGATCCGTGTCGTTTCTGGTTCATCGCCCAGTTGGTGAGGATCAGGTATCCCGGATCGTTCGGCTGGTAGCGGCGGCCTCCCTGGTGGCCGTCTTCTTTTCCGGTCTGCACGTTGAGCGGTTTGCGGAGCAGCTTGCTTTGGCCGACGTCGGCCAGGTCCACTCGCGCCTGGAGTTTGCGGTAGTTCTCCAGCAGTTTGCCGACCGGCAGATAGCCGGCGTCGTCGGGGCGGGCGAGTTCCAGCGGCGGGACTCGGCCGGGGACTCCGTGACACGCGAAGCAACTGCGCTGGTCTCCGCGCAGGACGCGGTTCATCTCGGGCGTCACGTAATCGCGGAAGTAGGAAAAGTCTTCGACAAACTCTGAAGGCAGCTTGCCGTCTTTCACTTCGAGCCGTTTCGGATTCTCATTCTGAACGGCCGCGACAAGTTCCTTTTCAAAGTTCTCACGGTTCTGCTTGAGGACGTTGTTCGCGTCGTTGACGACTCCCTCTCGCTTTTCGAATTTGAGCATCGCCTCCAGCGCGGTCAGGACTTCCGGGTTGCGACGCAGGGCCGTTCGCTGAGCCATCTTCACGGCGAACTGTCGCGTTTCTGGATCGGCACTCTCGATGAGCTGATCCAGGAACAGCCGCAGAGCCCGCGTTCGCAGTTGTTCCAGCGGGTCGATGGGCGGCAGCTTGCCGGGCTGCACGTCAGGCAGCTTTGTTTTGTGGAGCAGAATCCACTCGACGCTCGGCAGCCAGAACCGCGCCAGCTGCGGGTGTTCGAGTTTCTCCGGGAAGAACTCCAGCATCACGTCATGGTGCAGATCCGGGTTCTCGCCGATGGCATTTCCGACGCCGCGCGCGAGGTACCAGAACGAGTCCGCGTTGCGTTCGGCCTCGCCCCGCTCTGCGGCATCGGGAATCGCTTTAATCTTTTCGGGCGAGAGGTACGCGGAAAACTCCGGCTGCAGATAGCCGAAGACTTCGTGCTGCTGCTCGTGCGTGTCGGGAATGACCCACTTGATCCGCGCGAACATGTTCAGGATCGGTTCGGACAACTGAGGCCGGCGCGGCGGCTCCATCGCACCTCGATTGAGCTGCCGGATGAGTGGCTCGATTCGCTCGGGCACGGCGACGAGCTGCGCAGATCGCGGATCCGAAACGCTCGATGAGGCGATCGGCCGAAGGTCTTCGGGACCGTTCAGCGAGTATTGAATCAGTTTCTGCTGCAGGTCGCTGAAGCTGACATTGGCCGAACCCTCGAGCCCGACCTGCAGTGGCAGCGTGTTCTTTTCGAAATCCGCGGCGGCTTCGACCGCGCCGAAATACGTCATCGCGGCGAGGCCGAACATGTACGTTGAATGAGGCGTGCTGAAGCCCATCTGACCGGGGCCGCCGTCTCCGCCGGAGGTGTTGTAAAATGTCGCCCCGATGCCGACGAGACGCCGCGCGACGAGCTGCGCTTCCGGACTGGGGTTGTCTTTCTGCTCGGCCAGCCAGTCACCGATCGTCTCAAACAGCTCTGCCAGTTCTTTGTACTGATGCGAGTTGCTCTGGTTGGCTTTGTGTCCGTTCGCGATGAACAAGGCCTGCGACTGATACCGGATCGCGTTCTCGACGAGAGCATTCGACTCCGGCCGCTGCAGCATCTTCACCCACGCTTCGTTGATCGCCGTGCGGACCGGCGGATTATAGACCCACCAGTTCCAGGCCGCGCGAGTCGCCCAGGCTCGAACGGCCGGGTGAGCGTCTTCGTTCATGCCACGCGTGAGAGTCCCGGTGAGGTCGTTCCACTCGACAGACATTTCCGGCATGACACCGTCGACGCGCATGAGCAGCGCGTGGTACGCGGCCTCGCGGCGGTAGTCGTCTTCGTCACTGGCAGCGGCGAGAAATTCCTCCCAGCCCTGGTCATCGATCAGCGTCTGCCGACTCGCCCAGAGCGCGGCTTCTCGAACAGCTTTAACGGGATCTCCCAGCAGATTTGCGAGCACCCGTCCCTCTCCCCCGACGGGGAGAGGGGACGGGGTGGATGTTTGCACGGCGCCCAGCCCGATCGCCGCCCAGAATCGAACGTGCGGGTTCTGGTCTTTAACGCCGCTCAGAAAGAGCGGCAGCAGCGCGGGATCGTTCGTGTTGGACGCGGCACGGTGCCGCTCAATTCGCTCAGGCAGGCTTTCGACATGTTTCGGAAAGTAGTTGTTCATGCTGACTTCGGCCGGTTCGGTCGGATACAGCCGCGACAGCGCGTGCAGCGCGTAGCTGGTTGAGACGAAGCCCGTCTGTGACTGGCCTTTCCAGAAGCCGGTCGGATGCTGGAGTCCCAGCAGTGCCTTCACGCCTTTTTCGACCGTCGGGTCTTTCGGGCCGAAGCCGGCCGCCTGGAACGCGATCAGAGCGAGCGCTGTGGGAGACGGCTCAGGCTTGTTCTCGACTTTGACTTTCCATGTGTCGTTCTCTTTCTCGCCGGGATTGAAACCCCAACTGCCGTCTTCGTTCTGGACAGCTCGCAGACGCGCGAGGTCCTGCTCAACCTGAGTGTTGATCTGAGCCCACAGCTTCTTCGCGCCCTCAACGCTGCCGCCCGGTTTGACATTCGAAGGGATTCGCGGCTTCGTGTCTTTCTGAGCCTCCTCCAGCTTCAGCACTTCCGAGACCTGTTCGACGTAGTCCTGCGGGAAGAAGCGGCGCAGAAACTCGACGCGGTGAGCCATGTCGTCGGTGTATTTTGGATTGACGGCCAGCGTCTTGCGGGCTTTGTCTTCGAGGGCCCGGAAGAACTGCGGGTTTCGATACCGCCTCCAGGCCTCGTCGAGAATTTCACCCGTGTAGTTAAAGACGACTCCCTGGCCGACGTTCGCTCCCGGACCAGCCGCGTTGATCCCGCCGGGGTCGGCGGTCTGCAGGACGAAGTTGGAGGCTCGCAGAAACTGTTTGCTCTGCAGCTTGCGAGCGGGCAGGAACCGCTCCAGAGAAATGACCGAGTGCGCGGCGACTCGCGTTCCGGCCGGGCCGTCGCCGATGTCGAGCGGGGCGAGGCTGGTATTGTTCGCCGCGTCGACCAGCTCATTCGTCGGCCGCATCGACTGGTAGCAGATGTTGGTCAGGTTGCGGAACAGGTGAGCGTTTTCGAGGCGGTAGCCCATCGCCAGGGGAATCGCCGGTCCCCACACGCCGGACTGCGTGTGGCAGCTCATGCACTGTGTGCCGAGCAGGTTGCCGGTGTCGCGAATTCGCCGCTCGACACTGGCACCTCGCGGTCGATTGTTGAGCCACGAATCCACCTGGCCGACGTGATCGTACAGCCCGTGCCGGATCGCGTGGCGAGGGTCCGTAAACGGAGCCGGCTTCACGACGCGCAGTTCCAGTCCGTAGCCCGGCGAGTTCGCTTCAACACGAAGAAAATAAACGTGCCCCGGCTTCAGGTTGCGGCAGATGGCGATGCGGTGCTGCTCCTGCTGCTGATGCACGCGCTCGTTCGGGTTCTTGCCGTCTTCGTATTCCGCCCCGACATCGAGTTCCGCGCCGATCTCAACATTCGCCTTGGCCGTTGCGACTTCGTAAACGCGAATCCGTGCGGCGACCATCTGATCGGGAATCGTGAGGCACGCGGTCAACAGTCGCGGTTCCTTTCCGGGATAGTCGAGCCGCAACCAGTCGTCGTGAGCCCCGTCACCGACCTGGCCATTGTCGAAATACTCGACCTCATCATGAGTCCCCAAAATCTGCAGGGAGTAATCCTTGTCCGTCTCCTTAAGAGGAATCGGCTGTGCGTACCGGGGCGAGTCGTTCGGCTCGAACTCGATGAACACCGATCCGTTTTTCGCTTCAGGCATGTGGAGTTGCCGAACCTGCACGGTCACATCGACGGCTTTGTCGCCCGGCCACGCGACCGCGCGGCTCGCTGCGAGAAGCTCGTCGACCTTGCCCGCTTCCCGCCAGCGTTCGCCCTCGAACAGAGTCAACTCTTCCTCAGCGGGTTCGAGGATCACGGCGAAACGGCCATCGCGAGGTGCCCGAAACGGCGTGTAAAGATCCCCGTCGAGAGCGTGCAGGATCTTCTCGACAAAGACTTCTTTCTCATTCGTTCCGTCAAGTTGCACGATTTTCGCTCGAACGCGGGCGTTCTCCGGCAGACTCGACGGCCGTTTAATTCTCGTTGAGATATCGACGGCCTGTCCGCCTTTCAGGTCAAAGCCTGCCCGAACCACAAACCGGCCCCCGTTGCCTCGCCCGACAGGAAAGGTCACACCGTCTTCGAGCTGTGCGCGAGTGATCCCGTCGTCGGCCCGTGCCGAAGTCGGCAGAAAACCGGAAGAAGTGACTGCAAGACCCGTCAGAAGGGCGAAAAACGAAACCGTGTTTACGGACAGAGACCGCATGGGACGCTCCACAATCAGCGGGAATTGATCAACGCGACCAGATTAGACCGGCAACGAAACCGGTTCAACTCGCTGAGCAGAGACTCCGTTGGGAGGGCGAGGCTCCTGCCGAGCCATACGCGCTTGCGGCTCGGCAGGAGCCTCGTCCTCCCGAAAAACCGTCGGGCTCTCCTTGTGGCGGAGTCCGGGGAGCTGTCACGCCCGCGTTTTTACGAACGGTCTTTGCGGTTCGTAGCCGAATGCGGATGAGCAGACTCGTAGGTCTCGTGCAGACGCCGCGTGCTGACGTGCGTGTAAATCTGCGTGGTGGTGAGGCTTTTATGCCCGAGCATTTCCTGGACGCTGCGCAAGTCTGCTCCGCCGTCGAGCAGATGCGTCGCGAAACTGTGCCGCAGAGTGTGAGGACTCACCTGGCGATCGAGTCCCGTCTGCGCGAGGTACTTTTCGAGCATCCGCCCAATGCTGCGCGTCGTCAGCCGGCGACCAAACCGGTTCAGGAAGAGCGCCACTTTTGAGTCCGGTCGCTCATCGGGTTCGCGAATGTCCATCCAGTGAGACAGCGCTTTCACGGCGAATTTGCCGACCGGAGCAATCCTCTCTTTGCGGCCCTTTCCAAGCACTCGCAGCACGTCGCCGTCGCGGTCCCAGTTTGACACGTTGAGGCCGACAAGCTCCGCGACACGAAGCCCGCCCGAGTACATTGTCTCCAGCATTGCTCGATCACGGATCCCGGCCGGCTCGTTGGCGGGTGGAGCTTCCAGCAAAGTCGTGATCTGATCGGGCGAAAGCAGGCTCGGCAGTTTGCGTCCGGTTCTCGGCGTTCGCAGAGCCTTCGCCGGATTCGACTCGGTCAGCTCTTCCCGCACGCAATACCGGAAGAGGCTTCGCAGACACGCCAGTCGTCTCGCCACAGTCGTCTTCGCGTAGTCACATTCGTGAAGGTAGGCGACGTACCCGCGCAGCATCGGCACGGTGATTCCGCTTGGCGAGGGGATCGCACCCACACGGTCGAGCAGGTACTCATGAAAGCTGGCGAGGTCTTCGGCGTACGACTTTATCGTGAGCGGAGACGAATTCCGCTCAATCTTGAGGTACCGCAGAAAACCGTCAATCGCTCGGTCCATGAGGAAACCTCACGCAGCAGAGAGTGGCACGACACTCCGTGTCGTGATCGCACCGGCCGTGCGTTTTCTAAACCAGCCTTTGGTTCGCAGCGAATCGCGGTCCTCGGCACGGAGTGCCGAGCCACAATCAAACACGACTTACCAGGCCGTTTCGGGGAGCCGGTTGGTCCGCTCGGACTCGGCATCCTGTCGCAGCTTCCGCACTTTCTGGCTGAGCACCGCGGCGTCGTACCACGTAAAGCTGAGCGTCTTATCAGCCGCGTATCGGCCGAGCGTCTGCAGGAGCGTCGCCGTGCTCTCGTCGTCATAGAGGAAGACGTATCGTTCCGAATCCTTGACGAGTGCCAGTACATTCATGCTGCGGTGCATGAGTTCTCCTCAATCTCTCGGAAGTCAACATCCATGCTGCGAGCGTCATGCTGCGGACCGGCCGCATCGCGAAATGACGTCGGTAAAGGAGAATGTCGACCTGCCAGCAGCCTCGGCTTGAATCCGCTTCCGCAGATCCGCAAGGCCAGCGCAGAGACATCCCGATTCACAACCGATCAGAGACGCATTCTGTGTACGGACGCTGTTTCACCTGCCGGCTTTATCGTCAAAATCGGCAGAGTGACTTGAATCGGAATCCTCAACCCAGCTTGCCAGATCAAACGGAGAGGCGTGTTCGAAGGTAACCCCAAGCGTAAGTTTTGAAGTTGCGCCTTTTACGCCTTCGGCGTACTTCTCTGGTGAAAAGCGCAACTTCAAAACTTACGCTTCGGGTGACTTTTTGGAAATCGGATCCAATCCGCATGAGTGAAGATCGCGCTGCTTCAAACGAAACGGCTGAGATGCCATCATCCGCCGTCGCAAATCATCTGTGCTGATCTGTGTCCATCTGTGGTTAAAACGACCGCACAACAACCGGACTCGAACGTGGACGACTCCCTCAACCCGCCTGATTTCACCGATGAAGAACTCGCGCGGGCTGTCGAGATTGTCGAGCTCCTGGCTGAGGATCGTGGGCTGCTCGCCCGGCTGAGCAAGGACGAGCGACGACGGCTCATGCAGGCGGTTGAGCGAGTGGCCAGTCCTGACCGCAAGTCGAGAAAGAAACTCGTCCGGGTGTTCAAGCAGCGTGAGCAGGCTGAGATCTCGGAGAAGAAAAACGAAGACGAACTCAAACTTGCTCGAACGGGGATCCGAAATCCGCTTGGGACGCGACAACGGAAGAGGCCGTGCCCGCCCGCTCCGTTCGAACCGGAACTGCCGCCGCCGAACGATTTGCCGGACGAAAGTTTCATCGATCGGCTGAGCGTGCCTCGCAGTTGCTACATCTGCAAACGCGACTTCGACCTCGTCCACTTTTTCTACGATGCCCTTTGCCCGGACTGCTCGGCATTGAACTGGGAACGTCGCGAGAGAACCGTCGACCTCACCGGCCGCTACGCGCTGTTGACTGGCGGGCGAGTCAAAATCGGTTACCAGGCCGCGCTGAAACTGCTTCGAGCCGGCTGCCACGTCATCGTCACAACGCGATTCCCGCGCGACGCGGCGACGCGGTTCACGACCGAGGAGGACAGTGCCGACTGGTCCGAGCGGCTTCAGATTCACGGCATCGATCTGCGACACACGCCCAGCGTCGAAGCGTTTGCCGATCACCTTTGCGAGACGCTGCCGCGGCTCGATTTCATTCTGAATAACGCCTGCCAGACCGTTCGACGGCCGCCGGGTTTTTACGGCCACCTCATGGCGGACGAACGAAAACTCGCGACCGAACTGCCCGCCGTCGCGCGACCGCTGCTTGAATCGTACGAGTCGCTTCGCCGCAAAGGGGTCTCACCCGGGTCCGGGGACAGCCTGCTTCCCGCTCAGGTCGACAGCAGCCTTGCCGGAATTCGCCAGGCCGCTGAGCTGTCACAAATCGCCCTCGCGCCGGGAGACACGCAGGGCGGGGAAGAGCTCTTTCCGACCGGGCAGCTCGACGGCGATCTTCAGCAGGTCGACCTTCGCAAGGTCAACAGCTGGCGGCTGCGCCTCGCCGATGTTGCGACCGTCGAGCTGCTTGAGGTGCAACTCGTCAACGCGATCGCCCCGTTCATTCTGAACGCTCGCCTGAAACCGCTGATGCAGAAAGTCACGACACCGGACAAACACATCGTCAATGTCTCGGCGATGGAAGGCGTCTTTTATCGAGCGTACAAAACGGACAAACACCCTCACACAAACATGGCCAAAGCCGCGCTCAACATGCTGACTCGAACGTCGGCTCAGGATTACGCCCGCGACGGAATTCACATGAACAGCGTCGACACCGGATGGATCACCGATGAAGACCCGGCCGAGATCGCTCAACGCAAAACGGAGGAGCTCGGCTTCCGCCCGCCACTCGATCAGGTCGACGCAGCCGCACGAATCTGCGACCCGATCTTCACCGGCTTCCTGACCGGCGAGCATCAGTGGGGGCAGTTTCTTAAGGACTACCAGATCGCGAACTGGTAGGAAGCGGAGCCGAACGAAAGAGAAGCTCCCACGGATCGTTTGAGCTGTCCTCGCCCAACGGCACGAGAACAGGATCCACCTGGTGTCCGGCTTCCAGCGTCCCGAACTCAGCCAGCCCTGACGCCGTTGCTCCGTTTTGAGTTGCCATTCGAAGAAGGTCCGGTCGAGCCGTGCCGTTTGTCTCTTTGTCGAGAAACTGCAGTTCGGCCCACAGTGAGTAGTCCGGGTTCGAACTGCGGCCGTCCGTTCCCAGCGCGACGGGCGCTCCGGCTGCGAGCAGACGTCGCCAGGGATGCGCCTCGTGACCGAAGAAGCGGTGCGTCCTCGGGCAGAAGATCGTCGTGATATTCGGGTGCTCTGCCAGAAACTGAAGCTCCTCGTCGGACAGGTAATTCCCGTGAGCGATCGACGCGGCCGGAAGGTCGGCAAGCGGTTTCAGGAAATCCAGCGGACTCGTTCCGCGCTCGATCAATTCGCCTTTCCAGATGCCAAACTTATTGAGCATCTCGACCAGCTCACCCGTTCCGGATTCGAGCAACTCCAGCTCGGCTTTCGTTTCGGCAAGGTGAATGCAGAGCGGTACTCGCTCCTCTTTCGCGAGTTTGACCAGCGAACTAAACAGCTGCGGCGACACACTGAAAGTCGCGTGGGGGCTGACCGCAGGAAGCACACCGGCCTTTCGGCATGAGTTAATGTGGCTTCGTGCGAGTTGCATTTGTGGATCGTGCTGCTCCGGCAACAGACCGATGAGCTCGCGGAACGCGACAACCTTTGAACCTGCCGGCGTTGCGGCATCGGGGAGCCAGTCCCCGGTGACGATGTCGCCGACGAAGGACGTGCCGGACTCGGCCGACTGCTCTGCTCCGCGTGCGACGAGGTTCGACATCGACTCAGACCGAGCGTGTCGATGTGCGATCAGATTCTGAATCCAATCGGCAAACGGAGCCGGCGGCAGGATCGGCTCTGCCAGATCGCTGAATTCCAGATGCGCATGCGCGTTGACCAGCGAAGGAAGGATGGCGGAATTCCCGAGGTCGACCGCGTCGGGACAAGACCGTCCGGCAAGTCGCTCAATCGAACCGATTCGACCGTCGGCAATCTCCAGCAATCCGTTTTCGATCGGCGATGAACTGACCGGGAAAACCCATCGCGCGGTGAGGCGAACTTTTTCGCCAGAGCGAATGGCGGTCAGCGCGTCCCGCCACAGCGAGGCAACTCGATCCGATTCGCGCCTGGCCGCGTCACTCATCTTCGCTCCAGATGGAGTGCGGGTCGAAGCTCATCGAGGCGAACAGGCTCATCGCGACGCACAGCACAAACGCGATCACCGCCGGGCCGAATTCGAAGTGGACCATGTTTCCCAGCTTGATCAGCATCACCAGAAACGCCAGCAGCATGACGTCCATCATGCTCCACTTTCCGGCGTATTCCATGATGTGGTACGTCAGCGAGCGGTGCTTTTTGTGGAGCAGGTTGAGCAGACTCAGTTCGATCAGCATCACGATTTTCACCAGCGGAAACACAACGGAAAACAGCAGCACAACTCCGCCGATGAACCAGCTGCCGTGCGAAATTAATTCGAACGTCCCGATGAGGACGCTCGACGCGCTGCGATGGCCGAGCCGTTCGACCTGAAGAATCGGCAACAGGATCGCCGGCCAGAACAGGAAGAACGCTCCCAGCGCGGCTGCGGCTGTCCGGGCGGAAGAGCGATCGTCAGCTCCGGGGCGAGTGATCGTGGACTGGCAGCGAGTGCACTCGGCAATCTGTCCGACCTCGAGTTTCGGAACGGCGTGGATCAACCCGCAGCAGTGGCAGGATTTGTGCATCGATGCACCCTGAAGGAAAGCGCTGATTTAGTCGAGCGGCCGGGTATTGCTTACGTGGCCACGTGAAGGAGCTCGCGAATCCGCTGCAGCAATTCGGCCGGCTCCGCCATTCTTCCAGGACCGATCTGTCCGCAGCTCAACCATCCGTCACCCGGCTGAATGATGTGCAGGCCGTCTTCCTCAAGCTGTTTCAGGTTGCGCTGGACCGGCGGCTTGTTCCACATTTCCGTGTTCATCGCGGGGGCGACCAGGATCGGGCAGGTCACAGTCAGGGCGAGGGTTGTGACAAGGCTCTCGGCTCGGCCGGACGCGGCACTCGCAATAAAATCGGCCGTGGCCGGTGCGACGACGTAAAGTTCCGCTCGACGCGCAAGGCCGATGTGCTCGCCCTGAGGATGCTCGACCGGCTGGAACATCGATCGGTAAACCGGTCGATTGGTGAGTGCCTCAAACGTGGTCGGGCCAACGAATTTCGTGGCGGCTTCCGTCATCGCCACGGTGACTTTCGCGCCGGCCTGAACGAGCTTGCTCACCAGATCCGCCGTCTTGTACGCGGCGATTCCACCGGTCACGCCGACGAGGATTTCGCGGTCCTGCATTCTTCTGACTCCTGCTGACGAACCGGGCGTTGCGAGATCGCCCGAATTACCGACAATAGAAGCCGATGATAACTGACGGATGACGCAAAGGCGCACTCAGCACAACGGACCGAGCTTTATGACACCACACATTGCCACTCGTCGCACATTTCTGGCCGCCTCGGCGACGGGGATCGCCGGTCTGCCGGTCGGAGCGTCTCTGGCGGCGGAATCGACTGGCCGGAATTCTGCTGGCGGCACGGCGAAGTCGACGATCCTCTTCTTTCTTTGCGGCGGAGCTTCTCACATCGATATGTGGGATTTAAAACCGAAAGCGCCGCGTGAATATCGCGGGCCGTTTGAGCCCATCGCCACAAGTGCTCCCGGGGTGATGCTCAGTGAGCATCTTCCGATGCTGGCACAACAGGCTCACCACATCGCTCTGTTGAATTCCGTCGGAGCCACCGTCAACACGAACGACCACCACGCCGGTTACTACCACAACCTGACCGGGCACGTGCCGGACCTGAGCTTCCGGACGCTCGGCAACAACCGCACGCCGTTTCCCGACGACTGGCCGTTCATGGGAAGCGTCGTCGGGGCGAAGCGACCTCGCCACGAATTTCTGCCGAACGCGATCACGCTGCCGCACTCGCCCAGCCGCAAGCCGTACACGCGACCGGGGCAGTTCGCCGCGCGGCTCGGAGTCGAGCACGATCCGCTGTACCTGTCCGGGACGCATGAAGAGCCGCTGAAATTTCAGGCGCCGTCGCTGCAGCTTCAAGCCGGCATCGATGGCCCGCGACTAACCGCACGACGGGAACTGCTCGGCGCAATCGACGAGGCGCGCTACCAGTTCGAACAGTCGGCTGTGACCCGAACGTGGACTCAGCAGCAGGAGCGGGCGATTTCTCTGCTCGCCTCAACCGGAACGGCCAACGCGTTCGACGTCGCTCAGGAACCGGAAGCCGTCCGGAAACGATACGGAGAATCGATCAACGGAATGAGCCTCCTGCTGGCGCGACGACTCGCCGAAGCTGGCGTGCCGTTCATCACGGTCTTCTGGCTGGGCGAGGGCATCGGCTCGCCCACCGCGAAGAAGTGTAAGAGTGCCGGAAGCTGGGACACGCACGGCAGCAATTTCGCGTGCCTCAAGGACAACCTGCTGCCGATTTTCGACCGGAGCTTCTCGGCGCTGGTTGAGGACCTGGCCGATCGAGGCATGCTCGACGAGACGCTTCTGATGATCACCAGCGAGATGGGTCGCAAACCGAAAATCGGCGACCCTCGATCCGGCGGTGTCGAAGGAGCCGGCCGCGACCACTGGACCCACATCCTGACGGATGTCCTTGCGGGAGGCGGCATTCGAGGCGGCCAGACCTACGGCACCAGCGACCGCGTCGGCGAGTACCCGGCCGACAACCCGATCATGCCAGCCGACGTGACAAAGACGGTCTACCACGCCATGGGCATCCACGATCTCGAAGCCAGAGATCGTCAAAACCGGCCGTACAACCTGCTGCCGGAAGGCTCGGCGATTACCGAGCTGTTTTGAAATCAAATCCCGTTTAACCCGTCGCCGGAGGCAAGATGCTGCTTCCGGCATTCGACCTGGCCTTTGGCCACGGGTTAAACGCTCAGCGGGTTAAACTCTCAGCGGGTTAAACTCTCAGCGGACTTTGCACTGGAAGGTGACGACTCCGCCGGTTTTTCCGGGGAGGGGTTTGTCGAGTTTGAAGGTCAGGACCAGGCTGCCTTCTTCGTTGTCGACGACGTTGATCTCGCCGGCCCGATCGGACGTCGCGGAGTCTTCGATGTACTCCAGTCGTGGCGTCAGGTTGTCGACCAGTCGCAGGTCATGCAGTGGCCGCTCGCCGTAGTTGTCGTAGCGGATGACGAAGGTGATCGTGTCGCCGGGCTGAGCGGTTTTGCGGTCGGCCAGTTTGAGGACCTTCAGTCGACCCGGTTCGTTTTCTTCCGGTTCGGTGCCGACCATTTCGGCCGCTCGGAATTTCACTTCGACCTGGCCGGCCGATTCGATCTGTGCGGTCACGACCGGGTTCTCGTTGCGGGTCCACAACAGAGCCGCGTCGATTCCGTAGGCCAGGCGGGCCTTGTCAGACTGCTCCAGTTTGCCCTGCGTCCAGTAGCTCAGGTCCTGGCGAAGGTTGAGAAGTTTCAGATGTGCGACCAGGCGGGAGGTGTTGAAGACGCCTCGTTCCCATTCGCGGGTTTCGACGCCGCCGGCTCGCGATCGAGTCTGGACGCCACGGAGTTTGTCATTTCTCGTGTAGTCGTCGGGGCCGACTCGCGTGCCGACTCCGGAATCGACAACGCGGTCCTGCATACCGGCCACGCGGGCGATCTGGACGTCGCCGCTGGGCGTGGTCACCGAGCGGACCGAGCCGAATCGTGGTCCGTAAATCGCGACTCGATTTGTTGGTTGAGTTCTCGGCTTGCCGTCGGAATCGCGGAACTCGGCGACGGTGTCTTCCGTGTCGAGGCCCAGGCGATGGTAGGCGTCGTAATGGACCGGGTAGTCGCGGTCGCCGCCGTCGAGAATGAACTCGTCGGGGTAACGATCGTGGTCGCCGCCGGTCACCCAGCTGGCACTCGGATCGTGGATCGGCGAGCCGTCATCCTGAACGGGCATCCGCGGTTCGGCCTGCGAGAACGTCACTGGCCGGGCATCGTCGACGACGGGAGAAATGTGCGGTCGCCTGGCGGAGCCTGCCGGCGCGGCTCGGTTCGCTGCCAAAGCTGGCGGCAATAACCGAGCCACACCGTCGGCTCCCCCTCCAACATTTTCATCGGCGCCTTCATCGGCGTCGGAAACATCTGCCGTTTGTCTGGACGCCGGTTCGCCTTGTTCGGAATTGGCGAGGAGAATTCTGCCGGGCTCGGCGGATTTCCTGGACGGTGATTCCGAGACCGCTTCCTCAGCCTTGTCGGCGAGAGATCTCGCCTCGGCGCGTTCGTAGAAGTTTTCGTTCTGGATACTCGATACGGATTGCGGAGTTCGACATCCGGCGAGGCTCGACAACGCGGCGGCTGTGAGCGTCACGACGCAGCGGATTTTTTTATGAGTCATCGTCATGGCTGGCTCGCCTTTCGACGAGGAGCGGTCGAGCCCTCGGGTGGGAGTCGGAGTGGTTCCTGCTGAGTAGCGACGGGAAGCAGTCGTCCGTCGCCGATCGGTGTCTGCTGGATGGGAGTGCGGCGTGACTGCGGACCGAAACCGTAGACGGCCTGGGGCTTCACTTCGGTTTCGGCAATGACCAGCGACTTCGAAAGCGAAACCGGTCCGCCGGATCCCCAGAAGCGTTCCGGCTCGCCGTGTGCCGAGGGAAGCCGGCCACCGAGCCGGACGATGACCATCGGTCGGCCGTAGCGATCGGCTTGAGCCATCGCGTTTTCCTTCTTGTCGAGGTCTCGCGCCCGCGTGGACTCGTCGAGCTCGAACGGGGCGGCGAGCTGTGGCTGTTCGAGATACACAACTCGCGTGACCAGGTTCCCGGCCAGGGCGAGATCGATGTCCCGCTGATCGATGTGGATCAGGATCGGGAAGTTGTGTTTCTGACCGCGCGGCGGATGCAGCCGGTCGAGGATCTCGATCGTCGGAAACAGCTCAACACCGGGGAGGTCTGGAATGTTGTCGATTTTCAGCCGGTGCATGTGTCCGACAAGGACTCCGAACTGAGCGGGCGAAGTCTGTTTGAACGGCGTCGCCGGGCGGCTGTGATAGACACTCACGTCGCCTTCGCCGTCGAGGATGACTCGCACTGGCTGAAAATACGACGGGTCGCCTTTGCCGGCCATCTGAGCCATTCCGGCAGCCGTGCCTGGCGTCTGCCATTGACTGAGCGGCGTGTGGCGTTCGTGCTGCGGCACGATCTGCGAATGAGCGTGCGGCGCCGCAACGGCGATCACAAGGACAGCCAGCAGGGCTCGCAGTTTGCCGGGTTGGAGGCCGGGTTGGAGATTGTGAGACCTCATGAAGAGGTGCTTCCTGGCGAGAGATCGATTGCCGGACGGCATGAGGATGGGGTTACTGCTTCGAGCTCGACCTGACTGATCGAACAGAAGGAACGAAGGAAACGAAGAGGAAGAAGTCCGGTCTTCGTTTTCTTTGTCACTTGTGTTGCGGATCGTCGAGGCCGATGGAGTGGTGGCCCGGCCGACCGCCGGGCCACCTCCATCTGGTCGTAAGGAGAACGTCTCAATCGAAAAGGTTTGCAGGACGGACATGGGCGTCCGTCCTGCGGGCGTCAATTACGGGCGGGATCCACCGCCAGGAAGTGACCATTTCGGGTAGCTCACCTCACCCGGTGCGAAGACCGGATGCGTCTCGGTGTACTCGATATGGTTGACCGGTTTAGGCATGCTAATGCCTGGGTTGGTTTTCACATCGATCAGCAGATGGTCGGTCGGTGCCGGCAGGTTCTGTTCGGAGAGATTCCGAATCGTGTGTGACTGCAGTCCGGCCGGGCGACCAAGTGGCAGGTGTGGAGGACCAGGAAGTCCGATCGGTGTCGATGTCATCGGCATTCCCCAGGTGGGCATTCCGCCAACGCCTGAGATCGGGTTCACGGCTGGTCGGCCTGGTCCACCCGGACCGCCAACCATCATCGGGCCGGGAACTCCCATGCCACCCTGAACTTTGATCGGAAACGGCGGGATGTGCTGTCCGGCTTCGCCGTCGGCCTGCCAGAAACCAATCTGCTCGATTCCGCCCGGAACGACACCATCACCGGCGTCCGGTCCGTTCGGCATTTCCAGGTCCATGTTTCCGACGCGAAGAACAAGCATCACGGTACCGCGACGTTCAGCTTCGGCGACCGGATCAACACCCGGATCAAGCTTTGTCGAAACAAGTGTCTCGACACCGGCGATGGCCAGTTCCTGGTACCGGGGATCCGGCAGGTAGATGACCTTCGTGACGAAGTTGTTGCTCTCGATCTGGTCGAGGTCTTCGTCGGTCACTTCCAGCGGAACACTGTTGTGAGACAGGTAGGCATCCGTTGTCGGATGAGCCGGGTACATCTGCAGAGTCGGGTAGAGGACCAGACCCTCGCGGCCGGGAATGCTGGTCAGCTTGAGCCGATAGGTGGCTCCCTGGACGAAGTTGTACCGCGACGGGGCGAAGAGCTGATTCTCCGCGTAGCCGGGTCCGGCGTGCCAGCCGATGTGCATTCCGTCCGGACCGACGAAGCGGACCTGAGTCGACTCAGTCTGGAAAGACCGGGCCGGCGGAGGAGCCATCATCGGCATGACTCCCGGACCAGGACCATCAACCATCGGCCCTGGATGGGCCAGCTGCTGAGCTGGCGGTGCCACGTACTCCTGGTTGTCGACCATCTGCTGCCCGTCGATCTGGCAGCCGACGCAGACGACTACCAGCGTCCCAAGGGCCAGAAAATAGAGTTTCATCCTTGATTCCTCACGACCAGAGCGGAAAAACCGCGACCACGGGCAAAAGTGTTTTCAGTTGAGCCAGGCGAGAGTTGGCTGAGCCGATCCCGCCTCGCATTTCACGCAGAGTTTTTGACGTCGACCTGTTCGTCGACCTCGACCTAAAATCCACAGGTTGCCCTAAGATGAGAGACTGTCTGCCGTTCCGCTGACGCGGTGCCCGGCTGCCGACCATCCTGAGGCGAATCCGCTCCACGTTGTGGCAGAGCGGTAAACCTGCTTCCTCTATCTTCGGAACGCGACGCCGGAATCTTTGGCAAAATCCGCATTTTCAGAACAACATGCAGAGTCGACCCACTTTAACATTTGCCGTAATCCTAACGCTGACAGTGCTTTGCGCTGCAAGCGTGCTGCCTGTGTTTTCGTCCGGGCAGGTGGAACAGGCGGTGTCGAGTGGCGGGGCCACGTCGTCTCAGTCCGGGCGGGTCGAGGCAAACGGGGCTTCCGTCCGCCAGATCGGCTTTCGCGAAGACTCAAACCGAGCGGATCGGAACCTGATTCCTGGCCCGAATCCGGCGGTCGAACGTAACTCGCCCTTTGAGCCGACCCCTCCATTCGAACCCGTTTCGCCTCACGAATCTCGTGACAACGAGCTGGGGCCACTGCCGATCTCCCGGTCTGTTCAGCCACTTGACGAGGCGACGAAGATCCTCGAACGCGCTCGCGAACGGCTCATTTCTTACGAATCCATCCGGGCCGAACTGGTGGAAACGGTCTCCCTGGGCGGGCACCAGTTCCGAATGAAGGGAACCTACCTGCAGGGCACAAACCTGCGACTGCGGCTCGACTGTCAGGTGCAGGTGGGTGAGACGACTGGCAAGATGACGGAAGTCTGCGACGGCCAGATTCTCTGGACCTGGCAACAGATCGGTGAGAAACAACGAGTCACGCGTCGCAACGTTCGTCAGATTGAACGGGCCGTCAGCTCGACGGGCATGTCGACTCAGAATCTGCTGCTGGTGGAACTCGGTTTCGGAGGCCTGCCGGCTCTTGTCGCCTCGCTGCAGAAGTCGCTCAAATTCGAACGGGTCGCCGAGCAGGACGTCGACGGCCTTCGACTGGTTGTGATGGACGCTGTCTGGAAACCGGAGTTCCGCGACGAGCTCGCCGGTGGACCGGGAGCTCCGCTGCCCGCGCACATTCCCGACCGTGTGCGGCTTTACCTGCAGAAAGACAAACTGTTTCCGCGACGCATCCTTTATCTGAAACAGGGCTCCCAGCCAAACCGCTTTCGCCCGCTGGTGTCGCTCGACTTCGTCAACGTCGTGTGGGACGGCCCGCTCGACGAAACAGCTTTCCAGTTCACGCCGCCTGAAAATGTGCGGCGGGAAGACGTGACTCAGGAATACATCCGACGGTTCGTGAAGGAGCCGGAATCGGCGGATCTGAAATCTGAGCCAAAGTCGCAAAGACGCTGAGATCCGCAAAGAAAGTGCGTATGAGAATCCGTTCTGAAGCAGGGCCGGTTCCTACCGGCCGAACCTGACTGCGGCCGGTGGGAACCGGCCCTGCTCCTGACTGCTGTGGAACCTGAACTGGCGGCGGGTCGGAATCGGTCCGACACTTCACCGTTCAGCTTTACTATTTGTCAGTTGTCATTAGTCAATTCTCATTTGTCATTGCCCGAATCGGCGAAACTCGTGGCCGTGAATCGTCAATGACAAATGACTATTGACAAATAACTAATGAAAATTCCTTTCGGTCCCAAAGGACCTCCCGTGGCACGTCGAGACTGGACACCGCCGAACTTTGATCGCGAGGCGACGACCGAACGCGCGGCCGTGCCCAGTTGGATTGCGTCGGTCTGTGTCCATGGCACGATCCTGATCGGCTTTGCCCTCAGCATGCAGAGCTGCGATCAGGGCCACTCGGGAGCGGCCGAAGAGAACTTCCGCGACGTCGGTATCTACGTCAAAGCGACCGACGACAATTCGGAAAACAACCCGGAAACCGCTCAGCAGACAACCGCCGATTCCGACGAGACGAGCGAAACGATTCCGACCGAGGCTCAGCTTGCCGAGTCGACTCCGAGGTTCAGCGAGCTTCCTGCGGAACTGGCTCTACCCGATTCCGAACTTCCCGGAGTCATCGGTCCCGGCGGAGCTGCGATGAGCCTCCCCAGGACGGCCGCCGCGAACGACACACTGACGGGCCTGAAAGGGGCTCCGCCGCCAGGAGCCGCTCTCAGCGCGGCGCAGGGTACGACTTCTTTCTTCGACATCCGCGCGAAGGGAACTCGTTTTGTCTACCTCGTTGACCACTCAGGCAGCATGGGATTTTACGGGCAACTGCGAGTCGCCAAGGCGGAACTCATGGCGAGCCTGCAGAGCCTCGACTCGACGCAGCAGTTTCAAATCATCTTTTACAACAGCGGCATGAACGAACTGACGCTGCGGGGACAACCCGCGTCTCTGTGGTGGGGCACTGACATCAACCGCACGCTGGCCTACCAGTTTATTCGCGGCGTGACCCCGGATGGCGGTACCGCTCACATGCCCGCGATCCGAAAAGCACTCGGCTACCGGCCTGAGCATATTTTTCTGCTGACTGATGCCGACCAGCCGATCCTGTCCAAACCGGACCTCGAAGAAATCAAGAGGATCAACAAAGGCCGGACGCAGATTCACGCGATCGAATTCGGCGAGGGCGGCTTTCTCGGAATCGAAAACCACCTCGGTCGCCTCTCGAGGCAGAACGGCGGCACGTACCGGTACCGCGACGTCACGAAATTCGGGAAGCGCTGAGCATGCCAGACAGAAACTCGACATGGTCTGCGACGTCCCTGGCACACAGAAGTGCGTGGCTCGCGCTCGGCATCCTCGTTGTGCTCAGCTCACCTCGCATCACTGACGCTCAAACACGATTCACCGACATGGTCGTTCTCCAGGGGACGACTGCTTCCAGTCGGGTGACGCTTCAATGCGAGGTCACGGACTACACCGGGGAGGCGATCGAGCTTCGCACGTCCACGTCAAAAGAGGATCGGCGTTTTCCCGCGGATCAGGTGATCTCGGTCAAAACGCCGCGAATGGCGACTCATGATCGAGGTCTTGAGCATCTCGAAAAAGGCGAATACGACCAGGCGGAAGCGTCGCTCACGCAGGCGCTCACTGATGAAGCGCGTCGCTGGGTCCGACGGGAAATCCTCGCCGATCTTGTCAGGTGCTCGTTAAGGCAAAGTCGATACGCCGCCGCCGGGTCGCAGTTTCGACGGCTGTACCTGGCCGACGTGACGACCAGGCACATTCGGCTCATTCCGCTTGCCTGGGATGACACGCCGGTCGACGACGAAACGCGAATCACTGCGGCGGCCTGGCTGGACGATCAAGAAGCCGCCATGCGGCTCATTGGTGCCAGCCTGCTGCTGACGGACCCTCGATACGGCGAGGCTGCTCAGGATCAGTTGCGGGCTCTCGCTCAGGAACCGGGCCAACGGATCCGACTGCTCGCCGGCTGGCAGGAATGGCGGCTCAAGCAGCGAGCTGGCGAAGTGTCTGACCTGGAACTCGCGCGGCGAGAGACGCTTGTTGAGGAACTCGAAAAAGAACTGCGGCCCGGCCCGTGGTATCTCATCGCGAAGGCACACGTCATTCGGCAGGAGTACGACCTTGCGTCGGCCGCGTTTTTACGGCTGCCGATTCTGCACGACAGCGATCACCCGATGACTCCTCAAGCAATGTTCAACGCCGCGCGAGCTCTCGAACAGATCGGATTTCGCCGTCAGGCATTGCAACTCGACCAGGAAGTGATCGACCGTTATGCCTGGTCGCCCGCCGCGAAACTGTCCCGGCAGGCGATTGAAACTCCGGTGTCCCAAACCGCAGACTGAAATCAACTGGAAGCCGGATAGGAATGTGTCCAGGCCGCCACTGTCAGAAAAGAGTTTGTGATGAATCATGGATGGTTCCACGTTCGAGCGGCCGCGGCACTGCTGGTGTGCCTGGCGTTGATGAGTGCTCTTAATGCGCAGGAGGCGGAACCCGTTCCGTCTGAAGCCGCGCCGACGGCCGGTCCCGACACAGAAGTCAATCCACCGGCTGGCTCCGTCGCAGAGAGCTCGCAGACGCCCGATTCGTCCAGCGAGACGGGCGAGCTTCTCGAACTGCTCCGCACGGGTGGCGTCGTGGGCGGTCTGATTTTTCTGCTGAGCCTCACGATGGTGTACCTCATCATCGAGCAACTGCTCAGCATCCGTCGCAGTTCGCTCATGCCGATCGATCTGGCGAAGGGAGTTCACCAGCATCTGACCGAGCGGAAACTTCCCGAAGCTCTGCAGCAGTGCCAGATGCAGCCGTGCTTCCTGTCGAACGTATTGAGTGCCGGGTTGAGCGTCGTCGACTTCGGCTATCAGGACGTCGAAAAAGCCATGGAGGACACGGCGACCGAGCAGGCCGCGCGGCTGTTCCGCAAGATTGAGTATCTGCACCTGATCGGAACGCTGGCTCCGATGCTCGGGCTGCTCGGCACGGTCTGGGGAATGATCACCGCGTTCATGGAGTTTGAATCGAAAGCGAACCCGGCGGTGTCCGAACTCGCCCCTGGCATCTATCGAGCTCTCGTGACAACGATGATGGGGCTGACGGTGGCCGTCCCGGCGTTCGCGGCGTTCGCGATTTTTCGAAACCGCATCGATGAACTTGTCGCCGAGGCGTCTCTCACTGCCGAGCACGTTTTTGTCGACTACCGACGTGACGAAGCGCGACGAAAAAAGAAGGCAAAAGTCAAAGGCAGCGACGAGCCCACTCGGGAGCTGCGCGGATGAGAACTCCCACCGGCGGCCGAACGCAGTCTGTCAGCTTTAATGTGACCTCGCTGGTCGACATTGTGTTTCTGCTGATCATCTTCTTCCTTGTGGCGAGCCATGTCGCCCGCAGTGATGCCGTCGAGGCGGTCGACCTGCCGCTGGCCTCGAAGCTCGATGAGGACAACGAAACTCCCAACCGGATCGTCGTAGCCGTCCTCGCTGACCGCACGATGCACATGGCCGGCCGGTCGATCGAAATCGGTCATCTTGAGAGTGCGATCCTCGGTGCGTCGCAGGACAAATCGAAGCCGCTTGAAGTGCGGATCCGAGCGGACCGCTCGGCCACCTACGCCGAGATCGAACCGATCCTGCTGGCCTGCGCGAAATTCGGTGTCACGCAGGTCGGCTTCAACGCTCTTCCGAAGCAGGGCCGGTGACCATGCGAGTCTCAGCCCGCCTGCATCGCGAGAAAGATCGCGACGATTCATTCATGACGCCGATGATCGACGTCGTGTTTCTTCTGTTGATCTTCTTTGTGCTCGCTTCGGCCGGTCAGGTCAAGGAGTCTCACCTGGAAACGCCGCTGTCCGGTGGATCTGTTGAGACGACAGAAAAGGTCGACACCCCGAAACCACTCGGCGAGGTGATGATCAAGCTCACGATTAATGCGGCGACTGGTCGGACTGTTGCCGAGCTCAACGATCAGCGGTACGACGACTGGAATGAACTGCGAGGGATCCTGAGGCAACTGGCCGCGGCCGCGCCGGAGATCCCTGTGACGCTCGACATTGCTCAAGGCGTTCCGGTCGGAGACTTCATCGACATTTACGACACCTGCCGCGCCGCGAATTTCGACACCGTCCGCTGGGCCGCCCGCCCCAGATCGCGACCCCGCTCCGCGAACTGAGCACGGCTTCCCGAAGCCGCTCATCCTGCGACCACGATGGCGACTTTTCCAGACCGCGTGTGGAGGCTGGTGTCGTGGCGATGCCCGCTTCAGAATAGGTTTTCCGATTGATTCATTTTCCCGGGAGAACCTGGTGCGACGTATCTGTCCGGTGTTTCTGTTTCTGTCCGCAGTTTCGATCGCGACTGCCTCGGCGGACGAACCGTGGGCTCGCCACACGATCGACAATTCCTCGCGCGGCGCCGACGGCGTTCGGCTGGCCGATGTCAATCAGGACGGCTGGCTCGACATCGCGACGGGGTGGGAAGAAGGCGGCGTCATCCGCGCTTACCTCAACCCGGGGCCGAAGAATGCCACTGATGCCTGGCCGGCCGTGACGGTCGGGAAAGTGAAATCGCCCGAGGATGCCGTGTTCGCCGACCTTGACGGAGATGGCGCGGTTGATGTCGTCAGTTCGTGCGAGGGCCGCACGAAGACGATGTTTTTTCATTGGGCTCCGAAGGATCCGAAGCAGTATCTCGATGCGTCAGCGTGGAAGACTGACGCGGTCCCCGTGACCATGGATGCTCAACTGTGGATGTTTGCTCTGCCGCTTGATGTCGACGGGCGAAACGGTGTCGACCTGATCGTCGGTTCGAAAGGAGCCGGAGCCTGCATCGGCTGGCTGGAGTCTCCCGAGAATCCGCGCGACGTGACTGCCTGGAAATTTCATCGCCTGCGGGATGCCGGCTGGATCATGTCGCTCGAAAAGTTCGACATGGACGGCGACGGGGATTTTGACGTCGTCGCAACGGACCGAAAAGGAGATCGGCGCGGCCTGTTGTGGCTGGAGAATCCCGGTGCAGAGGCCAGTCGTGCGGACGCAAAGTGGACCGATCACAGCCTCGGCGGGAGCGGACGCGAAGTCATGTTTCTTGATATCGCCACCGCGAATGATGGAGTGCTGGATGAGATTCTTGTCGCCGTCAAGCCGGTGGAAATTCTTCGAATCCGTCGCGGCGAAGGGCCGACACCCTGGATTACCGCAGAGGAAACGCTGCCTGCTGCGCAGCTCGGAACGGCCAAGTCTGTCCGAAAAGCGGACCTCAATCTGGATGGCATTCCGGATTTCGTTTTCTCGTGCGAGCAGGCCAACGGAGCAAAGACGGGACTCGTCTGGCTGCAGGGAACAACGGAGGGCGACCCGAAATGGAAGTTGCGGCAGCTCGGTGGGTCAACCGGAGTGAAGTACGATCTGATCCAGCTGGCGGACCTGGACGCCGACGGCGATCTCGACGTGATCTGTTGTGAGGAGCGTGCGAATCTGGGCGTGTTCTGGTATGACAACCCGACGAAATAAACACGACACTCAATGCTTCCTCGCTCATGATCGACATCACTCAACTCTGCATCGAAGCCGGGGAATTCCGGCTGAAGGATGTGTCGCTGACGGTTCCCACCGGGAAGTACGGCGTGCTGATGGGAAAAACGGGTTCCGGAAAAACAACGATCCTGGAATCCGTGATCGGCCTGCGACGCATCTCAGCCGGGAAGATTGAGCTTCACGGGCGGGACGTGACGATGCTGGACACCGCTGTGCGAGGCGTCGGTTACGTGCCGCAGGACGGAGCCCTCTTCCCGACGATGACCGTTCGCGATCACCTCGACTTTGCGCTGATGATTCGCAAGGCCCCGAAGGAGGCCTGCCAGTCACGAGTGGGCGAGCTCGCAAAGCTTCTCGACATCGAGCATCTGCTTGATCGGAAACCTCGAGGACTCAGCGGCGGCGAACGGCAACGCGTTGCGCTGGGGCGGGCTCTTTCGTTCCGGCCGAAGGTGCTGTGCCTTGATGAGCCGCTCAGCGCGCTGGACGACGAAACACGCGAGCGGATGTGCGGGCTGCTTGAGGAAGTTCAGAAGCAGACCGGTGCCACGACGCTGCATGTCACTCACAATTCGACCGAGGCCGAACGGCTGGCGGATTGTCTGTTCCGAATCGAAGGCGGACAGGTCGAAAAAATCGAACTGCAAAAAGATCTGAAGTCAAATCGCCACAAATCTGTGTTGAGCAGGTCAAGTTCCGCCACGGAGCCGGACACGCAAGCCTGACTTCCGTAGGGTCTCGCGCCCCTGGATCTCGCTTCGAGAGCCTTCGTTCGCTTCGACCTGGTCGCGTCGATGCGAATTGCAAGGGATTTCAC
>ERZ891418.126-NODE-126-length-27268-cov-7.128358_pt1 | contig 27268 bp, 21 predicted proteins | sample MGYA00521236_ERZ891418 | MGnify/ENA primary metagenome ERZ891418 (study PRJEB32303, sample SAMEA104408696) | aquatic metagenome | biome: Brackish water; feature: Chemocline; material: water | place: Baltic Sea | collected 2014-10-18T10:34:00 | depth 100 m ... | reverse complement strand
CATGTTCTGCGGCTGGTCCGCATACGAAGAGCGGCTCAGCATCATTGGCGAGGGCGAGAGTGGCCGCTTTTACCAGCTGGCACCGGCCCCGTGGGGTAACTATCCGCCCTACGGAGATTTGAGTCGGCACCACTACGACTCGTTCGCGTATCACACAGGCACGATCGCCGCGAACACTCTGCGGTACACCGATCACGAGCCGATGGCTCGCGTCTTTGTGGTGCAGACGGTCTGGTCGAAGAAGTTCAACCTGCCGGACGAGCTCTGGAATACCCGATACCCCGAACCGAAACTGGCCCACCACTATTACCACCTTCGCCAGGTGCGTGACCCGGCCGGCAACCTTCTGAGAAATCAGATGTCGTGGTTTGATTACCAGAACCAACTGGCGATTCGGGACAACCCGCGATTGCTGCAGGACACTCGCAAGGGCAAGCCGATGTTTCAGGTTGACCCGCTGAACCGCGGTCTGGATGGCGGAGCCGGCGGACGAAACGCCGCGCCATGATTTCGGCCGGCCGTCTTTCAAGGGCGACCGCGCTTGTGTGACTGCAGTTGTTTCGTAAGCCCCTGCGAGTTCGACCGAGGAATTGTCATGACCGAATTGACTCAGAATCAACCTGGCACGAAGACCGGATTCTTCTTTGGCGAGGAAGTGCCGTACGGCATGGCGGCCGTGAGAATCATTCTGCCGCTGGTTTTACTGCTGGTGATCATTCCACGCTGGCCTCACGCGCGCGAATGGTTTTCTTCGGACGGTGCGGCCGCGCCTTTGTGGATGAACTATGCCAATGCGATGCAGCTGCCGGTTCCGTCCGGAACCGTCGCCGTCGGGCTCACTTCGCTTCTGGCGTTCACGCTGGTGACGTCGAGCCTTGGCTGGTGCACGCGACTTTCGCTCATCGTGTCGACCGTTCTGTTTACCTATCTCAACCTGCTGGACTCGATCGGGTCCCTCACCAAGTATTCGGTGATTGCAACTCACGGCCTGTTTTGTCTGTCGCTTTCCAGTTGCGGTGCGGTCTGGTCGATCGACGAGCTGCTTCGACGGCGAGATCTGAAGGCAGCGGCGATCCGCGACGAATCTCCTCGGAAATTTCCGGCCTGGCCGCGACGTCTGCTGCAGATCATGATCGGCATGGTTTACCTGGGAGCGGCCTTTACAAAAATGCACACGCCGGCATTTTTCAGCAGCGATCAGATGCGGCAGTGGATGATCACCAATGTGAATCACAGTAACCCGATTGGCGAGTACCTCTCGTTCTATCCGGCCGCGCTGGTTGTTTCGGCCTACGTCACGATTCTCTGGGAGATCCTGTTTGTCTTCCTTGTGTGGCGAGGCTGGGGACGCGTTTTCATGATTACCGCGGGAGTTTGTTTCCATCTGGGAACGAACTTCCTGCTGGGCCTCTACATCTTTCCGCTGGTGTGTTGCTCCCTCTACCTTGCGTTTCTGAATGAGGAAGACATTGCCAGGTTCTCCTCGCTGATCCAGCGGCTTCGTGATCGCGGTTTCCGCGCGGCCGAGCGTTTCGCTGCGCTGCCGGACTGCCTCGCTCGACTGGTTCCAGACATTCGTTGTCGCACGGCGACGGTCGTGTTTGGATTTCTGGTTCTCGCCGTGGTCGCTGGCGGAATTGAGACCGAGTACCGGCTCGACCCGTTTGGTGTTCGCCGGGCGGAAGGAGCCCACCAGCTGACTGAGCTCGACGGCGACGAAGTGCGGCTCATGCTTCGCCAGTCCGAACGCATCCGCGAGAGCGACAAGTATCTGTCCTTCGACGTGGGAACGCAGATGCTTGGCGACGTCATCGCGAATCAACGATCGTCATTTCACATCGGCGAGACTCTGTTTGCTCAGTGCACTCTGAACCCGCCTCACGAGGACATGTATATCGAATGTAACCTGCACGACGCCGACGACCGGCTCATCGATCGCGTCGGTCAGATCGTTGACCGCAGTGCGCTGCGCTGCAGTTGGCAGTTCTTCATTTTCGACGCTCTGCCACCTGGCAAGTACTTTCTGGTCTTCAAGAGCCGAGGCCGGGAAATGTCCCGCCGAACCATCAACGTGCTACCGTCGACCGTCGCAAATCAGGCAGGCAACGCCACGCGGGAGTGACGATTTCGTTCCGGTTTTCCTGACGTCAATTTCCGGACAGTGGGAAGGACGAAGCCTGCCTGCCGATGCGGACAGCGAGGCGATTTCGACGCCGGGTGGAGACACCACGGCGAACCGAGCGGGGTCGACCTTGTCTCGCGAAGACTCATCGGATAACGATGGGCCATGTTCGGCTTTTTGTCCGGGAAAAGGCAGTCCGAGTCTGCATGACATTCCGCTGAGAATTCCGATGAGCGATCAAACGAGCGACGAAAAAACAGAAACCACCTCGTCTGTCAGTTTCGAGGAAGCCGCCGAAGAAAAGCAGCCGGGTATCGTTGTGGAATTCCTGGAATTCCTCGTTGAGAGCAAGGCCTGGTGGCTGACGCCGATCATCGTCGTACTGCTCCTGGTCGGTTTGCTGATCGCCCTGAGCAGCTCAGTCGTCGCTCCGTTCATCTACCCGATTTTCTAAACCGCGCGTCGTGCTCGCAGCGAGTCTCACTTGCCTGCCTCAGTTCCTGGGTTATCGCTGAGCGATTCGATTCCGTCTCTTCCAGGAATGGCTTGACCTGATTCGATCAACTCGACCAGTTTTCCGTAGCGTCGAGCGGCTTGACTGCGAACCGAGTCCTCGAAGCGGTATCTGCAGAGTCTGTTCAGGCCAGCCTCCGTTCGACGGTAGGCTGTCTTCAACAGGTTCAGGTCAACCTGAGTCTTGACGATTGAATCCGAAAAGTCTGAGGGACGCGCAGCGGGAACGCCGAACGATTCCGGAATCAGACTCCGCTGTTCGACAATTCTTCCTGCCGCACACCCGAGCAGGAAGTAAGCACGGAGCGTGGGGTGCACGCTGTCATGAAACATCGACGGATCAAGGATTCCGTGCGGCGTATGCGGACGCAGAGTTTCCGCCGCGTCGATCAGGGGGATTTCATACTGCTGTGAGACACGGGTCGTCAGCCTGCGGTACTCAAGCGTCGCTCGAACCGGGTAGCTGTCTGAATCAAGTGCGGCCTGCAGATGATGCCGCGCCGCTTCAAACCTCTGCTGTCCCTACAGGCACAAACCCAGCCGGTAGTGAAACTCCGCCAGGTGAGGGTGCCGCCGCAGCTGCTCACGGTAACACGCGATCGCCTCGTCGAGCTGTCCGGACGACTCCAGTCTGAGTCCGTGAGCCCGCAATTCCGCGAGCTGCTTTTTCTCGTCCACTCCGGTTCCGGAAGCCGGCGTTGACTGGTTCGGCTCAAACGTCAACTCAGCGGCCGCGGGGACAAACCACACCATGGGAATTCCATTCGTTCGGCCAAAGTCCGCGAGCTGTTTCAAGTGTTGTTCGAATCGTTCGACTCGAGCCGCCGCGATGGCAGGGCGAAAGAGGTGGTCCTGGCAGAATTGATCCGCAGTCGGACCGGACTGTCTGAGTGCAGACCGCCTGGCGAGAACGGCGTCGAAACAGCGAAACATTGGTGACATGTTCAGCCACTGATCGGCGAAGTGGTACAGGTGGGACCGGTTTCCGCCCAGGTCACTCGTGCCGTGGAAGGACTCATTGTGACCGCTGTAAAGAAGGATCAAATGCGGGCGGACCTTCAGCAGATTCACACGACCCAAAGCAATCTTCAAGCTGGCTCCTGCCAACGCGAGATTATGCAGGATGATCTTCTGACCGGGATACATTTTCGTGAGTTGCCAGTGCAGGACAGCTCCAATGCCGTACTTCGGCTGGTACGGGTGACCAAGCATCGTTGACCCGCCAAGCACTGCGACGTGAATTTCTCCGGCAGGCGGATCGGGCAGCGATTCCGGCAGCGAAAGCGGCTGATCGTTCATTTTTTCCGTGAGCAGCGCGACGGGCTCGACGACAACCACAATCAGCAGCGACGCGGCCGACACTGCGAGCAGCGCTGGGATGGCTGGGTGCCAGCGAAGTCGACCCTTCCGAATTGTCGTCGCCAGAAGAACCGGTCCTGCGGCTGCTCCGCACCAGACCAGAACGACGCCGATCCGGAGTGCCAGTTCCAGCGACAGCACGGCGGCGAGGCCGAACATATCCAGTGCCAGCAGGACCGGACAGGCGAGTAAAACCGAATTCACGCAGACAACGCTGATCGCCTCGACCGTTCGACGCGGCCTGCCGCAAATGGAAAAGACGACCAGCATCCCGATCAGCTGCACCAATGGCATGCTCATCGACCAGTCGGCTCGGAACGCGGCCATACTGTTTCTGCTGTCAGCGTCAAATGTCACAGCAAGCAATGGCGCCGCCAGAATCAGCGTTCCAGCCAGCGGGCGGCGGAGCCTGCCTCGCAAGGAAGTCTCAGGTTCTTCAGCAGCGGCAGCTTGAACGGGCTCGGTCATTCACGATTCTTCTGAGGGCGTCTCAATGCAAACAGGGGATCAACTCGGCATGATTGTGGAGATCTCCAGACTCGGCATCCGCGTCCAGGGTATGTCAGAATAGTTGGCAGCCCTTCGTTAAGAAATAAAAACCCATGAAACTGCGAGGCTCGCGGTGACGGACACATCCTCTCCCAGCAGCTCAAAGCGGAAAACAAGCCGGCGACGTCGCGTCGCTTTTGCCGCAGTGGCATTGCTTCTGGTCGGAGTTTTTGCGGAAGTCGTCTCGGCCATCGGGCTCTACTTTTCTCTTGAGACCGGCCAGAGTTTTCAGGACCTCGCTCAGTGGCAGGAGCAGCTCGCGCTGACATCCCGTGGCGAGGAAGACAGCGGAGTGGTCGTTCATCCGTTTACCGGCTGGTGCCTCAATCCACAGGTGAGCGGAGGGGACGAGGTCTTCGGCAAGCGCATTCCCGTGAACCGGTTTGGTTTTGTCGATGACCAGGAAAGCGTCCAGCAGCGGGCTCCGGACCGGCTGATCATCGGCGTCACCGGAGGCTCGGTCGCGTGGCAGATGACGGTCGGCGCCCATGACGTCATTCGAGAGATCCTTCATCAGTCACCCCTGTTCCGCGATCTTGATATTCGGATCCTCCGCATTGGTCAGTCGGGCTACAAGCAGCCGCAACAGTTGATGACGGTCAACTGGCTGATGGCGCTGGGCGGGGAGTTCGACGCGGTCGTCAACCTCGACGGCTACAACGAACTGGCTCTCACCATCAGCGACAACTTTCTGCGGGATATCCACACGGCTTACCCCCGCGCCTGGAATACCCGGATGCTGGAACTGATTGATCCGCGGGAATCGGCCGAACGGATGCGCCTGCTGGAGATCACCTCGCACCGGCAGCGGATCGCCCGCCGCGTCAGGAGCATTCCGTGGCGGTGGTCTTACACCGCGAACGCGGTCTGGCGAACGCTCGACAGGCTCGGTCGGCGCGAGAAGCAGAAACTGGAAAAGCTGCTGGTGGAAAAACACTCGCAACGGGAAGGATTGGGCTTTGCCGAGTCTGGTCCCCACGAGGACATCTCCAGTGCGGATGACGCGCTGGTTGTCGCCACCGAAACCTGGCTGCGCTGCTCGATCCAGACGCACCGACTGCTGGCCGGTTCCGGGACGGTTTATCTGCACGCGTTGCAGCCGAACCAGCATTTCAAAGGTTCAAAGCCGCTTTCCGCAGAAGAAGTCGAACTGGCCGCGATGCAGAAAGCCGCCGAGAGAACTGCGATTGAGACGGGCTATCCGTTGCTGCTTGCGAGACAGCCTGACCTCGAAGCTGCCGGTGTTGAGTTTCTTGATCTCTCACTGCTGTACCGCGACGAGGCGAGCTCGATGTACTCGGACCCGTGCTGCCACCTCAACCAGGAAGGCAATCGTCGTCTGGCGACAGCGATTGCCGTGCGGCTTCGTGGCCTGCTCGAAAAGTCACGTCAAAAGTAATTCGTCGGCGGATGCGTGTGCCTGCTTTGCGAGTGGCACGGGACTGGTGCGACTGCTATCGTCGACCTCTTCAAGCTGAGCACAATTCGCTCGCTTTGCCAGGGCGCCTGACCAGGAGATTCTGCTGTGAACTGCCGTTTTTATTCGACGCTCACTTTTGTTCTTGCGGTGATTTCCGCATCCCTCACAACCGCTGACGAGAGCGAGAAAAAGGACGCCCCGAAGCCGGATAAACGCGGCGCAATCAGTCTCTTTAATGGCAAAGATCTGGCTGGCTGGCAAGGCGACACCTCGCTCTGGTCCGTCGAGGATGGCTGCATCACCGGCAAGACAAACGGGCCGGACCATCTGGAGTACAACAAGTTTCTGATCTGGGACGGCAAGGTTGCCGACTTCGTGTTTGACTGCGATTTCCGACTGGAAGGCAACAACAATTCCGGAGTTCAGTACCGCAGCCGTCACGACGAAAAGCGGGGCGAGTGGGTCGTCGTCGGCTACCAGGCCGACATCCACGCCAACCCGCAGTACACGGGAATGCTGTATGACGAAAAAGGCCGAGGCATCGTCGCGAAGCGTGGCGAGAAAGTCGTCATCGCGGCGGACGGCAAGAAGGTGGTCTCGAAGCTCGATGGCAAACTCTGGCCATTCAAGGACGAAGGGCGACAGCTCGACCTCACGAAATGGCACTCACTGGCCATCGTTGCGATCGGAAACCGGTCGCTGCATTTTCTCGATGGCAAACTTGTGGCAGACATTACCGACGAACAGGAATCTGAACGGGAACTGGAAGGTGTCCTCGCGCTGCAGGTTCACCGCGGGCAGGCGATGAAGGCACAGTTTCGGCGACTGAAGCTCACCGAGCTGAAGGGCGAAACGAGCGTCGATGAATTTCTGAAGTCGAATCTGAAAAATGCCTTTCAAACTCAAGGCAACGCCGGAAAATCGGTTGGCGACAGGAATGCCGCTGCCCCCGGTGTTGGTGTTTCTGGCCGCAGCAAGAAACTGAAGCCGAAGACCACCGCCACGCTGGCGGCGGCGGCTCCGCTGCGTGAGCCGACCGCGACTCCGATCGCGGATCTCAAAGTCGCCAAAGGGTTTCAGGTCGAGCTGCTGTACTCCGTGCCGAAGGACCAGCAGGGATCCTGGGTCAGCATGTGCACCGACCCGCAAGGAAGGCTCATCGTCTCGGACCAGTACGGGTCGCTTTACCGCGTGACGCCGGCGCAGCCTGGCGCGAAGTCGAAAACGATGGTTGAGAAAATCAACGTCGATATCGGCGAGGCTCAAGGACTGTTGTGGGCGTTCGACAGCCTTTACGTCAACGTCAACAAAGGGCAGAAGTACGAGGGCGGTCTGTATCGAGTCACCGATGAGGACAAGGACGGCGAACTCGACACCGTGAAAATGCTGCGTCCTTTGAAGGGCACCGGCGAGCACGGACCGCACGCGGTGCTGCCTCACCCCGATGGCAAATCACTCGTCGTGATCTGCGGAAACCGCACGGAAATGACAGAGATCGCAACCTCGCGCGTGCCTCAGAACTGGGACGAAGACAACCTGCTGCCGCGAGTCCAGGGTCGCTTCATGCGAGGCACACGGGCTCCTGGCGGCTTCATCTGCCGCATCGATACAGAAGGCAAAGACTGGGAGCTGATGGCGACCGGTTTCCGGAACGAGTTCGACGGAGCGTTCAACGCGGACGGCGAACTGTTTACCTACGACGCGGACATGGAGTGGGATTTCAATCTGCCCTGGTACCGGCCAACGCGAATCTGTCACGCGGTCAGCGGAGCCGAATTCGGCTGGCGAAGCGGTGGCGGCAAGTTTCCCGTTTACTTTGACGACAGTCTGCCGCCGGTCGTGAACGTTGGCCCAGGCTCGCCGACCGGAGTCTGCTTCGGCTACGGAGCGAAGTTTCCCGCGAAGTATCAGAGGGCGTTTTTCGCGTGCGACTGGAGCTACGGCAAACTCTACGCGACTCACCTGACCCCGGACGGATCGACGTACTCGGGCCAGCTTGAGGAATTCATTTCGGGGACGCCGCTGCCGCTCACCGACGTGATCGTCAACCCGCAGGACGGAGCGATGTACTTCGCAATCGGCGGCCGCAAGGTTCAGTCCGGGCTCTACCGAGTCACCTACGTGGGCCAGGACTCGACCGCTCCTGCCGACCTTCACGACAAAGACGGCGAGGAGCAGCGTGCCGTCCGGCGAAAGCTTGAGGATCTTCACCTCGCGCAGGGCGACCACGAGGCCAATGCGAAGGTCACTCTGCCTCATCTGGGAAGTTCCGATCGATTCGTCCGCTTCGCGGCTCGCGTCGCCCTGGAGAATAATCACGGCGGCTGGAAGCTCAGCGACCTCAACGCGGAAGCGCCGGACGCTTTGCTGACCGGTCTGATGGCCTACGTTCGAGGATTCAAGCGGACGGAATTCGGAAAAGAACCGGACATCGATACGCCTGCCCCAGCCTGGGGAGGCGTGGTCCGGAAAATCGAAGACGCAGGCCGTAGTCAAGCTCGCGAATCTGTGCTGACGATGCTGCAGCCACTCGACTGGAAGTCATTGAGCCATTCTCAAAAACTGAATGTTGTCCGGGTTCTCTCTTTGACCTTTCTGCGAATCGGGCCCCCGACGTCAGACGAGCGTGACGAATTACTCGCCCGAGTGAATGCCGTCTTCCCTGAGAAATCGCGCGAGCTGAATTCGGAACTCGCACAACTGATGGTCTATTTGCAGCACCCTGAAGCGGCAAGAAAGATCGTCGCACAGCTCGTTGAGGCACCGACTCAGGAAGAGCAGATCGACCTGGCGAGAACATTGCGGCACCTGAGAACGGGCTGGAATCCGGAACTGCGCCAGGCGTACTTCGAGTGGTTCGTGCGGGCTCAAAGCTACCGCGGCGGAGCCAGCTTTCAGCTCTTCGTCAGTAACATCCGAGCCGAGGCGATGTTGACGCTCTCACCGGAAGAAAAAGTCGCGCTGAAACCGATCCTCGACGCAAAGCCGGAAGCGGCTCCGACGTTCACCCGGAAGCCTCGCCCCGTCGTGAAGAAGTACACAATGCAGGACCTGGTCCCGCTCGTGCAGACGGGCCTCAAGGATCGAGACTTCGACGCCGGCCGCAAACTGTTTGGCGAGGCCGCGTGCTTCGCCTGCCATCGATTCGACAATCAGGGCGGCGCGGTCGGCCCGGACCTGACAATTCTCTCCGGCCGGTTCAGCTCGCGCGACATCCTCGAATCAATCGTCGAGCCGAGCAAACAGATCAGCGACCAGTACGGCTCGGTGAATCTCATCACGCTGGACGGCAAGGTCGTTCACGGCCGAATCATCAACCTGGCCGGCGACTCGTTCCGAGTTCAGACCGACATGCTGAACCCCGGCTCGCTGGTCAACGTCGACCGGAAACAGATCGACGAGATGATCCCGTCAAAGATCTCGATGATGCCCGAAGGCCTGCTCAACGTCCTGAAAGAAGAGGAAATCCTCGACCTGATGGCCTACCTGCTTTCTCGCGGCGACCGGGAGAACGCGATGTTCCGGCAGGATTAAGCAGGCGGCATGACAACTGGGAAACGGTGTTAACTCAGAACGCCGATTCTGCTATTCCACGCGCGTCATTTTGGTCTTAATTCTCGGCATCCCTCCATGAGCGGCGTCTGAGACGTCTTTTTGCACGCACGGACGCGTCCCTATGAGTGGCCTTCTCTGGTCTGATCCTCTCCTCGGAGAACGCAAATCGCGGCTTGTTCTGCAGGAACGGGCTAATCAGATTACTCATGGAGCCGGTGCGGTTCTCAGCACGGTGGCGGCCGTTGCGCTGATTCTCGCCGCCTATAGTCATGGCGATCCGTGGCTGATTGCCGGGTGCTGGGTTTATGCGGTGAGCCTGGTGCTGCTCTATTGGAGCTCGACGCTGTCGCACAGTTTCCTCAGCGGGCGGAAGAAGCACGTCTGGCGGTCTGCCGATCAGGTCTGCATTTTTCTGATGATCGCGGGGAATTACACGCCGGTGGGACTCACCGTTTGCCGGCACGACTGGTGGTGGCTTGTCCCGGCTGGAATGTGGGCGCTGGCTCTGGCCGGGATCGCAACCAAGCTCTTTGTGAAGGGCATTGAAAATGTGCCCGTCTGGTTTTACGCCGCGGTCGGGTGGATGCCTGCCCTCGCGATGTCACCGGCCGCCGAGTTCTTTTCCGGCTGGGGAGTCTTCTGGATTGTCGCCGGCGGCGTGAGCTACACGGTCGGCATTATTTTTCTCTGCATGGACGAGAAGGTGCCGTACTTTCATAGCGTGTGGCACCTCTTCACGATGCTCGGCAGCGCCTGCCACTTCGTCGTGATTTATTCGTTCCTGATTCCTGCGGTTTAGTCGCGGAACGGCGTAAGCCGTCCGGTCGATCGGCGTTGGATCCCGCAGGGACCGGGTGGCTTACGCCGCTCCGCTACAGGCGAGTGCTCCTTGCATTGCTGATGCCTCGCTCCAAGAATGCCCGCCTTGCATCCGCAGCCATTTTTCGCTGCGGCGGTCTCACGACGAACATTGAGGAAACATCCATGCGTTACTCCATGAGAACTCTTTCGCTGAGCCTGCTGGCTCTGTGTGTGCTGGCTGGCGGTCTGGCAATCGCTCAGGACAAGAACAAGCCGATCCTCGATGAGAAAGAGGGCGGTGTCGATTTCCAGATTCAGGGCGAGTACACGGGCACGGTGAAGACGGACGACGGCGATGGGAAACTTGGAGTTCAGGTCATCGCTCTAGGCGACGGTAACTTCCACGCGGTGGCTCACATCGGCGGTCTGCCGGGTGATGGCTGGGACGGTAAGGAAAAGGTCGAAGCGGACGGCAAGCTCGAAGACGGTGTCGTGACGTTTGAGCGGAAGGACAAAGGCAAAGGCGTTCTCAAGGACGGAGTTCTGACTGTGAGCGACGCCGAAGGAAATCCGGTCGTGACGCTCAAGAAGGTGATTCGAAAAAGCGAGACGCTTGGCAAGAAAGCTCCGGAAGGAGCGGTCGTGCTGTTCGACGGAAAAAACGCGGACGCCTTTCAAGGCGGCAAAATGACCGATGACGGCAACCTGATGCACGGCTGCACGTCGAAGGAACTGTTCGGCAGCTTTGACCTGCACCTGGAGTTTCAGCTCTCCTTCATGCCGTACGCCCGCGGCCAGGGACGCAGCAACAGCGGCTGCTACATGCAGGGTCGCTACGAAGTTCAGGTCCTCGACTCGTTCGGCCTGGCCGGTAAGAACAACGAGTGCGGCGGCATTTACGAGATTAAAGATCCGGACCTCAACATGTGCTTCCCACCGCTTTCGTGGCAGACGTACGACGTTGAGTACACCGAAGCGAAGTACGAAGGCGATAAGAAAATCAAAAACGCCACGATGACCGTCCGCCACAATGGCGTTCTCGTCCACAAGGACGCGGAACTCCCGAGGGGCACGCGAGCTCACCCGGTGAAGGAAGGTCCGGAGCCGGGTCCGATCTACTTCCAGAATCACGGGAATCCGCTGAAATACCGCAATATCTGGGTTGTGAAAAAAGACCGCTGACGCCCATTGGGGATTCCGCGGGCGGGCCGAACAGCCGCCCGCTTCCTTCGAACCACCAGGAGCCTGTTATGAATGCCGGCAAATCGACTTTGGCTGTCCCGCTGCTGATGATCCTGGTCGGAATCGGCTGGCTTCTCAGCACGCTGAATATCTTCCCGCCGGAGATCAACTGGATCTGGACGGCCGGCCTGGCGGCCGCCGGCATCATGCCGTTTGCCGTGAGCGGCGTGGACAAGGTCAATGTCGTCATCGGTCCGTGGTTTCTGTCGGCGAGCATCCTCTCTGTATTGCGACAGTCCGGAAAGCTGACATTCGATGTGGGGGTACCGATCCTCGTCATCATTGGCGGACTGCTGATGGTCGTCGCGCGGTCACCCGCGTTTCCGTCGCCGAAGTGGATTATCGACGATGTGTCACAAGGCCCGCGGACCAGCAAAGAAGAATAAGCGGCACCATGGAACGGAGCCCGGACTCAAGCTGCCCTCAACTTCTGGTGAGCGTCCGCAGCGCCGCGGAAGCTCGAGAGGCACTCGCCGGCGGTTGCGACATCCTCGACGTGAAAGAGCCGCGGCATGGATCGCTGGGCGCCGCATCCGCCTCAGTGATCTGCGACGTGGCCGACGTCGGCAGCGAAGCCGGAGTTGCTGTCAGTTCCGCTCTCGGTGAGTGCATCGACTGGAAACAGTCCGCGCCTCTCGACCCTGGCTCTGTCCAGAAAGCCGAACTGCGTTTCGTAAAGCTTGGTCTTGCCGGCATGGGCGATCGTGATCACTGGTCCTCCGAGTGGCTTGATGTGATCGTCCGGTGCAGTCGGAAACTCCCGGCAGGATCGCGACACGTTGCGGTCATTTATGCGGACTGGCAGGCCGCACGAGCGCCGCATCCTCAGGCAATTCTCGATGCCGTGTCTGAGCAGCTTCGGACCGAAAAATCGGATGCAACCTTCGCCGGGGTTCTCATCGATACATTTGAAAAGTCTTCGGGCAGACTGCTCGACGCAATGAGCCTCGAGATGCTTCGCGAAATTCGCGAGCAGACATCACAGATGGGACAGTTCCTCGCACTCGCCGGAAGGCTGAATGAGGAATCGCTGTCGAAACTGGTCGATCTGGCGCCGGATATCGTGGCCGTTCGCTCGGCCGCGTGCCGAGGGGAAGATCGCAACGCGAGCGTCGATCGCGAGGCGGTCTCAACCTTTCGAGTGGCGATGCAGTCTCATTTTGAGCCGTCTTTGAGGGCGGCTCCTGCGTCCGGCGGAGCCACGCATGTCTGACGAACTGTCGGCCACCGACCACAGTTCGCCGGACTCAAATCCGGAACAGAAAGGCGTTTCCGTTGTTCGCGATCGGTCGTTTTACGGGCTCGGAATCAGCCAGTTTCTTGGCGCGTTGAACGACAATCTGTTCAAGCAGCTTGTCCTGCTGCTGTGCGTCGATCAGGCACGAACAGCCGGAAAAAATGCGGCCGATCTGCAGCCGCTCGCCATGGCCGTTTTCGCAGTGCCGTGGCTGCTGTTTTCCGGTCTGGCCGGAGTGCTCGCTGATCGCCGAAGCAAACGCAGCGGCATCGTCCTTTTCAAGTCGCTCGAAATTGCCGTGATGTCCGCCGGGCTGCTGGCGTTCCTGTCCGGGCAGCTCTGGCTGCTGCTGGTTGTGCTGTTTCTGATGAGCATGCAGAGCACGTTTTTCGGGCCGCCAAAATACGGCATCCTTCCCGAGCTGTTTCGCGGGCGAGACCTGCCGGTCATCAACGGCCTGTTTCAGATGACGACGTTTGTCGCGATCATCCTCGGCATGTCCGTTGCCGGGTTCGCCCGCGATCTGTTGCCGGGGCAAACCGGTCTGGCCTGGACGAGTGCCGGTTCGATTGCCATCGCTTTGATCGGCACCGCTGCAGCACTGCTGATTCGGCGAACCTCGGTCGCTCAACCCGATCTACGATTCTCGTGGCGAGCGGCCGCGATCGACCCGGAGAACTGGCAGCTGCTGAAATCGGACCGGTTTCTGCGTGGAGTCGTTTTTGTCTCCGCCTGTTTCTGGTTCGCCGGTGCTGTCGTCCAGCAGGCGGTCAACAGCTACGGCAAACGGCAGCTCGAGCTCAGTGACACGCGAACGAGTCTGCTGGCAGCCTGCATGGCGGTTGGGATTGCGGTTGGCTGCGTGCTCGGTGGGCAGCTCTCGAAAAATCGGATTCGCTTTGGTCTGGTCAAAGTCGGCGTCTGGGGACTGATCGCGAGTCTGTTGTCCGTCTTGTGGATTCCATCGGGGATGAATACCTCGCTCGAATATGGTCCCCATCTGACACTGTGGTACCAGATCAGAAATCCGATTCTCGCCGCTGAGTTCTATTCGCGGATTGCTCTGACCGCAGTCGGTCTGTTCGGTGGTCTGTTCATCGTGCCGCTTCAAACGTGCCTTCAGTCTGTGCCGCCGGAGTCGCAGAAGGGGCGGATGATTGCCACGATGAATTTTGCGAACTGGGTTGGCATTCTCCTTTCCGCGGTCTTCTACGCGGCGGTCGACTGGCTCAGGCGGATGGCTTCCGCGGAATTCGACATCCGGCTGCCGCCGTCAACGATGTTTCTGGCACTCGCCGTTGTGCTCCTGCCGATCGCGATCTGGTACCGTCCTGCCGATCGGGAACTCGGATGACGATCCACGCTCGCGTCGCTACCCTCTGCTGACGCCCTTCATTCTTCAGGAAGAAATCGAATGACCGAACAGAATCCGATCGAAATCGACGTTGCCGGAGTCAAAAAGAAACTCGATGCCGGCGACGATTTTCTGTTCATCGACTGCCGTGAGCAGACGGAGTACGACTCGGTCCGGATCGAAGGTGCGACGCTGCTGCCGATGAGCGAACTGCAGGATCGAGTCGGCGAACTTGAGCCCCACAAAAGTCGCGAGATCATCATACACTGCCACCACGGCGGTCGAAGTCTGCGAGTTGCCATGTGGTTGAGGCAGCAGGGGTATGAGACAGCGGCAAGCATGGCCGGCGGTATCGATGCGTGGGCGGTCGAGATCGAGCCTGGGATGGCGCGGTATTGAGGCACCAGTCGGGCCGGCTTCGCCTGACGGAGTCGCAAATGACCTCGTCAACGTTGAATCCTTTGCCGGTTGGAATTGTCGCAACGGCCTTCGTCAGGCAGAGCCTGTCCTGCGGCATCGGGCTGGAGTGATTCCGGGACGGCTCTATAATCCCGCCTCTTCCTCAAGTCATCATTCGAGTTTTCCTCCGACTTCGCTCAACAGAAAGCCCGCCTTGTTTGCCGGCCCGATTTTCAGCCGCGAAGCGTTAACGCTGCCTCGCCAGGTCAGGCACTACCTGATCCGGTCGGGCTACATCGGCGTCCTGTTCGTCCTGCTTTACACCGCAGGCCAGACCACGTTCGGGTTTCAGGACGTTCGCGGAATCAGCGCGATGGCCGGATTTGGTGGCCTGGCGTTTCAGATTCTGGCGTTTGTGCAGCTCACGCTGGTGATGTTTTTCTCACTGCTGTTTACGGCCGGAAATATCGCTCAGGAAAAAGACCGGCAGACGCTCATTCTGCTGCTGATGACCGATCTTTCGAATCGTGAGGTCGTCCTCGGCAAACTGCTGGCCAGTCTGCTTCAGGTCGGGACGCTGATCCTGGCATCGCTGCCGGTGTTTGTGTTCCTGCAGTTTCTGGGGGGAGTCGACTTCACACAGATTCTGTGGGCCTTCGCGATCTGCGCGGCATCCGCAGTTCTGACCGGAAGCTGGGCCGCTTTCGTCGCGTTTCTTCGCGAGAAGACTTTTCAGACGCTGGCAACTTCTGTCCTGGGAATGGTTGCATTCCTGGGAACTCTGGAAGGAATCGTCGCACTTGCGCCGGGAACGATTGCGGCCGACTGGGCATCCGTCATGAGCCCGTTCCGGGCGCTCGCCGGGATCATGTCGCCTCTTTCTGATGTCACGGCGTCGACCGGGTCGAGTGTTTCGGCCATGTCATCGGTCATCGGGATGCTGCTTCTGTCGGCCACTCTCACTGGCATTGCCATTAACCGGTTGCGAATCTGGAATCCGTCCCGAAAGCTGTTTATCGATCCGGAAACCGAAAAGAAGACAGAAGGCGGCCAGACAACGGCGGTCGTCCGACATCGTCGAATCTGGGCGAACCCCGTCATCTGGCGGGAGATCATGACCCGTGCCTACGGACGAAAAGTGATCGTCCTGAAGTTGAGCTATCTGGTGGTCGCCTCGCTGCTGTTTTATCAACTGATCCTGGGCAATTCTGACGAGCAGTTTCTGGGAATAGTGTCCGGATCCGCCTTTGCCTTCACTGGTCTTGCCATTCTGGGGCTCGTTCTGATCAACGCTCAGGCGGTCACGGCGATCTCGAACGAGCGTGACGCAAAGACGCTCGACCTGCTCGTTGCGACAGACATCACAGCGAAAGAATTTGTCTACGGGAAACTTGGCGGAGTGCTCTTCAACACGAAAGAGCTCACGCTGATCCCGATTCTGATCGTCGGCTGGTTCGTATCGCAGGGGACCATGACGCTGGAAAATTCCATCTACCTGACGGCCAGCTACGTCACACTGGTTGGCTTTGCGGCGATGCTGGGAGTCCACTCGGGGCTTGGCTTTGGAAGTTCGCGTCAAGCGATTGCCAACAGCCTCGGCACGATGTTCTTCCTCTTTGTGGGGATTTTCGTGTTGATGATTCTGTTGATCGAAGCGCGGTCTTCGTTCGGGACACAGATTCAAAGCTTCTTCGTGTTTATCGTGGCCGGAAGTCTGGGGCTGGTCGCGTCGCTGACTCATCGCAATCCATCACCGGCTTTAAGGCTCGCCGGCGGGCTGCTGCCATTTCTGACGTTTTATTCCATCACGACGTTCCTGCTTCACGGTACGCTGGGAGTCTGTCTTTCCGTCGTGGTCGCGTACGGCTTCACGACGATCGCCATGCTGATTCCGGCCGTCAGCGAGTTCGATGTGGCCCTCGGCCGGTCCACGCTCGATCAGGGCTGACCTGGACGACTCTCAACACTGATGACCGTCATTTTCGAGAACTCCGAACTGTTCCTTCCGCTGCTGGCGATGGTCTGCCTGCTGATCGGTTCCGCATTTTTCTCGTCCAGTGAGACGGCGCTGTTCTTTCTTTCGTCCGAGCAGGTTGCCGGATTTCAGCGAAGCGGGCGTGCCAGCGAGCTGCGAGTTGTCGCGTTGCTCCGAGATCCGGACCGGCTGCTCACGGCCGTGCTGTTCTGGAATCTGGTCATCAACCTCGCCTTCTTTGCGTGCGGAGTGGTCATCTCCGGGCGGCTGTTCGAGAGGGATCTGCCGGGACTCGCAGGGGCGTTCAGCGTTGTCAGCCTCGGTGCGATGATTGTCTGCGGCGAAGTCATTCCCAAAAGTGGTGCGGTCCTGTTTCGAGATCAACTCGCGAAAACGGTCAGCCTGCCACTGGCGCTTGCAGTCCGGATGTTTGATCCACTCGCCCCGACATTTCGACGGGTCACACGATCGCTTCGAAAAATGTTCTGGCCGGACATCCGCAAGGAAAAGTCTCTGCACTCGAACGATCTGGTTCAGGCGATCGATAATTCCGCCGGCAGCCAGTATGTCCTGCAGCATGAACGACAGGTGCTGCACAACATTCTTGACCTTTCCGATTATCCGGTCGAAGAAATCATGCGGCCGCGCGGCACCTACCCGGCATTTCGCCCGCCGGTGCGACTGGCGGATCTTTCCGGTGAGAAGACTGCCGCTGAGTACGTGGTCATTCTGAATGAGAATGGCGAAGACATCGAAGGGGCCGTTTCGCTCTCGCAGTTTTCCGCGTTTGCTGAGGAAGACCTGTCGGCCTTCGTCGGAAGAATTATTCATGCGCCGTGGTGTTCGTCAGTCGCGCACGTTTTGCAGCGAATGGAGAATCAAGAGTGCCAGGTGGCGTCCATCATCAACGAGTACGGCGACACGGTCGGCATCGCGACTTACGAGGACATTGTCGACACAATCCTCGCCGCCGAACCAAGCCGGGCCCGGCGCGTTCTCAAGCGGGAGCCGGTCGAAGAACTGGACAACGGCGACTTCCATGTCGACGCGATTACGTCGCTGCGCTACCTCTGTCGGCGGCTGGATCTGGAGTTTGTCTCGGAGGCAGACGGGCAGGTCACGGTTGCTGGTCTGTTTCACCAGCTGCTGCAGAAGATTCCGGTCAAGGGCGACGAGTGCCGCTGGCGTGGCTACCTGTTTCACGTTCTGGAAATTCAGCGTCGAGGTCACTTCCGAGTGCTCGTCACGAAGGAGTCCTCATGACAGTCTGGTTGACCCTCGCTGCTTCGATCGCGCTCTTTGTGCTGGGAGTCCGTTTGTCGGCCTTCTTCAGTGGCTCGGAAACGGGATTTTACCGGGTGAGCTTTCTTCGCCTGAGCATCGATGCGCACGCCGGCGACACGGCTGCGCAGCGTCTGTTGTGGTTCGTCCAGAATCCGTCCTACTTCGTCGCGACAACTCTTGTTGGAAACAACATTGCCAACTATCTGGCGACGGTCGCAATCGGTTTCGCGGTGGGGGCCGTTTTCACGACAAGCAGCGTTCTGCTGGAAGTGGCGACGACTCTGTTGTTTGCTCCGGTCATCTTTCTGTTTGGCGAGTTGATGCCGAAGAATCTTTACTTCCGTGCCCCGACTGAACTTCTGCGAAGGGGATTACGTCGGTTTTGGTTCTGCTATCAACTGTTCCAGCCAGTCTCTTTGCCACTGGTGTGGATCACACGTTTGTTCGAACGGCTCAGCAGGTCCAGGCCGCATCAACTGGATCTGGTTCTCGGGCGACACCGGCTCAGCCATGTTCTCGACAAGGGGCATGAGCATGGTCTGCTGACGGCAGGACAGGGGGCTCTGGTTCATGGTCTGCTGCATGAATCGAGTTTACGGGCCGCGGACTTCATGACGCCTGCCGATCGAGTTCTCGGTCTTGAGGAGACGGCAACGCGGCAGGAGCTGACAGATTTCGCCCGCGATTACGGACTCATTCATGTCGCCATCCGCCGGTCAGGAACAACGAACGACTGGTTTGGCTATGTCAGGTTGATCGACTTGAAACTTCTGCCTGCCGAATCGGACAAGGTGATTCGAGAAATGCCGCAGATCAATCACGACGCCACGCGGCTGACCGCGCTGCTCACTCTCCGCGAGAACGGGCACGCGCTGGCGGCAGTCTGTCGGGAGGGTGTCGTCGTCGGCACGATGTCGGAGAGAGCTCTCATCGAACAATTCATGCATCCGGCTGGAGCTCAACGTGTGAGAAGAAGTTCGGGCAAGCCGAAAGCGTAGCAGCTCCCGCCTCAATGCACGGCTCGTGATGGCCTGCGTCAGGCCGTTTTGCCCTGAGTCAGTTTCATGAAGGCGGTTTCCATGTCCATGGCTTCGGGCTGGAACATTCGGATTTTCGCCCCGTGACTGCAGAGCGCCTGATGGAAGTCTTCGATCGGCATCATGTCCTCGCGGAGCCGCATCGAGATTCGGTCGACCTGTTCCTCCAGCTCTTCGACGCCGGGGATCGTCCGGATCTTTTCGAGAAGTTCGGGTGACGGATTAGCCAGCTGAAGGTGAACCACCCGCAGCAGCGACAACTGCCGGTAGATGTCGTTCAGCGAGCCCTGGGCAACCATTTCACCCGCCTCGATGATGCCGATCCGTGTGCAGAGATGGGCGAGCTCATGCAGGATGTGGCTGGAGATCAGGATCGTCTTGCCCATTTCGGTCATCGCTTTCAGCAGCTCGCGGACCTCGATCCGCGCCCGCGGATCCAGGCCGCTTGTTGGCTCGTCGAGCAGCAGCAGTTCCGGGTCATGCAGCAGAACTCGAGCGAGCGAGAGCCGCTGTTTCATGCCTCGCGAAAGCGTGTCGACCTGGGCGTCGATCTTGTTGGTCAGGTCGGTCAGCTCGAGCACATCATCGACGATGCCGTCGCGTTTGTTCCGATCGATGCGGTAGGCGGCCGCGAAAAAGTGCAGATACTCGCGCGAGGTCAGGTCCTCGTAGACGCCGAAAAAGTCCGGGACGTAGCCCATCCGCTCTCGAACGGCGGTCGGATTGCGGCGAACGTCGAACCCGCAAACTCGGGCGCTGCCTTCGAAGTTGCGCATCAAGGTGGCGAGGACTTTGATTGACGAGCTCTTGCCGGCACCGTTGGGGCCGATGAAACCAAACACCTCGCCCTTCGGAATCTGAAGGTTGATTCCACGCACAGCGACGGTTTTCCCATACCGAACCCAGAGGTTGCGAACGTCGACGACGACCGGCGGTCCGTCTGCCTTCGAGCCGACGGCGCGGGCCGAGGCGGATTCTTCCCCCGGTGCCAGCAAAACTCCGTCAAGTGTTTCCGGTTCAGTTCCGGCGGCCAGGCTCTCATCGGTTTCTTCGAGGTCGACGATCTCTTCGTCGGCCTCATCGGCGGTGTCATTTTCGGATCCGGTGGTCTCAGTCATGGTGGCCGGTCTTTGTTGTGGTCGGAAAATCGGAGTCTGAGTCGTCAGTTTCTGAAAAGCCGTCGGTAGATTCGCAGTCCGTCGGGATCGGGAACGACGATCAGCAGCAGTGACTGAGTTGCGTCAGTCACGTCGAGTAGGGTGAGATCTTCAAAGTTGCTGCCGCCGTGCGGAGCAATCTGCGACACGACCTCAAAGAGATTCCGCGGCTGCCGAACGCTGATGTCGGTGAGAAAATCGTGCGACAGCATCTGTCCCGTTTCGGTAGTCGTCAGTGCGACGGGGAAAAACTCTGTGGGATCGCCAAACAGCACGTGCCCGGAAGCGAACCCGATCGCTTTGGCTTCAGGCCCGAAAGCCACCGCGGCCATTCGCTGAATCTCACTCGCATCTCGCTGAAGATTCCACGGGCGAGTCCAGTCAAATCCGGTGAGCGCTTTGTCGATGACTTCGTCGGACGGGGCGATCCGGAAAATTCGATTGATCTGCGGAGTCCACTGAGGAACATTCTGAACGGCGTGATGGCTCCCGGGCGGTTTTCCTTCGAGGACCGGTGGGTCAATGATCAATTGTGATTCGAAATTGTCAGGAACACGACCACGCGCTGCCATTCTCTGCATTTGCAGGTTCTGCTGCTCAGCACCGAAGCGCGTATGATCGATGGGCGTGAACAGACCTCGATCCAGTTCCGTCACGACGTCGTGTGTTGAGGCCGTGTAGAGCAACTCAAAGCGGTTTTCGCGCAACACCGATCCGTCCTCGCCCACGTCGATCACGGTGGCGTGAGTTCGCTCAACCGAAGAGCTGAGGTAGTCGTTCGACAGCCACACGGTGAACAGCGTGAAGCCAACGGTCAGAAGCGGAAAAGTAATCCAGGTAAACCGTCGGAGGCGAAACAGGCCGAGCAGGATGTACTCGCCCGGTCCGATCGCCAGCACGTACAGGACAAGAATCCCGGCGATGTACTCGAGCGGGACGATTTCCACCTCTTCAGGGATCAAGCGCTTCAGAAGCCCGTCTCCCGATTGAACCGGCTGAAATTGCAGCCCCCCCATCCCGCTTCCCGTCGGGGTGTAGTACGTGCCGAAGGAATTAAGATTCAATTTTACGTTTCCATACATCCGCGCCTGAGCGAGCATTTGCGAACGCTGGACTTGAAGTGCCCTTTGTGGTCGTATCGAGCTTGCTGCTGATTATAAGCGGCCTGAGCTTGGAGCTTCTGGTCCCGTGGCAGCTGATTGAAGTTAGGCGGCAACCGTGGACGCGGCAGCGCCACTGGCACGAATTGAGAAAGCGCTGCACCTCCCAGACGGAAGTGTCCGAAATCACGAATGGCGTCGCGCTGGACTTTGCGAAACTTCCAGAGAAATGCAACGAGCTCTTTCCAGGCTCGAGAGTCGGGTTGCTGTTTGCCGTCCAGCGGTTTGTGGAGCACGGCCAGGTGCCCGAGGCCAGGATTCAGAGTTTCAAACGGCGAGTCCTCTGGAAGTTCAATCCGTCCCTCAACCCCGAGTGTGTATGGCCCGGCCTGGCGAGTACTCGCGAGTCTGTTGAGAAAGTCGAGGTGTCGATCCTCAAGCAGACCCAGCGGCTCGACACACAGACTGCCGCCCGCCCGCACCCACTCGGCGAGGGCATCCAGTTGCGGAGTCCGAAGCCGGGCGAACCCGGACTCGCTCATCAGGACGATGTCGAAGTTGCAGTACCAGTGCGGGTCGACCGGCATGTCGGCCGGTTCGTAACGATCCGTTGTCGTCGAGAAATCTTCCGGCCGCCCGATCAGGCTCAGCAGAAGTTTCTCGGACGGATCCTGCTGAGCGGGCGTGTGTCGGCTGAGCCGGTTGACTCCTGGAATGTTCAGTCGGTAACTGTCGAAGCCGACCGGCCTCCAGTAACGCTCGACGGAAAAGCTTTGCAGTGCCGCTGCGATGTCCGGATCCAACTTGAACGAAAACTGATCGCAGAAGACGACGCGAAAGACTCGCTCGTTCGACATCGGGACACGCATCGGGCGAGCGCCGAGGTCCACTTCTCCCTTTCCGTCGTCGACGATGAACCGGGCGTGAAGTTCGACGTAGTCGGATTTCGCCTGTCCCTCAACCGTCGGCAGCATCATCCGCAGGTCATTCTTGCCACCCGTCAGGACGAGCGGCGATGAGATGGTGGACGACAGGAGTCTCCCCGAGTCGCGGACACTCAGCGACACTCGACCTTTCAGGAGTCCCGGACCATTCCAGATGAGCTCGAATTCCGCCGGGAGGGGGGGCTCCAAACCGCACCTTCTGAGTCGACTTCTGCTCCAGCTGCAACGGCAGTTTCTGGGCGACCGCGACGCTGCCTCCCAGCAGAATCAGCAAGGTCAGTCCGAGAGCTCTCAATTGAACGGCCATCCGTCGCACCTCTCGAAACTCGCTTGCCTGTTTATTTCGCTTGCCTGTTTAACCCGTGGCCAAAGGCCAGGTCCGCCCCGTCAAACTGACTGCCGACTGTCCGCCTGGCCTGCGGCCACGGGTTCAACATGAATCGCTAACCCGACGCGACCGTCGGGCGTCGTTGATAAAACCACCACTCAAGAAGGAGTACCAGAAAAGCAATCATTGCGAGCGTTGACCACAGCGGTCGGTCTGAATCGAGCACGGAATCCGAAGCGTTGACCGCGAGCTCGCTGAACAGAATCCGGTCCACGCCGACCAGCGACGACTCGCTTGTGCTGAGCAGGCTGATGGCTCGCCGAGCTTGTTCCTTGCCAGCTTCCCTGACGACATACTCGCCGACATGGTAAGCCGGCACACCGGCCAGCGTGCCTTTGTCATCGGATTTGGCCGTCAGAGTCGTCCCGTTCGGAAGCTGTATCTGGTATTCGCGGTCCATCGACAGCGACATCGCTGGCAGAACCCGCGTCTTGAGCCCACGCACTTCGCCAATCGCCACCTCGTGGAACGCAACATCGACAGCATTTTTCACGAAGATCGGAAAAGCAATTCGGTATGGCAGTGTCGATCGATCCGGATGGAAGAGGACGAAGAAGTTCAATTTTCGGCCTTCCCTTTTCTGCAGCATCATCGCCCCGTTTCGACCGTGAGCGAGGACTTCGTAGCCGAGGTTCTCCAGGTCTCCGTCCGTGAAGTTCTCTGCCTGTTTGACATCATCGTTGATCTGAACGTCCCGCAGTTGCATGTGCTGCAGCAGTGGTGAAGAGCGTTCCCAGCGAATGATGTCCGTCAGGTTGAGCTCGACTTCGAACTCGCTGGTCAGATCACGCGGGATTCCGCCGACAAAGAGGTAAACCGTCGAGTTCAATTCGTCGTCCGAGATGCGATCAGTCACGACAAGGTCGTACTCTGCGGTTCGATTCGCGTCGGCTCCGTCGACGGGATAGACCTCGACACCCTGAATATCACGCAACGCGTGTCGGAACGATGTCAGGTCCGGATGCGCGTAAACCTGAAGATTTCGAGCGGGCGGCAAATCGAGAAACGCGACATTGTCTGAATCGAGCGAGTCGTAACTGTCCGACGCGATGACCATTCGCGCTTCGAGCCGCGACGACGCCTGCGACTCCAGTTCAAACACCAGCCGTTGCGACTCGCCCGCGTCGAGGATGAATTCCTCATCGCCGATTTTCACTTCGTTCTGCCAGAGCTCAACACGACCCGATGCCTGTGCCGAAGCCTCAACCCGGATGAAAGCATTCCAGTTCGGTGGCACGTTCTGCCGGGCGTTGAACTCCGTGATGCCGACATTCGGGCCAGCCGGTTCGAGTTTCTGATAGTTGATTTCGAACGGCAGGTCGAAATTCACCTGCTGAGGAAAGTTGCCGTCGGAGTAGACGACGACCGTCTCGATCGGAACGGATCGGGCGAGCGCCTGTGTCATCTGCAGCGCGTCCTCGATCGTGTTGGGCACGTCGTGGACGACGAGCTTGTCCATCGCCGCTTCGAGAATGCGGCGGTTGTCCGTGAACTCGGTCAGCCGCTGAGCCGTCGCGTGCATCGAGATCAGCGACAGCTCCTGCCCGGGCAACAGGTTATCAATGAGCTCCTGGAGCTGTTCTTTTGCCAGCTCAAGTCGCGTCTTGCCGGTCTTCTGATCGCGCGCTCCCATGCTCGCCGAACAGTCGACCAGAATGGGCAGATACTGAGATCGATCCGCGCCGCTCGGAATAAACGGCTGCATGGCTCCCAGCACCAGCAGGCACAGGATGATCAGCTGCAGAAGCAGAAGTATGTTCTTCTTGAACTTCTGAAACGGCGAGTTCACTCGCTGATCGTTCACGACCGACTGCCACAGCGCGAGCGACGGGATTTCCATCCGCGGCCGCTTCAGCTTTAGAAAGTAAAACACGACCAGCGGAATCAGCAGAAGAAACCACCATGCGTTTGCGATTGCCGAGAACCCGGGCCACGTCACAGGATCCACCCCCGGCGCAGCAGGTTCTCGAACAGGATCGTCTCGACGGAATCCGCTGAGCTGAACGACAGAAAGCGACCGTTCCGTTTTCGACACGTCGATTCCAGGTGCTCCTGCAGACCGAGCCGGTGCTCGTGGTAAATCCCCAGCAGGTCTCCGGCCGAGGAAACATCGAGCGATGTGCCCGTTTCGCAATCGATGAACCGGACATCGCCCGTCAGCTCCGGATCGATTTCTTCCGGCGAGAGCAGCTGGATGCCGTACGTCTCCAGCCCGGCGCTGAACAGCATGTTGAACGCTTTCGGGATGTCGCCGAAGGTGAGGAAGTCGGACAGGACGACTGCGATGCCTTTTCCCTTGTGGTAGGTGAGCATCGTCTCAACTGCCTGCTCGACCGAAAAGTCGCCGCCCGGCTCGAGGCCCTCCAGAAACGTCAGCAGTCGCGAGCGGTACTGTCGACCGGTCGACGGAGGCATCATCTTCGGAGTCGTGCCGGCATGGTTGCACGAAAAGACGCTGACCTTTTCGTTATTCGTGAGCCCCATCAGACCGAAGGCCGCGGCCAGCTGTCGAGCCCGCTCGAACTTGTCTTGAAAGTTCATCGAGGCCGACGCGTCGATCAGAATGGCGACGTTCATTTCCTCTTCGTGCCGGTACAGTTTCAGGTAGGGCCGCTGCAGCCGGGCAAAAATGTTCCAGTCGACGTAGCGGATGTCGTCGCCGGCCACGTAGTCGCGGTAGTCCGAGAACTCGATGCTGGTTCCGCCTTTGCCGGAAAGATGCTCGCCGCGGCTGCGGTTCGTCTTTCGGCGGTTGGGATTCAGCCGCAATCGCTCCACGCGGCTCAACGTTTCGTTGCTGAGCAGCGTGGTGAGTTTCTGTTTTTTCGGAGACAGCTCCATCAGCGGCCCGGCTCTCGGTGTGCGGTTCGTCACGGTGAGCGAGGTACGCAATTTTGAACGGTTCCAACTGTCCAACGAGCGACCTCGGCGAGCCATTCTGACTGCCGCGCGGACCTGCTGCAACGAGGTCTAAGCCATTTCCGAAAGCGATGTCAGGAAGGCAGATTTCTCCGAAATCTGCATGTCTTCCGGCTGCCGATTCCGAAAGCCGCTCGTTCAACAGGACGTCCCGGAATTGCTTCCCGCAGGACATACGGATTTCGGAGAAATCCGCCTACGAGAGCTCTTCGATCGGCTTGCCGAAGGGCAGCGTGATGATTGGCCGTCCGCCGTGGTCCAGGTAGTGCCGCTCGGTGTCGACGCCCAGGTGCTGGTACATCGTGGCCAGAACGTCCTGCGGCGACTTGGGATTGTCGAGTGGGAAGGCCCCTTTCGAGTCCGATGAGCCGACGACTCGCCCGCCTTTGATCGGGCCTCCTGCCAGAGCCGCGCTGAACACGTTCGGATAGTGGTCGCGCCCGTTCTCTTTGTTGACTCGCGGCGTCCGTCCGAACTCGCCCCACGCGATGACCATTGTCGTGTCGAGCAGGCCGCGCTGGTCGAGGTCCTCGATCAGTGCGGAGTAGCACTGGTCCCAGCGTGGCAGGAATCCATTCTTCATCGAGTCGACGCCCTGGACGTGGGTGTCCCACCAGCGACAGTCGACCGTGACCAGTCGCACGCCGGCCTCAACCAGACGCCGGCCAAGCAACACGCGCTGGCAGAACGCGTTGGCGCTGCATCGTCGCGGGTCCTGCGGGTCGTAGCGCGGGATAAAGCCGTACCGCTCACGAAGGTCGCGTGGTTCGGCGTCGAGGTCAAAGGCGGCTCGCGCTTTGTCGGAGCTCAGAATGTCGTACGCCTTCTCGTGAAATTTTCCGATCGACTGCATCTGGCCCGAGCTGTCGAGCGACGCGCGGAACTGGTCGAAGCCCGCAAGCAGATTGCGGCGCGTCGAAAAGCGGTTCTCGCTGATTCCCTCAACGAGAGAAAAGTTCTGCAGGTTGAACGGCCCGTCGTTGGCCGGATCGACGATCGTTTCAAACGGCTTGTGAGAAACACCCAGGTAAGCCGAGTCCGTTCCCGGGACCTGTTTCGGGATCGCAACGTACGGCGGCAGTTCGGGAGTCAGATGGCCGAGTTGCTCCGAGACGATCGACCCGCAACTGGGATGTATGTTGACGTCGGGAGATTTTCCAGGCGGATGTCCTGTGAACAGAATCTGATCGCCGGCCGAATGGCCCGCGTCCGTGTGGTGCAGGCTGCGGACGATCGACCACTTGTCCTGCACGGCGGCACACTTCGGCAGCAGGTCGACAATCTGAATCCCCGGCACCTTCGTCGATGTCGCCCCGAACGCTCCGCGGAACTCTTCGGGAGCGTCCATTTTGGGATCCCACGTCTCATGCTGAGACGGTCCGCCTCTCATCCAGAGAATGATGACGTTGTTCTGAGTCTTCGCAGCCGCTCCGGCTCGCGCTTCGGACGCCAGCAACTGTGGCAGAGACAACCCGAACATCCCGATTCCACCCGCTTTCAGGAAGCTGCGGCGGCTCATCTGATTGCGAAACTCGGCACATCCAAGCGTGTTTTTCGCTGAATTCATTTCTTGACTCTGCATTTGCCAATTTCGGATGAAGTACTTGCCAGAAGGGAGGCTTTGGCTTTGGAGATTCACTCTATCGAACAATTCGGGTCCGGCGAACGCACGGCTTGAGAAAACGGCACCGCGTAGAGTCAACCGGCAGGTCCCGCAAAGGAGATTCCGGTCTGAATTTTCCCTCGTACTACGGTGGCGTGCGCCGAGAACAGCTCGCCGTGGTTAAACCGGTCACGGTTCTCGACAGCGGAATTGTTGCCGGGCTTGTCGTACACTCGTCCTGATTGAACCCACTCAGAGGAGACAACCATGATTCTGAATCGACTGCTCGCTGCCGCAATCCTTCTGGCAA